>Ga0222630_1000194_pt1 | contig 31150 bp, 35 predicted proteins | sample AntAcemetagenom3_FD_179842 | JGI IMG/M metagenome (GOLD analysis project Ga0222630, IMG submission 179842) | Saline water microbial communities from Ace Lake, Antarctica - #3 | ecosystem: Environmental > Aquatic > Non-marine Saline and Alkaline > Saline | place: Antarctica: Ace Lake | collected...
TGCTCTATGAGATCAAGACCGCTGGTTTCACTTTCTTCATCGATACGCAATACTAAAAGCTTATCGACCAGTTTCAAGAGAATAAAAGTAACTATGGCGGTGTAGGTGAACGTCGCGGCAATCCCTATGAGCTGAACCTGCACCTGGCTAGCCATATTCATGCCCTCGTTATAGCCCTGACCACTGAATACGCCCAAGGCGTCAGAGGCGAAGATCCCCGCATAGAACGTGCCCAATATACCGCCGACACCATGTACGGGGAATACATCCAAAGAGTCATCTATTTTCCAGCGCTGCTTGATCGCCTGCGTGGCGTAGTAACAGACAATGCCAGCGCTAAAGCCAATTACCAGCGCCCCACCCGGGCCAACATAGCCAGACGCTGGCGTAATAGTGCCTAGCCCTGCAACCATACCAGTAACAATGCCTAGAACTGATGGCTTGCCATACTTAATCCATTCCATAGTCATCCAGGCTAAGGAGCCAGATGCGGCTGAAATATGCGTTACGAGCATGGCCATGCCCGCATCGCCATTGGCAGCCAGGGCAGAGCCAGCATTAAAGCCAAACCAACCAACCCATAGCATACCGGCACCCGTCACGGTCATAGTCAGATTGTGGGGAGGCATTGCCTGCTGTGGGAAACCCTTACGATTGCCTAGCACCAGTGCCGCAACTAACGCGCCAACACCTGCCGTAATATGGACAACGGTACCGCCAGCAAAATCTAATAAACCCATTGAACCCAGCCAGCCGCCACCCCAAACCCAGTGGGTAATAGGTGCGTATACAAGAACTAGCCACAGCGTACTAAACAACAACATGGCACTAAAGCGCATTCGTTCAGCAAAGGCACCCACAATCAATGCGGGTGTAATAATGGCGAAGGTCATTTGAAACATAGCGAATACTGACTCCGGTATATCACCTGCCATTGAGTCTTCAGTTATCTGGGCCATGAATATATTGTCCAGATTACCTATCCAGGCGTTCATGCTTCCGCCATCACCAAAGGCCAGACTATAACCTAGGGTAAACCAGACAATAGAGGCCACGCAGGTGATTGCAAAGCACTGCATGAGGACTGAGAGAACATTTTTAGACCTGACTAAACCACCATAAAACAGTGATAGGCCGGGGATGGTCATAAACAATACAAGTGCCGTGGAGGTTAGGATCCACGAGGTGTTTGCCGCGTTTAAATCATCGGCAAAAACCGGCATGGACAATATGGAAATAATCATTGCCAGAATGCCTTGAGCGATGAGTCGAGTGCTAAATAACATGATATTCCTCTTAGAATAAAAGCACCATATTGGTGCGAAAAAATAATTAACTAGCGGCAATTGCACCATCGTTGGTCATAAAAGCCGGTTACAGGCCGTAAATGTCGATCTATATATTGGTTTAAGCAATAATTATGCCGCTACGAAACTTTATGCACTATTTTGTTTCATGACGGCTGGAATTCGGTGATTCCTGTTCTATAACTCAATGAACTTAACCGGATTGTTGAATAGCCTCCCGGCCACTTTCTACCCCGGAAATCAATTAAAGTGCCGTCAATCGCTTGGTGTGGTGGTACAAATTCAATGTCAAGACTGCGGGCTGATGCTGTGAGATGTGGCGGACCAGCTGAAGCTCAAAATGGCGATCGGTAGCTAAACCACCGCGCCGTTAACTTGGACATCCAAAAAGTTTAGGCTTAGTGCGGCAATCACTGGACATTTTGACTCGAATGGGCATTTAATAACTCCCTGTTAGCTGAGTCATGATGCCATGACTGATAAGGTGTATTGCATTGTTTAAACGCACGTTAGGTACCATTTCGTTTCTGGCTCTGTTGGGAGGCTGCGCATCAAATTTTGTTCCTGCCGATGTCGGACCCAATGGCGAATATATAGGCTGGCACTGTGAAGGCGATGTGACCTCTCAGCAGGATTGGCGCTGTGATAAAAAGACCTTAAAAGATGGGCTTGTTATTCAATCGGCCACTGAGCTTGCGCCGTCACCTGTCATTACTGAATCTAAGGCGGTGTCAGAGCCACCAGTACAGGAGATTATTCTAGACTCTGAGGTGCCGGCATCGCCGCCCGAGTTTCAAAGTAGTGGATATAGTATCCAACTCGGCGCATATGCTAATGGGCAAATCGCGGCTAAAATGGTCGATCAGATGGCACTAGATGGCGATGTTAATGTGGTGGAGGTGCTTTCTGGTGGGAAGACATTCAGTGTCGTTTTATTAGGTCATTATCCATCGCGTGGATCGGCGCAAGTGATTGCCGATCACTTGACTTCGCAGCAACCTGAGATACGTTATTGGATCCGATCAATGAGGTCCGTTCGTGATGCCGCTGTCGAATGAAAACTCTATTGCGGCGCGTCTGCAGGCACTGGCAGATGGGGGTCGCTCTTCTACAAGGATTTTGTCGCAACAGCTAGCGCCGGCGGATTATGATCAACTGAGTCAGCAACTTACAGCGTTGATTAGTGGCGAAAAAGATCGGGTTGCCAATTTAGCCAACTGCGCTGCGCTGTTATGGCAGGGCATGCCCGCGATTAACTGGGCGGGGTTCTATTTACTGAAACGCAATACATTGGTGCTAGGCCCCTTTCAGGGCAAGCCAGCCTGCACGCGCATTGAAATAGGTCGTGGAGTCTGCGGACTGGCTGCACAAATGCTTAAAGCGGTGATTGTTGGTGATGTGCACGAGTTTCCGGGGCATATCGCCTGTGATCTTAACTCAAGATCCGAAATTGTTTTGCCGCTCATTATCGATGGTAGACTCATGGGCCTTTTGGATATTGATAGCCCAGAGGTCGATCGCTTTGATTACGTCGATCAGCAGGGATTAGAGCGGATAGTTCAGGTTTTGATCGCACAGCTTTAAATAATTTCTCTAAACATTTATACGGTATTTAGGACTTGTTATGACCGCAACAAAACCACTGAACTTAGATCTTATCTTTATAGCCTTCAAATATACGATTTATGCAGTACTAGCACTTAACATACTGCTGTTCTTCCAAGAAGAGAGTCTGGCGACGGCACAGACTTTTGGTCAGGGCATTAATCTTGAGCAGATTATTCATGGCTTCGCCGCCACTATTGATACCGCCGCCTGGCTTATTTTACTGCTTATTTTTGAGTTAGAAACCGCGATTCTAGACGATGCAACGTTGCGAAAACCCAGAGTGCAGAGCGCCTTTATGTGTTTGCGACTATTCAGTTACGGCTTAATCATCTATGCTCTTTACGGCTATTTCAGCAAAATGCTTATGACCTACAATCTAGCGCCTTTTGCTGCTGCAGATCTATGCGCACTGGTGGGGCAGGACTATACCACCATTTTAACACTAGACGAGTATCCGTTCCTTGATACGCAAAGTTGCGCCATGTTAGCGGATCAGACGCTGTTCCAACTGAATGGTCAGAAGATACTGGGCAGCTTAACGGACTGGGTTGGTATTCAATGGCTGGCCTGGGTCGATGTGATCAATTCGATAACCTGGTTGGCGGTTGTCGTAATTCTAGAGGTCGATGTCTGGTTGCAATTGCGTGGCAGAACCGTTTATTTAAGTAAAATCATCAAAGCGTTGTTGTACAGCGTGCTGCTCGCGACAGCGACCTACTGGGGGTTCCTCGGAGACTTTCTCGACTTTTGGGATGCCTTCGTGTGGCTGGTGGCCTTTGTCTTTATTGAAATGAATCTCTTCAAGTGGCAGGCGGAAACGAGTCCTCAGTTATGAGGCCATGATAGCCAGCGTGAGCTTTGAGATGCAGGTCAGCTTGCCGGCCTCATTGGTTAGGCGAATTTCCCATACCTGCGAGCGTCTGCCCAGATGAATAGGTTTGGCGGTACCCAATACCAAGCCAGATGACACAGGGCGCAGATGTGTCGCACTGACCTCTTGGCCCAGGCATTTGTTGGTAGACATGTCGATAACATGAGCGCCCGCAAGGCTGCCCAGCGTCTCTGCCAGAACAACATTAGCACCGCCATGAACTACGCCATATGGCTGGAAGGTACGGCTGTCCGCAGGCATAGTTCCACTCAGGAAATCATCTCCAACCTCGGTGAATTGAATGCCTAGCCATTCAACGATAGTGTTCTTATGCATCTGACCGTTGATCATGTCAAGATTGGGCTTTTGGTGCCAAATACCACTCATTTTAAATCCTTAGTTTTTTAAGCGTTTATGCTTAACTCTAGTAGGGGATGCATCTTCTCCTTTACGCTTAATAAAGTCTTCGTGGTACTCAGAGTAGCTACCTTCAAAAAAGACCACATCACCACTGTCCTCGTAGGCAAGCGTATGGGTGGTGATACGATCAAGGAACCAGCGATCGTGCGAAATCACCATAACGCAGCCAGGAAATGAGAGTACCGCCTCTTCCAGAGCACGCAAGGTTTCAATATCGAGATCATTGGATGGTTCATCCAAAAGCAATACGTTTGCACCCTGTTTTAGGGTGTTGGCTAGATGCAGGCGACCACGCTCTCCACCAGACAGCTCGCCAACCCTTTTTTGTTGGTCTGCACCGCGAAAATTAAACCGCCCAGCGTAGGCTCTAGACGACACCTCGTAGCTTCCTATTCTGAGAATATCTTGGCCGCCAGATATGGCCTCCCAGACATTATGGTTATCATTAAGGCTGTCGCGGCTCTGCTCGACATAGGCAACCTTGACAGTCTCGCCAAGCGTCACGGTGCCGCTATCGGGCTGTTCAGTGCCCGCTATCATTCTAAATAGAGTCGACTTACCTGCGCCATTGCCGCCGATAATACCGACAACTGAACCTTTGGGGACTGACAGTGACAGATTATCAATTAACAGATCGCCGCCAAAGCCTTTGCAGACATTGTCGAGCACAATAACTTTGTCGCCAAGGCGCTCCCCTGGCGCTATGTAGATTTCGTTAGTCTCATTGCGCGACTGAAATTCTTGCGAGTTGAGTTCGTCAAATCGGGCCAGTCGCGCCTTATTTTTAGCTTGGCGACCTTTAGGGTTTTGACGAACCCATTCCAGTTCTTGTTTAAGTGCTCGCTGACGCGACTCCTCCTGTTTAGATTCAGTGGTCAGGCGTCGAGTCTTAGCCTCGAGCCAGGTTGAATAATTGCCTTCATAGGGAATACCTTGGCCGCGATCAAGCTCCAATATCCAGCCTGCAACATTATCTAAAAAGTATCTATCATGGGTAACCGCAACGACGGTGCCGGAAAATTCTTCGAGAAATTTCTCCAGCCAGAATACGGATTCAGCGTCCAGATGGTTGGTCGGTTCGTCGAGTAACAACATGTCAGGTCTCGACAGCAGTAACCTGCACAGGGCGACCCGGCGTTTTTCACCTCCAGATAAAGAGGTAACGTCCGCGTCCCAAGGAGGCAAACGCAGTGCATCTGCGGCAACATCTAATGCATGATCGAGATTATGCGCATCCCAGGCTTCAATGATTGCTTCGAGTTGACCCTGTTTTTTCGCCAGAGCATCAAAGTCAGCATCTGGATCAGCATAGTCTACATACACCTGATCAAGATCTCTTAAAGCATCTACGGCGTCGCGCATTCCATCTTCAACATTGCCACGCACGTCTTTGTCTGGGTCAAGGAGCGGTTCCTGAGCCAGATAGCCGATTTTAATGTCAGGCATAGGGCGAGCTTCGCCCTGAAACTCCTGGTCGAGCCCCGCCATGATCTTTAGTAAGGTAGACTTGCCGGAGCCATTGAGACCCAGAACGCCAATTTTGGCGCCGGGAAAAAAAGAAAGGGAGACATTTTTTAAAATCTCTCTTTTAGGTGCCACAACTTTGCTCACCCGGTTCATTGTGTATACGTACTGGCTCAACTTAAAATCCCTTCTATAATGCGGTCTGTAGACCGACTAAAAACCTTTGGATAACTTTTGGATAACTTTCTCTAAGACCCAATATGTAATTCTGTACCCATTCAGGCGTGCGATTATACACTCATACCTGATAAAAAATATGTTAGTTAACTAACATTATTTGTATGGGTTCAGTCGGTTTGTAAAGACCGAAAGATAGAGTTAAGTAAATGTATAAATAACCTTTGTTCTTTGATTGAAAGAGAAGGTTATGATAACTGACAAGACATATAGAAATGAGATAAACCAGTGGGTAGGACAACACTCACAGGATGATTGGCGTGGATGGTACTCTGTATCACTTACTATGAAACAGTGCCTCAGGGTGATGAGTGAAGACCGCACTGGAACATTTGCTTTTCACATTGATGAGGATGCCGCCTCACAGAATATGCGGCACTTCCTTAATCGTATCAATAAGACCATTCTGGGTTCCGCATTCACCCGTTATGGTAAGCGTCTACAAACTGTCCCGTCATATGAATATGGTGATAACAAACACCTTCACTATCATCTTCTAATCAAGGTTCCTAACCATATAAGTGAGGCACAACTTCATTCGTTGTTACTTACTAACTGGATGAAAACCAAATGGGGTCTCTGGCAAATTGATTTACAAGAGACCTATTCATCTGGGTGGTTACATTACATTACGAAGGACACAACGATGGACTTCGCCAACATAGACTTCTTTAACACCACGCTTACTCCCTGAGTTAATACTCGTTGTAGGTAGAACTATGTTCCAACAGGTAGTCGCACACTACTTGATAACGAAGTATTAACTAGAGAAAAGTATTTATGGATATACCAACATACACACCCTACATATTGAGACAAAAACTAAGTAACTACTTAGATTTCTTGCTTAGAAAGACGCATATAGAATGTTTAATGGCACTAAGACAACACAAGATAAAGTTAGAGATTGACGAATGTCTAACGAAAGAAGAGTTAGAACTTATCTTCAAGTTTTATGTACGTGATAGTGATAGGAGCGTTAAAGAACTCCGGCAGATATTCCAACCAATAACTCAATCCAACCAAACCGAAGAAACTACTCCAACATTAGAGTATTTTTTCGATTAACAAACCAGACATTCTTACAGCTTATAAAACAGGATTACGAATGTCTGTATTAACATTAACCAAAGGAAACATATGAACACACTTACAAATTTTAGAATTGATGAAGCAACCAGAAAGTCATTCCATATATGGTGTATCCAAAACGACACTACTATCGCGGAGAATTTAAGAGGTCATATTGACTCTGTATTAGATAGAAAGAACACTGTACCTAAGAAATCAATTAGTTGGTTCTCTAACGGAAGCACTAGTGAGAGTGGACTTGAGGGGCGATGGGAGGATACTTATAAATGAAGATAAACGTCACTACAGATGGGTTTGGTGGTGAGTTCGTTCAAGGAACTCTACCTAATGATACTGCTTCTTATTGGAAAGAAAGAGGTATGGAGGATTTACAATGTCATATCGTAGGTGATGACATAAAGGACGTCCCTGAAGCACACTACATTCACCCTTGGTACGAGATAGACAAAATTATTCATGTTAGCGGTATAGAGATGAGTGACTTTAATACTATTACTATCTCTAATGCTGAGACTGATGAAGTACTGTTGGAGGGTAATATGATGGATGAGTGGGTCAAAAAGATAGCATATGTTCTAAATGACGAACCAATCCAAATACCTGACACCGAAAAGGTGCTTACCTCAATGTCTATCGAAAAGGGGTCTTGGGAGTTCGAGGAGTTCGAGGATGACCAGTTCGATATCAACAAATTGAAACTGATACTCATAGATGTAGACGGTACTCCAGTCCTTGACCACATCATTTATAACGATGAAAGGTATGTGGACTGGAATGGGTCTACACGTGGTAAAGAATTTCGTTGTTATTTCTCTGGCGATGACGCCACATTTTGTTAGTTAACTAACAAACACACGCATCAAAGAAGGGAAAATCAAACAGTCTGTACCTATCACTCGACCTCAGTCGAGTGATAGGACGCTCTCTCATTTTCCTCTTATTTTAGCAGTTTTCACATACTGCTTATCACCTCTCCCCAAAGAACTGCATTGCTTCCTAGATTTCATATAAGTCACGAATCGGGCGATGAAAATTTCTCGGTCACCTGTTGGATTGGTCTTCCTAATTTAGACAGTGCATCGGGGATTTCATCTAAGACACGAATCGCGTGAGCGGTAAAAAAAGGTGGGAAATAGCGTGGGTCACGATGGTCATACGTGCAAATGACACTATCTGAAAGAAGGTAATCTGCGATGCCTTTTAATAGTTCAGTTCTCTGTCCAGAAAGGGTATGACTGTTTTCAGATGAGGCGTCTAATGCGTGATTCCAACCTGCTATAGTCAACTCCACCTTAGTATAATTTCTTTTTCGCTTATAGTACTGAAGTAAATCATAAGCGTCTGCACCCAACGCTCCCTGTTCATTAATAGTAAGTTTTGTAATATCTATGTTTGTAAATTGCCTGAGTGCGTAGGTGGTTTCAACAAAGATAAGAGTTTTAATTTTATTTGAACCAAACATTCCGAACATTTTTAAGTCCCTAGTCAATACAGTAAGTTAACGTCCTTCCACCTTGACAAACGGTATCATAAATCGCTGTTTTTAAAAACCTCTTTCCCAGTAGACTATACCCTTGCGACACACCAAACCTGAGACACAATAGTGTCTCATTAGGGTTATGGCTTTGACTTATGAGACACTTTCTGTTAAGGTCTAAACTCTAATGAGACATAAAGGAGTTAGGTGATGGCAAAATATGGATATGCGAGAGTAAGCAGTGCGGGTCAAGACTTATCACTACAAGTAGAAGCACTTGAACAGTATGGGTGTGACACTATCCGCAAAGAGAAAATATCAGGTACAAGTATCAAGGGACGAGATGAGTTAAACATCCTCCTTGAGTTTTTGCGTCAAGGAGACCAACTGGTAGTAACGAGGATAGATAGACTTGCCCGAAGTATTAGAGACCTCCAAAACATCGTTCATACACTCAAAGAGAAGGGAGTGGTTCTTAAGGCGACAGAACAACCAGTAGATACATCTACAAGCGCAGGGAAAGCATTCTTGGATATGTTAGGTGTATTCGCAGAGTTTGAGACTAACCTACGGAGAGAACGACAGATGGAAGGAATACGAAGCGCTAAGGAACGAGGTGTTTATAAGGGACGCAAGATATCCATCAACAGGGAGAAAGTTAATGAGTTGAGGTCTCAGGGAATGGGTGCTTCTTCTATTGCGAGGGAGTTGGGTATTGGGCGAGCGAGTGTTTATAGATGTCTAGCGTAAACCCCACTTCATATGATGACCTTATTGCGATGGTTAATGAGTTTAGAAACAACCATCGCAACCTACCAACCGAAGAACTAAACCGATTAGTCCTACGCACATTTAAGATTAACCGTGCGATTTTACGTGACATTGACGGTGTCACAGACAATATACATTTTAGAAATAACGGCGCTTAAATCTATTCTTCTTGGCATCTTGTGCTCGGGTCTTAAAGTCTACGTTCTCAACTCTTGTTTCAGTCTTTGGAACTAAGGTCAAAGTCGCAACAGGGGTAGTCATAGTAGTGGTCATAACAACAGCAGCATTAGTAGTCATATCTTCTCTCTTTATTGGTTTCTGGTTTTCTCTCAAAGAACACGACTATTATATCAAACTGACCAGACACAGCATCTGGTACTATTATGGCCATTACCTTTGTCTGGTTTTTTGTTACGGGTATAAAAAAAGGCACCTATCAAGGTGCCTTCATTCGTTTAGAGATGTTATTTAACTAACCAAGTAGTTCCGCAAGTTGGTTCTCTCTTTGTAACTGACGATGGTCAGGTAACAAATCATTAACCACATCCTTGTCCAAGTATTGGTAAAAGGATATTGCTTTATCTAACACTTCTTCATTTTCATTAACACGGACATCAAAGGATATATTCTTACAACGACTTATCATCGCTGGTGATAAAAAGTGACTTACACTTTTTCCTTTGTTTCCATCTGTATTAAATATAAAGATGAAGAGGTCATCTTTTCCCATTCGGTCAAACAGGGTTTTAAACTTATCCTGTTTGTTTCTTGGGAGGTTATGGAACTCATCAATAATGAAAAGGCGGTTCATCTTATTCGCCTCTCCGCCAAATAAATTGACTGAACGAAGGCGATTAATAAGATTGTCCCAGTCTTTCTTTGGGAGACCCTCCTCATTACAGGGTACATACATAACATCATTAAAATATAACTCACCAAACTTTTCAGCAAAGGATGTTTTTCCTATGCCAGGTTCGCCATAAAACGACACGAACCCACCAAAAAGTTCAGTTCTTTCCGCAAGACCAATCAGGGTTTTTTCTAATCGGTCTGGGAACACATAGTTATCAATAATAGAGTTCATTATGACGCCCTCCGTAAGACTTCCAACAGTTCTAAACCATCTTTCATCTCATATGTGGCAACACTGACACGAACAACTTTATTTTGAGATTTGAGAACTTTCAATACATCTAGTTCCCCATACTCGTGTTTCATATCACTTCCAAAGAAAAACTCAGTCTCATCACTGTCACAAAGCAGGTTTGTAACGAATGACAACTCGTTAGAGAGAGACATAGGGTCTCTCTCTAAGTTGTCAGCACAAGAGAACGGAGCGTCTCCAAGAGTTTTCTCAACTGGGTCAGTTTCGAGGAACCTACTCAGGTAGACTACATTAGACATTATGCTGCCTCCTGTAGTGTCTCAAGTCTCATAGACAAGGTTAGCAACAACATCTCTAACTCGTCCTTATGGAGAGTTTCAGCGAGATTAGTAGCGAACTCTAATCTTTCAGTTGATGACATAGACACGACAACATCGGTTACTTCCGCAACCTTTGACACTACAACATCGTCTTTGACAGACGCATCATTAGCGGCAACAACAGATGTTTTATCATCGGTAGTAGTGCTAGTGACAGGAGCGTAGTCTTTACGCATTTTAGTGACATTCGCTTTAGTGCTTTCTTTGTTGAGAAGACCTTCCTCTAACAACTCAAGGAGGGTTTCTTCACCAACTTCATTTAGTAACTTTAAGCACTCATACAAAGTTTGATACGAAGTAGGTAAATTATCTTCGTTAGCAACTAACAGAGGACTATTAGCGACAGAGACCATTACATAAACATTACTACGATGTGATTGCTTCACACCCTTCTTGTAAAGTTTAAGTAACTTCTCATCACCCTTCAGTTCTAAAACGCACTCACGTACACATTCGTACAACCTACGTTCTTGTTTATTAACAACCTTAACAACAGCGTCAGCACATTTATTAGTCTTTACAACTAGAGCATCAACTGGATTAAGAACTACACTTTTTTCACTTACAGATTTAACATTTTTCATAACAACGTCCCTCCTCGGGATTAAAAGTTTAAGTGGAGAGAGGTCTCTCCGGTTTGCGTCCCTAACGGTTTCCCCCCAAGAACACGACTATTATATCAAACTGACCAGACACAGCATCTGGTACTATTATGGACTTTACATTTGTCTGTCTTTGGGTCTAAAACACTGATATAATGGTTATATTGGAGGTTATTAATATGCGTAAAAGATGGACAAATAGAAAACTTTTCACTGTTACTTTCAAGGGTAGAGAACCTCGAGCATTACTTTGGAGGAAACCTGTCTATAAGGAATGGTTTCTGTATGCGAAACTCGCCCAAGAACTTGGTAAGAAAATCCCAAAGGCGTTTGGAAATCTAAGACAGGTAGATGACTTTGAGGATTGGTGGCGAGACCCCAGATATGGGTTTGAGTTGTTCTGTGAGAAACCAACTGGTGACCTTGTAACCGAAGAGACAGGTAAGCGGTCAAAGTTAGAACCAGATGAGATACTGATTAAAGTCAATCTAAAGGGTGACTTGGAGGTAATAAATAGAGATATTAGAAAACTTCTAATCTCCAAAGATGTTGGTGAAGACTTCACCTCTAACGCACGGTTCCAACCAAGTAGACCTATGAAGCATATTGCTGTTGGAGTTACTGATACAGAATTTGAGAAAGGTGTTAAACGTGAGAATAAACTTGAGAAGTTTCGCAAGACTTATCTGTTATCTCAAACGATGTCACCCAAAGAGATAGTAGGTGAACTGGGTCTTATGCCCTACAGTAAAGAACAGTTTATGAAGTTCGCAGGTGACGCGCAGGGTGGGTTACTTCAGTATCAACGAACTTTAGATAATCGTGTGAAGACGGTTAAACGTCATATTGAAGGAGTGGAACAAGCATTTAAGAACATCGCTAGTGGGACATTCCCATAAAGTGTTAGTTAACTAACAAATAGACATTCGTATTTAATCTTTTGAAGCTGTACCAATGTCTGTAATATGTTAGTTAACTAACACTTGTATTCTCTTCCTCACTCAACTCTAACCACTTTGGAGTCTTCTTTCGTTCCAATGCTTCTTCTGGTGTGTTCTTAAATACAAGGTCATATACTTGTGCGGCAACGAGACCAGAATACGTCTTCTCAATCATCAACTGAGAGGTACCACAGTAAGTAGCGATTGTTAGAGAGTGTGCTCCGTTGTTCAGTGCGTCTGTAATGAACTTATGACGGAAACAGACTAACTCGTAGTCATCTGGGTCAGGCATTCCACTTTCTTTCATCCACCTCTTTCGCACTTCACCGGAATAATGTTTGGTCGCTTTTGGAGATTTCCAAGTATTAAATATATGAGGCGACTCAGTACTGTTGTAGTTTGGATAGTTCTCTTCTTTATATTTACGCAAATCCATTAGATGACCATATACACGGTCTGGGATGCGAATGGTACGCTCCTTACCCTTTCCGTTGATGTAGAGATAAACCCCTGTCTTACGTACGTCTATGTCCCTCCAGCGTAGATTTTTACACTCTAACACCCTACAACCAATACCTGCCATTAATAGAATTACATATCGGTAGTTCATCAACTCCCAGCGTATCCGTGGGTTTCGACCGTCCTTCACACCTTTACGGGTGACTGCTAATAATTTTTGATAATACTCTTGGGGGAAAGGGGAGTTGGTTCTTTCTACTTTGAGCGTCTCCATCTCTGGGATACGAGAAGAGTAACGTTTCTTTTCACACCATCTAAAGAACATTTTATGAGTGTTAGTTTCATTGTTCCTTGTACGGGCAGAGATTATCTTGCCTGTCTTCTGCGCTCTATGAGTCGACCTGTAGTTCTGCCATTCCAACTCGTACAACCTTGATAATTCATCAAGTGTTGGTCGTCCGTTGTCTACCCAGAACTTAGTCAGGCATACTAAGTGATATCCTATTACGTCCGCCCGTTTGACGGTAATCTGTTTATCATTTGCTCTTACTTTTTGGACATCAACGAACTCATTAATAAACGTCTGTAGTTTTCTGTTCTTGCTCGCAATGTCCCGTCCTTCCTTGATATCGGTTCTCCGTTCACTCCATTTATCAAGTGTTTCATTGATAGCATCTTGCTCATTATCAGCGTCTAAATTGATATAGGCGTATTTTTTGAGTTTTGGTTGCCAGATACGCGCTCTAAAGGAGTTGGACAATCCACTACTGGATTCCCAATACCTACGTAGGAGGGTTACTTCTTTCGTAATACTGCGAACTTTTTTCTGGTAGGCGACTTTAGACATGAAACCATCCTTGGATAACTATTTTTGGATACCTGTATGGATAATTATTATACTAAGTGTTTGATAAGAATGGAAGTTTGGATAACTTTTGGATAACTATTTTTATGCTTATATACATGTGTTTAATGGTCTAGAGCTGTGACTATTCATTGTGTATACGTATTGTGCCATTAGGTTTTTTCAACTCAGTTCTGCGTGTTGTTAGGACTTAAATAAAGACACTAACGAGGGGTTTCTCGAAGGCGACATTCTAGCTGAAAACACGTCGATAAAGTATCTGCAGCGCTGGAAAATCGACACATTGCCGAATAAGTCCCGCTAACGCAACTCAAAATAAGCCCAGATTTTAAATGCTATTTGTCGCCATAAGATGTATAACTTTGCTAGCAAGACAATAAAACAACTCACTATAATTAAAACGACGGGGTAATAAAATGAGTCCTTTAAAAATTGTACGTTTAGTTTCACTTTTAGTCGCGGTAGTTGGCGCGTTTATTGCTATACCAGAAGCGGCACTTGTTATGGCTGTTTTGGGCTTGGCGCTTGGTATTATGAGTGATATGGCTGATAGCAGTAACAGAACTTATCTGTTGGTTTTTGCTGTCGCATTGGCCTCGGTGTCGGGTGCTGCTGGCGCTATCCCAATGATAGGTGATTATATTAGTGCGATCATGGGTAACATGAGTACCATCGTTAACGCCATGGCTCTGGGAATTATTATTATGGCGCTCAAAGACCGCGCGATGGAATAAATGTTCAGTGGCGTAAAAAAAGCCCGCCTAGTTTGCTAGTGCGGGCTTTTTTAGCATATTGATTTGTTAAACAGATTATTCCACGACTTCAAATGTCATTCCGGCATTACTGACCAGGCGGGGGATTAGCTTTTCGCCCATTGCCGTAGCCGGGGTCCAGAATCCTCCTGCCTTGTCTTCCTTAGGCAGATCAAAGGCTAAGCACAATCCGGCCTGCGCCAGCATTTTGGCAGTACAACCATAACCAGGATCGCGGTCACCAGTCACCTTGGCCATTAACTGTTGCCCCTTTTTGTTTTGACCTTGCAGGCGAATATCAAAGTAACCATTTAGCTGATCCTGCAAGCTTGGACCCTCACCGGGTTTAGGTAAAACATATTTTTGCATGAGGTTGCGAATCGGGTTGACGATCAAGCCTCCGGCAAAGGCGCCTAGACCCAAGGTTATGCCGAGAGCAGTAAAGCGCCCTTTAATACCGGGCCCGGATAGCATCGCCTCGCCATAGGAGAAGTCTTTTCCGTATGCCATTTTTAATAATGAATTGGACCGCAGTACCACGCGAGCATTGATAGCTTCCATGATAAAAGGTGCCACCCAGGAACCAAAGTCTTTGTCATAGACGGGGCCTTTAACGCTAATCTGTCGATTAGAGTAGGTATGTTTATCGGGACATAAAATATAGGGATTACCCATTGCACTGCGCACTGCTGGATCGGCTTTTGCCGCGACAATCATTTCGACCATGCTTGCGACTGTGCCCCCTGAGGCGCCACCTTTCATCGCTTTAACGCGGAGTTTCACCTGCCTAAAGAAAGTGCCATAGCGCTCTTTACCCGCCTGCTGGAGAAACTGTACACCCAGATCAGAGGGGATCGAATCAAAGCCACAGCAGTTGACAATGCGTGCGCCAGTTTTCTTAGCCACCTTGGCATATTTATCGATCATCAGCTTAATCCAATAAGCTTCACCGGTGAGATCGCAGTAGTCGTTGCCATTTTCAGCGCAAGCTTTTACCAGCAACTCTCCGTAGAGCATGTAGGGACCAACAGTGGATACGATAACTCTCGATTTCTGGCACATGGCATCTAATGCTTCTTGATCCCCAGCGTCTGCAGTAAGGATAGGCAGTTTTGAGGCGCCTTCTCCTAGGGAATTCCTCAAGGCTTGAAGTTTGGCCTCCGATCGGCCTGCAATGGCCCACTTTACTTTTCGCGTTAGCCCTATATGCTCGTACAGGTACTCAGTGAGTATTTGCCCAACAAAGCTAGTTGCACCATAGATTACGAGATCATATTTTTTAACGGCCATTAGTTTTATTTCCTAAAGATTGCTGAATTTTAGTCATTGTTTGTTTGCCGCTACCACGAGAAAGGCTTCTTTTTATGCTACCGATTTTATACTCGTTTCGCCGATGCCCCTTCGCTATCAGGGCAAGGATGACTTTTTATAGCGCGAGTATAACTGCAGAATTGCGGGAAGTCTTTCTTGCTGACAAACCAACTGCAATGTTGGCGCACTCAAGCAAGGCAACTGTTCCTGTGTTAGTGCTGGAAGATGGGGTCGTTTTAGATGAAAGTCTCGAAATTATGTGCTGGGTGCTTGAACAGTCGGATCCACAACACTGGATTCGCTCAGATTTAGAGGCGCCTACAAAGGCTTTAATCGAGGAAAATGACGGTAGTTTTAAGGTTGATTTGGATCATTACAAGTATTGGGATCGCTATCCCCGGAAAGCTCAGCAAGATTATCGTGCCGCTGCCGAGATCTTTTTATGCAAGCTAGAGCGAAGACTTGAAATTACAGAGTACCTGCTGGCCATGCAGGTAACGCTGGCAGATATTGCTATCTTTCCCTTTATTAGGCAGTTCGCCTTTGTCGATAAGCTCTGGTTTGACCAATCCCCTTACCCTCTCCTGAGGCGTTGGTTACAGCGGTTTCTGGAATCCGAGTTATTTTTACAGTCGATGATTAAGCAGCCGACTTGGCGGGAGGGGGATAAACCTATCTTATTCCCACGGTAAGGCCAATGACGCAGTATCAGACAGCGATCATTTATAGGATGGCGTGCGCTTTCGCTGTGGTCAATAAGCCGTCAGGATTGCATTTAAAACTGTCGAATCGTTGTTGCCAAAAACCCATTTGAATTTACCTAGAGGTAATCGAAATTGCTATTATTGTCGCCCGATATTTAGACGCCGTTACGACGGTTACCCTATTGTCGAGTTAACGCGCAGATAATCCTACTGAAGGACAGACTATGTTTGGCTTTTTTGAGAAATTAATTGATCCTTTTCCTCCAAAACCACCTGACAGGCCGCCGACTGGAATCTATGCGTTCTGCCGGCATTACACGCGGGGAATGGAACCCTGGTTAGCGCTGATGGCGTTACTGACAGCATTCACGGCCGTTGCTGAAGCACTGTTGTTTGGGATTCTGGGTCAGGTGGTAGACTGGTTGGCATCCAGCGCGCCAGACACGTTTATCGAAGATACTTGGCTGCCTCTCGCGGTGATGTCGACATTTATGTTGGTTTTTATTCCTCTAACGACAGCGCTTCGCTCTCTAGTTGTCCATCAGACATTGATGGGCAACTTTCCTATGTCTGTGCGCTGGATGGCTCATCGCTACTTACTCAGTCAGAGCTATGGCTTTTTTCAAAATGAATTTAGCGGTCGTATTGCTACCAAAGTCATGCAGACGGCATTGGCTGTGCGTGACACGGTCATGAAGCTACTCGATGTATTGCTATTTGTCGTCATCTATCTGGTGACAGCACTTATGTTGGTCGCCAATGCTGACCTGCGCCTGTGCGTGCCGTTAGTAATTTGGCTATTCCTCTATATTGCTGTGCAGTATTATTTTGTACCAAAAATGAAGACTATCGCCATGCATCAGGCAGATGCTCGATCGCTGATGACCGGCAGAATTGTTGATAGTTATACCAATATTGTGTCACTGAAGCTGTTTTCTCATGGCAATCGAGAGTCCGACTATGTGCGCGCGGGCATGAGTGATTTCCTCAACACTGTTCATCCACAGATGCGTTTGGTAACGCTTCTCAATATAACTCTCTGGACGTTAAATATGTTGCTGGTATTCTCCACCGCAGCTCTTGGGATCTATCTGTGGACTGTTGGGGTCATAACGCCTGGCGCGATTGCCATAGTCATGGCGATTGCGATCCGCCTCACGGGCATGTCTCACTGGATCATGTGGGAGATAAGCAGTCTGTTTGAAAATATCGGGACTGTTCAAGACGGTATTAATACATTATCGGTCACCAACACGGTCGTCGATTCTCATGATGCCAAACCGCTGCTGGTTACCCAGGGCGCAATCGTCTTCGATGCCGTATCGTTCGGTTACAGTCCTGAGGATGGAAAGGTTTTTAGTAATCTCAACTTGACAATTCCTGCTGGCCAGAAAGTCGGTATTGTAGGGCGCAGCGGCGCCGGAAAATCGAGTCTCGTCAGTTTACTCTTGCGATTTTTTGATATCCAAAGCGGTAAGATATCAATCGATGAGCAGGCGATCAGTGATATTCAGCAAGAGAGCCTGCGAGCTAATATAGCGATGGTAACTCAAGATACGTCGCTACTGCACCGGTCGATCCGTGAAAATATCATGTTTGGCCGTCCCGCTGCCAGCGACGCACAGATGATTGCTGCGGCTGAGCTGGCACAGGCACATGAATTTATTTTAACTTTACAAGATAACCAAGGCCGACGCGGGTATGATGCCCACGTCGGCGAAAGGGGCGTTACCCTCTCTGGTGGTCAGCGGCAACGTATTGCTATTGCACGAGTGCTATTAAAGGACGCGCCTATTTTGGTTTTAGATGAGGCAACCTCTGCGCTAGACTCGGAAGTTGAGGCGACCATTCAGCAAAGTTTGTACCAGCTTATGCAGGGTAAAACGGTGATAGCTATTGCCCATAGGTTATCGACCATTGCGGCTATGGATCGTTTAATAGTCTTCGATAAGGGTGAGATTGTTGAGCAGGGCACCCATCAAGAGCTCCTCCAACAGAAGGGCGTATACACTAAATTGTGGAGTCACCAGTCGGGTGGATTCCTAGGTTTTGAATAATCTATTAAATACAAATTGGTAACCAAAGTACTATGATTTCAATGAGTAAAATCGAGCTGCGTCGCGGCGTGAAAGTCCTACTCGAAGAGGCGGAGCTCGTCATTCATCCGGGTCAGCATATAGGTATCATTGGTGGCAATGGCACGGGCAAGTCGACACTATTTAAACTACTTCTGGGTCAGGTCGGCGCCGATGCGGGGGAGCTGTTTATACCAAAAGACTGGCGGATTGCTCACATGGCGCAGGAACTCGCCACCTCAGAGAGAACGGCAGCAGATTTTGTTCTCGATGGTGACCCGGTTCTTCGAGGAATAGAGATAGCTATCGAGGAGGCCCTTGCCACCGAAGATCACAACCGTCTGGCTAATCAATATGAAAAAATGGACGAGATTAATGGGTTTGATGCCCATTATCGCGCTGAGCAGTTATTACACGGCTTGGGCTTTCATCAAAGTGAAATGAATCGCCCTGTGAACAGTTTCTCTGGCGGTTGGCGCATTCGCTTAAATCTCGCACAATCATTGATGAGCCCATCCGATCTTTTATTGCTCGATGAGCCAACCAATCATCTCGACTTAGATGCCACCTTATGGCTTGAGCAATGGCTGAAAAGCTATCAGGGCACACTACTAGTAATCTCTCATGACCGGGACTTTATTGATAACGTTGTTGAGCGTATCGTCCATATTGAGCACCAGAAAACTAATGCCTACAAGGGTAATTATTCCACCTTTGAGCGAGTCCGTAGCGAACGTTTAGCGCTACAGCAGGCGAGCTATGAGAAGCAACAGAAACGGCGCAAAGACGTTGAAGATTTTGTGGCACGTTTTCGCTACAAAGCCTCAAAGGCTAAGCAGGCTCAGAGTCGCTTAAAAGAATTGCAGCGTATGGAGGATAGTGCGCCTGCGCATGTTGATTCGCCATTTTATTTTAACTTTCCCGTACCCAAAAAAGCCAACGGTGCCCTGGTTAACATTAGTCAGGCCACGCTGGGTTATGACAAAAAATCAATTCTGACTGATGTCAATTTTGATTTGCAGCCTGGTACAAGGATCGGACTTTTAGGTCCTAATGGAGCAGGTAAGTCAACTTTGATAAATAGTCTTACCGGCGACCTAGATTTAATAAATGGGGTCCGAGTATTTGGTGAGAATCTCAAAGTTGGCTATTTTGCGCAGCATCAGCTTGAAGTGCTGGACTTGCAGGCAAGTCCCTTTTTACATATACAGCGCATTAGCCCGACCGCAACAGAGCAGAAGATTCGAAACTACCTAGGGGGTTTCGATTTTCATAATGATAAGGCTTTAGACCCGATTAAAGATTTCTCGGGCGGCGAAAAGGCGCGCGTTGCACTGGCATTAATCGTCTGGCAGAAGCCGAATTTGCTATTGCTTGATGAGCCCACGAACCATCTCGACCTTGAGATGCGGCATGCATTAACTATGGCGTTGCAGGGTTATGAGGGAGCCTTGGTGGTCATTTCTCACGATCGCCATTTACTGAGAAACACCGTAGATGAGTTTTATCTGGTAGCAGATGGTCAGGTTCAGGAGTTTGATGGTGACCTAAAAGACTATCAAAACTGGTTGAAAAACTTTTCTCGGGTTGAAGCAATTTCAGCTCCTAGGGTTGAGGTTATCCCTGTTGATAAAAAGGTGTCTCGTCAGCAGTCAGCAGATGATCGAAAAAAACTTGCACCATTAACCAAGAAAATAAAAACGCTTGAGGCGGGTCTCGAGGAATTGCAAAAACAGCTTTCACTGGTCGAAGCTCAATTGGCGGAAACGAATATTTACAATGATGATCAGAAAGATCAGTTGAAAAAAAATCTTTCTGATCAGGCCAATATCAAGCGAAATATCGGGGCTATTGAAGAGGACTGGCTGCAGTGTCAGGACAGTCTTGAGAATATCTGAGGGCCGTCATCTGTAATGTGACAATCAATTTTGAATAATGTGAAGGGTGCCTCATTCGCTATAATAAAATTTGCTAATATGCCCGAATATTAAATCGCAGGATGCGCTATATGGGAACGGACATTTTCGATAAATTCAAATACCCAAAGTCGGGTCATACTCAAAGAGTTGGGTGTCACACGGGTTATGCTGATATAGGGTCATCTTCGGAGAAAAAGACAATGATAGGGGCGGGCGTCAAGGTTGAGGGCCAAATTACCAGTGATGAAGATTTATTTTTTGAGGGCAGTCTCGAGGGTACGATTTTAGCTATCAACCACGAGGTGCTGATAGGAAAGTCAGGCCATCTAAAGGCGAATATTACAGCGGGGGTGGTTAGAATAGAGGGCACGGTAAAAGGCGACATCTCGGGTGTAGAGCAAGTGGTGATTTCGAAAACTGGAAATGTACATGGTAATATTCAGTCACCTAGAGTTACCCTCGAAGACGGGGCAAAATTTAAAGGTAGTATTGAGATGGACCCAGGTGATCAAGTGGTATTGCCTGTTACCCCGTTATCTAATGTAAAATCGCATCAGGTTGGTAGCAAGGCTTCTTGAAGTCAGGATCTGGCAAGAGCATGACTAGTGGCTTATGTGAATCCCTTCAGAGTAATCTACTGGCAGCGATATTTGAAACGTTGCCTATTGATAAGCGCTTAGTTGTCTTAGATATGGGGGCTGCGATGAGTTCTACAGTCAATTTCTTTAACAAATTTAAATGTCGCCTGAGCTTTGCTGATCTGTACGCTGGAGATTTCGTAGTGCATCCCTGCGGGGAAGGGACACACTCAGAGAGGGTCAGTCAATTCCAACACCATCTCAATCTCCCAGCCGGGACTAAAATAGATATCTGTTTGTTCTGGGATCTGTTTGGTTATCTGGATGGGCCTACATTGATGGCGCTCATTGAGGCCCTAGACCCCCATGTTAGTAGTGATACCCTGGGTTATGGTATTGGCGTTCGCAGCGCAGACATGCCATTACCATTTTTTCAGTACGGTATTGAGCGATCCACCCAGTTAAGTCAGGCCAATAGAGGCGGGATTCAACCCAAGCGGTATCCTCGTTCTCAGCGTGACCTGCATCACCTTTTAGATTACTTTGAAATAGCTAAGTGCCGCCTGCTAGCAGATGGCCGTGTTGAGTACCTACTTATAGAAAATCGTCATCATGACACTAAGCCGCAGTTAAATTTTTGAGTTCGATATTTCTGTAATCTAGATAACTTATATCCCGGCGAATAAGGCTTTTCAGCCTCGAAGCGAGCGGCTAGACTGTGCCCTGAAAATTATCAGTTATCAGGGGTTAGTATGAAACAAGCGATTATTGTCGGTGCCAGCTCAGGTATCGGATGGGAGCTAGCGGTTCAGCTGGCGGCTAAAGGCTATCAGCTAGGATTGATGGCACGGCGTGGCGACTGCCTTGCGAAATTAGCGGAGCTACTACCCGGAGATCACTTTGTGCAGGTGACTGACGTCACCAGTGCTGAAAAATCTCAGGCGGAACTCACACAACTAATAGAACTCATGGGTGAGGTCGAATTAATTGTGGTTAATTCCGGTGTTGGACGCAAAGAAAAAAAGCTAGATTGGGTGGTCGAATGCGAGATGATTGATGTCAATGTACGCGGTTTTTCCGCGATGGCACTGGTCGCTATGAACCACTTTTTAGCGAGAGGTAACGGTCATTTGGTGGGCATCTCCTCGACTGCAGCGCACTTTTCAGGTGGTCTTACACTTACCTACAACGCGACAAAGGCTTATGTCTCTAGCTATCTGCGGGGTATGCGATCGCGCGCGATCAGATCTAAGCTACCGATTACGGTCACTACGGTTGAGCCGGGCTTCGTGGCAACGCCCATGGTAGAGGGCGAACCGATGTGGTTAGCGACGGTTGAGAAAGGCGTATCACAAATGGTCGCTGCGATTGAAGGCAAAAAGAATCACGTCTTCATTACTAAGCGGTGGCGACTGGTGGCATGGCTGTTATATATTGTCCCCGATGCATTAATTCGTCGGCTAGTTTAAGGTACTTGAGTATGCAAAGAGCCCTGGCAGCGGCAATGAAGGGCGCATCCGACATGCTTCCCCTGAGTTTCGCAGTGCTGCCCTGGGGTATTCTTTTTGGCTCTCTTGCGGTGCACAGAGGGTTTGATTGGTTCGAGGCCCAGCTTTTTTCAGGTATTGTCTTCGGCGGCGCGGTGCAGATCGTGACCGTTGAATTAATGGCGAATAATGCCTCTCTTTTTACGGTGCTGTTTAGCGCGTTTGTGATTAGTTCACGGCACTTTCTTTACGGCTTAGCGTTGCGTGAACGATTAAGTATAAAGCCTTTGCGATGGCGTTTGGGGCTGGGTTTTCTGCTGACCGATGAGTTGTTTGCACTGTCAGGAGATCGGCGCGCCTACCGAAATCGATTTCGGCTTTACTATGCTCTGGGTGCTGGCGGTAGCTTTTACCTGGCTTGGAATCTATGGACATTCTTAGGTATTTTTGCGGGTACCTCGCTGCCAGATTTGACTGAGTTAGGGCTAGATTTTGCTATAGCTGCAACCTTTTTAGCCTTGGTTCTGCCAGGCATCAAAACGGTTGCTAGCTTTTCCGCCGCAGTGGTAGCCGGGGTTGCTTCTGTTACATTCACTCTCTGGGAGTTTGATCTCGGTTTGGTCTGCGCGGCTCTTTTGGCAATGTGTGTTGGCTTTTCGATTCAAAAGATTAGGGGCCAGTTTTGAATATACTGACCATTTTGCTGTTAGCCTCTGTCACCTTTGGTACCCGCTATCTTTTTTTAGAGGGTCGCTTACCTCTGCGGTTGGGGTCCAATGTTAAGCAACTACTTAGTTACAGTGGGCCGTCAGTGTTAGTGGCTATCTGCACACCGATCATTTTTGTACATGATCATCGGCTCGATACCAGTCTAGATAACCCCTATCTGTGGGGCGCAGCGGTGGCAATCTTGGCTGGTTATAAAACCGCATTTAATATCTATTGGTGTGTGGGAACCGGAACCCTTGCGTTTGTGCTAGTCAACTATCAGGGGTAGCTGGGTATTAGTCGGATCGCATCCAGCCGCTATGATAAGAACTAGACAGAACTGACAAACAGACTACTATTGAATTAAGCCTTGATTACTATTTGGGGTCTAACAAGAGGACTTACCCATGATTCCTAGAAAATTGTATGACTCTGATCACGATATGTTTCGCGACTCCATTCGAAAATTCTTGCAGGTTGAAGCCGTGCCTCAGCATGAGCAGTGGGAAATCGACGGTATGGTTAGCGATGAGATCTGGCTGCGGGCGGGCGAGCTGGGATTTTTATGTCCCTCTGTTCCAGTAGAATACGGTGGTGTGGGTGCAGATTTTCGCTACAACTGTATTGTCACTGAAGAGGTATCTCGGTCGGGCTGTTCCGGTCTAGGTTGGGCGCTGCATTCGGATATTTCAGTACCCTATATTGTCCGTTATGGTAGTGAGGGGCAGAAGGAAAAGTATCTGAGGCGCTGTGTTTCTGGCGAATTAATTACCGCCATCGCGATGACCGAGCCTGGCGCTGGGTCAGATATCCAGGGTACCAAAACATCCGCGGTGCTGGATGGTGATCATTACATTCTTAATGGCTCCAAAACGTTTATTACCAACGGTCAAAAAGCGGGCCTAGTTATTGTGGTGGCCAAAACCGATACCAGCGCTGGTTCAAAAGGCATCAGTCTATTCCTTGTGGAAGAAGGCATGGTGGGTTTCACCAAAGGTAAAAAGTTGCACAAGCTGGGGCTAAAGGCGCAGGATACCGCGGAGCTTTTTTTCCAAGATGTAAAGGTTCCAAAAGCGAACTTACTGGGTGAGGAGGGTCGTGGGTTTATCTATCTGATGCAGGATTTACCGCAGGAACGGCTCAACATAGCGGTAATTGCCAACGGTATGTGTCAATCGGTGCTGGAGGCGACGGTCGATTACACCAAAGAGCGAAAGGCTTTTGGTACCAGTGTGGCGGCCTTTCAAAATACCCAATTTAAGTTGGCGGAACTGTCCGCAGAGGTCTCAAGTGCTGAGGTGTTTTTAGATCGCTGCACAGAGCTATTACTTGAGGGTAGTCTAGACTCGGTGACCGCGTCCAAACTCAAATTACTCACCACAGAGTTGCAGTGCAAAGTGGCAGATGAATGTCTGCAGCTACATGGCGGCTGGGGTTATATGTGGGAATACCCTGTTTGTCGCGCTTTCGCGGATGCGCGTGTGCAGCGTATCTATGGTGGCACCAATGAGATTATGAAACTGATTATCTCGCGGGATTTGATGAGCTGAGCGGGTGGGTAGTTTTTGATGCCGGCTGTTATTGGTGGTTTAGGCGATTGAGTACCTGTTGCAGCTGTGCTGCGCTAGGTCGTTGTTTGTAGTCTTCACCAATATAGAACCACTGCACTATGCCTTTCTGATCCAGTAATATCATGGCCGGATGGGGTATTTCATCATCACGGCGTATGCCGTATAAACCTGTAACGTCGAGAGCCTTATCGGATAAAAACTGGTAGGGCCGATCTAAGCGATCCACCATTTTCTGCATACCTGTTGCATCATCTGGGCTGATTGCCAGAACCTGATAGCCAAGATTTTCGAGCTCTGGCAAGACGGTTTGAATATCCTGTAAATGACCGACGCAAAACGGACACCAGTGGCCGCGATAGAAGATCATTAAAACCTTAGTGCCGCGCAACTCTGATAGTTTAACCCAGTCACCATTGAGGCCTTGCAAGGAAAATTCAGGCGCCGCTGAGCCTACCATCAGGGTGACACTGGCCACATCGGTAAAGCCAGTCTGAGATGCGATCGCCTTTTGCGGAACTGACCGGTTGTCACAGGCAGTAAACAGTAGAGCGGCACAAAGTGTTAGGCACGGGGCCTTTAATCGAAACACATTCATCCTCGACTTGATAGTCGTATTGTTTACTCTTTATAAGAAGGGTCTATTTTGTCGATCAGTCTCACAAAGGCATTGAACTCAAGTTCACCCGCTGGACCGCCCATAGCCTGCATTGCCATCAGTTGTTCGGACTTGGCTAATACTTCCGAGCTCACTGGAATACTCGCTCGACCGGTGGCATCTGTCGCTACCTGTACTTCACAGGCTCGCTGTATAGCCCATAGGTTTATAAAGGTCTCTGGAATACTGCGGCCCCCGGCTAGTAAGCCATGATTACGTAATATCAGTAGGTTCTTGTCACCCATGTTGGCAACTAGGCGTGGTTTCTCATCGTCCATAACCGTAATACCTTCGAAATCATGGTAGGCGACACGATTGTGCAATAGAGCCGAGTAGAAGTTGTCACTGCGCAGACCTTCTTGACTGCAAGCGACAGCCATACCTGCATTGGTGTGTGTGTGGGCAATGCAGTGAAGATCTGATCGCGCGGCATGAATAGCGGTGTGTATAACAATCCCCGCTGGGTTAACGGCGTACTGGGTCTGTTCAACAATCTTGCCATCGATATCAACCTTGACCAGATTGGAAGCGTTCACTTCGCTATAGTGCAGGCCGTAGGGATTGATCAAAAAATGATGTTCGGGCCCCGGCACCTTAACGGTAATATGGTTAAAGATCATTTCACTCCAACCCATGTAATCAAATATTCTATAGCAGGCGGCTAGCTGCACCCGCAGTTCCTGTTCTGTCTGTGCCATTAGTTAGCCCTCTTGACAAATTTAGTTAGTATCACAATCTGTGTGCCGTTTACTCTGCCTTCTATATGCTCCTCATTACTTAAAACCAGTGAAATATTTCGCACCGCAGTGCCGCGTTTGGCGGTAAAGTTGGTCCCTTTTACATCTAAATCTTTAATCAACGTAACTGTGTCACCAACCACGAGTATGGCACCATTACTGTCTTTGTGCACAACCGAGTCGTCACCATCGGCAGTATCTGATTGCGCCCATAGCAGCGTTTCATCATCCAAATATAGTATATCCAGTAGGTCTTGCGGCCAGCCTTCGGCACTTAATCGAGACAGCATACGCCAGGCCATGACCTGCACAGCAGGAATTTGAGACCACATACTGTCGTTCAGGCAGCGCCAATGATTGACGTCAATCTTTTCAGGATTATTGATCTGATCTTCGCAGATATCACAGACTAACAACATCTGCTGCGTGCTGTTATCGCTATTAGGTGGAATCGAATAGGCCTGCAGATTATCGCTATTGGTGCAGAGTTCGCAGGCGGAGCCACTACGGATATGGAGGTCAGTCATTGAGTTGGCTACTTATAGGGTTATGAAAGCGGCGATTATAGTGGCCTTTTGTCAGTGAGTACCCATTAGCCTTTTTGCGGCTGCCCAGCCCGACTGGACGGCACCCTCAAATCGAGGCCCAGCAAAGGCATCCCCCGCTAGAGCCAGTGGAGGCAAATCGGTTGCCTCGCTTACCAGCATGCAAGGGGCGTCGTCCACGACAGTCGGTTTACTGTAGCGCCAGCCATGTACCTGATATTCAGTGACCTTGGCGGTGCCCAGAAAAGGCGTTGCCACATCAATCAGCCGCTGACCGGCTTCCATACGATCTCGCTCAAAGTATTGTGCACTGAAATCAGCGCTGCCATGAATAGTGACGGCCGGAATTTTTGAGACGCCTTTTTGCAGGTTATCGCTGAGCCAGGCAACGGAACCCTTTTCTAGGGCAATGGCCCCAGGGGCTTCGATCGCTGTGGGGCCGTCGAGAACCGCCATGACGGCTATACAGGCCTCATATTGAATGCGATTGAGGCGTGCCTGTTTATCCGCAGGCAAGACAATGTTACCTGTGGCCAAAAGTTCTAATGTCTGAGGGATAGGCGAGGTGATCATTATCTTTTTTGCAAAGACCGTTTCGCCATTGTCTAGCGTGGCTAACCACCTGTTTCCCTGCTGGCTGATACTGCCCGCTTTAGTCCCGCGCATGACCGTAATGCCTATGGCCAAATGCTTGGCTATGGCGGTCATGGTGGGCACGCCACGATACCTTGGGTGACCGTTGGGCTGTCCCGGATAGCTGCGGTACCATTCCTCTGCGACCCCGGCCTGTATCCAGCCAGTTACGACCGCTTTAAATCGAGCTCCTCTGGCGGTCATAAATTGGGCGCCGTGATCGAACGTCGCCTCACCAATTCTACGTCCCGCTAATCTACCGCCGAGGCCTCGGCCCTTGTCGACAACCAACACATCATAGCCTGCCTGAATGAGATCATTGGCTGCACTGAGTCCGGCAAGGCCGGCACCAATAATCAAGACATCAGTGTTGCGGGACATAGACATAACTTTATGGCTCATGTTTTTTAGCGTTTGATTTACAGCGCACAGAACAGAAACGCACCTCGTCCCAGACTTTTTCCCATTTTTTACGCCAGGTAAACGGTCGCTCACACTCAGGGCAAATCTTGCTGGGCAGGAGTGACTTTTTGCGCATTGCGGGCATGGTTGGATTATTCCATATTTAGTCGTCGAATCGGCAATCTATCAGGCTGCAGCCAGACCAGTACCGGCTAGGGTAATGCGGTGCATGAGGCGCATCTGCCCCTGATAATCATTGTCCGCCATATGCCAGGTGCAGCGATTATCCCAGAATGTCACAGAGCCGGGAAGCCAGTTAAAGTTACTGGTAAATTGTGGCTGATTAACATGGGCATAGAGTTCGTCTAGTAGAGAACGACTCTCGTCAAAATCCCAGCCTTCAAACTGGATAGTGTGCCCCGGATTGACATACAACACCTTGCGACCACTTTCAGGATGACGAATAACCACCGGATGGATAGCGTCCCCGACGCGATCCATACCCCCTAATTGATCCGCAAGGTCGGTCAATCGATAGAGACCATTTTCGCCGTAAAGATGGGTGTTGGAATGGACGGCGCGCAGGCCATCAACACGCTTTTTGAGCGACTCGGGCAAGGCATCGTAAGCCGCAGCTAAATCTGAAAAATGAGTATTGCCACCAGTCTCGGGCAAAGTACGTGCTACTAAGATAGAGCCCAATGCTGGTTCTGCATCATAGGAATGGTCAGTGTGCCAACCGCCACCAATGTTGGTCTGCTGAGTTTTTTCCTTACGCACCTCAGCAATCTCGGGGTCCAAGAGAGTAGTTTTGAAAAACTTATTCACCACAATTTTCCCAAAGCGACGCGCAAAGCGCAGATGCTCTTTTGGCGGAAATGTTTGATCGCGGAAAAACAGTACGCCGTGCTGACTGAAAGCGGCGCGCAGTTCAGTTAGCTCTGCGTCCGTCATGGTGGCTAACTGCAGATCGCTGACGATCGCACCGCAGCTTTCGAAGGGGGATACTTGCATAGCTATCTCTAAAGTTCTTGTCGAACGCTATTGGATCACTTAATCGATTGGCTGTCATCAGCTTTCATCCCCGTTTTAAGGTAACGCTGGGAGCCATGCCAAATGGAGGGATATTCTGGGCAATGATATTAATCTGACGCCCGAATAGTTTAAGCCGTTATAAGTGCCTCAACATAGGCTTTGCCATTCCCGTGTTCAGACGCTATATCGATAAGAGTTTTGCCGTCCGGATTGACGGCTTTCAAGTCTCGGCCAGCCTCTTTGAAAAAAGCCAGAAAGGTCATAAAATTGTCAATATTCATACCGCGATAGGCTTTCTCGAGAAGATGAAAGTCAGCGCTTACTCCGGCTGGAGCCTCATAATTTAGGAAGCTTTTTACCTGAGAATCATCAAATATTTCGCCGAGGACTTTTTCTTTATCTTTTTTTAGTGACATATCCTACCCTAATTTTTTACAGTAATTGGTTAAGTTTTTTAGCCAGTATTTGATTCACTTGCTGAGGGTTGGCCTGGCCTTTTGATGCCTTCATAATCTGGCCCATAAAACCGCCTAGCTTTTTCTTGCGCTTGGCCTCATCGGTATTGATATAGTCGTCAACCATCGCTTGATTCGAAGCCAGCACCTCAGCAACCATCTGCTCAAGTGCGCCGCTATCAGACACCTGTTTTAGATCGCGCTTTTCAATGATGTCATCGGCATTTCCTTCTCCAGCCCAGATACCTTCGAAGACTTCTTTAGCCATTTTTCCGCTAATACTATTGTCGGCGATTCTAGTAATGAGGCCGGCGAGCTGCTCGGCAGTGACGGGACTTTTCACGATACTAATATCTTCGCTATTTAACCGTGCGGCCAGTTCGCCTGTGGTCCAGTTAGCGACCAGCTTAGCGCTACCTGATTTTGCTGTGGCGACTTCAAAATATGCAGCCATAGCGGAGTCATTGGCTAGCATACCTGCGTCATAATCTGATAGTCCGTATTGCGCGACAAAGCGTGCCTGTCTGGCATCCGGTAGTTCCGGAAGATTGCGGCGCAGCGCTTCTATCGTTTCATCAGTTAGGATGACGGGCAATAGATCGGGGCAGGGGAAATACCGGTAATCGTTAGCCTCCTCTTTGCTGCGCATGGAGCGGGCTACTTTTGTGTCACCATCATACAGACGAGTTTCTTGCAACACGGTACCGCCGTCTTCGATAAGGTCGATTTGACGCTCAACTTCTTTGGCGATGCACTCTTCCATAAATTTAAATGAATTTAGATTTTTGGTTTCGGTTCTGGTGCCTAGCTCTGTCGCGCCAGCTAGGCGCACAGACACGTTCACGTCAAAGCGCATGCTGCCCTGAGACATCTCGCCATCACAGATCCCAATTGAGGTTACAATGCTATGTAGTTTTTTGGCAAATGCGATGGCTTCTTCGGCATTGCTCATATCGGGTTCTGAGACAATTTCGATGAGGGGTGTACCGGCTCGATTTAAGTCGATACCCGACATCCCATGACGAAAATCACCTTCGTGTAATGACTTGCCGGCGTCCTCTTCTAAGTGGGCGTGGTGGATGCGCACATTCTTGGTGCGACCATCGGCTAATTGAATCTCGACATTGCCGCGGCCGACAATCGGTTTTTCTAGCTGTGTCGTCTGGTAACCTTTAGGTAGATCGGGATAGAAGTAGTTCTTGCGTTCGAAGGCCGATTCTTTAGCTATTTCGGCATCAATAGCTAAGCCAAACATTACCGCATAGTGAACAGCCTGTTTATTCAAAACGGGTAGCGTACCGGGCATAGCTAAGTCGATAGCGCAGGCTTGGGTGTTGGGTTCGGCACCAAATGTGGTGCTGGCACCGGAGAAAATTTTGGTTTTCGTGGCTAACTGCACATGCACTTCTAAGCCGATGACAGTTTCCCAGCTACTCATAGGATGCCCTTCGGTGTCGCACTGTGCCAGTCGGTGATCTGCTGATACTGGTGGGCAATGTTTAACATACGCGCTTCATCAAAGTAGTTGCCAATAATTTGCAGGCCAACCGGCTTGTCGTCAACCATACCGCAGGGCACTGACATACCTGGAAGTCCCGCCAGATTGGTGGCAATGGTGTAAATGTCCTCTAGATACATAGCGACGGGATCATCGCCTTTTGAGCCAAACTTAAAGGCGGGCGATGGACAGGTAGGGCCCATAATCACATCGATCTCTTTAAAGGCCGACGTGAAGTCCTGCTTTATGAGTTGCCGAACCTGCTGGGCCTTGCCGTAGTAAGCATCGTAATAGCCAGCCGACAGGCAGTAGGTGCCGATCAGAATGCGACGCTGAACTTCTTCACCAAAGCCTTCGGCTCGCGTGCGACTGTAAAGGTCCTGCAGGTCTTTGGGGTCCTCACAGCGATAGCCATATTTAACGCCATCAAAGCGCGACAGGTTTGCCGAGGCTTCCGCAGGAGCGATGACATAGTAAGCCGGTACC
>Ga0222630_1000196_pt1 | contig 30840 bp, 32 predicted proteins | sample AntAcemetagenom3_FD_179842 | JGI IMG/M metagenome (GOLD analysis project Ga0222630, IMG submission 179842) | Saline water microbial communities from Ace Lake, Antarctica - #3 | ecosystem: Environmental > Aquatic > Non-marine Saline and Alkaline > Saline | place: Antarctica: Ace Lake | collected...
GTAGCCAGACAGGAGTTGCATGGCTTCGTGCAGCGGCTTAACAATGGGCGCCAAGCAGTTGGTTGTGCAGGAGGCGTTAGAGATGACCTGATGAGACGCGGTTAAAACGCTGTGATTGATGCCATAGACAACCGTGGCATCGACATCAGTGCCCGGTGCAGAGATCAGTACTTTTTTGGCACCGCCAGCAATATGTAATGCCGCCCTGTCTCTGTGAGTGAATGCGCCAGTGCATTCGCAGACTAGATCTACCCCGAGGGTACCCCAGGGAATATTGGCTGGGTCCGGCTCGCAGAACCATTGAATCCTGTCACCGTTAATAGTCAGAGAGTCTGCATCCACGTCTACAGACTGATTAAAGCGGCCATGAACGGTATCGAACTGCAGTAGATGAGCATTAATCTGTGCGCTGCCAAGGTCATTAATGGCTATGATTTGGATTTTCGCTTGCAGCTCAGGACGCTCATAAAGGGCGCGCACAATGTTACGCCCGATGCGCCCAAAGCCGTTGATAGCAATCTTATACATAAATCAGTGCTCAATATTGTAGTAAACTTACGTAAATTGTAAGCTTTAAAGTCATAATTAGCTATATATTACCTCAATATATACGTAAAAATACTTAATTATGGATTCTGTGGGATCTTTTTGATCAAATTTTTTAGCGTTTTCTGACATAAATCCATTTATTGCGGATTTCTGACGTAAAAAAACCTAAAATGCCATTGATAGGTAAGAAAATAACGAAATAGTTGCGGTTTCGATAGAGGGTAGTAGAAGTATGCATAGCCAGAACCTGATTAATGTCATCACTGATGCACTGCCAAATCTCAATAAATCCGAGAGTAAAGTGGCACAGGTGATCCTGTCTGACCCCGATGCTGCGACTAGCTCCAGTATTGCTAGTCTGGCCAGAAAAGCGGGAGTGAGCGAACCCAGCGTCAATCGGTTTTGTAAGCGCTTTAATGCGGCTGGATTCCCCGACTTTAAAATTAAATTGGCCAAGTCTCTGGTCAGCGGCGTTCGTTTTGTTAACCGCAATGTCAATCCAGATGATGAGGTGTCTGGTTACACGCCAAAGATATTTGATAGCACCATCAATAACCTTGCGCTAGTGCGGGACAGTATTAGTCACGGTCGCGTCAATCAGGTGGTAGACAAGCTCATTCAGGCTAGGCGTATTTATTTCTTTGGGCTGGGTGCCTCAGGCTCCGTAGCAAGAGATGCTGAAAATAAATTTTTCCGTTTTAATTTACCAGTGTCATTTCATGATGACGTGCTGATGCAGCGCATGTTGGCATCGACAGGGACTACTGGTGATGTTTTCTTTATTATATCTCATACCGGGCGCACTAAAGAGGTGGTCGAGGTTGCTGAAATTGCCCGTAATAATGGCTCTACAGTCATTGGGCTAACGGCCCCTGGTTCGCCGTTGGCCAGAATTAGCAGCGTGACTCTCGACGTTGAGGTGCCAGAAAATACCGATGAATATATGCCCATGACCTCGCGCATAGTGCATCTGGTTATTCTCGACGTTCTCGCAACTGGTGTCACCTTGCGGCGAGGACCTGAGTTTTTGCCGCATTTAGAAAAGATTAAAAATAGTCTGAAACCGACCCGTTACCCGAAGGATAACTAACAGTGATAATCCAGTCGTAGCTCAAAGGTATGCTTCTTTAAGTAAGGCGGCGGCTAGCTAAGATCCTAAAAATAAACTATTGGCGTAAAAGGATTAACCATGTCTGATTTTTCAATACATCCAGTTCCTGAGCATTGGAGAGATAATGCTTGGATCAATAAAGATCGTTACCAGGCTATGTACAGAGAGTCGATTGAAAGTCCTGAGAAATTTTGGGCGCAGCAAGCTAAAGAATTTCTGAGCTGGGAATCGCCATGGCAGACCGTCTGTGACTATAGCTTCGAAAGGGGAGAGGCGAGCTGGTTTGGTGGTGGTACGCTAAATGTTGCGGTTAACTGTATTGATCGTCATCTCGATGGGCGCGCTGACCAAACTGCCTTAATCTGGGAAGGCGATGAACCGACCGATGATAAGAAAATTACCTATCGCGACTTGCACGACAAGGTCTCGCGCATGGGTAATGTCCTGCGTGATCGAGGCGTCAAAAAGGGCGATCGGGTCTGTATCTATATGCCCATGATTCCCGAAGCTGCCTATGCAATGCTCGCCTGCGCGCGCATTGGTGCGGTGCACTCAGTGGTATTTGGTGGTTTCTCCCCCGAGGCTTTAAAAGATCGCATATTGGATTCTGACTGTCGCGTAGTGATTACTGCCGACGAAGGCTACCGCGGCGGTAAAACAGTGCCGCTAAAAGCCAACGTTGACAAGGCATTATTAAATTGTCCGGACGTACATACCTGCCTAGTAGTCGAACGCACTGGGGGCAACGTCGAATGGGCCAGTAATCGCGACATCTGGTATGAGACGTCAACCCACGCGGTATCGGCGATCTGTGCACCAGAAATGATGGACGCCGAGGATCCACTCTTTATTCTGTACACCTCTGGCTCCACTGGCAAGCCTAAGGGCGTTATGCACACCACCGGCGGTTACCTGTTAATGGCAGCCATGAGTCACAAATATACCTTCGATTACAAGGAGGGCGACGTTTACTGGTGTACTGCTGACGTAGGTTGGATTACCGGGCACAGCTATATTCTTTACGGCCCACTGTGTAATGGCGGTATTTCGTTAATGTTTGAGGGTGTACCCACCTATCCAGATGCATCGCGCTTTTGGCAGGTGATTGACAAGCATCAGGTCAATCAATTCTATACCGCTCCCACGGCTATTCGGGCTCTCATGGGCGCAGGTGATCAGTGGGTTAAAAGTACTTCGCGCAGCTCATTAAAGTTACTGGGCACGGTGGGGGAGCCGATTAATCCAGAGGCCTGGCAATGGTATTATCAAATCATTGGCCAGTCGCGTTGCCCGATTGTTGATACCTGGTGGCAAACCGAAACAGGGGCGCATATGTTAACACCATTGCCGGGCGCTACCGACCTTAAGCCAGGTTCGGCAACCCAGCCTTTTTTTGGTGTAGAGCCCATTTTACTGGATACGCAAGGTAATGAGATCAAAGGTGCCGGTGAGGGTCTATTGATGATCAAATCATCGTGGCCAAGCCAGATACGCACGGTTTATGGGGATCATCAGCGCTGTATCGAGACTTACTTCAGCACCTACCCCGGCTATTATTTTACCGGCGATGGCGCGCGACGCGACGAGGATGGTGATTACTGGATAACTGGTCGAGTCGATGACGTGTTGAATGTCTCCGGTCACCGCATGGGTACGGCAGAGGTCGAAAGTGCCCTGGTGTTGCATGAGAAAATTGCCGAGGCGGCCGTGGTGGGTTACCCCCATGATATTAAAGGTCAGGGTATTTACTGCTACGTGACGCCAATGTCTGGTGTTGTGCCTGATGATACTTTGCGAGCAGAGTTGGTTGCTCTTTGTGTGTCCGAAATCGGACCGATCGTCAAACCTGATATTATCCAGTGGGCCCCGGGACTGCCGAAAACTCGCTCAGGCAAGATTATGCGACGCATTTTGCGCAAGGTTGCAGCCAATGAACTCGACAGCTTGGGTGATACGTCTACGCTGGCTGACCCCTCGGTCGTCGAGGAACTTATTGAGAATCGGCGTAATCGCTAAGCCCATGAAAACGATACTGGTCGTTTCTGTCGCTATCATCTATGGCCTGCTCTGGGCGATGCCTTCACAGCATCGCGTTGATCATGTTGCGTTCTATCAATCGGCTGATTTCGATGTGATTGCCCACCGTAATGGCCGAGCCTTGATGCCTGGCAACACTTTGGAGGCTGCGGTTAATGCACTGGCTGTTGGGGCAGATGTTTTAGAGTTAGATGTGCATCTAACGGCCGATGGCGTCTTGGTTGTGCGGCATGATGCGGTGATTGATACCACGACTAATGGCTCAGGCGTTATAGCTCAGATGACCCTCGACGAGATACAGGCCTATGAGGTTGGATTCCATGAGATCGATTATCCTTCTATGGTGTCAGTACAGAGCATAAAAGTACCTACCCTAAAATCTATCTTTAATCGGCTACCCAAGAGTCGATATATGATCGAAATAAAACCCTTGGATTTGGCTGCCGCGGATAAGCTCTGTGATTTAGTTGCGCAGCATCGACTGTATGAGCAGGTTTTGGTGGCGTCCTTTGACTCCTCGGTACTGCGGCATTTTCGTCAGATTTGTCCTCGAGTCCCAACATCTCTGGGCGAGAGTGAGGCGTATTGGTTGGTGATTTTAAGCCGTATCGGCTTGGGGCATCTGTACCATTCTCCGGGCTATTCTGTGCAGCTTCCTCCCACCTATGGAGGGCTGCGGGTGCTTACACCCGGCGTTATAAAAGCGGCCCATAAGCAAAATATACGTGTCGAGGCCTGGACCGTTAATGATGCAGTGACAATGAGGGCGCTTATGGCTCTCGGCATAGACGGTATTATTACAGATCATCCCGATATTCTTAGTCTTTTGGCTGCGCCATAATTTTTTTCTATGCGCAGGCAATATCGCCTTCACCCAAATGGACGAGAACCGCAGTGTTTAAGCGCCACCCTATTTTCAAGTTTCGGCCCCAAATCCTGACTAAAGCCATGGTTTTTTGTAAGAGGCAGCTGCATTTCTGGCGTTCAGCCGGGATTCAGCACAATAGCGCTGCTTTTTGGGAAAAATACGTTAGACACGGCAGTTAATCTTCTGTATTGTTTTAACAATATTTTTATGATAAAACATTTTTTTAATATCGGGTCTATACTCTTTTTACAGTAATCCATAGAAATCTGTATAGATTCTGGTTTTATAATTTGTAGAGCTGGAGTGAAAATAAAGCAACGCATAATGTTTTTTTATATGCGGAATGAGAGAGCATGGTATGAAACTAGAGATGAGCCGTCAGCTCACCAAATTGATGCGTGAAAAGCAGATTAGCCAAAGTGCCCTGTCAAGAGCCACTGGCGTCCCGCAACCGACGATCAATCGCATTTTGAGTGAGGTTACCAGAGAGCCACGTCGTGACTCAGTATTACGTATTGCTAATTACTTTGGAGTAACGCCGGAGTCTATGTATTCGACGCCCTCTAAGCATGAGCAGGACCAGTCAGATTCAAATGATTGCATCGATGAACTCTTTCACCGTATTGCGAACCTGACAAAAGCTGACCGAGATGAGCTGTTATGCAGGTTAGCGGATAACCTCAAGTAGGATTACCCCTCCTCCTGCGCTTTTATGACTATTGTTGGCGGTTATCTGGCGCGCGCAGAGGCCACCTCCGCAAAAATATTTACCTTGTGTTATCCTACCAGCGCTGTATAAAACACCATGAATATTCCATTTGACAGTAATTTGGACATCACATTCTGGGTTACGGTGACGGTTGCCTGCTTGTTTGGGGCAATGTCGCCAGGACCCAGCCTCGCAGTAGTTATTAATCATTCTCTCTCTCAGGGCCGCATCGCAGGCGTCTGTGCAGCACTATCTCATGGCGTCGCGATAGGCCTATTTGCCTATGGAACGGCTTCCGGTTTGTCGGTAGCTATTGCGGCCAATCCATTGCTATTCGATGCCATTCAGATTTTGGGTAGCGCCTTTTTAGTCTTTTTAGCCATCAAACTTCTTTTGGCTCCGTTAAAAAAAGAGGTAGGCATGGTAGTGTCGGGCCACTCATCTGTGTGGCACGCCCTCAGAGACGGTTTTATCATTGCAGTTGTCAACCCCAAGGTTCTCCTGTTCTTTACCGCTCTTTATAGTCAGGTTGTTACCGTCGATATTGCGTTTGGGGATAAAGTTGCCCTAGCGTTAATTGCGGGTGGCGTAGATGCCCTGTGGTTTATGTTGATTGCTGTCGCTCTTAGTCACTCGCGACTCTTGATTCGGTTTCAAAAAAGTAGTTGGCTGCTAGACAAGGTTTTTAGTTTAATTCTGTTTATCATAGCGTTTCGATTTATTTTGCAGATTCTCGATCGCAGTGGACTACTATAGCCAACGCGTGTTTACCAGGGATCTATGGCTAATTGTAGTTGGCTAATAGTATCCGCCGTGAGAAAATGGTCCTTTACTAAGGTCCTCGTTCAATGACATCATTTAATGCCATCTACAGGCTCGCTGCGGCTTCTCACGGTGGCCCCGAAACATTTGAAGCCGCTCTACCCAAAGCGAAAACCTCTGATCAATTAGCCGCCCAGTCGGATGATCGATATCTGTCCATGATGGCTCGCTGTGTTTTTCGCGCGGGATTTGTCTGGCGTGTTATCGACAACAAATGGCCGGGTTTTGAAGCGGCGTTTGCTCAATTTAATCCATTAGCTGTCGCCCATTTTAGTGATGAAAAACTGGAGGAGTTAGCACAGGACACCAGTATTGTGCGCAACTTTACCAAGATAGTTTCAGTGCGAAACAATGCAGTCTTGGTATTAGATAAACAGCAGAGCCACGGCGGTTTTGGAAAATTTATCGCGCAGTGGCCCGAGCATAATATAACTGGACTCTGGCAGGTAATGAAAAGTGAAGGCTGCCGGCTGGGCGGTAACACTGGGCCGATGATATTGCGCAGCATGGGCAAGGATACTTTTTTATTGACGCAAGATGTATGCGACGCATTGGTCCATCATGGGTTTATGAAAAAATTTAGTCCTACGGCCAAGCGTGATTTAAAAATTGTCGAGCGAGTATTCGAAGATCTGCGTTCGGAATCGGGTCGCTCACTGTGCCAGATCAGCCGAATTCTGGCCTGTACAGTTTAGCGAGGACTTTACAGTGGCGGTTATTCTCGGCAATAATCAACCGGGATGTTCGTTAATGGTTTCCACCAGTAGTGACGAATTATTCTTTATCTGATGACAGACTGATGATACCATCCCAGCGTTTCCTAAGGGGCGGCCAACGCAAGTTGACCTGAGATGAACCCTTTGAACCTGATCCGGATTATGCCGGCGTAGGAATAGGACTAACGTAACTTCTGCCTTTCACTATCGTCTTTTGCTCCGGGTTTCCTTAACTTTTATAACTGTTACTGAGACTCCTATGAACCATTCAAACTTTTTTATTCAATCGCTTACTTCTCTGATGCCCGTTGGTTTTGCTCCCGCCATTTTAATCGTAACAGCCGCCTTAATTTCAACAGCTACGGTTGCCAATACAGCCATTGAAGAGGTCATAGTCACTGCAGATTTCCGCGATGCCAGTCTGCTGAAAACAGCGGCGAGCATTACCGTATTTGATAACCAAACCATTACTCGGCGCCAGGCTCGACATTTGGAGCAGTTGCTTAATCTGGCCCCCAATGTCAACTTTTCTAGCGGTGCATCACGCGGTAGGTTCCTTCAGATTCGTGGTATTGGTGAACGCAGTCAATTTATTGAGCCGCTCAACCCCTCCGTGGGAATTCTGGTAGACGGTATTGATTTTACAGGTATCGCCGGTGCGGCAACCACCATGGACATAGCGCAAGTTGAAATTCTGCGTGGTCCTCAGGGGACGCTTTATGGCGCCAATGCGCTGGCTGGGCTGATTAATCTGCGGTCTAATCAGCCAACCGAGACCACCGAGGGCAACCTAGCAGTGTCTCTGGGCGATTATAATACGCAGACGGTTTCGGTTGCTATGGGTGGCCCGATTAACCAACAGCTGGGTTACCGCCTAGCCTTGCAGCAGCACAGGAGCGATGGTTATGTCCGCAACGAATATTTACAGCGTGATGATACCGACAACCTCGATGAGTTGAGTTTGCGATCAATTTTTGATTGGCAAGCCGGTGCGAACGTAGATCTTAAGTTAACGGTTTTCCATGTCAATGCTGACAATGGCTACGATGCCTTTTCTTTAGACAATACACGCAACACATTATCTGACACACCGGGTCATGACCGCCATGAGGCAAGCGCTTTAGCATTGCAAAGCACCTGGCGGGACAGTGAGCATTTTAATCTAATCAGCTTGATCAGTTATGCTGACAACGATCTTGAATACGGTTACGACGAAGACTGGGCATTCGCGGCTATTTGCGCAGACCAGCCCTGTGAGGGATGGGAGTATAATTCCAATGATAACTACATCCGTGATCGTAAAAATGCCACGGTTGATATTAAACTCGTCTCCTCCACGTCAGGGCAGGTCTTCAATGGCAGCACTGACTGGGTAGTTGGCATATACGGGCGTCAACAGGACGAACAATTACTGCGTCAATACACCTATTCAGTCGCAGATTTTACCAGCGACTTTAATACCCGCAATCACGCGGTTTATGGTCAGTTAGATACCCAGCTCTCCTCGGCACTACGCCTGACCACCGGTGTTCGCTTTGAAAATCGCGAGGCTGCCTATAGAGACAGTGATCTAGTGATTCATCAGGTCGATGAAGATATCTGGGGTGGACGCATGGCATTGCACTATCAATGGTCTCCAAAGACTATGATCTTTGGTTTGATTTCTCGTGGCTATAAGGCCGGTGGTGTTAATAGTAATTCATCCTTGTCCGCTGATGATCGAGAGTTTGATAGTGAGCTGATGCTTAACTATGAACTGGGAGCTAAGGGCCTGTGGTTTGACGATAAACTCCAGACCCAGGTTTCTCTATTTTATCAGGACCGTGACGAGATTCAGTTAAAACAGTCACTGGTTCAATCTCGGGAACAGAGTAATGCAACCACCTTTATTGACTATATTGGCAATTCAGCGGAGGGCAGCAATCGGGGTGTTGAGGTAGAGTTTAACTGGTTGGCCAGCGAGACATTGTTGCTGTTTGGCAGTGTCGGTCTGTTAGATACCGAATACGATATTCCGCTATCTGCGGACCTCGATAGACGTGAACAGGCACATGCGCCAGGCTATCAATTCGCTTTGGGCCTTTCGTCACGGCTGTCTGATAGCTTGACCTTAACCGTCGATGTTGAAGGTAAAGATAAATTTTATCTCTCATCAAGTCACGACGAGCAGTCGCAATCCTATGAATTAGTCAATGTCAGCATGGCTTATGTTACGGGAAATTGGGGCCTTTCACTTTGGGCCCGAAACCTGACCGATGAGGCGGTGATCGTGCGTGGCTTCGGTGGTTTTGGCAATGATCCTCGTAAGTTCTATGAGACTGAGGCCTATTACCAGCTGGGTGAGCCTCGCATGTTAGAGATTAGTGCAAGTTACGCATTTTAGCGATTTCATTTAATTGACAGGAGCAGCAGCATGGACGTCACCATTGATATTAGTATGTACCCTAATCGGGAAGATTTCATCACGCCTATTGACGGTTTTATTACTAGGATTAATCAGTTTGATGATCTGACTGTGACTACCTTTCCGACCAGTACAGTAGTTCAGGGTGAGTACCAGCATGCCATGCGATGCGTACAGGACTGCATTGCGGCATGCTATGAGGAATTTAATATGGCGGTCTATGTGGCTAAAATAATTCCTGGCTATAGGGCGTTATAGGGCATGTTTGATTGGGTTAATCTCGAGACTCTGGCGGTAGTGCTATCGATCGCCTATCTCATTTTGGCCATGAAAGAAAATAGCCTGTGTTGGTACTGTGCATTTTTTAGCACCGCTATCTATGTGTGGATTTTTGGGGATGTTAACCTCTACATGGAATCTGGACTGAATCTGTATTATATGGCTATGGCTGTTTATGGCTGGCACCAGTGGCAGCATGGCGGCTCTTCTGGCCGGGGCGTTTTGATAGCGACCTGGAATTTTCGAAACCATATCAGTGCGCTGCTGATGATATTGCTGGCTACGTTAGTATCAGGTTATTTACTCGCCGCCAACACCGACGCACGGCTTCCCTATGTCGACTCATTTACTACCTGGGCAAGTATCCTAACCACAGTTATGGTCGCTAAAAAGGTACTGGAAAACTGGTTATACTGGATTGTGATCGATAGTATTTCGATTTTTTTGTATCTGGATAGAGGGCTGTATCAGACTGCCGCTATGTTTATGCTGTATCTCGTGCTGGCCGCGTTAGGCTATTTTTCCTGGAGAAAAAATTATTATAGACAGAACGCAGCGGCTACTGCATAGAACGCTATCTAGCTGGCGCCAATGGAATCTGGGCGCGGCCAGGCCGCTCCAGTCGCAGCCAGACGTGGTCAGAGAGCTTCTGGGTGGTAGAACCAACAGGACCTTTCTCGTTACCGCAGAAGACTGTCATGCGGTAGTTAGAGTCAATTCTCCGATCAGTGTCAGCTTGGGTATTGATCGGCACCGTGAAGGGCAGATCTTAAGTCAACTGCAGCCTACAGGCATTGTCCCGCAGACTTACTTTTCGGCTTCGGAGGTACTAGTTTCGCAATACATTGAAGGAAGAGCGATGAGTTGCGCGAGTTCAGAAAGCGGCCACACCATGCAGTTACTGTCTGATGCTTTGGATAGGATACAGGCAATTGATGTTGACGGCATGGTATGTCGACGCTATCTCGAATACTGTCGACAGTATATGTGTCAACTGCCTGAGACCAGTTTGTTGACACTGCCGATAGAGGCAATGGAGGCTGCTGCCACTGCGATTGATGAAGCGAAATGGCGGCCGGTTATCTGTCATCATGATTTGGTTCCAGAGAACATCATTATCAATGATTTGGGTGTATTTATTCTTGATTGGGAATATGCTGCCATAGGTCATCCGGGTCTGGATAGATTGCGCCTCCCTAGACTAATTAATGATGCAACTCTGGATGAGGCCTCTACGGTAGTGCCCTTGATGCAGCTGCAGCAGACGATGGATCAACTTTGGCTGGCGGTACAAAAATCACCTTGTGAGAAAATATAATGTCTAATAAATATAATGAATTAAACGCACAGGAACAGTATGTGATCCTACAAAAAGGCACCGAGCGACCCTTTGTTGGCGAGTATACTGACAATAAGGCGGCAGGCCAGTATGTCTGCCGACAATGTGATGCAGTGCTCTATGGTTCAGAGCACAAGTTTGCCTCTAACTGTGGCTGGCCTAGCTTTGACGATGCCACAGAGGGTGCGGTTAAGCGTGAAATGGATGAGGATGGCCGGCGTATAGAGATCGTTTGCGCAGTGTGCGAGGGACATCTAGGCCATGTATTTGAGGGTGAGGGGTTTACCGCTAAGAACACTCGTCACTGCGTCAATTCCATCTCGATGAGATTTATCCCCAAAGTATAAAAGGGCCATGGCTCACTGAGTTTCCGGCAGCCTGAGCTGTTGGTTAGTCTCTAAAGTTTTTAAACTGGAAAGGCTGGCCTAGTTCTGCCTCTCGTATGGTTGCCATGACCGCTTGAAGGTCGTCGCGCTTTTTACCGCTAATCCGAACTTCCTCACCCTGTATAGCCGCCTGAACCTTGAGCCGTTTGTCCTTGATCAGCTTAACCATCTTTTTACTGATATCCGCTGCAATTCCCTGCTTGAAGGTTACGTTTAGGGAAAAGGTTTTGCCGCTGTGGAGCGCCTCATCATTGCACTCGACAACCCTGGGGTCGATATTGCGTTTAACCAGCTGGAGCCTAAGAATGTCCAGTAGCTGCTGACATTGAAAGTCAGACTCTGCCTTGAGTGTGACAATGTCATTGGCCAAGGTGATACTGGCATCGACGCCACGAAAGTCAAAGCGGGTGGTCAGTTCGCGCTTGGTGTTGTCAGTGGCATTTAAAATTTCGGCGGTATCGACTTCAGAAACGACATCTAAACTTGGCATGTTAAAACTCACAGTTGGTTAGATATAATGTATTATTTTAAACCAGAGTAGGTGGGTTTATCTAATTAGAGAAGCATTAAATGAATAATTATTGTGTCTGTGGCAGTCAGCAGATTTTTGCACTGTGCTGCGAGCCCTTTATCAAGCAGAGAAAGGTCGCTGCAACACCTGAGCAGTTGATGCGCTCCCGCTACAGTGCCTATGCCTTGGGGGGCTGTGGTGAATATCTCCTTAAGACATGGTTTGCGCCTATGGCCAAGGGCTTGACGCCTGAAGAGCTGTCAAAGACTAGTCGGGAATGGCTGGGCCTTAAGGTGATTGGCTCAGGATCTTCCGGTAACGAAGGCTGGGTAGAGTTTAGGGCCAGCTATCGAAGCGATGGGGTCAAGGGCGAGCTTCATGAGAAATCGGCGTTCACTTTGGTCGGTTCGCGATGGCTGTACATTGGTGGTGAAATAACCACTTTTAATCAATAAATTTAGGAATATGTTATGAATCTATCATTACTGGATGCAGAGCTAGCCGTTGCTCTCGACGCATTTCCCGCAATGGATATCTGGACGGACCTACCCTCAACGCGCAATATGTTCGCTCAGTTTTATGAGGATTTTGTCGCCACGCTTCCGGTTATACAGAACGTTGCGAGTGCCGATTTTCAGGTGCCCTGTGATCAGGGGCCCGATGTCAATGTGCGAGTTTATCGTCCGGCTGATCAGACGCAAAAACTGCCCGCTCTACTGTGGATACATGGTGGCGGTTACTGTATCGGCAGCCTGCATGAAGACGATTATCGGGCTCGTCAGTTAGTGGAGAATCTGGGTGCCGTGGTGGTATCGGTGGATTATCGGTTAGCCCCAGAGCATCCATTTCCAGCACCCATGGATGACTGTTACGCGGCATTGAACTGGCTCAGTGAGAACTGTGATCAGTTACAGATCGATAAGGATTACATCGCTATTGGTGGTCTCAGCGCCGGTGCGGGTCTGGCTGCTGGATTGGGTCTGTTAGCCCGGGACAGAGGAGAGATTAAAGTGATTTTTCAGGCGCTTTTATGCCCGATGATTGATAACCGCTGTGCTAGCCCCTCCAGCTTCAGCGTCACGGATGAGCGCGTGTGGAACCGGCGGTCTAATTTAAAAGGCTGGGATGCCTATTTGGGAACCGAGCAGAGCGATCAGGTGCTTCCTAGCGTCTATGCGGCACCGAGTCGTGCCGAAAATCTAGAGGGCTTGCCAGATACCTATATAGCGGTGGGGACGGTGGACATGTTCATTGATGAAGACCGCGACTACGCAGAGCGATTACAAAAAGCTGGGGTGCCAACGCAGTTAGAGATTTTCTCCGGAGGATTCCATGCGTTTGAGTTCATAGTTCCAGATGCGGCAATTTCTAAAGCGGCTCTAGCAACGCACTATCGGGCTATCAAGGCGGGTCTTTTTCCAGCGGGCTGACCAGACGACCAAATAGGATTCCGATTTCAAACAATAGCCACATGGGAACGGCCAATAATGTCTGGGAAATCACATCGGGAGGCGTCAGTAACATGCCCAACACGAAGCATAGGACGAAAACATAGGGGCGCTTCTTGGCCAGAATATCGGGGTCAACGGCTCCCATCCAAGATAAAATAACCACTGCGATTGGAATTTCAAAACTCAATCCAAAGGCAAAAAATAGTTTCAGCACGAAATCTAGATAACTACGGATATCCGGCATTACGCTAATACCTTCCGGGGCTATGCTAGTGAAAAAGAGAAAAACCAGAGGAAACACGACATAGTACGCAAAGGCCATGCCGCCATAAAATAGTAGAACGCTAGAAATGAACAGGGGAATTACAATTTTCTTTTCTCGCTGATACAGGCCCGGAGCCAAAAATGCCCACACCTGATAGAGGATATAGGGCATTGCGGCGAAAATAGATAACACCATAGTCAGTTTAAAGGGCGTTAAAAAAGGCGATGCGACTTCGGTAGCTATCATGGTAGATGAGGCCGGAAGGTGCTGACGAATCGGCTCGGAAATGTAAAGGTATAGCTCATTGCTAAAGGAAAATAGACCCGCGAAGATGACCAAAACAGAGATGACAATGCGCAGGGCGCGATCTCTAAATTCAATCAAGTGGTCCATGAAAGGCTGGCTGCTCAGGGATTCTTGTTCAGTCATTTTTGGCGCCTTTAGGCGATCCTATGCCGCCACCAAGCTTCATACTATCACTTGGCAAAATTGAATTTACGTCGACTTTTGCTTCGGCTATAACGCTGTCGATATCAGCTTTACTGTCGCTGATATCACGCATGATTTTTTCATTGTGCAGCTGCCGCCTAATATCATCCATGCCGACTTCATTTTCCAAATCCTTCTGGGCGGTAGAAAACATCTGTTTTATACGACCGATCCATAGACTAATAGAGCGAACGGTTTCGGGCAGCCGCTCTGGCCCGACCACCATCAGGGTGATCACCGCGATAACAACTAACTCAGAGAAGCCTATGTCAAACATGGCTTATTCAGCAGTATCTTTTTTCTCGACCGGGGTGTCTGAATCTGCCGACTCGTCTTCCTTGGGGTCGCTAGAAATAGACTCTTTAAAGCCCTTGATAGCGCCGCCTAGATCAGAGCCAATGTTACGCAATTTTTTTGTACCAAAGATTAATGCCACGATGACCAAAATAATGATTAATTCTTGCCAGCCAAAACCCATCTTAATTCTCCTGTCTAGTTAGTATCTCTTTGCGCCTTTTCATCAAGACCCGATAAGTCAAAGCGTCTCTCAAGTTCTTCCAATACAGAGTTGGCGTTTGCGCCAAGATGTGACAGCATTACCAGGCTGTGAAACCACAGATCCGCTGTCTCATAGATAAGCTTCGTATTGTCACCACTGACCTCAGCATCACGTGCAGCGAGAATTGTTTCTATGCTTTCCTCGCCCACTTTTTCGAGGATTTTATTGAGCCCCTCTGAGTGGAGGCTAGCAACATAAGAGTCATCAGCAGAGGCTTTTTTACGAGCCTCCAAAACCTGCATGAGGCGCTGTAATACGACGTCACTCATCGATATATTTCCTTGGGGTCTTTAATCACTTCATCGACGCACTGCCACTGCCCATCGCGGAGTACCCGATAAAAACACGAGGCTCTGCCGGTGTGACAGGCTATGCCGCCAATCTGATCTACCTGCATCATAATAACATCGTTATCACAGTCTAGACGCAATTCTCGCAGCTTCTGTACATTGCCGGATTCTTCCCCTTTGCGCCATAGTTTCTGCCGCGATCTAGACCAGTATACGGCGCGGTTTTCGTTGACTGTCAAGGCCAGAGCCTCTCGGTTCATCCAGGCGACCATCAGAATTAGCCCGGTATCGGCATCTTGGGCGATCGCGGGCGCTAAGCCATCAGAGTTCCAGGTTATTTCATCGAGATATGTTTTCATGGTCGCAGTATATATTTAAAGCCCTAGCACCACTAGCGCAACAGCAGCATGAGCAGGCCGACACTGACTAGGATTAGACTAATGCCAGGAATCTGAGTAATAGGCTCTACCCAGAGTGGATACGCCAGCCCGATACCTACACCGCCAACAGCGGCACCGAGGCGCGCCATAAGTCGATTTGAACGTGGCTTCCCTATGATGACCTCAGTGGGCGCGGAGGGAGTCTCCTGCAGGCTCTTTAGGGCCTGAAAGACTAGCGGCGGTATTTGCGGTAGCTGTTCTAACCAATCGGGAATATGTCGCTTAAATTGCTTCAATACGCTCTTGGGAGAATAGCGCTCCTTAAGCCATCGTTCTAAAAAAGGCTGGGCGGTAGTCCAGAGATCTAGCTCAGGATACATCTGCCTCCCTAGGCCCTCGACGTTCAAAAGTGTCTTTTGTAGCAGTATTAAAGACGGCTGCACTTCCATATTAAACCGTCGCGCTGCATTAAACAGGCTAACCAGTACATCACCTAGGGAAATTTCACTGAGTGGACGCTGAAAAATGGGTTCACACACTGAGCGTATGGCACCGGCGAATTCGCTGGGTGGCGTGTCTTTGGGCACCCAGCCTGAACGGATATGTAACTCTGCCACCTGCCGATAATCGCGCTTAAAGATTGCCAGTAAGCAGCGCGCCAGATAAAACTGATCTTCGTTAGATAATGAACCCATAATGGCGCAGTCTATGGCTAAATAAGAGGGTGATTTTGGGTTGCTTGCATCCACAAAAATATTACCTGGATGCATATCGGCATGAAAAAAGTTATGTTCAAAGACCTGCGTGAAAAATATTTCCACGCCCCGCTCGGCAAGGACTTTTAAGTCGACGCCCGCGGCTTCTAGGTCGCCAATATTGGTAACAGGGATGCCGTAAATGCGCTCCATCACTAATAGGTTTTCATTGGAATAGGGCCAGTATATCTCCGGCACATAAACCAGCGGTGATCCGTCGAAGTTGTGTCTCATCAAGGACGCATTGGCGCCTTCAGCTTGCAGGTTGAGCTCGTCGAGAATAACCATCTCGTAATCTTTAACCAAGTCTAGGGGTCGCAGGCGTCGGCCATCGGCGCTATATTTATTTAGCAGGTGCGCTAGCGTATACATTAGCGCGATGTCTTTGCGGATAGTTTTCTCAATACCTGGACGGACCGCTTTAACCACAACCTTGCGGCCATCGGCTAAGACGGCGGCATGCACCTGAGCTACAGAGGCCGAGGCCAGTGGGTCTGTGTCAAAACTCTGAAACAAATCAAGCACACTGCCACCGAGACAGGTTTCGACTATATCTTTGAACGCCGCTGAGGAAAAAGGGGGTACGCTGTCTTGCAGGGCAGCCAGCTCGGAACAGATATCAGCAGGCACTAGGTCGGGTCTTGTCGATAACAGTTGTCCCAATTTAATATAGATGGGTCCCAGATCTTCCAGAGCTTTGCGAAGCCGCTCGCCCCGGCCACTCTTAGGTCGACCAAATAGCACAGCTGGCGCCAGCAACGCTCTTATGGAGAGTGGTAAAGAGCTCTTGTCCAGTAGGTCGTCCAATCGATATTTGCCAACAATCGAAGCGATTTTTGCCAGACGGCGAAGTCGAGTCACTAGGGTGTATTCCTCGGTTGAAACAGTCGGTGGAGCCGATCCACTCGCGCGGAGAGACGCTCGGTTTCCGTGGCTAAATGACGTACTGAGAGGACGAATTCGTCGTACTCATTTTTACTGGGGCTGAGCCTCAGCTCTTCTTGACTGACTTCCACAACGGCCGATTTAGCGCGCTGTAATGTATCGGTCCGGACATTGGCTGTTTTGCGCATGGCATCACTGAGGATATGGGCCGGCACATCTCCCACAAGTTCTGCCAGAGCCGCTTCCCAGTCAATATCTAGTCCCGCCATAGTAAGGTTGAGCTGGCGCAGTAATTCCAAGTTGCCTGTTACATTCACACCGGTACCCGAAAAGGAGCGCATTTCGCCAGCATTAATACCCATGTTCAGAATCGAGATGAGTGACCCACTGATATGTACATCGGTGCTATCTTGCCAGTCGTTATGTAACAGTAAGCCACTAGTCCCGACTTCAACGGCCATCCGTAAACTGGGGGTAGAACTTTCGATCAATAAAATTTTGCCCTGCAAGGGTGTCAGCTGACGCAGGGTTGATGGATCGAAGACCAGTGCGGCATTGATCATCTTTTCGACGCCTTCCAGTGCAGCTGATTGCAGCGCAGAAAAAAACATTAGGGTTTAACACCCCGATGCAGCGCCACAACCCCACCTGTCATATTGTGGAAGTCAGTGTTGGCAAAACCCGCATTATCCATCATCCCCTGCAATGTTTCCTGATCTGGATGCATTCGAATTGATTCTGCCAAATACTGATAGCTATCGGCATCACTGGCGAATAACTTGCCGAGTTTAGGCAAAATACTAAAGGAATAGGTATCGTATATCTTAGATAGAAGAGGATTGACAGGGCTGGAGAATTCTAACACCAGCAGCCGACCACCCGGCTTTAAGACTCGCAGCATGGAGCGCAGAGCTAAGTCTTTATCGGTGACATTGCGCAGGCCAAAGGCGATGGTGATCACATCAAAGCTATTGTCCGGGAAGGGCAGGTACTGGGCGTCGGCCTGAGAAAATTTAACATTATTGACTATACCTAGATCCGTTAGCCGATCCCGGCCGACCCTGAGCATAGAGTCATTGATATCAGCGAGAACCACTGTGCCTTCGGGGCCCACAATACGCGAGAACTTAGCGGTTAAATCACCGGTGCCACCGGCAATGTCCAGCACCGTATCGCCGCGCCGCACACCAGACATCTCAATGGTCATGCGTTTCCAAAGGCGGTGCACACCGCCAGACATCAGATCATTCATCAGATCATATTTGCCAGCAACAGAGTGGAAGACCTCGGCAACTTTCCCTGCCTTTTCTTCAACCTTGACAGTTTTGTAACCAAAGTGAGTTGTTTTGTCAGACATTGGCGTAGCTATCTCTAAAATTTAGGGCCCCATTGTAGCTTGAGTTGCGAGATTTAGGTATCTGTGACGTCATTGATATAACGGCTACAATTCTTGGGTCACGGCGGCTGGTCGCATTGCACTCTGCAATTCTAAGGTCTGAGTGCGGTGGGAGAGGATTTAGCCAAACCTGGCGCTAGAATAATCGCCAATATGTGCCGCTGTCCTTTTTAACGGCCGCGGCGGTTTAAATTCAGCACTTAGGAGAGTCTAACCACCTGGGTATCTGGATCGCGCGATTCCCCCGCGCCATGAAGTCGCTCTAGATAGTCAGCCCAGTTAGCGGTGTGATTGGATCCCAGTTCAAAGAGGTATTCCCAGGTGAAGATGCCTGAGTCATGACCATCACTAAAGGTGATTTGAAGGGCATAATTACCGGATTTCTGAATTGATTGTATGGTCACGTTGCGCTTACCAATTTGCAGCACCTCCTGACCCTTGCCATGACCGCGCACCTCAGCGCTAGGGGACGAAACCCGCAAATACTCAGCGGGCAGATTAAAGCGAACGTCGCCCTGATACTCCATGTTTAGACTATCTTTTTGTTTGTTGACGACAATTCGACTGGGTACGGGCATACATAGGAACCTATAAAATAAACCGGGTTAAATCTTCATTACTGGCCAATTCGCCCAGATTATTGTCCACAAACGCGGCATCAATACTAATCGTTTCGCTCTTGGCACCCAAATCAGAGGCATCAAAAGAAATCTCTTCGAGCAGGCGCTCCAAAATGGTGTGCAGACGTCGAGCGCCAATATTTTCGGTGCCCTCATTGACCTCAAAGGCGATTTCGGCGATGCGGCGCACACCATCGGCAGTAAAGCTGATGCTCAGTCCCTCTGTTGCCATAAGTTCGCAGTATTGTTTGGTCAATGAAGCCTTCGGCTCGGTGAGAATACGTTCTAGATCATTGATCTCGAGCGAGTTCAGCTCTACACGAATAGGCAGGCGACCCTGTAATTCTGGAATTAGATCGGAGGGCTTACACAGATGAAATGCGCCAGAGGCAATAAATAAAATATGGTCGGTTTTAATCATGCCGTATTTTGTTGACACCGTACTGCCTTCAATCAATGGCAATAGATCTCGTTGCACGCCTTCTCTGGATACATCGCCACCACTGGACTCACCCCGACGACAGACTTTGTCGATCTCGTCGAGAAACACAATACCATTTTGCTCGGCGGCTTCCAGAGCGCTGGTTTTGATGTCCTCCTCATTCACCAGCTTTCCAGCTTCTTCATCTCTAAGCTGCTTCAGTGCTTCGGCAACGGTGACCTTTCGGGTGGTAGTTTTACCACTACCCATGTTGCTGAACAGTCCCTGTAGCTGATTGGTCATCTCTTCCATGCCTGGCGGGGCCATGATCTCAACGCCAGCAGGCGCCTGACTTAGCTCGATCTCAATCTCTTTGTCGTCGAGGGCACCTTCTCGCAGTTTCTTGCGGAACACCTGTCGGGTCGAACCTGATTTTTCAATACCTGTTTCAGCACCCCGCGCGGCGGGAAGCAAGACGTCGAGTACACGCTCTTCGGCCGCATCCATTGCTCGCTGTGCCACTTTGAGCTTTTCCTGTTCTCGGAGTTGCTTGACAGAGGTCTCGACCAGATCGCGAATAATCGATTCAACATCCTTACCCACATAGCCTACTTCAGTAAATTTAGTGGCCTCGACTTTGACAAAGGGGGCATTGGCAAGCCGCGCCAACCGGCGTGCAATTTCAGTTTTACCCACCCCAGTCGGTCCAATCATAAGGATGTTCTTAGGTGTCACTTCGTTGCGCATCTCCTCATTGAGTTGCGAGCGACGCCAGCGATTACGCAGAGCGATAGCCACCGCACGCTTGGCATTATCTTGCCCAATAATGTGCCGATTTAGTTCATGGACAATTTCTCGAGGGGTCATGTTAGACATAGTCATTCCAAGTTCAGACATCTAGTGGTTAGAGTCTAATTCTTCAATAGTTCGGTTATGGTTGGTATAGATGCAGATGTCGCCGGCAATTTTAAGGCCCTGCTCTACAATATCTCGCGCACTCATCTCGGTGTTATCGAGCAGCGCACGGGCAGCAGATTGGGCAAAGGGACCGCCAGAGCCAATCGCTATCAAATCATCTTCCGGTTGAATGACATCGCCATTACCGGTGATGATTAATGAGGCTTCGCTGTCGGCGACCGCAAGCAGCGCCTCAAGCTTGCGCAACATGCGATCGGTACGCCAATCTTTGGCGAGTTCGACCGCTGCTTTGGTGAGATTGCCGTGGTACTGTTCCAGTTTGGTTTCAAATCGCTCAAAAAGCGTGAACGCGTCGGCGGTTCCGCCGGCAAAGCCCGCTATGACCTGACCACTATGCAGACGACGAACCTTTCGTGCATTGCCCTTCATAATGGTGTTGCCCATGCTAACCTGACCATCACCACCAATGACTACCTTACCGTTGCGCCGCACCGACAAAATTGTTGTTCCACGATATTGTTCCATGTCAATTATTACCTTTTTAGCTTAACTAACGAGATGGGGCCTGCTGTAGAAATTACAATCCCTAACGCTATTTAAATGCCCCTGACGATACCGTCTCTAAACCGTTGCATGCCCGGTCTCAGGTTGATAATTCAGGGTAACCAGTCAACGCAATAGAGGTGACTCTACTGACGACCTCTTTTGATGGGTAGATAGCCATTATGTCGCAGAGTGGCTTCTACCTGACTGGGGAAGAAATTGAGCATAGGACGCACGGCTAAACCGGTTGTCTGCAAGCCGTAAGAGGTCCAGTTATTACAGGTGTTGGCCAGAGTGTAAACACCTTTTGCTGCGAAAAATTGCGTGCCACAGAATCTTTCTCGCACCTTCGTCAGCTGGTCAGATGGGTCCAGAGCCAAGTGGCGGCAGACAAACATCGCCACTGACTTCATCAGGGTCGGGCTGAGTTCGAGGGTATAAAGCACTGCCGATTCACTGAGGCAGTCAACGAGATTATTTATGGGCCGCAGGCCTACCACTGCCGAAGTTGGCAGCAGCAGGGCGCGTAAGCCTAACCACCAAGGCTGATGTGAGGTGCCATAGTAGCCCAGATCACCCCAACCGGCGCTGATCCAGCGGCAATGGACAAAGTAGCCCTCTAATTGGGGCAGCAGTGCATACAGCGTTAGGGCAGGCAACACCAGATGCGTATGCATACCATCGCGAATCACATGTAACTCTGTGTTGGCCATAGCCCTATCATCTATTGGTCGCATTTAAGGCAGATTACAGGTTTTTAGTTTGAGCGAACAGCCTAAACTTATATCAGCGCCTATAGGCTCTTATCTACCTAATCGTGGTATTGGAGTTATCCGGTAAAACCCTCTATATTTGACAAAATACCTGCGAAATTAAGCAGCCTAACAACGGATAAATCCAGCTCAAACTACTAGTGAGAAAATCAATGATCTTACGTGACAGCAGCCTCTTACAATCACACTCATATATCGACGGCCAATGGGTGCCGGCTGATTCTGGCGAGACGCTGGCGGTAATCAACCCAGCCAATGGTGAACCCGTTGGGCATGTTGCCAAATGTGGCACCGCGGAAACGCGCCGTATGATTGAGGCGGCTGGGCAGGCACAAAAAACCTGGTCGCGATCTCTGGTTAAAGAACGCGCCGCACTGCTGCGCAAATGGTTCAATTTAATCATGGAAAATCAAGAAGATCTGGCGCAGATACTCACTGCAGAGCAGGGCAAGCCGCTGGCAGAAGCCCGGGGTGAAGTCGCCTATGGGGCCAACTTTATTGAATGGTTTAGTGAGGAGTCCAAGCGGGTCTATGGCGATATTATTGCGCAGCCGTCAGCTGACAAACGAATTATGGTAATCAAGCAACCGGTGGGCGTAGTCGCCTGCATAACACCCTGGAATTTCCCTAATGCCATGCTTACTCGAAAAATTGCCCCAGCCATAGCCGCGGGCTGCGCCGTGATCTGTAAGCCGGCTAACGCGACACCGCTTTCGGCACTGGCACTAATGGTTCTGGCCGAACGGGCTGGATTCCCCAAAGGACTGATGAATATAGTGACGGGCCGCACGGCAGAAATAGGTGCTGAAATCACCAGTCACCCCACCGTACGCAAGGTGACCTTCACGGGATCGACGCCTGTTGGCAAACAGCTAATGGCTGAGTGCGCGGGGACGGTAAAGCGCACTTCGATGGAGCTGGGTGGCAATGCACCGTTTATCGTTTTTGATGATGCCGATATCGATGCCGCGGTTGAGGGTGCCTTGGTTTCAAAATATCGCAATGCAGGGCAAACCTGCGTCTGTTCCAATCGACTGATTATTCAGTCTGGTATCTATGATGAGTTCGTAGCTAAGTTAACTGGGGCCGTTAAGGGTTTAAAGGTTGGCAACGGCGCAGAGGAGGGGGTCGCAGTTGGGCCGTTGATTGATCATAAAGCAGCCAAAGGCGTACTTGATTTTATTGATGACGCCGTAGCCAAGGGCGCCACCATTGCGCTGGGGGGAGGGCGCAGTGCGCTGGGGGGTTCATTTGTTGAGCCAACTATTTTGACCAATGTGACGCGCAATATGCGAGTCTTCTCTGAGGAGATCTTTGGTCCAGTAGCGCCATTATTTAAGTTTGAGACAGAAGCTGAGGTGATAGAGATGGCCAACGATACAGAATTTGGTTTAGCGGCATATTTTTACTCCAGAGATGTTGGCCGAGTGTATCGGGTCTCTGAGCAACTGGAGTATGGGATTATTGGCGTTAATGAAGGCATTATCTCCAATGAAATGGCGCCATTTGGCGGGATGAAAGAATCCGGTACTGGCCGGGAAGGCTCTAAGTATGGAATGGACGACTACATGGATATCAAATATGTCTGTGTCGGTGGAATCGACAAATGACACATCTAATCTACCCAACGACTAATTTTAAAGCGATTGAACAGACCACAATCGAGCGCGGCGAAGGCTGTTACGTCTGGGATAACCAGGGTAATAAATACCTTGAGGGGCTGGCGGGCCTTTGGTGCACCGCTCTGGGCTATGGTAATCAGGAACTGATCCAAGTTGCCACGGAACAGATGAGCAAGCTGACCTTCAGTCATATGTTTGGCGGCAGAACCCATCAGGTAGCCATTGATTTGGCGGATAAGCTGGCAGAAATGATCCCCATGGAAGATGCCGTACTATCGTTCGGTAATTCTGGTAGTGACGCCAACGATACCCATATCAAATTACTCCGCTACTATCATGAGGCTATTGGCAAACCTGAGTGCCGTAAAATAATTGCCCGTGAGCGATCCTATCATGGTGTTACCGTAGCAGCAGCTTCATTGACGGGATTGCCGGTCACCCAAAATCATTTTGATCTACCGGTTGATGCACTGGGTATTTTGCGCACAGACCATCCGCATTATTACCGAGGCAAACTGGGTGGAGAATCCGAAACCGAATTTGTCGATCGTATCTTAGGCAATCTTGAGTCCATGATTGTGCGTGAAGGACCAGACACTATTGCCGCGTTTATCGCTGAACCCATTACCGGTGCTAGCGGTGTTATTGTGCCGCCAGCAGACTATTACCCGAAGGTGCAGGCGCTTTTGCATAAATATGACATCATGTTCTGGGCTGATGAGGTGATTACGGGATTTGGCCGCACGGGTAATGACTTCGGCTGCACCACTATGGGTATTGATTCCCCAGATATGATGACTTTTGCCAAACAGTTATCATCTGCCTATATGCCTATTAGCGCTTCGGCGATCCGTCGCGAAATGTACGACGCTATGATTGACCAGAGCGCCAATGCCGGTGCCTTTGGCCATGGGTACACCTACTCAGGGCACCCTGTGGCCTGTGCCGTGGCCCTGAAAACATTAGAAATTTATACCCGTGATAGTATTTTTGAAAAGGCGGCAGTCACTGGCGAGTACATGCAAAAACGTCTGGCTGAGTTCGCCGATCATCCCCTGGTTGGCGAAGTGCGCGGCAAAGGCTTGCTTGGCGCCCTGGAGTTAGTTGCCAACAAAAAGACTGGCCAAGCTTTTGTTGGCGGTGCTGTTGGCGGTTACGCACAGAAAATGGCTCAAGACAGTGGTCTGCTAATTCGTGCCGTGGCTGGATCCTGTTTAGGCTTCTGCCCACCACTGATCATCACGTCTGAGCAAATTGACGAAATGATGGAGAAAACGACTATCGCTCTGGACAAAACCTTAGAACATTGTAAGAATCAAGGTCTACTAGGGTGAGTAACAAGGTATATTTTTGGTTATACCTAGTGACCGCCTTTATATGTGATTAACCTACTGGGACGGAATCCAAAAGGGACAGTTATGTTAATTAAAAGCGTCGCGCCAGGCGACTGTAAAGAGTTTGAGGTTACCGACGAGCGGGTCTACCTAAACCGCCGTGAAATCATCAAAAAATTGGGCTTTGTCGGTGTCGGTAGTTTGTTGGCTTCGTCCTCTGCCACGGCTGGAATTTCGGATCTATTTAGCGCCTCACCGACACCTGCAGTATTTCAGCAACGAGCCCTTCAGTTTGATGCTGCGGAGAAATTCTCTGAGACTTTGACCCCGGAGGCTAAGGTCACTGGTCATAATAATTTCTATGAGTTTGGAATTGAGAAACAACAGCCAGCTGAACTCTCCCAAGGGTTTAAGGTCGATCCCTGGGCGCTAAAGATTTCCGGTGAGGTGGAAAATCCGCTAACGCTGGGTTACGACGAGCTGTACTCTTCGTTCCCGTTGGACGAGCGTATTTATCGTCTGCGCTGTGTCGAGGCCTGGTCTATGGTTGTGCCTTGGATTGGCTTCTCCTTGGCCGATCTAGTGAAGAGAGCGAGACCAACATCCCGGGCTAAGTATCTGGCCTTTGAAACGCTCTATGACCCAGCTCAGATGCCAGGGCAAAAAAGCCGACGTCTGGGCGGAGGGATCGACTATCCCTATGTCGAAGGGTTGCGTATCGACGAGGCAATGAATCCGTTGGCACTGATGAGTGTCGGTCTCTACGGTAAAACCTTGCCCCCTCAAAATGGCGCACCGATCCGCTTGGTCGTGCCGTGGAAATATGGTTTTAAAAGTATCAAATCAATTGTCGGCATTAAATTTGTTGAAAAACAGCCAGCCACTACTTGGAATTTGTTGGCAGCCAGAGAGTACGGCTTTTACGCCAATGTAAACCCGGCTGTTGACCATCCTCGATGGAGCCAAGCCAGTGAGCGACGAATCACCAGCGGCGGTATCTTTACGCAGAATCGGATTCCTACATTACCCTTTAATGGTTACGGGGAGCAGGTGGCGGGTCTATATGCGGGTATGAATCTGAAAAAATATTACTAGAACCATGGCTATCAATATTTCCAAGCAGTGGCTCCCTCGGATAAAAGTTCTGGTGCATTTGACCGCGCTGTATCCTCTGATCAATCTTTATTATGCGGCGATTAAAGACCAACTCGGTGGCGATCCGGTGGAAGCGGTGATTCACTTTACAGGGATTGGCGCGCTCAATTTATTGTTAATTGGCTTATTGCTGACACCTGTCGCTCAACGGTTCCATATGGGTTTTCTAATCCAGTTCAGACGCATGATTGGACTCTATGCCTTTGTCTACGCACTCTGTCATATGCTCAACTTTTTGTTTTTTGAAGTGCAGTTGAATTTGCAGCTGTTTGTCGATGAGGTGTTTGAACGACCCTATATCACGGTCGGCATGACGGCATTTTTATTACTGATTGCCCTGGCGGCCACCTCAACGAAAAAACTACGTCAGAAGATGAAAGGTCGCTGGCAGAGGCTGCATAACGTTATTTATTTCATCGTACTACTGGTAGTGATTCACTTTTATTGGTCGGTAAAATCAGATATTGTGGAACCGTTAACCTACGCAACGTTGTTCTTTATTTTAATGGCCTTTCGCTATAAAAAGCTGAGGCGCTGGAAAGACAAGCTGCTTTCTCGCCGGTGAGATTTAGCGACGACTTTCGGTAATGGCCCTGAGGCTTTCATAACTGGGTTTTAGCTGTCGATACATTTTTTTATACACCTTGTTAAAAAGATCGTTGTAGAGGATTTTATTTTTCATAATGGGTTCAAAACGGTCACCAGCGTGAGTCATATTGGCTGCTGCCACAGAGAAGTCTGGATACAGGCCAATACCGACGGCTGTGGCAATAGCGGCGCCCAGTGATGAGGTCTCAAATGTGTGGGGTCGATACACAGTCATGCCGAAAATATCAGCAGTGATTTGCATCACCTGGTCGCTCTGAGAACCACCACCAGAGACCATCAGTTTGGTGATAGGAATTCCGCTACGTTTTTCCAAAAGCTCTTTGCCTTCACGTAACGCATAAGTCAGGCCTTCGATCATAGCGCGATAGAGATGTGCTCTTGTATGAGCCTCACTAAAGCCAATAATAGCCCCGCGAGTTTCAGGTCCATCGCCATTAGAGGGTGACCAGTAAGGCTGTAACATCAAACCCTCGGAGCCTGCAGGCACCTGCGCGAGTAAATCGTCAAATAATACTTCTGGCACCACACCTTGTTCGGCGGCCAGTTGTTCCTCTCTCAAACCGAATTCCTTTCTGAACCAACTGACCATCCAGTAGCCGCGTTGAACCATGATCTCGACATTGAACGTATCGGGGATAACACCCGGATATGCAGGGTGAAAGGGAATGGCTTCCATGTATTTATCGGTTGCAATATTCAGAGTTGCTAGACTGCCGTAGCTAAGACTGCCGGTGTGCGCGTCAGTGCAGCCAGTGCCTAGCACCTCACAGGCCTTGTCAGAGCCGCTGGCGATTAAGGGCAGACCGACAGGAATACCGGTTTGCTCGGCGGCCTGCGGTGTAATCTGACCCAGCGTTGACCCCGCTGGCATTATCTCTGGGAGCATGTTTCGTCTAAATGGGAGTGCGCGCCAGGTCCAGTCTTTGTCGCTGGCCCATCGCAGTTTTTTGTAGTCAAAAGGTAAATAGCCTACGGTACTGGCTATGGCGTCGGTATATTGACCGGTTAATTGATAGGTATGGTAGCCTGACAGAAGTAGGAATTTGTTCACCTGTCGCCAAATATCAGGTTCATTTTGAGCGATCCAATTACCCTCTGATTGGCGGTGAAATAGGTCTACGATGTCCTTGGCCTTAACCAATTTCATCAATACGGCCTCAAAAAATCCCAAGGCAGGTTTGCTGTCAACCTGGCGCTGATCGAGCCAGCTTATGGCGCTGCGCAGGGGCTTATGGTCGGCACCCATAGGCACGATGGTGGCGCGCTGTGTTGTGACTGATACGGCTGCGATAGCTTCTTTTGGGAAGTCTAATAGAGGCCAAAGTTGTTCACAGGCCTGACACAGCGATGACCAAAAATAATCAGGCTCCTGCTCCGCCCAGCCCGTTTGATTGGAAAAGTAGGGCTCTATATCGACCTTGCTTTTGGCAACCAGAGTACCTTGCTGATCAAAGACCATGGCGCGCACGCTCTGTGTACCATTGTCTATGGCCAGAAAGTAGGTCGGTTTAGTCATGACTGCCACCTTTGATGCGTTCGTTTGTTAGCCGGATTTAAGGGTTGATTCCAAAAAAATAAAACTGCTTCCAAATGGTTTTGTAGCGGACCAATTCTGCGTCCCAGAGGGCATCAGTCCAGCCCAACTCGGCACAGCAAATGGCTTTTATTTCAGGGAAGATCGCCTCGCCACCCTTGACCAAACACATACCTAACCGCGTGCGTCGCAGTAGCAGATCATCCAAATGTTGGACCGCTTCGTGTCGAGCGGCCCATCGACATTCCGCCAGACAAAATTCAGTGTCGCCAATCAGCGAGTGTTCTTGATCGCCGCCTGTAGTCAACATGTTGTGGGCCATGTCTCCATAGCGACCCAGCAGCCGTTGTCCCCAAGCCGGATTATTAGGCACTAACGTTTTGGCATCAGTGGTGGGTGTGGCAAAGACATGGTCATGGGTAAAAGGCTGAGCCTCGGGCAGCAGCGGTTTGGCAACCGCTAGAGCGTCCAAGGCAATTAACCGAAAGGTAGTCAGCTTTCCGCCACTCACAGTAATCAAACCCTGGTCTGACCAGACCGCATGATTGCGTCGCTCCTTTGACGGATCCTTAGAATCCTCCGAGGCAATAACAGGGCGCACGCCGGCCCAGGTAGAAATAACATCTGACCGATGCAGGAGGTTATTTGGGAATAGGGTGTTAAAGGCCTTAAGGAGATACTGGGTTTCTCCCTCCGTAATGCAGGCTTCAGTGTCTAGATCCTCTGTATGGTCAAGATCGGTGGTGCCGAGGACAGTGGTGCCTTCCCAGGGATAGATGTAGACGCCACGCTTATCGTCGGGATGTAATGCGGTTAGCACGTCGGTCACCGGGCAGTGCTGTCTGGGGATAATAATATGACTGCCGCGCAGTGGTCGCACGCGCATTTCTGGGTTGAGTTGATTGCGCAGGCGATCTGCCCAGGCACCAGTGGCGCTTATCACCACGGGCGCGCGCAGCTCGATAGTCTCGTCGTGCTCTACGGCTCTTATACGCACGCCAACCACGGTATCCTGTTCAATCAGTAGGCTGTCTACCTTGACATAATTTAGTGCGCTACCGCCGGCTGCGATACTTTCATGCAACACCCGTAATACCAATCGGGAATCGTCGACCATGGCATCTGTATAGCGACAGGCACCCTTGAGATTATTGAGATTAATACCCGGAAAGCGCTGCGCTAGAACTGTATTCTTGCAGTAGCGATGATCACGAATTCCCGCCAGAAGATCATAGAGGCTGAGAATAATACTCAGTGCCCAGCGGCCAGGAAACAGCCCTTTGCCGAGAGTAAAGTAAAAGGCGATACGGTCGACTAATCCGGGTGCTTCATTTAGCAGACGTTCGCGCTCGAGCAGTGAATGCTTAGTCAGCTGCAGGTCACCAGAGGCTAGATAGCGCAGTCCACCATGGACCATTTTTGATGATCGACTGGACGTGCCCCAAGAAAAATCCTGTTGTTCGACAAGCAGAACGCGATAACCGCGACGGACCGCCTCACGCAGCACACCGGCGCCAGTGATACCGCCACCGACAACGATAATATCCCAGTCCAAAGAATTGCCATTGCGCATCTGTGTGAGCAGGGCCTCACGGGGGGTAAACGACTGTTCAGTCAGGCCCTCAGTCATTATCGGGTAACAGTTTGCCAGGATTCATTTGCCCTTGCGGGTCAAAGAATTCGCAGAGACTGGCGATCGCAGCAATGCCTAACGGGCCTTTTTCAGCCGATAAATAGTTGCGGTGGTCTTTGCCAACGCCATGTTGGTGGCTGATAGTGCCGCCACTGGCGACGATCTGCTGTGCCCCTGCAGCCTTAAGTGTTTGCCAGCGCTGCAGAGCCTGATCGTAACTGTCGCCAAAGCGGAAAACATAGGTTGTGTAAATACTTGAACCCTGGCCGTAGACATGGGAAAGATGAGTGTAGGCATGCACCTGCTCGCCCTCGTCACTAAGCCCTGTGCGAATCGCTTTTTCTATATCTTCGACGGCCTGAGTCACCTTAGACCAGTCGAGCGCTGTTTCCATGGTATCCACGGCATAACCCGCTCTGCCGAGAGGGTCACGTAAATAAGGGGCGCGAAAACGGCCATGGGCCCAGTTATCTCCGAGACCTGATTGGTCAGGGACGCCGCCATGGGCATGGCAAATAGCCAGAGCGCTGTCAGTGGCGAAAGCACAACTGGCATGGCTACCTGTGACACCAATCGTCATCATTACCTTGCCGGCTCCGATGCCCCGTTCGGCAAGTGCGGCTTCCAATGTCGCCACGCCACTACTGTCCTCTCCGGCACCCATATACAGCAGGCTCGTGGTCTCCATAGGGTTGCTCAGACGCACCATTGAAAGCGGCACACGCTGCTGAACAAGGGCTTTGGCGACCTGCAAACCTGAGTCCCATGATGGAAAGAAAACCACCTTAAAGGTTTCGGATTCAGGTAGGGCAGTGACTCGCACGACTACCTCGGTAATGATGCCCATGCGACCCTCGGAGCCGAGTACGATCTCACGTATATCTAGGCCGGCAGATGAGGCGGGAATAGTGGGGATCTCTAGCGTTCCCGCCAACGTTTCCATACTGCCACCGGCAAATAGGGCTTCTATACGACCGTAGTGTAAGGACTGTTGTCCGCTGGACCGACTAGCTACCCAGCCACCCACGGTTGAGAGTTCCCATGACTGTGGGTAGTGACCTAAGGTAAATCCTTCAGCTTTGAGTTGAGCTTCAATCTCTGGCCCCTGAGTGCCGGCCCCAAAGGTCGCAAGCTGACTGTCGCGGTCCAGTTTGATGAGTTTATTCATCTTACCCATATCAATTGTGAGCACGGGGCGCTGGCTCGCATCCGGATTAATATGCCCGACCACCGAGGTACCTCCGCCATAGGGAATCACTTCAATATTGTTATCGGCGGCATGCTTTAGCAATTCCCGCACCTGATGACTCGATTCGGGCATGGCAACACCGTCGGGAAAGGTGCCAATATCGCCGCTGTGCATGGCGAGCCAATCTGGCAGGCTCTGGCCTCGAGCATGGCGGACTCGGGTTTCAGCCTCGATACTGATCAGCGGATGACTATCGAGGCGAGAGGCCGGGACAGTGGCGATTACTGC
>Ga0222630_1000212_pt1 | contig 30003 bp, 25 predicted proteins | sample AntAcemetagenom3_FD_179842 | JGI IMG/M metagenome (GOLD analysis project Ga0222630, IMG submission 179842) | Saline water microbial communities from Ace Lake, Antarctica - #3 | ecosystem: Environmental > Aquatic > Non-marine Saline and Alkaline > Saline | place: Antarctica: Ace Lake | collected...
CGTAGCGTCTGAGGTGACGGCTGTCAATGTTGTGCCATCGACACCTCGAATGATTACTACCACACCTTCCATGGGCCCCTCTTCAATCGACGAAACTACGCCCTGTAGAGCGATATTAGCCGACTGAGTATCCCGTACGTCGGCGCAACCAGAACCCGCTAGTAATAGGATTAACGCAAGATGATTGATACTCCAGCATTGAGAGCCTTGGGGGAGCGACTGAATGCCTCTCAACACACGCCGGAGCCAAATGCCTGCGGAACATTGGTTAGCCAGAAACGAATTAGGCTGTAATAGACTCATGGTAAATCCTTAAGGGCGATTGAGGGGGTTATGCTCACGACGGGATCGTCAATGTTGCAGGCAATAGATCCCTCACGACGCCCAACGGCATCAGTTATTGGCTGCGCGCAACGACTGGCAACAAACGACCCACCTACCGCAAGCAAGGTAACCAGTGCCGGTGGGCAGCCGCCAAAATTATGTCTCAACATCAAGGCTACTTTAATGCTTCAGTATTGATACTGTCGGTATCGACATAATCATTGAGTATCTCGTGGAACCGCTGCACTCGCTTTTCCTGATAGGTAAGAAAGCAGTTCTTAAATCCGCGAGAATTCAAGCCCTGTTGCTGACTGGCGCCTATACTTAGGTCCTGGTCCGCAACAAACCCCACTGACTGTCCATCCCCATAGACGCTGTGCCGATGTTCGGCCCACTCCATTGGCATAGTACCAATAGGAGTAAAAATTTCTTTCATTCCCTCGACCGGCGGAACCATAACCCAATGATGGAAGATGCATTTTTGCGGATCGGTTGGATGAGGTTCTGTGCTCATTATCTGACATTGCTCTGGCGACATGGTAATCGTGAGGTTGGGGAACAGTGTACAGTGAAAATAATCCACTAGCTGCTGATCGCTCATGTCGGCATAGCTGCTGTACCCGCGCTCAGGTCCCAAGCGCCGCTTGGCCCCAATAATGGCCTCGCGTATATCCGCCGATCGACCTTCAAAATCCGCTGGATCAAGACCCCAGGCTCGCGCGACATCATCCAGAGGACTGGGCACTTGTCCCGACTGAAATGCAGGATTTCTGGTAGAGGCTTGATGCCCCTTCATCCACATAGAGTTGTGGCCACTTTCATACATTTCGAACAATGTATCAGGTAGACCGTCGTTAATGATCGTTGATAGTTCCGGGTGAATAGTCGGCAAGTGATAGCTTTCATTGAAATTATCGCGAATTATTTTCCAATTACAATCGGCATCCGCCGATAAAAACATAACTCGCATCCAGTTCTCCAGACCGTAGTCCTTTAACCGTTCAGGTAGTGGTGCCAACCATTCCAGCAATGGCTTTGCGTCAGTATCCATGCAGTAGAAAACAAAAGGTCCCCATGTCTCACAGCGAACCTCGCTCAGACTAACCTTGCCGCAGGGGTCGCCCCCCGGGAAGTCATCGGGATCCTGCACTTGAGCCAAAAGGCCATCTGGGGAAAATTGCCAGCCATGATAACTGCAAGTAATCCTGTTACTACCACCGATATCACCCAGTATCAGGCGATTACCACGGTGCGGACAGGTATTATAAAAAGCCTTAATTGAGCCGTCCGCTTGGCGAACCATAATGACCGACTCTCGGCCGAGATTGTGGCGAACATAATCACCCTCTTGCTCAAACTCAGCGACCAAACCACCGAGCAGCCAAACCCGTGGCCACAGATGTTCATATTCTCTCTCCATGAACGCAGATGAAATATAACGCTCCGCGGTGATAGGATCGCCCCGCAATGGGAGATCAAATTCCTCTGAATATCGTGAACTTCCAGATGCTACAGCCATACCATTTCCCCTGCGGTGCCGTCCCGCCTAAGAGGGCACTGATTAATAATTTACTAATTTATAGGCCTGAGGAGATCAATCCGCTACAACGCCGCGGGTTGACCCTGAGCCTGTTGCTTTAGCCTGCAATAAGACCACCGTCGACGACGAGCTCGGCGCCAGTCACATAACTGGCCTCATCAGACGCCAAAAATAGCACGCAGTTGGCCACTTCTTCTGGGTACCCCATGCGACCGAATGGCACCATAGTCCCCAACGCTGCATGGTTCTCTGGATTATCACGCCGAGCATCATTTTGTATATTAGTTTCAATTAAACCCGGATGTAGAGAATTACAGCGCACGCCATCCGCGGCATTCTCAACGGCAACACATTTACTCAGTATTTGAACACCGGCTTTCGCCATGCCATAGACCGACACAGCAGCCATGCCGCGCATGGCAGCAACCGATGACATATTTACAATAGAACCGCCACCCGAGTCTTTCATCGCCGGCACTGCTTTTTGACAACCGAGGAAAACGCTGCGCAGATTAACGTCCATCTGCTTATTATAATCTGCCTGTGTGAACTCATTGATAGGCTTGAGCACGGCAATACCTGCGTTGTTAACGAGGACATCCAGCCGACCATAACGGTCAACGGTCGCATCGATAACTGCTTGCCACCGCTGCTCATCAACAACATTTTGTTCCATCGCCAACACTTCGGCGCCCGTAGCGGCTATCTCTTTTTCAACCGCAGCCAAACCGACCATATCAATATCGGTGATAACCAATTTAGCGCCTTCTTGAGCAAAGCGCATAGCCGTAGAATAACCCAGTCCCGGATTAGAGGCGGCACCGGTAATAATGGCAATTTTATTTAACATTCTAGACATCAAAATTTTCCTTATAATTAAGTTTGAAAACAGAATTTAATCGTTATGTAGCGTTCCAACCTCCATCGACCTCAAGCAGACTTCCCGTGCTAAAAGACGATAGATCAGACGCGAGAAACAATACGCCATTGGCAACTTCTTCCGGAGTACCTAGGCGATTCATTGCATGCTTTGTTGCTAATACTGAGAGGTCCTCGACCAAACTGACCACCAACGGCGTAGCGACATTACCCGGGCAGATCGCGTTAATACGAATATCTCGATTCGCATATTCCACCGCGACTGTGCGGGTCAGACCGGCCACGGCAAATTTACTGGTGACATAGGGCGAGGCATTGGGATAGGTATTGCGGCTAGTGGCAGAAGCCATATTGACGATGCGACCTCGGCCTTGCTGGAGCATTTGGCGAATCTCGGCCTGCATGCACAGCCAAACGCCTTTTAAGTTAACCGCCATTACACGATCGAATTGATCCTCGCTGACCTCATGAAACTCTTGCAATGGTGTCGCTATGCCGGCATTGTTAACCGCGATATCAAGACGACCATAATGCGCAATAATTGCCTTTAGCACCGCATCAACATCTGCAGAATCACTGACATCTTTGAGCAAGCCCAGGACCTCGGCACCGGAATAATGTAACTCTTGCACCGCCCTATCTAAGGCTTCTTGAGAAATATCAGTAACTACCAGTTTGGCCCCTGCAGCGGCAAAGGCCGTCGCACAGGCATAGCCTAACCCTGCGCCTGCGCCAGTGATAAGGACCACCTTGTCTGTAAAATCAAAAGTCATAGTCGGTTTGTTCTTCTTATTTGTCTAAGTCGTTAAAGGTTCAGAGCCCTTAACCGTAACCCCTTGGATTAGGACCGTTAGGTTGAGTTACCACCATCCACCATATAGACGCCTCCCGTGCAGTAACTACTGTCATCACTACCCAAAAATACCATCATGTTAGCTACTTCCTCGGGTTGCCCATAGCGCCCGAGAGGTGTTACAGCCTCAACCATGGCTTTAAAATCACCGGCACCAGCATCGGCAAAGCCATCTTCAATGGACGTCATCATGCGCGTATCAATAGCGCCAGGATTAACCGTATTAACACGAATCCCGTACTGAGCGACTTCCAATGCGGCGCAGCGCATCAATCCAATAACCGCATGCTTGCTGGCGTTGTAGCATGCCGTATTCGGGGAACCCTGAACGCCGGCACCTGACGATGTGATCATAATACTGCCACCACCACCGTCGCGCATAACCGGAATTACGTAGTGAAGTCCCAACCATACGCCGCGTACATTCACAGCAAGGACCTTATCAAGATTAGAGACATCGGTGCTCATAATGTCACCGATCTCACCCTCAACACCGGCATTGGCAACAAATACGTCGATACCACCAAATCTTTCAACACAGGCGTTAACCATATTATTAACCTGATCGTCCTGACTGACATCTACCGTGACGCAGGCACAGCGCTCAGAGCCCAGTTCATTGACCAGTAGTTGGGTAGACTCACCGGTTATATCAGCCAGCATCACTTTTGCGCCTTCAGCAACAAATTTACGCACGGCTGCCTGACCAATCCCGCCACCAGCTCCAGTGATCAATACGACCTTATTATTTAGCTTCATGTCCGCCCTTTCACTCTGTGTTTTCTCCTATAAGGTTTAAGCGGCAGGAATTTCACCGGCAGCCACCATGGCATCAAACAACTCCGTACCTAGCGGATTACGCCGTAGGCAGAGCCCTCCATTGACCTGTAGATTTTCCCCAGTCATAAAACATTCGTCCGAAGCTAAGAAGGTCGCCGCCGCAGCAATATCTTCGCTGGTGCCAATACGGCCCAATGGGTAGCAACTCTCAAACTCGGCCAATAGCGCTTCGCTCTTAAGCGCCTCCGCTGTCATAGGTGTTTCAGTTAAACCGGGAGAAATACTATTAGCACGAATCCCCTTAGGGCCATATTGATTGGCGACACAGCGAATAAGGTGGTCGGTACCGGCCTTGGTGCCCATATAGGCGGCATGGTCGTCGAGCATTATGTTAGCGGTCGCCGAGGATATTTGAATGATCGATCCACCTGAGCCACTCATGGTCTGGACGAGCTTTTGCAACCACAAAAATGGCCCCTTGAATTGCAGGTCAAGCATATCATCCAGGTCTTTTTCTGAGTGTTCAGTCCAGGGCACTAGAAGGCCCCAGCCAGTGGCGTTGACCGCAACATCTAAGCGAGAATGACGCTCAATAATAGTATCTATCATTCCATAGATAGAGGTTTTTTGAGTGAAGTCGCAGAGCACCCAATCACCGTTGATTTCTTCAGCCAAGAGTCTTAAAGCGACTTCATTACGTCCGGACACAATGACTTTTGCTCCCTCTGCGGCGAAGCGTCGAGCCATAACCTGACCCATATTATCCTCACCTGCAGCACCAACAATAGATATTATCTTTCCATCTAAACGACCCATAACCTACGCCCCATTAACTTAATGACTAGTATTATTATGCTTTACTATTAGCAATAACAGACTGACTGCCTATAAAACAGACAAGGATGTTTCTTTTATAGATCATATTATCAAACTGAGCAGGCTGCAACTCATTTGTCTGAGGACGGAGTAGCACAGAGAGAACCAAGCCTGAGCAATTAGACCAAGCCGGATGTGAACGAGACAGAGGCAGCGAACGGATACCTAGGCTTTCGGAGAGGTGCGATGTTAGCCCGACAAAGAATAGCTAAACTGATTCGACACAAAAAAGCCTCTAGACAGTGTCTATAGGGCTTGGGTGAGAGTTACCGTTAAAAAAATTAGACCGTTTGGCGTACCATTGGCAGTCGCAGGTCTCACCGGCAACCCGCCACCTTAATCGACGATTAAATTTGCATCTCGATAGATACTGTAGAGCATATCCGCAAGAGAGGTGATCACCACCTTGGCCCGCGCATTTCTTTTCATCGACATATGACTCAACGCCATACCTTGCATGACAAAATTGACCATATCATGCGCACCAGTGAAATTTTCGAGATTCTTGACGTGGGGGAAGACCGACTTGGCTGTATGCAAAAACTGTTTTTCAAAATCCTTTTCCACTGGCCCAATTACCTTCTCTAGTTCAGCATCGGTGCGCGATGCGGCCATGAGTTCCTGGTAGGCAATGAAAGAGGGTAAATTCACGTAGTTCCAAGCAGCCTCGACTGACTTGAGGGTAACCTCATAGGTCAAAGACCGATGTGGATCATCAATATCTGCCATCATTTCACGATACTCCCGCAAACGCAGAACATGAAGGTAATCAACCGCTGCCTTGATGACCGACATCCGAGAGGGAAAGTGGTGCATCATCGCACCTCGAGAAACACCGGCATAGTTGGCTATTAATGCGGTGGTGGTATTAGCATAACCTAACTCTAAAAGGCATTGAATTGTCGCCTCTAGAATCGCCGAACGCGTCATGGCGCTCTTTTCGGCCTGCCAACCTTTTTCGTTGCGCTTAGGTCGCTTGCTGCTCGCGACTGGAGACGATACTGCCACAGCCTCACTGCCAGCAGTCTTGTTTGATATGGTCATGATCTCAACACCTATTGTCTTGTCTAATGCGTTTATCCAGCCCTCCTTGCCAGAATAAAAGCTTATTTCCAAAAAACCATCAAAGGATTACTATGTTCAGGGTTTCCACTATACCCAATGTACAACCTGTATGTTTTACTTTCTTGAACCCTAGCTACCAACGCCATAAGTACCTTCGGCATACCAACCTCAGACTTAAATAAGATTACTAACGTCCATAAGACATTAATTCAACGGCCATTTTGGCGAGGGGCTTCACTAGCAGACCCATTTGGCTGGCTTTTTCACTGGAGGCATTTCCCTCTTCAGCCCGTTTTCCTACACCCTGCAGAATCGCTGCAAAACGGAACATACTGAAAATAATATAGAAGTCCCAGTTTGGAATACTCTCCAAACCCATGCGTTCGCAATACCGTGCTACATAATCTTGTTCGCTGGGAATACCCAACGCCTGCCGATCAACACCTCCCAAGCCGGCGAGTATGCTGCCATTATCAAGGCGCAACTGCATGCACTGATACGCTAGATCAGCAAAGGGATGGCCCAGCGTCGAAAGTTCCCAGTCGAGTAGGGCTAGAGGCCTTGGTTCAGTAGGGTGAAACATAATGTTATCCAGCCGGAAGTCACCATGTGCCAATACCAATCTGCCATCATCCTCTGGCATATTCTGCGGTAGCCAGTCTATAAGACTATCCATATCCGCCATGACCTCGGTTTCAGAGGATCGATACTGCTTCGACCAGCGATCGATCTGGCGCGCAAAATAATTATTTGGCCTACCGTAATCTGCAAGACCAACCGCATCAACGTTCACTGAGTGCAGTGCCACCATCACCTGATTCATCTGGTCAAAGATAATACCGCGTTCGGCATTGCTTGACTCTGGCAGCGCCGGATCCCAAAACACCCGACCCTCTTTAAATTCCATTAGGTAAAACATGCTACCAATCACCGCGTCGTCTTCGCAAAGGTGATATACCTTTACAACCGGCACATCACTGTTGGCTAGCGCCGACAACACTCTAAATTCTCGATCTACGGCATGCGCTGATTTTAATAGCTCCCCTGGGGGCTTGCGCCGCAAGACATACTCAGCCCCCGCGGTGGTAATCTTGTAGGTGGGGTTGGACTGGCCACCCGGAAACTTATCCGCCGTCAATGGGCCTTTAAAATCGGTTACATGGATTTCAAGATAAGCAGCCAACTTGACGGCATCAAAATCAAAGGCAGCTTGCATTAGGCTTGCTCACCAGAATAGCGCTCGATAATCTGCTTACCCAAGGACATCTGATGAACTTGATCTGGACCATCTGCCTGTCGACACCAACGTGCGTAGTTGAATCCCTCCGCCATGCAGTAATCAGCCGTTAGTCCGCCGGCACCATGCATCTGCATAGCGCGATCAATCACATTTTGAATTAGCAGCGGAATCGTTGTTTTAGTGGCAGCAATCATATCTATAGATGCAGCCACACCCTTTTCATCGATCTTATAACAGGTCTTTAGTACCAGTAAGCGTGCCATTTCAATCTCGGAAAACATGCGTGAAATATCCTCACGGACCGACTGGTGCTTACTTAATTTGCGGCCAAACGTACTCCGAGATACGGCTCGCTTACAAGCTAATTCAAGAGCCCTCTGACCGGTCCCTATGAGACGCATACAATGATGCATCCTTCCTGGCCCCAGTCGTCCCTGAGCGATTTCAAAGCCTCGGCCTTCACCGAGCAGCACATTATCTAGAGGCACTCGACAGTTTTCAAAAATGAGCTCTGCATGACCTATGGGCGCATCATCGTAGCCAAAGGTGGACAATGGCCGAACCAGCGTAAGCCCCGCAGTGTCCTTTGGGACCAACACCTGAGTTTGCTGCAAATGCCGACTGGCATTACTCGGGTCTGACTTCCCCATCACAATAAGGATCTTGGTGCGCTCGTTCATGGCACCCGTGATAAACCACTTGCGGCCGTTAAGTACCCACTCGTCACCCTCTTTGACAATACTCATCTCGACATTAGTGGCATCACTGGAGGCTACCTGAGGTTCTGTCATGGCATAAGAGGACCGTATATCACCGGCCAGCAATGGCTGTAGCCATCTATCTTGCTGCGCCTGGGTTGCGTAATTCATGAACACCTCCATATTTCCGGTGTCGGGCGCATTGCAATTAAACACCTCGGGCGACCAAATCACGCGACCCATGACCTCACAAAGTGGTGCATATTCAGCAAACGTCAAGCCTCCGTGATCGCAGTATTCAGCATGCGATGGCGGTACGAAAAGATTCCACAACTTAGCGGCCTTGGCCTTTAACTTTAACTCATCCATCAATGGCATCGTCGCAAAACGGTTTGTGGCACCGTCTAACTGGCGCGCATAATTTTCTTCATTAGGGTAAATATGCTCATCGAAAAATGCATTTAATCTCTCGAGTAACTGCTGAGATTTTTCACTACTCTGGTACATGTTGGTGCTCCATCAAGGGGTAGAAAGCTTTTGGTCAATCAGTTCAATGAACCGATATTGCTGGTTAAATCCGCTTATTCACATAACTTAGACAGCGGTTATTGCAGGTCTTTGCTCACACTATATAACAAACATTACAGATTGTTTAATAATATATGCATGTTTAAACCTTAGGGAAAATAGGACACAACCATCTGACTCGGTTACTTGTGCAGTCGCTGCCCCTATTCTGGACGCATATGAGGGAACAGCAGAACATCTCTGATAGAGGCTGAGTCAGTTAAGAACATCACCAATCGATCGATACCAATGCCCTCACCCGCTGTCGGCGGCATGCCATATTCCAGTGCTCGAATATAATCTGCATCAAAATGCATCGCCTCATCATCGCCAGCTTCTTTCTCGGCCACCTGCTGTTTAAAGCGCGCTTCTTGGTCTTCTGCATCGTTAAGCTCAGAGAACCCATTGGCGATTTCGCGGCCGCCCACAAAGAACTCAAAGCGATCCGTCACAAAAGGATCGTCATCATTGCGTCGCGCTAGTGGTGAAACCTCCGCCGGATACATGGTGATAAAGGTAGGCTGCTGTAAAAGATGCTCAACGGTCTTCTCAAATATCTCGATCTGTACCTTACCCAGACCCCAGATAGCTTTTAATGGGATATTCAGACTCTGTGCAATGGCCCGTGCACTCGCTTCGTCACTGAGTTGCTCAGCACTGATATCAGCGTTGTACTGTAAAATTGAGTCAAAGACAGAGAGACGGGTAAACGGCACCGCAAAATCGTAATAAATTTCGCTAATAACCTCCCCATCAGAATCCTTAATAGTGTTAGTTACCTTGGTTGAGCCCAGCACCTCTGTGGTCATGTTGCGCAACATGTCTTCGGTGAGATTCATCAGATCATTAAAATCTGCGTAGGCCTGATAAAACTCCAGCATGGTAAATTCTGGATTATGGCGCGTAGAAAGACCCTCATTTCTAAAGTTGCGGTTAATCTCATAGACCCGCTCAAAACCGCCTACTACTAACCGCTTCAAATACAGCTCAGGGGCAATGCGCAGATACATGTCGATATCCAAAGCATTGTGATGGGTCACAAATGGGCGTGCCACCGCACCACCGGGGATCACTTGCAACATGGGTGTTTCAACTTCTAAATAATCGGCGGCGTTGAGATAGTTTCGAATAAAGGCGACTACCGCTGAACGAACGCGAAAGGTGTTGCGTACTTCTGGGTTAACAATCAGATCGACATAGCGCTGGCGGTAACGCATTTCTTGGTCCGCCAAGCCGTGGAATTTATCCGGCAGTGGACGCAGCGCTTTGGTCAGCAGAACATAGCTGTCCATCTGCACATAAAGCTCGCCCTTACCTGACTTGTGTAACTGCCCCGTAATACCGACTATATCCCCCAGATCTAGTGACTTGGCAAAAGGACGTGCTGCTTTGGTCACATAGAGCTGGATATTAGCCGAACTATCCTGCACCACAATAAAGGCACCGCGGTCACGAATCACCCGGCCTGCGATGCTGACAATGTTGCCTAACTGCTCGAGAGCCTCTTTGCTTTCCTCGCCAAACTGCGACTGCAACTCTGCTGCACTGTTCTGTGGCCGGAAATCATTGGGAAATGTCGGACCCTCCTGCTCACGTAGTTCAGTCAGTTTGGCTCGACGCTCAGCGATAAGCTTATTGTCGTCTACTTTGTTTTCATCTTGTTGATCTGTCATAGGTAGTTTTTATTCACAGTAATAAATTGAAAAATCCTTAAAGGCCCGCTTTAAGCGACGCCACGATAAACTGGTCTAACTTGCCATCCAATACTGCCGCGATATTGTGGGTTTCAATGCCGGTACGTAAATCTTTGATCCGCGCATCGTCGAGTACATAGGAGCGAATCTGGCTACCCCAGCCAATATCAGACTTAGTATCTTCTGTTGCCTGAGCCGCATCCGCACGTTTTTGCATCTCCGCCTCATAAAGTTTAGCTCTCAGCATCTGCCAACATTTATCTCGATTCTGATGCTGTGATCGCTGACTCTGGCTCTGCACCACTATACCACTAGGCTCGTGAGTCAAACGCACCGCTGAATCGGTTTTGTTGATATGCTGACCACCAGCACCAGAGGCACGGTAGGTGTCTGTGCGCACATCTGACGGGTTGATGTCGATATCAATATTGTCATCAATTTCTGGCGAGACATAGACTGCAGAAAACGAGGTATGGCGGCGACTGCCCGAGTCAAAAGGTGATTTACGTACGAGGCGATGGACGCCAATCTCGGTGCGCAGCCAACCAAAAGCATACTCACCACTGACCTGCACCGTGGCACTTTTAATACCGGCCACATCACCGGCCGAACATTCCAACAATTCAGCTTTAAAGCCTTTGTCGTCGGCCCAGCGCAGGTACATACGAAGCATCATCTCAGCCCAGTCCTGAGCCTCGGTGCCACCCGAACCTGATTGAATTTCCAGATAGGCGTTATTGGGATCCATCGGGCCGGAGAACATCCGCCGAAACTCTAGTTTTGCCAGCTGAGCCTCAAGACTGGCAATATCGGCTTCCACGTCTGCGACCGTATCTGCGTCATTTTCTTCAACCGCCATTGCCAACAGCTCTCGGCCATCGGCAACGCCAGAATCCAAGTCTTCTATAGTTTTGACTACCTGCTCCAGAGATGCCCGCTCGCGACCCAACTCTTGGGCTCGATCAGGATCATCCCAAACACCAGGCTCACCTAGCTCTAGGGAAACTTCAGCCAGCCGGTCTTTTCGATTAACATAGTCAAAGGTACCCCCTCAACACGTCAGTGCGTGATTGCAGATCATCGAGGGCGTTATAAAGTGGATTTACTTCCATGGATACACAGCTAACTGTCTGGCTAATGAGCATGTCATTTTACCTCAGCTGACCGACCACACCAAGCGAAACCGCAAAGACAGCAACAGCTATAAGAGACAGTTGATTTACCTCATCGCCAAGCGCACCATGAGACTTGATATATAGCCCCGAGATATTGCCATGTTAAAAGTTCTGTTTACCCTACTAGCGACACTAAGCGCTTATTTGATGCTCTGGCCCGTTCCCATCGATCCAGTTGCATGGAACGCGCCGAAAAATACAGGGTATGTAGGGGAGTTTATGGAAAACACCCTGCTTGATAAAATTGAGATTATTCAACTGCAAGCTATGCACGGACCCGAGGGCCTGGCTCTTTTAAATGGTGAAGTCTATGCGGCCACCCGGGAGGGTTGGATTATCCGCTACGAGGAAAGTACCGGTGAAATAGTTAAATGGGTCAATACTCAAGGCAGCCCGCTGGGTCTGGCCTTCGATGGAGACAACAACTTATTGGTCGCTGACGCCTATAGAGGGCTCCTGAGCATTAATCCCGCTGGCGATATCAGCGTCCTGAGTAATGAGATTGCCGGAGTCAGTATAGATTTCGCTGACGACGTGGATGTTGCCGCGGATGGCAAAATCTATTTTAGCGACGCCTCGTCCAAATTTGGTGCCAGCAGCAATGGTGGTACCTACGCCGCAAGTCTGCTGGATACCATGGAGCATGGCAGTCACGGCAGACTGCTGATGTATAACCCGGGAGACCAAACCACCACGATTATTATGAGCGGCCTCAATTTCGCCAACGGTGTCGCCATGGCCGCCGATAACCGCTTCGTGCTAGTGAATGAAACCGGTAGCTATCGCGTTCATAAATACTGGCTGCAGGGAGATAAAGCCGGCCAGTCCGAGGTATTGATTGATAACCTTCCAGGGTTTCCTGACAATATCGTCCGGGGCCGCGATGGTCGCTTTTGGGTTGGGCTTGTCTCGCCCCGTAGCGCCCTGCTCGATGCGGTGTCCAACTCACCATTAGCGCGCAAAATAGTGCAGCGTCTGCCCCCGAGCTGGCGTCCTCAGGCTGTTCTCTATAGCCATGTTTTTGCTATGGATGCCGATGGTCAGGTGTTAATATCACTGCAAGACCCAAACGGCCAGCACCACACTAACACTGGCGCCCTAGAAACCGACGATTGGCTGTATATCAGCAGCCTGCATTCAGACAACCTCGCAAGAATTAGCAGAGAAAACGCCGGCATCCCATGACCTCTTTTATTGACCGATTACAGCACAGCTTTTTTGATACATTTAGGGAACAGGGCAATCTGCACTTTAGCCCTGTTCTGCCTGCACGCCTGCTCGACCCAATCATCGTTAGCCATAACCGGCTGCTGGCGGAAGAGCTGGGCATAGCGCCTACAGATTTAGACCAGCCCGAAATGCTGGAGCTTATGAGCGGTAACTTTATGGCCGCTAACGTCAAACCCATTGCACTGGTCTATTCTGGCCATCAATTTGGCGTCTGGGCTGGGCAGCTAGGTGATGGTCGCGCCATGACCTTAGGTGAACTGCCTGCGGCAACTGATGCGAGCCTTTGGGATATTCAGTTAAAAGGTGCTGGACCGACTCCCTACTCCAGATTTTCTGATGGCCGCGCCGTACTGCGATCCAGTATTCGTGAATACCTTTGCTCCGAAGCCATGCATGGGCTAGGTATTGCGACCACCAGAGCACTCTGTCTGGTGGACAGTAAAACTCAGGTCTATCGCGAGGAAATAGAATCTGGTGCTACCGTTTGTCGTGTCGCGCAAAGCCATATTCGCTTTGGTTCCTTTGAACACTTTCATTATCGCAACGAGCCAGACGCCGTCAGAGCTCTAGCCGACTATGTTATTCAACGACACTTCCCTGAATGGGCAGAGGATGCGGACCGTTACTTAAAGTTCTTTAGAAACACGGTGACCAAGACAGCCAAAATGATTGCCCAGTGGCAGTCAGTGGGGTTCAACCATGGCGTTATGAATACCGACAATATGTCGATCCTAGGCGATACTATTGATTACGGTCCCTTTGGCTTTCTAGACAGTTATAACCCTGAATTTATTTGTAACCATACCGATGCCAATGGACGCTATGCTTTTAAAAATCAGCCCTCGGTGGGACTATGGAATCTCAATGCCCTAGCCACTGCACTGACTTCACTGCTCAGCAATGAGGAGTTGATAGCTGAACTGACGAAATATGAGCCCGAATTTCTACAGCAGTTTAGACAGATTATGACCACCAAGTTAGGTCTACAGACCTATGTATCTGGCGATGAACAGCTAATCAATCAGCTATTGGAGTTGATGCATGCCAATCAGGTGGATTACACAATTTTGTTTCGCTCTCTGTGTGAATTTTCAGACAGCAACCAGACATTGCGAGATCAATTTGCCGATCGAGAGGGTTTTGATGACTGGGCAAAAAACTATAGCCGCCGCCTGCAGCTGCAAGACTGGACTGACCTGCAACGCCGCGAACAGATGCTGAGTATTAATCCAAAGTTTGTGTTGCGCAACTATATGGCCCAAGCCTGTATAGAAAAAGCTCAGAAAGGCGATTATAGCGAAGTACACAGACTACTAGAAGTCATGCAAAGTCCCTGCAAAGACCACCCGAAAGCCGAGGAATATGCGAGCTTGCCTCCTGATTGGGCAGCCCAGATATCCGTTAGCTGTTCCTCGTAAAATCTAATTTGGGCGCATCATCTAGGCAGGCTCCACGGTCGCGGTGGGCGAATCATTCCGAGCGAGAGAATTTAAGCTGGGCTATTGGTGTCCCGCTTTATCGACAATTGAATATTGGTGAAAGACAATTACAGTTTGAACGCTATAATGGGGTGAATGAGTCCTTCTTTAGCGACACGAACAGTGAGACAGATGAAAAACATTACTGCCCTGACAATGCTCTTTAGTAGCCAACTTGCTGCAGCCGATATTTTCTGGTTTGTCCGCAATGCTGACAGCAGCACTAACTGGCAGTATGTCGCCAACTTCAGCGGCGGTATACTGATTATCTGTCTATCGCTGACCGCTGTTTGGCTGTTTTTAAGCCAGAGCAGAGCGCGACGCTGCAGTAAAGACCTAGAAGAGATCAGAACCCAGCTGGAGTTGCGCGTCAAAGAGCGCACGGCCACGCTTGAAGATGAGATCGTCGAACACCGTGATACCAGTTCACGCCTCTATCGCTCCGAGTCCTACATTACCAGTATTCTCCGCTCTATGCCTCTGATGCTAATTGGTCTAAATAAAGACCATAAAATCACCCAATGGAATCAACGTGCCGAAGAAATTAGCGGGATGTCCTCAGGCAACGTTATTGGCATGGATCTTTGGGATGCCTACCCGACAATAACGATCACACCACAGCAGATTAAACAGGCATTAGACGAGGGTACCGCCCTCACCATAAAATATATTCAACGTGGTCAGTACCATTTTGATATCACTATTTACCCACTGCAAGATCAGGTCGAAACGGGTGTGGTAATTCTGTTGGATGATGTCACCCAGCGCGTACAGAATGAAACCATGCTCATTCAGCGAGATAAGATGTCGTCCGTCGGCGAAATGGCCTCGATTATGGCTCACGATGTTAATATTCCGCTGCGCGCCATCATTAAAGATGTTCAGACGGTCAGGCAAGGCCTTACGGCTGATCCTATCGATGAGATTGGTCTCAATGAACTGCTCGAAGATGCGATGGTTCGAGGGCAACAGGCAACCTCAGTGATTTCAAATCTAGTGAATTTTTCCGCCAGCGGTGGCGGCGTAAAAAGCACAACCAGTATTGCCGGCATTATCGATCACAGCGTTGAGTTGGCTAACGATGTTCTTTCCGTCATGGCTGGCTTGCGTTTTAGCCACATCAAGGTGAATATCAATTACGCCGATAATATCCCTGAAATTCCCTGCTATGTCACTGAAATGCAGCAGGTCTTTCTGAGCCTGTTTCGTCACTCCTGCTATGCCTTAGGTAAGATTAGCAATCCGGATCATTCGCCTACTATTAATATTGAGGTGACCAAATTCTACGAAACATTATGGGTCCGTGTGCAGCACAACGGACGCGGTATTAGCCTCGAAGAACAAAAGTTTATTTTTGAGCCTTTTGCTGCCGAGGGCGAAGCCGATGGCCAGTACGACGCCGGCAAGCGCCTATCGTTCTCATATTTTATTATCACTGAACAACATCAGGGCCAGATTTCAGTGACCTCTGACCCCGACATAGGGACTACCTTTCACATTCAATTGCCGCTCCAATAATGCGCTAACTCTAGAGGTCCCTCAGGACTTCCAGAGGTGGCTGTACCACGGCCTTGCGGCTGTAGCCAACGCCTAACGCACCAACCAGTAAGCCGCCAGCTAGGGGGCCAGCAAGCCAAAGCCAAGGATGTAACGCAAAGGGCAAGTCGAACATAAAGCGTTGTAGTATCCCAACTGCAGCCTCAGCGCCGATCGAAGCCAGAAGACCGGCCATGAGCCCCAAAGTCGTAAACTCTACCCACTGAATACCTAGGATCAACCGCTGAGAGCTCCCTAGGGTACGCAAGATCGCACTCTCCTGTAAACGCTCTGACATGGACAGGCTGACCGCAGCGAACATAACCAATACGCCGCAGCTTAGTATCAGCAGCGTCATCACTTCCAAACCTCGCGTCACCTGCGACACAATGGTTCTAATGCGATCAATGATCTTATCCAGCTCAATCACCAATACTGTGGGAAATTTGCGCAATAAATCATTGACCAGCAATTTTTTCTGCGGCGGAATATACAGACTCGTCATGCTGGTGCGCGGATAGTCCTCCAACAGGCCTTCAGGAAACAGGAAGTAGAAGTTGGGCGTCATATTGTCCCAGTTTAGGCTGCGTGTACTGACCACCTCTGACTCAAAAGTAAGGCCGCCGACACTAAAAGTAATCCGATCACCCAGCTTCAAGCCCAATTCGACAGCCAGTTCGTCTTCAAGCGAAACAGGCGCGATCTCCATAGACTGGTCAATTTCGTCCCACCATTTGCCTGCGGTCACCTTATTGCCCTCAGGCAATTCTGAGGTCCAACTTAGGTTAAGCTCGCGGCGGAATGATTCATGGCTATCTTTTTGTGCTTCGGTTATTAACTCACCATTAATAGCCGTCATCCTTCCTCGCACCATGGCATACCATCCAGCAGTCTCTAGCCCCTGATCTTCCACTAGCGTTTTCACGCCCTCCAACTCGTAGGACGCGACATTAACCAAAAAGTGATTGGGTGCATCCTCAGCCAACTGTACCCGCCACTCATCAACTAGCGAGGTACGTACCACTACCATAATCATCAACAGGGCTATGGCGCCAGAAAAACCAACCATCTGAATAAGACTCTGTGACTTTCTCCGCCAGAGATTGTTCAGCGCCAACCGCCAGATGCTCCCCAGGCGCTGACCATAGTTTTTGGCCAAGCGCAGCATCATCAAACCAATAACAATGGTAGCTAATGCAGTGATCGCAAAGCCTGCCAAAATAGCTAGCGACAGCATTAGGCTGTTGCTGTACCAGAGCAGCAAACCAGCCACAGCGACAATTCCAAAAGTGCCCCGCACCGCTGCATTAACTGGTTTAACCTGAATATCCTGACGCAACACCGCCAGCGGAGACTGCGCGGGTAAATGCCAAAGCGCGGGTAATGTAAAACCACCCAGACAGAGTAAGCCCGTTGCCATCCCGGTTATCCAAGGCCTAATACCCGCAGCGGGCAATGCTATGGGTAACCATTCACGGACGGTAGAAATCAATAGTTCGCTAAAGATATAACCTGCTACAAGGCCCGCCATTGAACCTCCTAGACCCAACCATAAACTCTGTTGCAGATACAAACTCCTCACACGTCTCGCAGAGACCCCCCAACTTTTTAAGAGCGCGACCTGCTGTGTTTGACCCGCAGCAAAGTGATGACTGGCAAGTGCCAGTGCAATACCGGCTAACACAACACCAATACTGCCCGCCAATAATAGAAAACGTCGGCCTCTATCCATGGTACTGGCAATACTGGCCTGCGCTTCGTCTGGGGTAATTAGTCGGTCGTGTATGCTGAGCTGAGATTCTAACCATTCGGCGTAGCTAGCAAAGGCGTCTGCATCGGTACCTGCCGCCATTAAATATTTATAGGTTACGCGACTACCTGGTTGCACTACCCCAGCAGCTGCAACGTCGTCCCAGTTCATTAGGACACGGGCGCCAAAAAAACTATAGGAACCCCCGTCGGGCTCCTCAACAACTATCTGGGTGACCTTAAGTATCGTTTCACCAAGCTCTATACTGTCTCCAAGCTCAATATTTAATAGAGGCAACAGTCTTGCATCGACCCAGGTTTCACCCGGCGCTGGACCGAAGTCAACGCGTTCGATCAGGGCTTCATCTAACGTGAAAGGCGTAGTTGAACGCTTAATCACGCCACGCAGAGGATAGTTGCTCTGCACAGCCTTAACAGAGGCCAAATGCATATCCGACTGGTGATACACCATGGACGCAAAACTCACCATCTGGGAGGTTTCAATGCCCTGCTGCTGTGCCTTGGTTATCCATTCCTGCTGTGTCAGCTTATTACTGCGCACCACCAAATCTGCGGCTAAAAATGCGCTGGATTCAGCGGTTAACGCCCGCTCAATACGTTCTGCCAGCAATGACACAGAGGTAACCACTGCTACCGCTAGCACTAACGACCAAACAATTAGACTCAGCTGCCCACCGCGCCAAGTACGCAGTAACATTTTTAATGCTTGCATCAGACTTCACTACTTTGGGGTTTTGGTTTAGCTTTCGGTATGGCTTTGGGCTTTGCCACCACTTTTTGCTTCACCTTGGCTTTAGCTGGTGGCTTAGCTCTGGTCACTGGTGTTAAAGCTGACTTAGGCGTGGCGGTCGACTTTGGTTCTGCCCCCCGCTGAACTGCTGGCTTAGCTTTGACCTTAGCCGCTGGCTTAGTTTTGGCCTTAGCTGCTGGCTTGGCTTTGACCTTAGCAGCTGGCTTAGCTTTGGCTTTGTCGACTGGCTTAGCTTTGACCTTAGCCGCTGGCTTAGTTTTGGCCTTAGCTGCGGGCTTAGTTTTGGCCTTAGCTGCTGGCTTGGCTTTGACCTTAGCCGCTGGCTTAGCTTTAGCTTTGGCTTTGGCGGCTGGCTTAGCTTTGGTTTTGGCGGCTGGCTTAGCTTTAGCTGTTGGTGCAGCTGTGATCGTGGCAGCTGGTTTAGCTTTGGCACTGGCCTCTACAACCTGTTGACCTGCCGCCAAGACTAAACGTTGGCCGCAGCGCGCGGCCAAATTGAGTTCATGGGTAACGAGCACTAATGTGGTGCCCTCTTCCCTGTTAAGTTCAAACAGCAAATCATTGATCTTCTCTCCGGTACCCGTATCCAAATTTCCGGTTGGCTCATCGGCGAAAAGAATCGTTGGCCGACAGGCAAAGGCGCGAGCCACAGCGACACGCTGCTGTTCGCCCCCTGATAACTGCCGAGGGTAATGAGTCGTTCGGTGATTAAGCCCGACACGCTGTAAAAAATAGGCCGCCGTGGTCAGCGCCTCTCGATCGCCCTGCAACTCTAAAGGCAGTGCGACGTTTTCCAGAGCCGTTAAGCCCGGTAGTAGATGAAATGATTGAAAAACAAACCCCACATGGTTAGCACGAACAGCCGCGCGGCCCTCTTCGTCCATCGCCGTAATATCTTGGCCATTGAGGCGAACCGAGCCAGAACTCGGCAGATCAAGACCCGCCAAGATCCCCAATAAAGTCGATTTTCCAGACCCCGATGGGCCAACGATCGCCAGGCTTTCACCACTAGCCAAAGATAAATTAATCTTATCTAAAATATTAAGCGTGCCTTCCGCTGTAGTGACCTGTTTACTAATATTACCGACTTCTATCATTTCAAATGTCCATTGCTAGAAAAATTGCATACACTAAGAGCCAGCGTTTACCAACTTCTTATTAGAGATTATTTATGCGGTTTTTTTCAACCACAGCGTTTATTAGGCGCGTATGTTGCCTGTTTATTCTACTCGGCGCCAACACTTACGGATCAACTCTGTTAGTTTTAGGAGATAGTCTCAGTGCTGGCTATGGCGTCACACAAAAAAATGGCTGGGTGGCACTGCTGGCCGATGATTGGGGTGACGGCCATCAGATTATTAATGGTAGTATCAGCGGTGACACCACGGGTGGCGGTTTAAACCGATTACCTCTGTTGCTAGAGACATTCCGCCCTAATTATGTGCTGCTTGAACTAGGCGGTAATGACGGGCTGCGCGGTCAGCCTGTTAACCTAATGAAACGTAATTTATTGGCGATGATTGAGCTGTGTCGCCAAGCCGGTGCCGAACCTATTTTGTTTGGCATGCGCTTACCGCCTAACTATGGTCGCCGGTACTCCGATGCATTTGCGGCTGTCTATCCACTGTTATCTGAACAGAAACAGGTTTTGTTAATCCCCTTCCAGCTTGAACAACTAGCCATCACCGAGGGTATGATTCAGGAGGATGGTCTGCACCCGACCGCATTGGCGCAGCCGATCATTAAGGAGGTCATTAAGGCGGCACTCGAGCCTTTTATGATTAATCAGGCTTTAATCATGAAGCCTTAGCGCCTGCACCTCATGTCTAAATTTACAATATCAAGACGCTTAATTAACGCCATGAGGATGCTTGATCGGGTCACCATCAGATTGTTTAAGCAGCACCTTAAGCTGGGATACCAGGCCACCGGCCAAAATCAAACCACAGCCGACTAACTCCGGGTCGGTAAGATATTCATCGAGTAGCCACCAGCCGCAGAATGCCGCAAACACTGATTCAAAACTCAGGATAATCGCAGCGTGAGACGCTGGTGCAGTGCGCTGCCCTACCACCTGCAGGCAGAACGCTAAGCCCGACGACATGACACCCACATACAGCAGTGCCGGAGCCGCATCCAAAATCCCCTGCCAGTCCCAGCTTTCAACAATAGGCACCAGACCAAAACTGATGATTGTCGCAACCACAAACTGAACAAAGATCAGGCGAAACGGCGACGTTTGATTAGCCAGCCTACCGGTAAAAATCATATGTGCAGCAAACAGTATTGAACCCAGCAGAATCAAAACATCTCCGGTGAATAATTCATCACTCTCAACCTGCCCCAGAAAAAACAATCCAACCATTGCCATAGCCACACCGAGCCAGGTAGGCCATTCGGTTTTATTGCGAAACAACAAACCTATAATGGGCACGAAAATAATATAGACGCCGGTCAAGAAACCGGCACGACCCGCCGTTGTGTACACCATGCCCCATTGCTGTAGCAGCATGCCAGCGGTCAATACCAGACCCAATAGAGCCGCTTTTTTATTGATCGGGTTAATCGCAAAAATTTCTTTTGGCTTCTCCATCAGATACCACAGCGGCAGAATAGCCAGAGCACCAATCAAAAAGCGACCGAAGGTAAAGGTTACAGGACCAATATGCTCCATGCCGGTACGCTGATATACAAAAGCTAGACCCCAAATAAAGGCTGTTAGCAGCAGAATTAAATCGGCGCGAAAATCGCTTTTAAAGCTCATAGTTTTTTAGTCTATTGATTGTTTCTATTGATTGTTTCTATTGATGAGTCGTAACTTGCATATGCTGAACCAACAGCTGCAGACTTTCCTGGCCACGGAACTCATTGATATCCAAACGGTAGACGCAGCGCACCACACCAGCACCCTGATTTGGCCAGGCCGTAGTATCAATGTTAAACCAGATCGCGTCTATAGCCTGTTGGGGTTGGTTCTGCGGCGCCAACACTAATTTAAGATGCTTTTCACCCACAATGCGTTGCTGAACAATGACAAATTCACCCTCAAAGCAGGGCTCGGGAAAGAGCTGCCCCCAGGGCCCGGCATCGCGCAGTAGCTCGGCGGTTTGTATATTTAATTGATGATTTTCAAGGCTGCCGTCGGTCACTAGTTTAGCCTGTAAATCATCCTCGCCCAACGATTTGGCCACCTGATCTTGAAAGGCTCGCTCAAACGCAGCCAGATTACCCTCATCTAAACTGAGGCCTGCCGCCATGGCGTGACCGCCGAATTTGGTTATTAATCCTGGGTTCTGTGTTGCCACTGCGTCGAGCGCATCACGAATATGTAGACCTGGAATTGAGCGCGAAGAGCCTTTCAGTTCGCCGCTATCGCCGCGGGCAAAAGCTACTACGGGTCGATGATATTTTTCTTTGATGCGCGAGGCCAGCAGGCCCACCACACCCTGATGCCAGTCTGGCTGAAACAAGCACAGCGCCGGTGGCAATTCGGTGTCAGTGCCGAAAACCAGTTTTTCAACAATGGTTAACGCTTCACGCTGCATATCCTGTTCGATCGATTTACGGTCCTGATTTAACTCATCGAGGGCACGGGCAGTCGTCATTGCCTCCTCGGGATCATCGGTCAAGAGGCACTGAATACCCAGTGAAATGTCGTCGAGGCGACCAGCAGCATTGAGCCTTGGACCCAGTGCAAAACCTAGATCAGTGGCCACTAGCCGCGCGGGGTTTTTGCCCGCGATGCGCAGCAGCGCTTGGATACCGGGGCGACATCGCCCAGAACGAATACGCAGTAGACCCTGATAAACTAGGGCCCGGTTGATTTGATCCAACGGTACCACATCGGCGACAGTGCCCAAAGCGACCAGATCTAACCAGCTGGCCATATTGGGTTCTACTCTCTTTTGATCCACAAACCAGTTTTGTCGTCGCAGTTCAGTGCGCAGTGCACTGAGGAGATAAAATGCCACGCCGACACCGGCAAGGTTTTTACTGGGAAATTCACAACCCAGTTGGTTGGGGTTAATAATAGCCGCCGCAGCGGGCAGAACGGCACCAGGCAGGTGATGGTCGGTGACAATAACATCTATACCCAGACTATTGGCATGAGCCACACCCTCGACACTTGAAATACCGTTGTCGACGGTGATGATAAGATCCGGTGTCTTTTGGGCGGCGAGATCAACAATCTCCGAGGTAAGACCATAGCCATAATCAAAGCGATTGGGCACTAAAAATGCGATATTGGTATATCCCATGGCGGTCAATGCCAACACCATTAATGCCGAGCTAGTAGCTCCGTCAGCATCAAAATCACCAACAATGGTCAGCGCCTGCTTTTCCTTGAGAGCTACAATAAGCCGTTCGACCGCAGCTCCCATACCTTGCATTGCGCTCGGTTTGGGTAACCAGCTGAGATGTCGATTGAGATGTTCAAACTTGGTCACACCCCGTCCCTGATAGATTCGCCACAACAGCGGATCTAGCTGTTTGGGAAAGTCACAGTCTTTAGGGTCACTGGATCGGATAGCGATTTGCATAAAAAGCTCTCAGCCATTCGTTTACAAGAAACCCGACTGCTTACCGATATACCAGCTAACAGCACCCAATATGGCAACCACTACCCAAAGAACCGCTAACAATCTCAGCGGACGAAAGGGCTGACGTTCTGTGCGGTTGTAACCAGCATTAATCACCTGGTCAACGCGGGCCTGATCTTCTGCAGATAAACTATTTTCTTCACTCATTGATTAGTCTCAAACTCAGCCGGGAGACAAAGGTAACTGCCAACCTGCTCCGGCGTCAGGTTTTGCAGTCTGGGTACAGTTCCCAGACAGGGCTCGTTAAAAAGCCGCTTTAGTGTAGCAATATTTTCTTCCAACCGTGGCATATCTGGGTCAATGATGTTTGCCACCCAGCCAGCGATCAACAATCCATCGGCGCGAATAGCCTCGGCAGTGAGCAGCGCATGATTTAAACAGCCAAGCCGCATGCCTACAACGAGTATTACGGGGCAATTCATTTCTCGGGCCACATCGGCAAGGGTTTCACGATCATTAAGGGGTACGCGCCAACCACCGGCCCCCTCGATCACAATTAGATCCAGTGGCAATAATGTCAGACCTCGGCAAAAGCCTACCAGGCGCGAGGCGCTGAGAGTTTTCCCCGATTCTTGGGCCGCAATATGTGGTGCAATCGCCGCTTCAAGCGCTATTGGGTTAACCTGCTGATAGGGTAGCTTCTGACTAGCGATCGCCTGCAACTGCAATGCATCGTCATTCTCTAGTCCTGCACCCGTATCCACGCAGCCAGCCGCTATGGGTTTAATCGCTGCGGTTCTGAGCCCGGCCTTATTGGCCGCCGACAGCAGTCCAGTCGCTATGACTGTCTTGCCCACATCTGTGTCGGTGCCAGTAATAAATAGCCATTTCTTGGTCATAGGTACTCACCCTCAATATTAAATAACGCTATTACTTCACGACAAACCCGCTGATAATTTCCCAAGTTGCGGGAATCGTTCCGTCGGGGAGACGAAAAGAATCGTAGGCATTATAAAGTGTTTTAAGCTGTTGTTTTCCCGTCAGATGATTCGCTTTTCCGGCATTATTATTATGAGCACCGACATTTTTGAGCTCTAGTAAAAGTTCTCTAACTGATTGATGCTGTTCGATAACCCTGCGGGAGTCAAGATTAACAATACTGAAACCCGCCTCACTCAGGGCCATCTGCCACTGCGGCAAGCTGGCAAATCGGTTTACATGCACACCTCCGTCAACCTCTGACCAGGCCTGTCGCAGTTCACTCAGGGTTGCCGGTCCCGGCACCGCTAGATAAACACGGCCATCTGCCGCCAAAACACGGTAAAGCTCGGCTGCCAAAGTAGATAAATCATCACACCACTGCAAGGCAAAGTTAGAAAATAGCAGGTCTTGAGAATCGCTGGCTAAGTCCATATTTTCAGCATCGGTACATAGCCAGCTACAGTCGGGATATTGCGCCTGCGCGTAGGCTAACATACCTGACGAGAGGTCCGCCCCAATGATCTCAGATGCGGGGAAGCGTCGCTGCAACTGGATCGTATGGTAGCCAGTACCGCAGCCTAGATCGACCACGTTACCTGCCGACAGACCAGCCGGAATAGCCTCCAATAGCTGCTGACCGATGCGCTGCTGCAACTGCGCTGCGCAGTCGTAACGCGCCGCGGCGCGGCCAAAGGATGCCGCAACTTTTTGCTTATCTAAACGGTATAGTTGATCATCTAGAAAGAGGGTGATTTTTTGCAGGACAGTATCCGCTGCACTGAGATGAGGTAGGTGGCCAGCACCAAAAATAATAGCCGTCTGAGAATTGAATTCACTGGCGACGGCCACCGGCACGAGCGCGTCGCCGGCACCAAAAATATCTAGACTAGGACACTCGATTTTGGCTCTATGAGGTCGGTTATCCAAATCGCCGAGCAGCGCCAAAAGCGCCCCACTAGCACGGTCATCAATCTTGGAATCCATCCTGCGCAACTGTTTGATCAGGCGACGCTGCTGACTATCGCCCTGAGTCTGGAGGCTAAAAAATCGGCTCAGACAGAGGGCACTATCTTGCTCCCAGTGCTGCATGAACTCGGCAAAGTCTGCCGCTGCCATAGCCTCAGGGTGCTGCTCGGTGGCGACAAAATTAAGGTTGCTACTAATCGTGATCAGGCCAGCCACACGAAGGGGATATTGGGCAGCAAAAGCGCGACAGAGCATGCCCCCCAGGGATAGGCCCAATAGATAGCAGTGGCTGGGCAATACCTCTGCCATCCACTCAAGCAGACTGGCTTCGGAATAATTATCCAAAATGGGGCTCTCACCGAAGCCCGGTAGGTTGAGACTATACACCTCAATGAAAGCACTGAGACGATCGGGGACAGTCTGCCATATCTGGCTGTCGGCACCCCAGCCATGAATCAAAACAACGGGATGGCGTTGCTCATGACTCCTGGTGCATGGATGATAGTGCAATACTTTACTGGTCAATCACAGACTCCAACGCCTCAAGCAACTTATCTATCTGCTCGTCGCTATGCATAGCCGATAAACAGATACGCAGTCTTCCGCTACCCTCAGGTACTGTGGGTGGTCTAATTGCACCCACCATAAAACCCTGGTCTCGCAACTGCTGACTGATCGCTATCACAAGCTGGTCATCATTAATCTTTACCGGCTGTATTGGGGTCTGCGAATCCATTAGGTGCAAGCTGAGCTGCTCAGCACCAACTCTAAAACGATTCACCAAGCTAACCAATTTTTCACGGCGCCATGACTCGGCCTGAACAATTTTCAGACTGGCCGCACTAGCGACAGCCACGGAGGGCGGCAACGCCGTGGTATAAATATAGCTTCGGGAAAACTGAATTAAGGTTTCTATCAATGCCTCGCTACCCGCCACAAATGCACCGAAGGTACCGAAGGCTTTGCCGAGCGTGCCCACCAAAATGGGCACCTGATCGCTGTTCAGCCCTAACGCTTCAACAAGACCACCACCCGTTTTGCCCAACACCCCAAAGCCATGGGCATCATCCACCATCAGCCACCCCGGTTTATGCCTGAGAGTCTCTGCCAGACTGACGAGCGGCGCCAAGTCCCCGTCCATACTAAACACGCCATCGGTAACCACCAACATGCGACTGGCAGTACTGGCATCTAATTTAGCCGCCAAGTCCTCGGTGTTAGAATGTTTATAGCGCTGCATTTGGGCCCGACTTAAGCGACCGCCATCGAGCAATGAGGCATGATTCAGGTAATCCTGCAGGATCAGATCATGACGGCCCGTGAGCGCAGTGATGACGCCCATGTTAGCCATGTAGCCGGTGGAAAATAAAAGGGCTCTCGGGCGCCCAGTGAACTCAGCCAGTTGTTGCTCTAAATTTTCATGGGCCCCGCTATGGCCACTGATAAGATGAGAGGCACCACTGCCTGTGCCATATTGATCGGCACCAGCTTTTAAAGCCAGGACAATATCTGGATGCCCTGCAAGCCCTAAATAATCATTGCTACAGAAGTTATGCTGCGGTTTACCATCGACTGTAATCATGGCCGCACAACCAGATGTCAGATGGCTACGCTGGCGATACAGGTGCTGTATGCGCCGCTCGTCAAGTGCCGCCTGCAAGGTTGCATCCATGGCATCCATGTCAGACGCTAACCGGCTCGATAGAACAATGAGTGGGTTTTTGCCTCAGCAATAGTTTGTCGCAGTTGAGCGGCCTGATCCTCAGCATCACTGTCTACCTGATAGGCTTCAGGCGTAATTCCCAGGCGCTTAAATAACTGCAGGTCCGTATTGGCCGCAGGGTTTGGCGTAGTCAGCAGCTGCTCACAGTAGAAGATCGAGTTGGCTCCCGCCATAAAGGCCATAGCCTGCATCTGCTCATTCATGTCTTCTCGGCCCGCTGACAAGCGCACATAGGATTGAGGCATCATAAGTCGGGCAACAGCAATGGTGCGAATAAATTCAAAGGGATCTAATGGGCCTAAGTCGGCCATGGGCGTACCCGGGACTTTGACCAACATATTGATCGGCACCGATTCTGGATGTCTGGGCAAGTTAGCCAACTCGATTAATAAACCCGCACGATCTGTTTGCTCTTCGCCCATCCCGACGATCCCTCCGGCACAAACCTTCATACCTGAGTTGCGCACATTAGACAATGTGTTGAGACGGTCTTGATAGGTTCTGGTGGTAATCACCTCACCGTAAAATTCTTTTGAGGTATCGAGATTGTGGTTGTAATAGTCAAGACCGGCGCTAGCCAGTTTCTCCGACTGATCTTCACTGAGCATCCCCAGAGTCATGCAAGTTTCCAGACCCAAGGCCTTCACTTCACGAATCATATTGGCAACTTTAGGAATATCGCGATCGTGGGGCGAGCGCCAGGCGGCACCCATACAGAAACGACTGGAACCACTGGCTTTAGCCACCTTCGCCGCTTCAATCACCGCCTCAACTTCAAGCAGCTTCTCTTTTTCCAAACCGGTGTCATAGCGGGCACTCTGAGGGCAGTATTTGCAGTCTTCAGGGCAGGCGCCGGTTTTAATCGACAGCAGTGTACTCAACTGCACCTGATTGGGATTGAAATGGCGACGATGCATCACCTGAGCATCAAACAGCAGATCATTAAACGGCTGATTAAATAGCCCTATAACTTCTTCGCGGGTCCAGTTATTGCGGATTGTGCTGTCTTGGGGGGCTGCCATAGCCAAAACTCCATCATTGTCGGTCAGATCGACAATGATAGAGCGACAGATTGCACTGTCAACCTAATTTAAAATTTAGGGTTAACGGTGAGATTCTCGACCAGTTTCCGTGCGCGGGAATCTCCACCTAAAAACAGCCCTATTTTTGCCCAAAAATATGCATCGATCTGGCCATACCTTTCTTTGACCATCTATACCAGAGACGCGGTAGCAGACGGAAAGTCAGATAAGCCCTTCCCCACCATCCCGGCACAATAATCAATGGCAGATTTTTGGCAACCTGATCAATGGCTTCGCGGGCAAACTCATCTGCAGGCATGGGGTTAAAAGTAGACCAAAATTTAGTCACCTGCTCTTTAGTGATACCTGAACCCAGCTTGCCAAATTCGCCACCGGTCAAAATCGGCGTTTGAATGGCGCCGGGGCAGAGCGCACTCACCCGAACACCGCGATATTCAGCTTCGATGCGCAGGGCCTGAGACAATCCAACCACGGCAAATTTACTGGTACTGTAGGGCACGGCATTGGTCGATGGAATCAAACCCGCCATGGAGGCGGTGTTGACTATATGGCCAAAACCCTGCTCCACCATAAGCTTATAACAGGCCTGAACACCGTTGGTGACGCCACGAATATTCACATCAATACTGATATCCCAGTCATTCACGTCGAGATCATGAGTCATGCCTCCAACAGCGATACCGGCATTATTAAACATATAATCGAGCCGTCCGGTCTTGGCCACCGTCTCATCTACCAGCGCCTGCACAGCGGGGTAATCACAGACATCCAACTCTCGAGCCCAAGCATTGCCACCATCGGCAACAATGCTCGCCGACAGCTCTTCGGCCAAGGCTATCTGTCGATCAGCCAAGATCACGGTGCAGCCGCGGCTGACCAGCTCCAATGCCATAGTACGGCCAATACCTGAAGCACCACCGGTAACAATGGCAGTAGCGTCTTGATATATTCGCAAGCTCATTAGTCAATCTCTCAAAAATTGATCACAAACCGAAGAACCCTATGCTGGCATCGAGATACTACCTCGATAGATGATCGGCGATAAATTGTCGTACGGTCGTCTCATCGTTATCCAACAGGGTAAAACGTTCTTCTCTTTCGAAAAGATCTGCCATATGGGTTGGCAATGCCGGATCATAGGGATAACCCGCCTGTTTGACAGCATCGGGGAATTTAGCCGGATGCGCGGTAGCCAATACCACCATCGGAGTCTCAATATTAGAACGGCTGTGACGGGCCGCATCTAAACCAATGGCCGTATGCGGATCCATCAGATAACCGCTCTGTTGATATACCGAACTAATCATTTCCAGCATACCCTGGTCATCACAGCGGTAACTAGAAAACAGCTTGCGTGCTTCGATCAAGGCTGAATCACTGAGGTTCATATGGCCGGCTTTAGCGTCTTTCATTAACTCGGCAATCGCCGGGCCGTCACGATCGTAGAGATCAAACAGCAGGCGCTCAAAATTGCTCGAGATCATAATGTCCATGCTCGGCGCCAAACTCTGCTCAAGGGGACGAGTGCTGTGGTCATTGTCACTAATACAGCGGTGCAAAATATCATTCTGATTGGTGGCAATCACCAACTGTTCGATAGGCAATCCCATCTTGTGGGCCAGATAACCGGCAAAAATATCCCCAAAGTTACCGGTGGGTACAGAGAACGAAACCTTGCGCTGGGGGCCACCCAGGGACAGGGATGCCCAAAAATAGTAGACAATCTGAGCCATAATGCGCGCCCAGTTAATCGAGTTTACCGCGGCCAACTGTCGACCCTCGGGCAAAAAAGACTGGTCATTGAAGCTGTTTTTGACCATGTTTTGGCAGTCATCAAAATTGCCATGCATGGCGATGTTATGAATATTATCGGCAACCACGGTGGTCATCTGACGGCGCTGAACTTCAGACACTCGGTTGTGCGGATGCAGGATAAACATATCAATATTCTTACAGCGGCGACAACCTTCAATAGCGGCTGAGCCAGTATCACCTGAGGTCGCCCCCATAATGACGACCTTTTGGCCTCGCTTGAGCAAAATATAGTCCAACAGATTACCCAAAAATTGTAGAGCAAAATCTTTAAATGCCAGTGTCGGTCCGTGAAACAGCTCCATAATCCATTCGTTGTGCCCGGTCTGAACCAGGGGCGCAATACCGCCGTGACGGAAGGTCGAGTAGGATTTATCAATTAACTTTTTAAGATCCACTTGCGGAATCTCGCCGCCGACGAAAGGGCTGATAATTTTAAAGGCCAGATCGGCATAAGACAGTCCCGCCCATGAGGCGATTT
>Ga0222630_1000217_pt1 | contig 29591 bp, 37 predicted proteins | sample AntAcemetagenom3_FD_179842 | JGI IMG/M metagenome (GOLD analysis project Ga0222630, IMG submission 179842) | Saline water microbial communities from Ace Lake, Antarctica - #3 | ecosystem: Environmental > Aquatic > Non-marine Saline and Alkaline > Saline | place: Antarctica: Ace Lake | collected...
TTATGTTATTGCTCGACCAAACGAAGTGTTTTACGTTCATATCCATGCTAATACAATGGTAGACGCTAACAAGGGAAAAGCCGTATATGAACGAACGAGTTGACTGGTTAGTGTCTGGAGATGATGGTGAAGAAGGTTTTCATACACGCTTACGAAAAGAATTAGATCGCGAAACACCATGAAATTATTAATTGCAAGTTTATTAGCGGTAGCATCATTTGCATCAAACGCGAATCAACAAATTGAGATTGCTTGTAATGATAGTAATGAAACGCGGTCATGGTTAGTGTCCAGAGGGTATAGTCCCGTAACGTCTAGCAGAACTGCACAATTGTATGATAGTTCTGATGTGACGATTATCAGATACACTAATTCCGTCAACGGACGAGTTATGGTATTGGTATCACAGCCTGGTGACCGATTGTGTATGCTGTACACATATGACACCACTAGTATGTTGGTTGAGGCACATCATTAAGGAATTAAGAATGAACGAACGAATTAAAAAACTTGCTGATAAAATTTGGAGTTTAGACATTGAGCCTAACCCGCATTTTCAATTATGCTTGCAATCGTTTGCCGAATCGATTGTGCAGGAATGTTATGAACATTGTAAAGGGCAAGTGCTGGACAAAGAGGTTGCTGATACAAATGAACTAACATATAATGATGCTGTCAGTGATTGTGCCAATGGTATATTACAACATTTCGGAGTTGAAGAATGATGCCAACATGTTATCAATTGATTGGAGTGCCAGGTGCCGGCAAAAGTACCTGGGTTAATGCTCAAAACTGGGCTATTGAGTGTGACTATATTTCTACTGACAAGTTTGTTGATGCTCAAGCCGAACTAGAAGGCAAGACTTATAATGACGTCTTTAAAGGCGTTATGCCAACTGCTGTGAAAATGATGGCGCAGGAAGTGGTAACTTCCCGTGAAGTAGGCAAGGACATCATCTGGGACCAAACTTCAACTACAGTTAAAAGCCGTAAGAAAAAGTTTAACATGTTGCCCAACTATGAGCATATTGCTGTAGTGTTTAACACTCCGGATTCAACCGAACTAGCACGCAGATTAGGAAACCGTCCAGGTAAGAACATCCCTACTGAAATTGTACAAGATATGATCAACAAGTTTGAAATGCCAACTTTGGCGGAAGGTTTTAAGGAGATTTGGTATGCTGGATGAAAGCGATTTGCCTGTAGCAGAACAGAGCTTGCTGTTCCGGCTACGTAAGCGGGCAGAAATACGTAGGCAGATTCCGGGTAGGTTAGCGGCTGTAGAGGGCAAGCCTGATAAAATTGCCAACTTGTTAGATGAAGCAGCAGACGAAATCGACAAGAGACTTAAAGAAATTGCTGATCTAAAAGACCTAATGCAGTCTAAATAATAGCATAAAATAGGGCTCTTCGGGGCTCTATTTTTTGACTCTAGTTCTGATATCTGTGACATAAATACATAATACAGAACTATCCTAGGAGTTAGAAAATGCCATTACAGATTCGCAGAGGCACCAATGCCGAAAGAGAAGCACTAATACCATCAAATGGCTTGGTAGTCGGTGAACTTCTTTACCTTACAGATTCACAGCAAGTATATATTGGTACTGGCAATTCCGGCGAACATCAAGGTCTCGCCGTAACTGGCTTCACTAATGAAAATGCCGTAGATGCAGCCGGAGCAGCACTAGTTGCCGGCGCTCATACTAACATATCATTCACTTACGGAGCTACGCAAGATAGTGCAGGTAGAATAGATGCCACTGTTGATTTGAGTGATTATACAGGTACTATTACCGCTGATGCATTTAAAGGTTCGGTATTTGCAGATGATTCAACCTTGTTAGTTGATGCGGTGAGTGGACGCATTGTTGGCCCAGTATTTGCCAACGTAACGGGCAATGTAACTGGTAATGTAACTGGTAATGTAACTGGAGATCTTATCGGTAGTGTATTTGCAGATAACTCAACTTTGTTGGTTGATGCGGTGAGTGGACGCATTGTTGGTCCAGTATTTTCCAATGTAACTGGTAACGTGGTTGGTAATGTAACTGGTAACGTGGTCGGCAATGTAACTGGTAACTCAGAAGGATATCATACTGGCGATGTCAACGGTAGTATATTTGCAGACGATTCTACACTGTTAGTTGACGGTATAAATTCTAGCTTGCATACTTCTTCCTTGACAATCGAAGGAAACACATTCACATCGCTCAGTAATGACATAATATTTGGTTCAACGACTGATAGAATGTCTATTAGAATATGGCAAGATGATATCAATTTACCATTTTTAGTAGCCGGCGGAGTTATTGACTCCGGCGATAGTCCGTGGTTTGCGACAGAAATATCTAGAGGGACTAATTTATTGCCAGTTATAGTGCAACAAAACGACTTGCTGAGCGGAACGCTTTTCAAAGGATTCGACGGCAGCACATTTGTGCGAGCTGCAACAATCGCAGCCCAAGTTGATGATGTAGTTGTAGCCGATTCAAGTATGGTTCCAGGAAAGCTGTTGTTTATTGTACAGTCAAGTCTTGCAGGCGCAGTTGCAAACGATAATTTATTTTTTACATTTAATAGTAAAGGTACATTAAGTGCTCCAGTTATACAAACTGGGTTGTACGCAACTATAGACTTACCGGCGGCTCCTGCCTTTGGAATGATAGTGTACAATACTACAACAAATAAATTCCAAGGCTATCAAAACACAAGCGGTACTACTCCAGAATGGGTAGATCTAAGCTAATCAATATTAGTGTTAAACTTTCAAAACTCTCTTAAATAATATTCTAACCGAGAAAATTAGATTATGAGAGTTTCAAAAATACCAGGGCTAGGCCGATTCGGCGTGTTCATTGACGATGTTAATTTTGAAAAATTAAGTGTAGAAGAATGGAATGAAATCGGCCAGCTGCACTTGACTAACTTAGTTACGATTATTAGAGATTGTAATCTAAATTGGAAAAATCAAACAGAATGGTTGATGAAGTGGGGCGACACTCGGTATGGCATACGCTATAACATCTTAAAAAAATATGCAGGAAAGACCTGGAGTCAGGTGATAAAACTTGCAATAGCCAACGATCCCAGTATTGATGATATTGATAAACTGAGATTATCTAATATTGCTCGTATGCAGGAAATCGATCCAACTACAGGACGGCATGTTATGCGGGTTTCGGGCAAAAAAGATCAAGATGGCAATCCGTTAGGAATGTTTGCAGAAGGCGAACTTGCTTGGCACAGCAACGAAAGTGGAACATTGACATTTACTCCCGGAGTAGCACTGCTGAGCAGTGAATGCATGGTCGGGAGCTCTACTGGATTTTTAACTACTCCAGATTACTACGAAACTGTTTCAAATGCATTCCGTAGTGAACTAGACGAAATGATTCTATTACATAGATTTACTCCCGGTAAAATAAATCCAGGCCTAAGATTAGAACAAGACGAAGTTATGCACGCCAATATGTGCCCGGTAGACAACACTGAAATTCCTATTGTGATGCGTAGTCCGGGCGGTATTGTAGGACTGCATTATTCAATTAATACAATATATAGTATCAAAGGTGCCACTAAAGAAGAAAGCGATAAGGTATTTGACGAGATCAACAAGGGATTGTTTGTAGAAAAATATACATATGATCACTGGTATCAGGGAAACAGTGATTTCTGTCTATTTGACAATAGCATTACCTTGCACAGAAGACTTGGCAGCACTGACAACAGACTGGCATACCGTGTACAGCATGATTATAGTAATCTTCAAGAAGATTTTTGGCAACCGTATTTACAAGATGAATACGCTAAAAAGTACGAAGATGAAATCACAGACTTTGTAACAACATCGGGTATCAAAGATTTTAAACTTCCAACACACAAGCAATTCGTTGACCAAACAGATGGCCATTATAGATGCTAATCAATCAATCTAAATACAAGAACATTGATACTTGTTATTGTTCAATCGATGATGAAAAAACATACTTAGATAATTTAAAAAGAATGCCAATGGACTGGATCTGGCGTACTAAAAAGATCAACTACACTACTAATTCAGATGGGTTTAGAACTAAGGAAATTTCAAATATAAATTTAGATAATTATTTCCTAAGTTTTGGTGATAGCACTACATTTGGAATAGGACTGTCAAACGAGGATACATACACTTCATTAATAAGTAAATCGCTAAATGTAGAAGGTATAAATTTAGGAATTCCGGGCGCGGGCACTGATATTATTTACTATAATTTTCTAACGTTCATGGAACACATAAGTGTAAATCCTAAGTTTATCATAATTGTATGGCCGAATCTATTTAGAAAAAGTTGGTTTCGAGAAGATGCTGATCCGTACTTGTGGATTCCACAGCATAATGGTCTCGACAAAACAATGTATAAATTTGACAAATTGTCCATTGATTTATCAATGCATTTGCACAATGTTAATACGGAATTTGAATTTAGGCGAAAATGTATAAAAATGATGTGCGATCACAATTCTATTAAATTAATTGAAATTGCACTTCCGTGGGAATCACCATTATACTTAAATTTAAGAGATATTAATTATATTGATTACACATTGCCTAAAAAGTTATCATTGGATTATTTTAACTTAGACAGGGCCAGGGATTGGACACCTCCCGATGGTGGACATTACGGTCCGGCATACCATAATGAAATTTTAAATTTTCTGGAAATGAAATAGTATGTTAAAAGATGTTTTGTCGAAGAGATTCACTGCCAAGCATTGGGATTTAGAAAAAAATATAGAACAATCAAAGATAGACTATATTATTGACTGTGCATACCTTGCACCAAGTAAACTTGCAGCTCGACTACACAAAATTGTTGTACTAACTGAAAGTTTCAAGGCAACAGAAATAAAAAATTGGCTTTTTTACGAACACACACATACTACTGACGGTGATAGAGCAAAAGAAAACGGAATATCTTTAAAGATGTTTAATGGTCAGTATCGTGCTCCTATAGTGTTAGCTTGGCTTAATCCAATAGACCTACCAGCTCAGATTCAAAGAACCTACAGTGGCGTAACTATGTCAGTCAACGCTCCTGATTTTCAACAACGGCAAAACGACATATTCATAAGCTCTATGTGTGCTGTTGCAGCAGCAGAGGAACAGGGATTAAACACTGGGTTTGGATCCTGCCACGACCATAGTGAAGTTGCTAAAAAATTAGGGGTTAACGGGTATCTGTGTCCTATTGTAGTCGGTATTGGTTACGCTAGAAACATGTCTAAAGAAGAATCAGAGCACGGTGTGCTAATACCAATAGTTGATCATACAGATACTATTATCGGATTTGATGCATCTAATATTGCAGCTGACAGGGATTCTTCGCCCAATCGGAAATTTGCACAGCTGGCGGACAGTATGATCATCACCATCTAGGTAATCGATCAAGCTGTTCTAAAAAGACAACGGTATTTAACTTCCAAAAAGTTTGTAGATGCTCTCTATAGTTGTGCTCGAATGATCTGGTTAACGCACCGGTTTTCTCTAGAGCAGGGCAGTAGGTGTTGTGTACCAGTCTTTGTGACCCTACATCACTAGGATGTGTTGTAATGTATAAATCTTTATTAGCACCTGCCGCCCATTCTATACACCTTGGTATAAAAAATTGTGCTGTGGCATTTTGATGTTGTTGACAAGTGTAGCCTAAACTTCTTAGATGCGTTCTAGGCAGCAAGTGTGTTAACACACAAGTTCTTGCACATATTCTATAGGAATTTTCTAAAAAGTCTAAACTATGTGCTGCTACAGATCCTGCAGCAATTCCGTCATAATAGAGAATCCAAACTGCCCATTCTCTTTCTTTGCGAAAGCAGTCAACTAGCATATGCTGACTACTGTTGTTGTTAAATCCTTTAGTTAATGCTTGTTGATAAAAGTCACTGAGATTTAGATCTTCAGTCCACTGTACTAATTTATATAAAGACACGCTTGGCTCTCTCAATAAATGCTCTAGGGTAGTTGTTACTGAAACTTTCAAAAGCTAATAGCTGCATAGTTTTAGTGGTCTGTGGCACATCCCAGCCGATACCTAATGCATCAGTTTTTATCTTCATTTCTTGCTGTCTTTCCTTGCTAATGTGACTTAGGTGATCCCTAACAGTTATAGGACCTTCACCTGTTTGATATGTAAAAAAATAATTAATGCTTTTCAATTGACCGTCAACGATAAAATAACTGCTCGGATGTAAACTATATTTCCATAATCCCAAAGTTTTATGACTTTGAAAAATTAATAACATCTGTTCTTGCCAATCAGGTAGTACTTGATCATACATGCATTTTTTATCAAAATGTTCTTGCCAAAAATCCACTCCGTCAATTTTTAAATATATCTTTTTTTCATGTATGTCTATATCTAACAATTCTGGAATCTGATGTGGATAGTGCTTAGACATTAATGTTAAAAACTTAACTTCACGTTTCCATTTTTCTTCCATTAGATCGGCATCAACTACTTCATTCTTACCTTGATGATACTCGCTGTCATTATGATACCACTGACAGAAAGTTTTTTTATCATCGCTTATAAGGCTAGTATATATTAAGTTATTTCGGCACAATCCGTCGCCTGGCACATTATTGTAATAGTAATTAAAATTCACGATACAGTATTTAACTATAAATAAATTCACTATGCATAATGTTGATAACGCTGTACAAAAATTAAATTTTACAATAGATATAAACGAATTATCTGAATACTATAACACTCTACAATTAAATTTTAAACATTTACATTGGACATGGGAAAACAATTATATTCATTTAAACGACGATGCATTAACCTCATGTGTAAATAATTGTGAAACATTAATGCATGGCTGGGTGTTGCAAAGTGATATGGCAGATCGTAGCATGTTGCCGTCTATGCTGAGATCAAAACACCCTAGGGTTCCGTGGTACAACACTGAATTGATATTTGGTTTGGCTAAAAGGCTAACCGAAGCAATCCCATTTGCTTACAGGTGGTCCTTGTTTGTGCTGCCGCCAGGCGGCAAAGTGGTAAAACATACCGATCAAGGAGAATATGCAATTCATATACCGTTGCATTGGGATGATAACTCTATTTTTGTATTCGGCGACGCACCTGAGACAACAGAGATTACCTTTCCTCCCACAGGAAATGCATACTTGGTTGATGCTGAAATTCCCCATGCAACAGAAAACAGCTCTTATAGTGATCGAGTGGGATTGATTTTTAGAATAAAAAGAGAATATCTTCCCGATCTCTTAAACATAAAAGGAATTATATGATAAAAGGAATAAACGGTAAAGCATATTATGACATCGAACCATTCCTAAACATGCAGGAGTTTGATAAGCTGCAACCTGAAATTTATAAAGGTTTTGCTGAGGCAAGAGAGTTTGCAAAAGAAGGAACTTGGATGAAACCGGGTTTTACATTTAACGATATGAGTTATCAGCTTCATTGGAAACCTATATATCAAGCTATGCAAGAGTTTTTAGAGCTACCTGACAGTGATCCTATTAAACAAGCAGGGTTGTCGTTATATAAAGATTTTTCAAATTACCAACAACGCAATAAATTTACAAGATTTTTAAAAATGGCAATGGGAGCATATGATCCTTACATTTATTATTTTCTATGGGAAGAAGGCAGTTGGGACGACAGGACTGCAAAAAGAAAACTTACACCAGAAGCAGAATATTTTCCAGGGGTAGTAACATGGATCGAACAGTTAATAACAGACAACATTTTCGAACATATAGGCCGTGTTATATTTTTTCATTGCGAGGCTGATGGAATACCGTTTGAACATCGAGATCTAGATGCAAAGAACGGAGTTGATGTGATCGTTCCCCACAAAAATGAATTTATACATATTCGACCGGATACTAGAAATCAGTTTTATATTTGGGATCCAGAAGTTAAGATGAAACACGGACTTAACACTAGAGCCGCTTGGTGGAATGATCAAGATTGGCACGGTGGTAATCGTACTATGTCTCAGACCTACGGATTGCGGATTGATGGCAAATTTACAGACGATTTTCGAAAGAAATTAAAAATTGATCATTTAGAGAGTTATTAATGTATCACGGAATATTATTTACAGAATGTACATCTCAAAATTGGCTTGGGCGTGGGTATGGTGTACATAGACTAGCCAACGAATTAAGAAAATACGGATTCAATATTTTAGTTGTCGACTTTGCCTTTGCAGTAACAATTGAAATGTATAAAGAAATTTTAGATAACAGTGTTGGACCGGAAACATATTTTGTTGGATTTAGCACTAGTATTTTCCCTTACAGAATGCAAGACGTTGAAGGTCAACAGCGAGCGTCATTATTACAACATTCTTATGCAAGGGAAAGTTCGGCTACCTTTTTAAAACTTGAAACAGAACCGTGGTATTGTGCAGGACTACCTATGCAGTTTGCAAATGGATTGTCAGCGCCTTGGTTAGAATATGTTAAACAACGCAACCCCAAAACTAAAGTCATTTTTGGTGGCAGTAAAACATGGGAATATTTTGAAACTCCGGGTATTGATCATTTTTTTATAGGCATGGCTGAAACTATGTTTGTCGATTGGATGCTATCTGTATCAGGAAAAGGTCCAAAGAGAATATTTAATCCTATTGTTAATTACGACATTAAAGCACAGGGCGATAAAGAAAAATTTGATTTTAAATTGTCTACTACAAAATATGAAGTTGAAGACTTTGTTATGCCTTACGATGCACTGGGATTAGAAGTAGGTCGAGGTTGTAGATTTAGTTGTAGCTTTTGTACTTGGCCGTTGATAGGACAAAAAAATATAAATGATTATTTAAAAACACCCGAAATGCTAAGAGCAGAATTAATAGAAAATTGGGAAAAATGGGGAGTATGGAAATACTACATAACAGATGATACATTTAATGATAGTACAGAAAAACTTCAAGCATTTCATAGCGTAGTTAAATCATTACCGTTTACTCCTATATTCTGGGGATTTTTTAGATTAGATTTATTAAGATCACACCCAGAACAGATTCCATTAGTTAAAGAGTGCGGATTTAAAGATATTATCGTAGGAATTGAAACCTTTAATTCAGTTGCTGGAAAAAATATTAAAAAAGGTGCTAAAAGTGAAAACTTAAAACAAGCATTAATTGATTGTAAAGCTGCCTGGGGAGATGATGTCATGATCAGTAGTCAATTTATCACTGGGTTACCTGGGGAAAATTCAGAGTCTATTAGATATTCGACTGAATGGTTTATGAGGGATGATGCTCCTATTGATGCAATAGGATTAGTGCCACTGAGATTATATGCTCCGGATAAATGGGAACAATTTAGAGTTACTAGCGAGTTCGAACGAAACTATCAAAAATACGGATATAGTTTTCCTGATCCTGTAAACAGACCGTGGTATTGGGAAAAAGATGACGGAACCGATATTAAAAATTACAACGATGCCAAATTATTGGCCGAGGAATGCGAACAGAAGCTAAGTACTGTATCTAGAAAAAGAAAATGGATTTTTAAACATAGTCCATTCGGCAAAGAAGACCTTACAGTAGAACGAATAAAATCATTATCGTGGGACGAGTATAAGCAAATTCCAACAGTTTCCGGTAATATGTTATTGGTAAAAGATCAAGTGATGAAAGATTATTTTACTCCATTGTTACAATTTTTAAGAGATATGCATGCCGACAAATAATGTAATTAATCATAGGAATATAAAGAATGAATCTCATATATAATTACAAAAATTGGATCCCAGAAGGGCTCATTGAAATGATTTTAAAAAACGATGGCAACATTGTTCCTGTGTATCAACCAGAAAAGTGGACTGGAGTTCCCGAATGGGACTGTGCTCGAATTGAGTTAGAAAATGCAGGCTATCCTGATTTAAAATATAAATTTCATCAATACACAATCGAAACTCCGTGTGTTCAACAATTTATAAAAGAAACTGGATGGAAATATAATCATCCAATATTCCCGCATTGGTGCGAGTACGGTCATTGGTGGATTGTAAAATATGCGCCTGGTGATATGCAACCGATGCATTTTGACCCGCACCTGACTGGCACAACTGATAGCTTACGATATACTATGATGCTAACTGATTTTGAAGATGGTCATATTTTTACTCATGATGATTATCTCCTCAACAACTATAAAATAGGAGATTTATTTCAGTGGTCCGACGCAAAGATGGTTCACGGTGCAGCTAACATAAGCATGACTCCGAGAATATCACTACAATTGAGCTTTTACAATAAATGAAATATATAGGAAATTATGCTGATTGGATAACTCTCGGGTTAGTTGAAAAAATTGTATCAACTAAAGGAAATCCTACTGTACTAAATCAACCTAAAACATGGGTTGGTCATCCTTCTCATGAGGAATGGTACAAAAAATTCTGTGATGCAGGATATGATCGGTTGAACTTTTATTCAAACATGTACACTAAGATGACTGATGATATAAAAGAATTTAAAATTTCACCGCCAATTGATCTCAACGGAAGAGAATGGGATTGGTGGTTTATTAAATTTCTTCCAGGAAGTGTTGCATGCATGCATTATGACCCGCACACTAAAATACAAGCTACTGCCACTCGATATTGGATGGCACTGATGGATTATCATCCCGGGCATGTGTTTGTGTCTGAGGGAGGAAATATGATGACTGGGTATAAAGCAGGCGACCTGTGGGAGTTTGATCAAGCAGATCTAATACACGGCGTGGTTAATCTAAGTATGATTCCTCGAGCAACTTTTCAGTTCACAACATTCGAACCTGGCCTCAAACACAATAAGAAAGAATTCTACACTGATCAGGACAGAAAGTAATATGTTAGATACCGATTCATCAATGTTTTTATTTAATTGCAATCTACAGTTAGATTGTGAGGCATTGATAAACAATATTAAAGACACTAAAGGTAAGGAAGTATTACCTGATAAAAAACTTTGGAGTGAACGTAACGCTGGATACAGCGAATTGTTTTCTTTATGGGAGGATGGAAATGTTAATCTATCATCTGCAAAATGGAGTAATTACTATCCTGGAAAAGATTATGATGAAAATATTAATAAAATTTGTGAAGAATTATTAAACGTAAAAATTGCCAGAGCATGGATTAGCAGAGTTGATCCCGGGTATTGTACTCCGTGGCACTGGGATACCGACGACAACGAACAACACTATCTCAAACTAGGCAAATTAAAAAGATTTGTGTGTCATATAGGTAAACCAGAATTTGGTCACGTATTCTTGTTAGGAAAAGAAGCACATTATTTCTGGGATCAAGGGGATATGTGGGAGTGGAATAATTATCACGCATGGCATGCCGGATTCAATTGCGGAGTCAAACCAAAATTTATGCTACACATACTAGCGTACGAGTAAACAAATTAATATCGAAAACCCAACACTACACGAACTATATGCTATTCCGGTATGGTCTGCACAGCTACCTCCAATCAATAAAGAGGAACTAGACTACCTTGAGAATATGGAGTATATACAACACTTACGTCCAAATAAAAGACTCAAGCTAACAAAGAAAACATATATTGTTGAAACCGAAGAACCGTTAAAAAGAATTAGAGATAATATCCAAGCAGCAGTAGAACACTATTGGCGTAACGTGTTATATGTACAACCTCACTTGGGATTAAGACGACTTCACAGTTGGGCAACAAGGCATAACAAAGACGATTTTCACCCGTGGCATCAAGATCCTAACACACTAGTAACCGCTATCTACTATCCCAAGGTTCCTGAGAATAGCGGAAAACTAATGTTTAGAAAAGATTTAAACTATGGAAATCTATTCCACAATGTTATGGAAATGAAGTTTAGTCAAAAAACAAACTTTAATACTCGAGAATGGTCAATTGAACCAAAAACTGATATGATTGTTATCTTTCCGGGGCATTTAGAGCACTGTGTCAGCGAAAGTCAAACTAATGAAAATAGATATGCTCTGGTAGTCGATTATTGGCCGACGGGAACATTAAACTATAATCTAGACAACAAAGACTGGGAGCAATCAATTGACGATTAAGAATATAGTTTGTTATATACTGTTACAAGAGCATCATTAGGCCACTTAACATAGGTTTCTAATGCTCTTTTAAAAAGTATTTCTACATTAACAATGCTGCCGTTCATTGCTTCATCAAATCTCCCCATTGAATTAGGGCCTACCATTCCTTTAATCAACTCAAACTCAATAAACGGGTTTTCTTTTGATATGCAAGCATAAAAGTCAAATGTTCGTAGTATGTTATCGTCATCAAAAAAGAAACAATGAGGATACAAACTGGGTTTGTAAAATCCCATATCTAGAATGCCAGACACTATAGAATGTAATTGGTGTTGCCAGTTAGGACAAACTTGATCGAGAGTTCTGTCACTGTATACGATAGTGTTTAGAGTTTCCCCGTGCCATTTAAAGAATATACGTCGACGACCATGATCAATATCGATGATTTCTGGACTCCACTTGCAATTTCTAAACTTTGATAAGTTAGTTATTTCTTTGTTAAAAAAGAAATCTATAAGTTCTTTAAAATTTTCTCGCGGGCCGTGTTTTAATTGATAATCGTTTTTTGAATCCCAGTTCATACAGAATATATTTCCTTCGGGATTTATTAACGGAGTGTAAAGCATATTCGAACGAGTGAGCCTATTTACAGTAGGATCAAATTTGTAATAATAATTCCAATTTTCTAAATCTGTCATTGTACTATCTCTAAATTAAAATATGATTCAACTTGCTCGTTGAGAGAATCTATCACACTACTGTCTGTGGTAAATGTTGCTTTGAATTCTTCCCCAGAGAAATTGTTCAACAGGCCTTTTTTATTTTGATTGTTGAGCCACGGACTGACTAAATCGTCAAAAATATACCTACGGTCTTCTACAATTTTTTTTAAAGTAAGTTTTACATTTATCGGATTAGGAATATTACCTCTAACTAATAATTTTCTAACCACTAATTGAATTCTAGGAACATTACTGAAATTTACGGCACTATGACGAATTGAAGTGTCTAACTCGTACCACTGAAAATCTTTGGTAAGCTCGAACATTTGACATGTATTGAGGTTTATTAAAAACGAATCTTTGGCTGCTAATGTAGTATGCCATCTGTCATCAATATCCGAATGCCCTATGTAACATTTACCGGGATCTAGTTTAATAATTCTAGCCTCGCCTGTATCGAATGGCAATGTTTTTAATAATTTATTCCAGGCTGAATTTTTAAATTCTTCTTTAATAGTCCAAGGATCGTAGAAAAAATTGTCAGTGGGAGTGTTAATAGACATTCTAAAATTAATATCAGGCAGATCAGTAACCGCTTCTGAAATAATTTTAGAATTTATTTGTATATTAAGTTTTTTAAACATTATAATAAATGTGAAAGTTCGGGAAATATGTCTTTAAAATCAGTATTACGTTGCGTATCCATTCTTTCTATATATTCTTTAAAATCGGGTAACAAATTAGTATGATCTTCAGCATCCATCCAATCTAGAATACCTTCCCATCTTTTCCACCCATATGGATTAGTTTTCCAAAATTCATCATCTTGTGTGTAGTTATCCCATAACCATTGTTTTAATTCAGCAAACAGTGTTCTTACTTCTAATTTATCTTCAGTAGGCAATACACGTAGACTTAACCAAGTGGGAATCCATAATAGATGTACACCGATCAACCCTCCTCCCATCATCTGGCCCGCAGCATTGGTATCCATATTGATCTTTTTAAATTTGCTATTAACTTTCCATTTGATCATCTCTGGAATATGTTTAATGTTTAAAATTTGCACAGCTAGTGCTATGTTAGTTTGAATATTACCAGGAGCGTTATCTAAAATATCTAGATTCTTTTTAATAACTTCCCACTTACTTGGATACCGTATATAATGATTTCGTTCTTCTATGCCGTCAAGGCTAAATCCTACCTTGACCTTACGAAATTTTGCCCATATCTTCATAATTGCGTCGTCTAACAGTAGTCCGTTGGTATTGTAACGAAGTGTAATCTTATCAGCGTATCCACGTTTAATAATTTCTTCTAAGAATTGTGTGTGCTCACGTATCATTAACGGCTCGCCACCAGCAAAATATAATTGTTTTAAATTAGGGATTTGCTCGTAAATTTCTTCCCAAAATTTAGGATTTTTATGCCAGAAATTATTAAATTCGCTCCGTTGCCAACTTAACTGTTTTTTGATCAACGGACTTTGAAATAACGGATATACTTTTTTATGCTCGCCTACCCATTGACTGCTATCATGTGGACTGCACATAATGCATTTAAGATTGCAAGTATGTCCTAACCGGAGATCTAAGTATTCTAATTTAAAAGGAACAGTTCCGTCAGCACCAGTTTGGGCTATTAGTTCAGGAATATCAATTTTTTCATCTTTAAACCATGTGCCGGTTTCCCAAATCCTTTTACTAGCAATACCTTTAGCTTCTTCATCAAAACATTTTTTGCAACTAGCAGGAGCTTCGCCAGCCAGCATTGATTTACGAACTGATTTCATGTAATTGTTATTAAATGCTTCAGTAGGAAGATCATGTGAAAAGTTTGCAGGCTGGCCGTCCTCCATCTTAACTAGTCCGACTGTGTAGTCTCCGCTATCAGCACCACTGGCATTTGCAACACAGCATACTCTCATGTCACCGTTTGGGCGAGTAGCTAAGTGTATCCATGGAAGAACACAGAAGCTAGGGCTCCCCGTTAGGTCTTGTAACTGTTTTTGCCATTTGCCCAGCTGTGTATCTTCCGATTGTATCCAAAAAGTTTTTTGTTTCATGAAATATTTATAGAATTATCTGATCATATAAATATTTCATGAAAGTTAAAATCGCTCCTTACTATTCTAAAAAGTTTTTAGAGACTGACAGACCGCAGCCGTTATCTGATGATTTTATCGAATCGTTGATCATCGATGCACTTGACGGAAATATTGAAAAAGATATCAGTAATGAAGTGTACAATAAATTTAAATTAGAGTTGATCAGTTTTATATCGTCAAGTACCCTTAATAACTTAACAGGCTTAGAAAAGTTTACCAACATCGACATATGCTCAGGGTGTACTCAATTTATTGATACTATCTATATGAAAGGCCCTGTTCAAACTTTTGAAGGCGATTACAGATACCATCAAAGATTAAATTCTGATATAGAATACACCAATGTGGGAAATTTAAAAAGAAACATACCATTAATAATTGCCATGCCGTTTCCGAGTACAGGTGCAATGCATGAATCAATGCATTTAATTTTAGATGAGGCATATGCTAAACAAATTCCTGTACACATAGACGGCGCATGGATTACTTGTTGTAGAAATATAAATTTTAACTTTGATCATCCCGCTATAGAAAGTGTTGCTATAAGTTTAAGTAAAGGGTTAGGGTTAGGATGGAATAGAGTAGGATTGCGATGGAGTAAAAATACCAACGACGATGCTATCTATGTAATGAATAAATTTAATATGAATTTAAAAATTCCGGTAATAATAGGCAGACATTTCATGAAAAATTTAAAATCAGATTATTTGTGGAACACTCATGAATCAAGTTATTATAAAATTTGTAAAGATTTTAATTTAACTCCAACAAATAGTATATACCTAGCAATGAACAACGGCCAGCCAACTGGCGTTTCTCCTCTTATAAGATACCTAGCCCAATGAAGAGTAAAACATTTTGCATGCACCCGTTCACAGGGTTAGCCACTCGTGAAGATGGTGCAATATGTGCATGCTGTAGAAGTCATCCTGTTGGGGTTATTCAAAAACAGTCATTAGAAGAAATATGGAATAATGACACAATGCGACGTATTAGAAAGCAGGTGCTTAATGATGAGAGGCCGCCTGAGTGCGAACCGTGTTTTAATCTAGAAGACCAAGGAGTTGAAAGTCTTCGACAACGACATATTGCTGGCAAAATACCCGAAGCTAGAATTAACCTGTACCCAGACGCACTAGACAAGTTAACCGCTGACTATGCAATGCCATTTGAAATTCCCACCATTGAATTAAAATTGAACAATCTGTGTAATCTTAAATGTCGTATGTGTCATCCCATGGATAGTACCAGCTGGAATGATTGGAGTGAAGTTAAAGAATTCTACAAGAAAGAAGGCAACATTATGTATGCTATTGTAGAACAACATAACTTAGAAAACAAGCCATTTTTAGACAAGTTTCAAGATAATCCCGAATGGTGGAATAGCTTAGAAAAATTATTGCCGCACTTTAGAAGGGTGGAGTTTGCAGGCGGCGAACCCCTAATGGATCCTCAGCACTATCGTATTTTAGACATGCTTGCTCCGTACGGCGATCAAATTGAAATCAAGTATGCGACCAATTTGAGTATGTTAGGCAAGAGCAATCGTACTGTTTGGGAATATTGGCCCAAGTTTAAGTCGGTGGCAGTAAATGTAAGTATAGATGGACTATACAATAGTTACGAGTATATTCGCGGCAATGCTTCGTTTGCTGAAATGATTAACAACATAAAACAAATAAAAACTATACCTAATATTAGTCGCATTGTTGGTGCTGTTACTGTGCAAGTTAGCAATGTACTGATATTAGACAAAATGATTGAATATTTTTTAGACGATATTGGTATTATTTTTCATACACATCGTGTTGAGTATCCTAATGTATTGTCTGCGCAAGTACTACCACCAGAGTTACGACAATTAGCAATTGACAGGTTGCAATCTGTCAGTCTACGAGTTAAGAACTTTAAACTAGTTAACCAACATCCCGAACTGTTGGAGTATACACTAGGACAGATACAAGACAATATTAATTATCTTCAGGCAAGAGATCAACAAAACAAGTGGGCAGATTGTGTAGAATTCAACCGTAGGCTCGATTTAAGTCGTAATCAAAGTTTTACCGAGGTTACTCCAGAGTTCAAACCGTATGTTTAAATTAGTTTTGACTAACGGTCACGAGGATACTGTACTGTGCTTTAGAGTAAGAGACACTGCGATTGCACAAAAGTGGTTTAAAGAATTGCAAAAGACCTATCCGTTATATGAAACTGATCGATTTAGTAATTGGGGATCTCATAATTTTATTGAGGAATTAAATAGTTGTATCTCAGTCATTAACAATTATAAGAATGTAATAGATACATATGTGAATACTAATACATCACAGCAAGATTTAAATTATCTTCATAAATTTTTTGAAGATCTGAGAGGAGAGATAACGGTAGGAACTCCGTGGTTTAACAATGCTCCTGTTGAAGTAAAACATGCGGTTGAACGATTTAATATTGTTATACATCAGTTTGAAGCAGCATTGAGAACTGATAAGTTGCATCCAACAGTCGTTGTAACTTTTGCCGATCGACCACGATTTGAGCTAACTACAACGGATATGGATCAGTTTACCTACAAATGGGGCCGAGGTACTGTGTATATTAATTACTGTCATGTAGGAAAAACAGTATTGGATATTTTTAAAGATCAGGATAACATATCGGAAGCGATTAGGCCACAAACACACTACAGTGCAGATTTTATGATAAAATTCGGGCCAGCGACAAATTGGCTTGTGTATTTTGTAAGATCAGCAATCATCAATAAGTGGGTTAAGAGACAAAACTTTAAATTTAAAAATTTAAATATAGGTATGATTCCCGTAGCAGACTTAATAACTGTCATTGATAAAAAGAAACTGCTTACATTTAATAAAGTCAAGGAAGTAAATTGCATAAAATAACATCAGCGTGGCCGCATCAAGATCAGCTTAAAGTTGAGTGGAATTTAGGAAAGAGGTGTAACTATGACTGCACTTATTGTCCTAATAGTATCCACGATAATTTTAGTCCACATACCGATATCACTGTGCTAAAGGCAACCGTTGATAAACTATGCAACATAGGCAAGCCGTTGCGTCTTAGCCTAACGGGAGGGGAGCCATGTGTACACCCAGACATTGAAGAGTTATTAGAATATTTTAAACACAACGGTGTCTTCTGGGTCAATATTACTACCAACGGAACACGAGGATATCGCTGGTATTTGAAAAATGAAATGTTTTTTAATCATCTTGTGTTTAGCCTGCATTTCGAACATGAATGGAGTAGAGTAGTAGATACTATCTTAAAATATTACGACGAAACTGAACAAGACTTTTTTGTCAATGTTATGGCACATCACGATAAGATGGATCATGTTCGATCAGTTGTTAAAAAGTTTAAAGAATTGGGCATTCGATATGCTGTTCGTAGAATACGATGGACTGAGGGAGATCATAACGTGTTTGACGATATGCGATACAACGGTAATGATCTACAATGGATATTAGAACAGGATGCAACTGTTAAACCCAACTGCCGAATAGATGATGATAAAATTATGCATGCCAACGATGTTATCAAACTTCATCAAAATCAATTCAAAGGATGGACATGCAATGCGGGCTTAGAAAGTCTTATGATCAATTGGGACGGTGATGTGCATCGTGCTACCTGCAGGGTGGGTGACAGTTTGGGTAATATATTTCAAGATGAATTCAGTGTTCCTACTACGCCTATTACATGTACGAGAGAATGGTGTACCTGCGCCGCTGATATTCCACTAACTAAAATTAAAAATGATTAAAACTACAGCTATCAATTCATTAAAAAAAGATCCTATGATGGTAACATGGGACATAGGTCGTCGCTGCAATTTTGACTGCACATACTGCGAAAGCACCCGGCATGATATTGTTAGTCCGTATACACCTTTTGAAGAATTAAAAAATACGTTTGAGTTTATCAAGAACTGGACAACGATTTATAATACACATCGAAAAGATAAAATTGAAACTAATATTAATTTTACCGGTGGTGAACCAACAATCAACCCAGATTTTTGGAAATTGATAGAATATATCCGAGCTGATAGTGAACCGTATTTTTTAAGTCTTACCACTAACGGTAGTTGGGGTAAAAAATACTCCGAAAAAATAATTAACAATTTTAATGGAGTTACTATAAGTTATCACGCCGAAGCCAGTGAAAATTATAAAAAAAGAACAATCAATAATATTTTAGAATTGTCTAAAACCGATTTGTGGTTGCAGGTCAATGTAATGTTGCATGTGGATCATTGGCAAGAAACTACAGATGTATGTGATTTATTAAAAGAAAATAATATTCGATACAATCCTCGACCAATTGGAGATGGAAATCAAGATAGGACGGGATGGTTTACAGACAACGACGGATCAAAAAGAAGAACATCGCACACATATAAAACAGAACAAAAAGTGTGGTTTTTTAAAAATTTAAATATACCTTATTCCAAAGATTCAGGAAATGAAGGAAACACATTAGGCAGACAATGCTGTGGTGGCCGGTGTTTGAAAGGAAAGGTAGATGGAGAATGGGTTCCTATAACACTGGTTAATACAGAATTTAAAAACTGGAAGTGTATGGTCGACTGGTATTTCCTACATATAGATCAACATACTGGGTTAGTTTATCATCATCAAACTTGTCAAGCTACACACACTGGTCGGGGACCTATTGGATCATTGGTAAACGCTGACACATTATTGACTGATTTAGAAAATCGAATGAAAAATCCTGTGCCGATTGTGTGCCCTAACGATCGATGCGGGTGTGGTATGTGTATACCAAAAGCTAAAGAAGATTCAGACTTTAATGAGATATGGGAATCGTATACTTCTGCATAATTTTAGTATAGAGCAATTCTGTTTCTGCTTTAGGAGCACACATTCCGCATCTGCATAACTCTTTTTTGCAAGTAATCACCGGAAGTGTGTTATTTTCTAAATTGCTTTTAAGCGTTGATAAAATTTGGTCGGCCTGATCTATAGATCCAATCGGGCCCACTGTGCCATCAAACGTCATTCTACAATCTTTATTTAGATATATATTTTTTTCAACTTGTTTAACAAAGACAAAGAACCAATTAACACTGCAACTCCATCCTTCAAAGCGATTGTCAGGAACAAAAAATACTTGTTCATTAAAATTTTCATCTACCGCAAACGACTCTCCGCCACAACATGCTCTCCCCACTTTTGACATGTTAGTCTTGTTAGGTGATTTTTTAGCATCTTCTAATTTTTTGGATTCAATTTGAATAGTGCTTTTTCTTTTATACAACGTATCAAACCAAATAACTTGTTCTTGTTTGTAATTAAACTTTGTGTTGCCTTTAATTTGATCTAACTGTCTAGGAATATACTTGATGTTGTTGTGTTTACAAAACTCTATCATTTCTAAATTGTTTTCAAAATATTCAGGGTGCATCATAATAGAACACTGATACCACTTGTCTGTATCTCTCAACAATAATAAATTATTTTTGGTCTGCTGTTGTTGTCTATGAGTGCTTTCTGTATGATAAGAAACAGTAAATGAATCAACACTGTTTAAAATTTGTTTCCATTTCTTTTCAGTAGTCACTGCATTAGTAATACAATGGATTCTCAATTGCCATACATCTTTATATTTTGCATGTCTCTTGCGAGCTTCTTCTAGAATCTCTACAAAATTTGGATGATATATTGCTTCGCCTCCAAACAGATTTAATAAAACAACTTTATGATTGTCTGGTTTGTATTGCATATAGAGATTTGCATATTCTAATAAAAAATCTAAAGTGGCTAGACAGCTTTCATAACTGGGGTTACTTATTGAATTGTCATGACTTCCACAATAGCTGCAATCTAGATTGCATTTCATATTCAGTTCCCAATCTATATGAAAGATTGGAGATTGATTAATAGGTTCTAATGTTTTGAAGTTAGGCATATTTGTTTATAATTATTTCGCTAGTGCATTGGCATATCAGTTGTTTGCAAATAACTGGTACAAGTGTTGGATTAAAGTTATTGATAAATTCTAAATCATATAGATTATAATGATAATTTAATCCCCATATTTTTTGTTTACAATTTCCAGAGATTGTACCATCCTGAAAAATTTCTATGTGATCTACTCCGAGATTGCAGGTCCAGCCAGTAAAATGATTAATTTTATTTATAGTGAACCAATTGTTACTGGGGATTTGTATCTTCTCAGTGTCAGTGTCAACCCATGTAATTTTCTTCCAAACTGGATCTCTATTTACAGTGTTATACCAATCCATGTCTGGCATACGCTTGACTGTATCAGCAAAATATTTTTTTTGTTCTTCTGTATATTTTGTTTCACCATTATAATGTACACTCTTTGCAATAATAGGCCAAGGACAATTACTTAGTTTTAACTTTTCAATTATTGAAATACATTTTTCAAAATTGTTAGGATCCATTAACACATTAGCAACAGTATTCACTCCTTTTTCGTAGATTATATCTGCTACTTCTATAACATGATCAGTATCAACAAACTCGTGATGAACTGAAATTTCAATATCGTCAAACTTATCAGCGTTATCTATCCACCAATTTGATTTTCTAGATCCATTGGTACTTATGTTGATAATTGCGCCGAATTCTTCTTTAAGATACTTTGTTAAAATTGGAAGATCTTTCCATAATGTTGGTTCGCCACCAATTAGATAAAATTGAAATAAATCTTTACCGTTCTTTTTATAGAAATTTAATAAATGAGTTAAATTATTTTTAACAAGTTCTATATCTGGCCAACGTACTGTACCTTCGTTACTACCAGGAAAACAATAATTACATTTATAATTGCATAAATTTCCTAACATATATTCTATTCTTAACATGTTAGGAGGATAATTATTAGTAATTCTTTTAATTTTCATTTAAATTTATTTTTTCAACAATTTGTTCTTGGGGCTTAGTAAATAATTTTTCCGATGAGGAACCGCAAATCCTGGCACATGTTGTTAATCGTTTTCTATTCCAATAATCATACCATACTGTTTGCCAGTTAGTTGATTCAATAATATCGCTAATAGACAAATTTAATGCATTCAGCTGATCAATTCCTCCCAAGTCAGCTATTAAATTAGAATACTGACCACTGATAGTTTGTCTAATGCCATTAATAATACTATCGGGGTCAGTGTAATACAATGGAGAACTGGCAATAAAACAACACGGGTATACTATTTTTGCTGCATCAATATACACTTCATTGCTGTCTAATGCCTTACACGAAACTACTGCATTGTTAGTCCACGATTTTATTTTTTTAATAGTGTCTTTATTAATAAACTGTACTTGGTTATCTGTAGGCGGTTCAATATAGTATAGTACGTTTCCTGCATTGTCTCTTACATCGAATTGCGAAGACCCTACAAATCTAGAAGAATTTTTTACATTAAATCCAACAAATCCTAACTCTTTTGCTCGTTTCTTAGCTTCATCAACTTGGTGTTCGTTATGTTTAAATTTTATAAACACCCACTCAGCACAGCCACCATTGTTAATAAATGCAGTAGCATTTTTTATAACATTGCTGTAAGTAGTACCTTTTCGGTATAGATGATGAGTATCTTCTAATCCATCAATCCCAAATATTACTCTATGATTTTTTGGTAATTTAGATGGTAATGATTCCCACCACGATGTAGATCTTGCTCCACCGTTTGTGTGTATTCTTAAATTGATATTTTGATTTACAGTTGAGACATATTCACACATGTCTGCTAAATTATGATTTATGATTGGGTCGCCAAAGTTTCCGCAAAAATATAAACTTTCTACTTGAGCTAATACTGCCCTTGATATAATATTCTTAAAATCGTCAGTTGTCCAATCATTTAATATTAAATTAGGGTTGTCAACCCCACCGTGAATATTTCTACTACACATAGGACAACTTGCTTGGCATCGATTAGTAATTTCTAAATGAATGCTCTTGAGTTCGGAAAATTTAAACATGAATATATTTAAGTAGTATGCACGGAACACTAAATATTTTCATGAATACTAATCACTTATTTTCAATACCTGTATCCACTGCAGATCTTCCTCCAATTTCTAAAAACATTATTGATTTTATCAAACAAATCGAATATGTACCTTGGTATAATGCTGATAACTACTATCTTTCGATATCCAAAGAACGGCAAGTGTTAGATACTTTTAAAATTCTGCAACCGTTGCACCACGACATAATGAAGGCTGCTAACCAATATTGGCATGATGTGATCGAAGCCGATAATTCAATAAATTTAAAAATTAGACATAGTTGGATAACTCGTCATAAGCCAGGAGAATGGAATCCTGCACATACCCATTCCACTAGTTTGTTTACATCGTGTATATATTTTCAAGGTAATAAAGATTCAGGTGACCTTATTCTTAAAAAAGATAATAATTATCTTAATTTGTTTCCAAGTATGATCGATATACCCTATCATACCAGTAACTTAATAAACACTAAAAAATTTGTTATTACTCCGACCGATAATTTAATTGTATTTTTTCCTAGTCATTTATTGCATGAATCGTCTAGAAATCTTGGAACAACTGATAGATATGCTTTAAATGTAGATTATTGGTTTGAAGGTACTTTAAGAAAAAATAGCAATGGATTTGATTCTATTTTTTAAATGCATGAGAAATGCCCCATTCTCTCTCAAGGCACCAGTAGCAAGTTTTACAAACAGGGATAGTATCTCCGGGAGTATAGGTTGTATAATCTAAATCTTTAAATATTTCTGGATTCATTTCTACATCACCTTCGCAACTTCTAGTCATATCTAATAAATTTTCTAATCGCAGTGTTATGTATTGTTCTACTGTCCATCGTTTGTCAACAAAAGCTATAGGACTTATAAACCAGGGATCATTCTCTTTATCATACTTGTACATCGTGTAGTGAAATGCATTTTCTTCTGTTAATGTATCGATATCTATAACTCTATCGTTGGGCTCGTTTTCAAAATTTACAAGTTTTGGGGATCGATTTATAGCTGCATATATTGCAGAAATTCCAAGTTTTTTTGTCATAAATTTATCAAAATTAATAGTTTCGATAACCCCACCCGGGAATGTTTTTCCTGGAAAATTGCCGGGAAAGTCTTTTCCAGTAACAGGGAAAAATTTAGGTTCTAAAATTGGAGGAATTAAGTTTTGATATCGGGTTGTAATGATATCATCAAATTCATTTTTTAAATACTCGTATGTTATTGTTCCGTGATAATCTTGCCACGGTTTTGTGTCCCACCATCGAATATGATTTAAAATAACAACCTTGGTTTTATATTTTTTTTCTTTTATCAACGAACATATTAGATATGTTAGCATTGTTGAATCGGCCCCGCCAGAGCAATTGATACCAATTAATGGCCAATTTTTATCTAACAATATTGGGTATCCGTCTGGCAAATATTCGATTATATTGTTTGCCAGACTGTTTTTATATAGAGTTTCTAATTCTTGGTAATTATTGTAGTTGGTTATCATTTAAAATCTTGTAGGAGTGGTTCGGCAGTTGATAGCATCAATGTCATAGTTAACATCAATTTTCAATGTGTCGTTAAGATACAAAAACGCTTCAAGGGGAGTAGGATGTTTGTCTATTCTATCGGTATTTATTATAGTTTCTAGTAATGGATATTTAATATTTTGAAACAAATCTTTATACATATTGATAACATCGGGTGCCATCAAATATAGTTCATTGATTTCAATTCCTTGAGATAACTGCCGTTGACAGATAGTCCATCTTTTCTCTATCTCTTCTATTGTTATCTTATCATTGCGAATATCGTTATATACTTTATCATAATCAAATCGTATTAATGGAATACTGTTAAGATTAACCCAGTCAACTCCCAAATTCGATAACATGTGTTGAGTTGCTTCGATAGCTGCTAAGTCTCTGATTAGATTGCCGGTCTCAAACTTACCAAAATCGTTCATCCATTTTTTTCCGTATATCTTTTTTCGTTGATCTGTAACTGCAAATGTCCATTTATCAGTGTACCTGTCCTCTCTTAGAGCACTAGTCCACATTATACCAATCAAATCGCCTTTAGAAAAATTATTTCGTTTATGGCATTCGACAATGGAATTAAAGATGAATTGATTACCAGCAGCATGTTCTCCCCAGTTTTCATAAATTGAAAAATGTTGTCCAATTAGGTCTGCCCAGGTAGTCCATTTATATTTGGTAAAACTGCAACCAAATGAAAAAAATCTATTATAAGATTTTAAATTTATGTTTTCAACTAGCATTGCCTACCTATAATCATGTATCTAGTATACAACGGCAACTCTAATTCTCCTGCCCATACAACATTAAGATGGCTTTGCTGTTTAAATTCTTCTAGGCTACTTGCAGTTCTAACATGCTCCGGTATTGCATAGTTGTTGCTTTGCACCACTATCAAACTATTATAGGGCATACCGCTTAACCATAAATCATATTGATCCTGTGCGATGTGTTCGCAGCTGGTGTTGATAACGATATCTGCATCGCTTCGGATAGCGCACATGTCAGCGGTGACTGCACGGAATCTGCCATCCATCTCTTCTTGCTTGTTCATCATAGTAGCAATAGATTCGCATGTTGGATCGATGTCAACGCTACGAATATTTTTTATGGGAATTGAACTTTGGAACAACATACTAGCTAATACCCCAACCCAACCTCCGTGAATGTCTATACTAATAAAAGTATTAACATTTTTTCTTAGGTTGGTAATCAGCCACTCTTTGCTTTTAAGTTGGCCACTCCAGAATGCATCCATTGTGCGCATTGGGTTAGGACTTTGTCTTATAGCCTGCATCCAGTAGTGTAAGTACTCTGTATCTATTTGCATTTTGGTATCTTTGAGTCTGCACTGCTAACACAACTAGGCGTAATACAGCGACGTGGTTCCTTAAATAAATCAAAGCCAGTTAATAAGTTTCCTAGTGGAATGTCGTGACAACTGTAGCTTCTTTTGACTTCGTTACCTCTTATTATAACACTTTGATATCCTGAATTGCAAGTCCAATCTTTGAATTTATTAAATCCAAACGCATTAAAACGTTCTGCTTGATCGAAAAGGTATTCTTTATCATCTGCATCATATAATGCTATTTGGTAGATATCTTCTCCGTTGTCTCGCTGAGGGAATCCTTCTTGCATGATTCTAATTTGCTCTTCTGTATATCCATCAACAATCCTGGAAGCAGTCGGGTCGGACTGGGGTTTAAGAGTAACATTAATACCTCGGGCGGCAAATCTTGCCATACGCTGGTAAAGCTCTTCAAACTGTTCCGGAACCATAACTTGATTGATTGTAACATGAACTCTCTCATACATTAATTGTAGGCACTTATCGCCAAACTCTTGTTCTTTAGCAAACTCTGAGTGATAGCTTGCCGTTATACTTCGACGTTGCAGCATGTCTGTATTCTTACACCAAGTGTTCCACCATTTTAATCCAGGAGACAAATTGGTAGTCATATGAATACTCTGGTAACTACTTTCTGTTTCATCTAGATGTTTCACTAGATCCGGTAACTGTTTGTAAGCAGTAGGTTCGCCGCCGCTGAAGCTCCAATGAAATTGGCTAAATCCATTTGCTCGAGCTTGACTTTTAATTTGATCTACTGTATACTTATATACATCTAGTGGTTGATGATCTAACTTGTCACTACGTGCATAGGGCCAACAATATGAACAGGAATAATTGCAGAACCGCCCCAGTATCCAACTTGTGGAGAATAAGGGCTGGCTTAACATTGTTCTTTGTCCAAAACGTACAATATTTTGGAATGGTATCTTTTGAAAGTCTTCGTGCATAATATACAGCTATTTAATCACTATTAGGTTGCAATTGCTTAAACAAGGTTATATACTAACAATACGGTCGTGAGTGGAACAGGCAGACCTCCCGCTAGTCCTATAGACTAGAATGGGGATGGGGCAAAGTCGTAGACAGCGCCTTTGTAGGTTCGAGACCTACCGACCGTACCATACATAACAACAAGGAAAATTTTATGTCAAGCACAGTAGAACAATTAAAAGCAGACTTCGCAGCATTCTTAGCAGAAGATGAAAAATTCACAGCAGGCAATGCATCAGCAGGAACTCGTGCTCGCAAAGCTCTGCAAGAAGTTGCCAAGAGTGTAAAGGCTCGTCGCAATGAAATCACCGCAGAAAAAACAGCAAGGGCAGAAGCCAAAAAGGCAGCGTAAAGTGTTAGACAACGATCTTCAACAGGCGGCTCAAGACATATTGTCTACTGATTTTAGTAGTGTTTCTGATTCTTCGTTTACTGCTACGGCAAATGCTAGTGCTAACAATAGTACTGTAAGTTCCTCTATACTGTATGGAATAGTTCCCAATACACAATACAGCAACATTACTACTGGTATTGGAGTTTCTCCTTATAACTATACTATCAGCAGCGGCGGTGCTTATAGTGACAATACTACACCAACCAATGTTCACCTTGATGCGGCAGGGCTTACTATGAAGGAAGGCGCTGATATTGTTATAGGTGGTAAGAGTCTAACTAAGGCTATTGCAAAGATCGAGGAACGTTTAGGTATCTTGAATCCGAATCCAGCCCTTGAAGATCGTTGGGAACAACTTAAAGAACTGCGTAGGCAGTATGTGGATATGGAAAAAGACCTTCTTGAGAAAGAGAAGATTATGAAGATTTTAAAAGGATAATGATGAGAGTACGTATTGTAGGCTACACAGTAGCAGATCCAGAGTTTGTAGCAGAATGCAAAGCAGAAGCGCTGTCAAGAGGCAAGACAGAACCAGAGTTTGCAGATATCCAGGATTTAATTGCATTCTGTGCAAGGGTTAGTAATCCTGCTAACCAAATGAATGAACAAACTAGTGCTAAACTTATCAAGTATTTGATCAAGCATAGTCACTGGAGCCCGCTTGAAATGGTTAATGCTACACTTGAGATTGATACTACTCGTGACATTGCACACCAGATTGTGCGTCACCGTAGTTTTGCTTTTCAAGAGTTTAGTCAGCGGTATGCTAATCCAGAAGACATGGGCGATATGTTTGAGTTTTCGGAAGCCCGACTACAGGATGAAAAGAATCGTCAGAACTCAATCGAGACTCAAGACCGTGAGTTGGCCACAGATTGGCTTCATGCACAGATGCGAGTAGCACATACCTGCAAGAAAGAATATGACTGGGCTATTAGCAAAGGTATTGCTAAGGAACAAGCACGTAAGATACTGCCCGAAGGTATTACCAAGACACGTCTGTATATGCAGGGTAGTTTGCGCAGCTGGTTGCACTATATCGAACTACGTAGTGCAAATGGCACACAGAAAGAACACATGGCTATTGCTATTGCCTGTGCAGAGATCATTGGTAGAATTTTTCCGCTAATGATTGAACTAAAGGAGATTTAAATGTACGCAACCGCAAGTTATAGAGACGCTTCTGCAATCAATGAAGCAATGGGCAGAGTATATCAACACATGGGCATTGCTGTGTTTATCAGCATGTTGGTCAGTTACTACGTAGGAACTAGTCCAGAGCTACTGCAATTCTTTTTTACAGGCATGCTGAAATGGGTGGTTATATTTGCACCATTGGCTGCTATCCTTGTAATGAGTTTTGCTGGTGACAACCTTAGCAAGTCAGGACTACAACTGTTCTTGTATGCGTTTGCTGGCTTAATGGGATTGAGTTTTGCCACAATCTTTGCAGTCTACACAATGGGCAGTATCTTTACAGCCTTTATGGGCGCAGGGGTATTGTTTGGCACTATGAGCATTTACGGATACTTTACTAAAAAAGATTTAAGCTCAATGGGACAGATGATGATTGTGGGCTTGATTGCAATTGTTATTGCCAGTGTTGTAAACATCTTTATCGGCAGCACAGTAATGCAGATGGTTATTTCAGCTATTGCTATCATTGTGTTCTTGGGATTGACTGCGTATGACACACAGCGTATTCGTGATCTAGTTGGACGTAATACTGATACAGGTCGTGAAGAAGTTATGGGCGCACTAACACTGTACCTAGACTTTATCAACTTGTTTATTCACTTGCTACAACTATTTGGTAATCGTAAATAATATCATTAAGCATTACTAAAAATTAACCAAAAAATAAAGTATGACCAAAGTAGTAGTAGTCGGTGCCGGCATCAGCGGAGTGCTGGCAGCATATTATCTTGCCCGTGATGGGTATGATGTAACTGTGTATGAACAAGAACGTTATCCTGCAATGAAGACCAGTTTCGCCAATGGTGGACAGGTTAGTGTAAGCAATAGCGAAGTGTGGACAACGTGGGGTAACGTGGCCAAAGGCATCAAGTGGATGTTCAAGAAGGATGCTCCACTGTTGATTCGCCCGACGTTTGAATGGGCAAAGATCCGTTGGATGGCAAAGTTCATGTGGAACACCATCACCAACCAGTATGAAAGGAACACTGCCGAAACTATCCAGATGGGTATGCGTTCACGTGATCTATATAGAGAGATCATTGCTGAAGAAGGTATAGAGTTTGATCAGAGTTTCCGGGGTATCCTACACTTCTACAAAGACGACAAATATTTTGCAGACGCTGAATCTGTAACAGAACTGTATGAAGCAAATGGTTGTCAGTGGCAGATAGTATCTCCATACAAGATGCACGAGCTCGAACCT
>Ga0222630_1000224_pt1 | contig 29209 bp, 38 predicted proteins | sample AntAcemetagenom3_FD_179842 | JGI IMG/M metagenome (GOLD analysis project Ga0222630, IMG submission 179842) | Saline water microbial communities from Ace Lake, Antarctica - #3 | ecosystem: Environmental > Aquatic > Non-marine Saline and Alkaline > Saline | place: Antarctica: Ace Lake | collected...
ATCATGAATCGTAACGGTGCAAATCCATACTCGGAAAACCGTTATAAAATCTTTGCAAGTGCAATCACTAACGGTGTTAGAATTCGTATGCAATACCAAGACAATGACGTCGGTGACCAAACTGGTACAGGTCCAGCAGTTGACGAAAACGTGCAAGGTACATTAACTAGTGCAATGAGCTACATTCGTCCAACTGGTTCAAATGTTCAAGTTGATGCTCCTACAATTGCATTAGGCGTAACAAATACTTTCTAATTTTACTTGACAGGTTTCAAATTATAGTATATACTAATACTATATGAGGAGTCATCAATGGACGAAAGATTAAGTAAAGCATTAGAGTTTTCTAATTTTTTAGCAACGCAAAACAACCAAAAACGTATTTTTCTTGCACAGTATAAAGAAAACCTTGTACACTATGCCCACGGATACAAGTTTACTGTCACGCAAGAACTTATTAACTTTTGTTATACGCTATCAAAATTAAGTTCGTCTAGTGTAATAGTGTTAGATGATAATAATATTCCATTTAGTGTCGACGATATTGAAGAATTTACAAAAGAACTTCTTGGAGTATATGTATTTGCTTCACGTAAATACGCTACTGACTACGAAACTATTAAAAAGAATAGATCAGTACAGGGATTAGTTGATCTATGAATCAAGGCGTAGTTCTTTTTGCTTTTAATAATATTTCAGTTGACTATATAAAACAAGCTGTATATTGTGCTAAACGTATAAAAAAATATCTTCAACTTCCTGTACAAGTGATTACTGACGATGTTGAACATATTAAAACTTTTCCATTTTATAAAAAATATGTTGATATAGTAACATATCAACCGGCTCCTTTATCTACAACTAAAACATTTAACAATGGATTATACACAAGTAAGAAACTGCAATGGAAAAATTCTGCACGTAATAGTGCTTATGAATTAAGTGTATTTGATAACACGTTGGTAATTGATACAGATTTATTAATATCTAACGATAAACTGTTGTCATGTTTCAACTCACAAGAAGAATTTATGATTGCTAAACATCATAGATTAGTTAACAACAACGGAATTAATTTTGATAGAATAACTGATAAAAGTATTCCTATGTATTGGGCAACTATAATTTATTTTACAAAAAGTGATACTGCTAAAAATGTATTTGATTTAGTAAGCCATATAAAAGAAAATTATAATTATTACCGAACAGTTTATGATATTTCTGAATCTAAGTTTAGAAATGATTTTGCATTCAGCATTGCAGTACACATGTTGAAAGGGTTTGAACCGAGTACAGAATGGCCAAAAGATTTGCCAAGTGATATGTGGGTGTCAACTGACAGGGATATTTTAATTGATGCATCTACAAGTATCAAATTACTTGCACATAATTCTTATGATTATATTCCTGTAAATTTAAAAGATGCAACTGTACATGTTATGAATAAATTTAGTTTAAATTCTTTTATTGACAAGGAGTTTGTAAATGAGTAATGGCGTATGTATCCTTGCACAAAATAATTCTACTACTGATTATGTAGAACAGGCCTATGCATTAGCATTGAGTATTCTTGCACACGCACCAATTACAAATGTTAGTATCATAACTGATGATAAAATACCATCTACTTACAAAAATGTATTTGATAAAATTATTCCTGTATTATGGCATGATAGTGCAGAACTTACAGATTGGAAAATAGAAAATAGATGGAAACTTTATCATGCTACGCCTTATGATAATACAATAGTATTTGATGCCGATATGTTAGTGTTAAAAGACATATCTCCTATTTGGAATAATTTACATACTATTTCGTTTGCTACTAATGTTAAAACCTATAGAAACGAAATGGTAGATACTAGGCATTATCGAAAAACATTTGACGCAAACGAATTACCTGATGTTTATACTGGAATGTATCAATTTACTAAATGTAATGAGGCAAAAGATTTTTTTACATTGTTAGAAATAATAATGGAAAACTGGGAAATTTTTTATAAACAATATGCTTCTAAGCATTTACAAAATTGGAATAGTGTAGATCTAAGTGCAGCAATTGCATTAAAAATATTAGATGTTTACAATTATGCTTTAAATAAAAATAGCATGTTATCTTTTACTCATATGAAGCCGTATGCACAAAAGTTTCAACACATTCCAAGTAGATGGACAGATGCATTAACTATAGACTTTGGTAACAACGATATTTATATTAATGGATATAAGCAATCAGGAGTGTTGCATTATGTTGAAAATAGTTTTTTAACAACTGATATGATAAAATGGTTAGAAGGAAGAATATAAATGTATTACGTATATTACAATGAAGACGGAACAATTACAGCAGTTGCTAATATTACAGACGAAACTTTTGGACCAACATACATCGAAGTAGATTTACCTACTTATACTAAGTTATCAGACGTTGAAACTATGATTAGTCACATAGTAGTTGAGAATGTTCGTATTAAAGGCAAAATGTATATAGTATCAAAGAATGCAGATACAGCAGCACAATTATATCCTAAAGGTATTATACCTAAACAATCATTTACTGATAATGCTGTTATTTTTAAGCAAAGTTTATCTGCAGGCACTTGGACTGTTATAAGTACAATGAACGACGAAGTATGTGCATTGTTTTCACAAGGCGATGATTATATTAAGGAATATTACGTAGTCGATCCTACAAATAGATTTATTATCTATGATACTTTGTCTATCAATTTAAAAAAATTAGCATCTGCAGGATTAATCGAACTTAAAAATTATAACAAAACACTATGTAAACAGAATGTTAGTCTATTATGTGGCTCACAACATGTAAAACATATACATACAGTAGAGGAATGAAATGAAAATTATCAATTACGACATTATCTACCTTAGCTATGACGAACCTAATGCAGAAAAAAATTATGCAGATTTACTTACTAAAGCACCGTGGGCAAAACGTGTACATGGTGTCAAAGGATCAGATGCAGCACATAAGGCCTGTGCTAATATAAGTGAAACAGAAAGATTTATTACAGTCGACGGCGACAATATCTTGCGGCCTGGGTTTTTAGAGCAAGAAATAGAAATCCCACAAGGCAGTAATTTAGAAAAAAGTGTGATTAGTTGGTGCGGCAAGAACGAAATCAATGGCCTTATGTATGGCAACGGAGGACTTAAATGCTGGCCTAAGGAGTATGTATTAAATATGCGAACACACGAAAATGCCGACCCCGACAACGGGCATGCACAAGTAGACTTTTGTTGGGATACGCAATATATACAAATGTCCAGCTGTTACAGTGATGTTCATAATAATGCCACTCCTCATCAAGCCTGGCGTGCTGGATTTAGAGAAGGTGTTAAACTAGCTCTTGACCGAGGTAATAAAGTAAACAAAACTGACTTTTTTCAAAAAACTCATTGGAGATGTTTACATATGCTGTATATTTGGACAATGATAGGTGCAGATGTAGAAAATGGTCTATGGGCAATTTACGGCGCAAGAGAAGGCTTGTACAAAACTATGTGTACAGATTGGGACTTTGTCAATGTCCGTGACTTTGAATATCTAAATGATTTTTACAATACAGAAATTGCTTCACTTACAGAAAAAGAACTTCCTGAACGTATTAAGGATATAGGTTTACTGTTAATTAACAAATTAGATTTACCTATTGCAGAAACTCCATTAGATGCAAGTCAAAGCAACTTCTTTAAAACTGTATATCAGCATCCCAGCAGGACCTCTACTATACAACGTGTAATTGATCCAGAATGATTAATTTAGATTCCTTACCAGAAGTTAAAAAAGAATTAGATGCTGTTGGCTGTGGATTTTGCCTAGCTAAATGGACACAAGTAACTATGCATCTTGGATCTGGCATAACACATAGTTGTCATCATGTAGGTGCCCATAAAATTCCATTAGATGAACTTGCAGTTAATCCGAGTGCATTACATAACACTAATTTTAAAAAAGAAATTAGAAAAGAAATGCTTGCAGGCAAGCGTCCTGCCGAGTGTGATTATTGCTGGCGAATTGAAGATAATACTAATAACTTTAGTGACAGAATTACTAAAAGTTCTGAAACATGGAGCCAGGCTGATAAAAAGAAAATAATCGCATCAACCGGCAATGAAAATGTCTATCCACGATATGTAGAAGTTAGCTTTTCAAACGTTTGTAATTTTAAATGTACATACTGCGGCCCGGCATTTAGTAGTAAATGGACTGAAGAAATAAAATTCAACGGCCCTTATATATTAAAAAATAATCATTATAATACAATTAAAGAAACAGAAGTACCCATTCTTGAAAGAGAAGAAAATCCTTATATTGAAGCATTCTGGAAATGGTTTCCTGAAGCAGTAAAACATATGCATGTATTTAGAATTACAGGTGGAGAACCTTTATTAAGCAAGCATACTAACCGTGTAATTCAGTATTTAATTGATAATCCCCAGCCTAATTTACAATTTGCTATAAACAGTAACGCATGTCCACCGTCTTCAATATGGAAAGAGTTTGTTGCTTCTATAAAAAAATTAGAGTCTTCAAAATCTATTAAATCTTTTCAATTATACACTAGTGCTGAAAGCGTTAAAAGTCAAGCTGAATACAGTAGAGACGGGATGGATTGGAAATTATTTAATTCAAATATTAAATATTTTTTGGAACAAACTACTGATATTAAGATTTGTTTTATGAGTGCATTTAATATTTTAAGTTTGCCTACAATCCACAAATATGTTTGTCATGTAGAAAAATTAAAACGAGACTTTGGCGAACGAGTAGTTATGAATTTTGCATATGTTAGACATCCGGAATTCCTTGATATTAAAATTGCAACTAAGGAAATGGTCGAAACATATCTAAAGACTACTATAGATTTTATGATTGAACGAAGAAAAAAGAACAAACGATTTAAATTAGATGAAATATGGCAATTAGAAAGAATATATAACGATTGTATTGCTCGTTTTAAAAAAAACATTAATGTAAATGAAGATAGATTTAGGTTTGTACAATTTGTAAATGAATACGATCGTCGTAGAAATAAAAACTTTTTAGAAATATTTCCAGAGTACAAAGAATTTTACAAGTTATGTGAGAACAGCAATGTATGATGTAATTTTTATAAGTTATAATGAAATCAATGCAGAAAAAAACTGGAGTGATTTAAAAACAAAGGTTCCGTATGCTGTGCGAATTTACGGAGTTAAAGGTATACACCAAGCACACATCGCCGCAGCCAACTTAGCAACAACTCCTATGGTGTGGATAGTAGATGCTGATGCAGTTATGTTAGATGACTTTAATTTTGATTATATTCCGCCTCGAGCAGAAAGAGACAATGTACACGTATGGCATAGTAAGAATCCCATTAATGACTTAGAGTACGGATATGGTGGAGTTAAACTATTCCCAAGGCTTGCTACTATTAATATGAATACAAGTAAATCTGATATGACTACGAGTATATCAGATAAGTTTAAATTGATGCCACAAGTGTCAAATATTACAGCGTTTAATACTGACGAATTTAGTACTTGGCGTAGTGCGTTTAGGGAGTGTGCTAAACTTGCTAGCAAAACTATTAAAGGGCAAGTAGATGAAGAAACAGAACAGCGTCTTGATATTTGGTGTACAGTTGCTAACAATCAAGCAGATTTCGCAGAATATGCTATTAGTGGTGCTTGTGCCGGACGTGAATATGGACATGCTAATAGCAATAATTTAGACGCTCTTAAACTAATAAATGATTTTGATTGGTTAGAACAACAATTTAAAGAGGCATAAATTTACCTACAAGCATATAACGTATACCCCTAGTATCTTTTATCTCGTCTTCAAATAATACTTTTGCATGTTCTGGCATTTGGTCTTTAAACTCTTCTAAACTATTAACACAGTTTATATGCCCTTCAATATTATACATATTATTTGAAGTAAATGCAAAATATGCTTTAGATGTTTTTAATGCATCTAACGTTTTCATAGAAGGCATGTGTTCGCAAGAAGGATTAATTATAAGATCAGCGTTCATAATTCTTCCGTGTCTTTTTTTGTCAAACACATCACTTGCTATATAATCAACATTATTATAATGACTAAACAACCTGTTTTTTGCTATTTTTAAAACTTGTTCGTCTAGATCAATACAAGATATACGGCTCACCTTATCACAGAGTCCAGGGATAAGAATACTTCCATACCACGATCCAAAAATTACCACTTCTGATTTTTTAGTAACAACATTTAATTTACCAATGTAATCTAAAACTTTTGTTTTTGATTTAAATTGATTATCACTAAATGAATCAATAACATCTTGCGAACTCTCTGGTTTATCTTTTATTAAATTTAGAACATTTTTAAATAAATCTAAACTAACGGTGTTATTATCTATGTCAATCATTGTCTTTCCTAACTATATAATCATCAATTACTAGTATGTCTAATCCGCATTTTTTAAATGTAGCAACAGCATCTTCGGGAGTTTCAACAATAGGCTCTTGACAGTTGAAGCTAGTGTTAAGCAACATAGGAACACCTGTAATCTTATAAAACTCGTTAATCAAATCATAATAACGTTCATTAAACTCTCTAGTTACGGTCTGTATACGTGCCGTACCGTCTATGTGTGTCACACCTGGAATAGCCGCTGACGTAACTGGCATAATACGACTCATGTATGGTGATGGTTGATTAGTAGCAAAATATTCTTGATAATGTTCTTCTAGTACACTAGGAGCAAATGGACGAAAGTCTTCACGCAGTTTAATCTTACTGTTTATAATATCTTTTATATTAGGATTGCGTGGATCAGCAAGTATGCTACGATTGCCTAGTGCTCTATTACCGCTTTCGCTAGCACCCTGGAACCAACCAACAATTGCACCATTTGCAATTGCACCAGCAACTTTGGTGTAGATTTCATCCATTGGCTTTTGTTGATATTGTAACCCTTCAAAGATACTAGAGCTAACCGTATATTCTTTTCCTGCATATACACTAGGTACATGGACATTACCATTTAAAATATAATCAGCATGCATATATGTACCAAGCGACTGTCCTTCGTCACCAGCAGCGGGGGGAACGTGTATATTTGTATAATGTTTTGTAAATTCTTCATTTATATAACCGTTATACGCAACGCCTCCTGCGATACAAAGATTATCAGATGTTTTAAGAGGATATACATGTTTCTTAACAAGTTCAAACGTAACTTGCTGCAATGTAAACGCTACATCTTGTTTAGGCACACGTTTTAGAATATCTTTTGCACCATCTGGAAGTCTATGATTGGGATTTTCTAAATACTGATGAATCATAGTATAAATTTCAGTATTATGCTTTCCAAAGCCTACTAAGCCCATAACCTTACCAGCATCGAGATATCCAAAACCGACATCCTGTGCTAGTCTATTCCATAGTCCGCCTATTGAGATTTTGTTGTTTAAGTTAGTAATTGTACCGTGTTTGTCAATAAAGATGCAGTTAAATTGCCATCCTCTGCCATCGATAGCAAGTATATCGCTTTCTTTATATCCTGAACTTAGATATGCATAGGTAGCATGACTTTGATGGTGATCAATATAATAGTAGCTATCTGTATGTAGTCTATCCCACAAGTTAGTTGGAGTAAACTCTAAAAAATTAGTATCGGGTAATGTTTCCTGAAGCAAGTCAATTACAAATTCTTGTCCTAGATTAGAAACAGTAAACGCAAACACATGATCTTTATTATAGTTAGGCACAAAATGATCATGAAAAAACTCTCTGCTATAAGTAATGTCGTGCGGGTTTTCACGATTAAGATTATGCTTGCGACGGCTATGCCGTTCTACTTGATTGTGAAATACACCATCGTACGTGTTATGATCATGTATGTTTACTGCTATAGAAAAGATTTTCATACAGATTCTTGCTCTACCTTTAGGATTTCAATGATGCGTTCTCGTTGTGCTTCTGGACGTTTTGGAATAATATCAAAACAACGTTCGCAATACTTTTCGTAGTCAAACAATTGATAGTTCATCATCTTATCAATGTTTTCTTTAGTAACATCAAACTGTCTAGAACCGTTGATTACTTTTCTACTACAGTGACGAATTTTCTTAATTTCAAAATCAAATACCGGAACTAGCGGAAACTTAGCACAAACACGACGATCAATTTCGGGTGCTTGTACAGGTGTATGGTCTTTAAAGAAGTCAGGGGATCTTGAATTGTATTCCTTAAACTCGGTGTTCTTATGTTTGAGATATGACAAGTCGTGTTTATCTCGATAGTTAAAGTAACCAGGAGTCTCGATAATTAAGTTATAATTGTTTAGATCATTTGGTTCAAAGAAATCATAATTGCCTAACTTCTCAATTCGATCTTCATAAAAGTCTAATACCAAATGTTCGATGTAAATGATTTCTGGATCTTCTAATACTTCGGGGTAAAACTTACGAATTAAAGAATTTGAAAGAACTTGGACAACAAGATTAGGATGCTTTTTAATTTCAGCAATAATTTCTTGTAAGTTTTTAACAAGAGCAGGTTCGCCTCCTAATAAACAAATGCGTGTCTTATACGGAGCAAGACCTTCTAAGATAGTTCTTACGAAATCCATATCTACATCTAGATTCCGCATTTCTAATGTCCATGCAGTACAATAGTGACAACTCTTATTACAACTCTTTGTCATATAAAAGTCTACAGTACGATATTCTGAACCTTTTAAATCTTCAAGTGTCAATGCCATTAATAGTTACCTTTGTATATTTTTTAAAAGTTGGAAATTTCCAGTGTTCATCTAATTCGCCTGTTCTAAACTTCTCTGGTACATCTTTATTTAACACGTCTGTATGTTGAGTACGTTCAAGATGGCTATTTGGAAATCCTACACCTACAAGTAATTTAGGATTTTGTTTTATTCCTAGTATATCACGTATCGGTTTTGTATCTAATGCTGAACAAATACCTGTTGTATACCCTAACAATCCTGCTGAAAGTATAAGTTCACCAACAGAAATCCCCATTGAGTACGCGACTTGTTCTCCGTATACTTTTGCCGCATTACTATTTGGATTTTCTTTAGCAGCTCTATGTTGACTTCCTCGAGTGTCTCCGTGCTCTGCAACATATACAAATAGTGCATTAGCATATACTTGCGAGTTGGTTACTGATTTGGCATCATTCTGTATAAAGACATCGTTTTCTACACTAAAACTTTCGTCTTGATCTTGTTGATCTCTAATCATTGTAAACTTTTTTGTATGACTGTATATTTGTTTAATTATATTCTGGTCAGTGTATACGTGTAAACTATAGTGTGTTTCGTTTTGTTTTGTTGGAGAATTAATAACAGTATGTATAAGTGTATCTAAATCTTCTTGAGGTATAGATTTAGTTAGGTCATAATTACGTTGTGCCCTGTTAGTAATTTTAGAAGCATTTTTTATTTGATCTCTTATATCCATTTTAATATCTCTTCCAAATTTGGTTTAAGGTCATCAGCAAATCTTAATTCAGTTACTTTATTTCTTCTTGGTACATCACAGTAGCCCATAGCCCCAATTAATATGGGATTGTGTTTAATTATTGGAAGTGTAGACCATTTTTCAACTTTACTAGGAAAGCAACCGGTGTAATTAACTTGCATTCCTTTTTCTAAAGCAAACGCAGATAAGTTAGCCGCAAACAATCCTACTTCAATTGCGGCAGGTCTTATTACATCAGATAGTTGTGATTCATGCATTTGTTCATAGTGATTATTTTCATTATCGATAGTTTTTTGTACAAACGGATTAGGGTTACCTACTCGTTGACTAAAAATAATTGTGTAGGGAGCGTCTTTTAAATAAAGGAAGTTTGGATTATCACCTTCCTCTGTATGCCCTTTAGTAGCATTTTGATTATGAGATTTTTTGTTTCCTCTAGCCAAATTTAATAAAGCAAGTTTTTCTTGTTTAGCATTGGGTCCTAGTATAGTAATTTCATAAGGCATAAAGTTATTCTTTGACGGCGTTACTTTCCAGGCTTTAAATAATATTTCTTCTATGTCACTCTGAGGCGGAACATCTTCTTTAAATCGGTATACATGTTTTCTTGAATCTAAAAGTTGTAACATATCCATTATTTGTTAAACCTTACTACATCATCTAAATTAGGTTTGTTTTCCCAGTGTATATCATTAGGATTCATACTATTACTAGCAAAATAATCATCAACATCGGCTACATGTCCTATTTGTACAATTATAATAGGAGACTCAGTGATTTCAGGTAAACTACTCCAATCTAGCCCGTTTTTATTTTTGTCTTTACTGTATTCTCCACTATTACCTTTCCAAACCCATTCGGGAAAAGATTTAATATACGAAATTGCTAAGTCATTTTCTAAACAAAGACCGGCTAAACATTTTATAAACATACCAATCTCAACACATGCTAGTGCTTTATTAGCATTTCCTCTAAATCTTTTTGGATCAATTTGAGTAAATCTATTGTAATCGTTGTGTAGCTTAGAATATTCTTTTATAAAGTTATTTGCTTCGCATAGTCTTTGTTCAAATACTAATATCCAAGGTGATATACGCATATCATTGCCTTCGTCGTCTAATACATAATCTTTAACATTAATAGTACCTGCTGCTGATTTAATCATACCGTCTTTATTTTCACTGTCCATGTGATTGACTGAACCAGTTTTATATAAGGAACAAATTTGTCCAATAATTTGTTTCTTTTCTAGATCATTAGGTCCATATGCATGAATCTTGAATGGAAACATATTTTGCTTTGACGGAGCAATTTTCATTGTTCGTTCTAATATATCCTGTATTGTTTCTTTTGACGGCAACCTTTTTTGGTCCCAGGCCGCTCTAATTTGTCTTCTTTTGCCAAAAAGTTTTTCAATACTCATATTTCTCTCCTAACAATATTTATGACCTGCTCTATTTCGTCATTTGTAAGCCAAGCATGTATGGGCAGTGATAAAACTGTATTAGAGGCCGTCTTAGACTGCGTACAAGCGTCTCTCCTGCACTCTAAGCCGTCATACATACTGTTTGCACTCAACGGTGTTTCGTAGTGTATACTAGCATTTAACGCATTCTTTACACGTTTACGGGTATCTTTATCTTCAAATCGCACTACATACTTATGGTAGTTATGATTAAGTCCATTGGACATTAGCTGTGTTACTACGGGCAACTCTGCAAACGCTTGATTGTATTTGTGTGCTATTTGTTGTCTACGTTCTTGATTACGATCAGCATGACGTAATCGTAGGTTAATTATTTCCGCATTAAGCACATACATACGACTGTTGTATCCAATCATACTAAAGTCTTTATCTTTGCCATGACGCCTAGTCATCCTAACACGTTTAGCAATGTCTTCGTTATCAGTTAGTACAACTCCGCCACCATTTATACCTGCAATTACTTTATTTGAATTAAAACTATATACACTACAGTCTCCGATAGTACCTGCCCTTATATTATGTAAACTACTACCCAAACTTTGTGCGGCATCTTCAATAAACAGTATATTGTTATCTTTGCAGAACTGTTGTATTTCTGTAGTGTCAGTCATATTACCAAATAGGTGCGGATATATAATTGCTTTAACTTTATTACTATACATACGTTTGATGCTATTTAAACTAATATGATATGAATCTAAATCAATATCACAAAATACAGGAGTAGCACCTACCATACTTGCACAAGCTGAACTTGATATCCAACTAAAGTCTGTTACTAGAACTTCATCACTGGATCCTATGCTGTGTGCTAACAATGTAAAATGTAGTGCGTCTGTAGCACTTGCCACACTAACACAATACTTGCGACCCACGCGGTCTGCAAAGTCCCGTTCAAATTGCTCGTTGTTTTCATAATTCATTTGACTCATAAATCGATCAAATGCTTCTAAATAGTCTTGTTTGTTTTCTTGGTACTCTCGGTCCCAGCCATCATATGCTATCATTAGTCGCTTTGTCCTCTTCTGTGCCAGGCCATAAGTTGTTGTGATTTATGTGCCCATATTTCTCTTTTAATATATTTTTCTAAATGTTCGTCGCTAGGCTTAGTTAATTGAAAGTCTACATTCTTTCTTAAAATAGGGTTATTTGCGTTAAATCCTCTGTTTGTGTTAACTAGCAGTAATGCAAAGTCTTCTTCTTTGGCAATTTCGATTGCTCTTTCAACTTCGTGCTCGTTATAGCCGAAGATAATATATTGCCAAACAATAGTATGACCTAGGTCTCTGCCTTGTTTCATGCGTTTCCATACGTCGTCGAAGTTTGATCCTATGCGATAAAGCTCGCTCTTTTTGTCAATGCCATCTACTCCAAAGTACCAGGCATTCTCACCTACACCGTAGCTGAATGCTTCGTCCCACCACTCGTCACTCTTGCCACTGCCTACAGTAGCAATCCTAACCTTCTTGCCCTTACCGTCGCATATTTTTAGTAAGTTTAAAAAGTTAGCATGATATATTGGATCAGATATTTGCCCACAGAATGTTATACCATTGTCATAGTAGTCAAATATCTTTTGAAAGTTTTCTTCAGTTAGATCAAAGGATCGTCTTATTTGATCTTGACTGATAATTTTTTGTCGTATGCATTGCGGGCACTGAAATATACATCTATGAGAAGCATCGATATTAGGTCTTACTTTACGCTGGTGTATTGCGTAATCGTCAGTTATTCTTGATATCAATTACTAACCCCCTAGTTTCTTGTTTTTCGTCAGCTTTCATTTGATCTACATCAATGTCAACGCCGCACTTTTTCCTGCACATATAAGATGTGTTTTCTGGATCGTTTAGGAGTGTTTGAAAAAAGTTTTCCCATTGGTCAGATGTAAATATGTCTTCTAACTTTTCGTTGTTAGATAATAATAATTCTTCATCCTTCAAGCCGCACTCTTTAACATATCTGTACACTGGCGGATCATCTAACCAGCAACACGGCAACATAAATCCGTCTGATGTATATGCTGCACCCTTGTTGTCTCTTGCTCCGAAGTCTAGGCATTTGGGTTTAATTTTCATTTAACACTCTCTATTGCTGTTAGTATTGGTGCAATGTCTGGTTGTTTAATGTCACGCTTCCAGTAAACACTGCCACCGTCTTGTATTGTTTTATCTCTAAGGTATACTACATCTTTCTTATAGTATTTACACTCTTGAAATATGCGAGGTGCAGGATCAAATGTTTCTTTTGTGTAAACATAAGTTTCAAACATGCTCATAAGGTTTTCTACAGGTACAAATATATTGTTATTCTTTATATTAACATACTTTTCGTCATATGTCAAGATCCCGTGATCAGGATAATCATCAATTACTCTTTCAACACTAGCATAGTATTCTGGATTTGTGCCTAAAAACAAATGTTTAAATTGTATATTATCTGTGTGTGGTTTGTATATACTAAAATTAATAGTCTTTTCAAAATGCTCGCCAACGCCATTAGGATAAACTTCTGTGTCACACAAGTTAATTATTTTTTTAGGGTTATAAAATTGAACAGCCTTAGGATAACCGTCTACGTGATTTTCTGAATACACACTTATAATGTTGCTATCAAATAAACGGTATAATATACGTTGTTGTGTATCTGTATAATCATTAAAGTTCTGCCAACTAAGTGTCATCATACTACGTCCCATAATGAGTGTGGTATCATCTAGTGCTGGAACATAATCGTTAACGAGTATATTTCGACAATGTATATATTTGCTTTTAATTGAAGCTAGATAATCTTCTTTAGTAAAGTTGCGATGTGTTATAACAACAACCTGTGCAAGATATCCAGCATTATTAAGCATATCACAGTATTCATAGCTGTAATAGAATAACCCGTCTACCGGTTTGCTTGTAACAACAATATTAATCATACACATATTTAATCTAAAAATAGTCAAATAATACCAGTACTGAATCTTGCTCCTATAAATATGTATAGAGAAATCAAGGTTTTTATGGACAAGGTATGAAAGATTTTAAATAATGAAAGTAATTACGTTGCATGATTTTGGTGAAGACCGTTTTTTAAAAGAATTAAAAACATTTAGTGAACAAAACTTTAGTGGCGATAACCGAAACCGAGATTGGTTTCTGCGTATACCGCAAATATATAAAACTCGATTTAAGGAATGGTTCTTTCTTGTAGACAATAACGAGCTAATTGCATTTGCAACAATTCAAGAGTTCTATTCAGGTTGCTACAGACTTCTAACCCGCACATACTATAATCCCGCTTATAGAAGAACCCACTTAGCATACGAACATAATAAAAAAACACCTGCAATGTATTTGTTAGATAAACAAATAGAATATTTAACAGATTATAAAACATTGTTTATTTCTATGCAGGATATTAATCGACGAAAGATTCTTACAAAAGTTATGAATAAAATAGGCGGCAGTTGGAAACTTCATCCTAATATGGTACAAACTTGTAAAGAAGTAGCAGATAAAAACTGCTGGCAGAATATTATTTTTACCGGTGAATCTGTCAATCTTCCTAACATTACTATTAATAAATGGAAAAAAATGAAAGGAACTATTTAAATGTCAAGCAGTTTATATTCTATGCTTACAAACTACGGATCTATTATTATGTTAAAAAATAAATTAAGTCATACAAATAAATTTGTAGAATGGACCGAAGACACTTTTAATTATGTACAATATAATCCTAGAAAAAAAATTGAAAGATTTGGACTTAGTCTTACTAGTTTAGACGGCGGCGTAACAGGCGTGCCTGACTTAGATAGTCTAAAAGAATATAATAAAGAACACAATACTAACCATACCGAACACGATTTCAATGTTCCAACTTCTGTATTAGAACACGATAAGCTAAAACAGTTTGTTGAGCCTATTAAGAATAATATTTTTAGAAGTCATATTTTAAAATTGAATCCAGGCGGATACTTTCCCCCTCACCGTGATTATTACGGAACAGACTTTGGAAGTTTTAGAATCATTGTACCTTTGCAAAACTGTAATCCTCCTAAATTTAACTTTGTAATAGAAGATAAGATACTACACTGGGAAACAGGACATATGTACTTTATGAATACTGCAAAAACACATTATTTGTTTAATGCTAGTTTTGATCCTAGTTATTGGATTGTGTTTAATGTAAAAACAATAAAGGAAACTGTAGACTTTGTAATTAGAAATGTAGAGTTTGGATAATGAAGTTTGGACCTACACATACAATTTTTGATAGTTTTGACTCCCAATGGTGTTTAGAACAATGTCAACAAATCATTAATAACTTTCCAATGACTGAGTCAAGTAACATAAGCGGTAAGTTTTTTCATACTTACAAAACTTGGCACTTTCACAAAACAAGTCAAATACCCATTATTAAAGAATTTAATAATGTTGTAGAAAAACATAAACACCAATTTGAAAAAGTCTATAACAAGCCTCTAGAAATTGATTGGGTTGTGTTAGCATACACATCTGATGACAGCAAAGAAATGAGTGTATGGCATAAAGATAGATATTATTTAGACGGACAGTTTCATATTACAGTTCAAGGAAATGCAAACATAGATATAGACAAAGACGGCAAAGTTTTTAATCTCCAAATTCCTAACGGAACTGCTTGGTATTTAAATGCTACGCATTATTATCATAAAATTCGTACAGGCAAGGGTAACGAAAGATTTGAATTAACTGCTCCTGTAAATATGCGTCCAGAATTGCGTGAATGGAAACTTAAAGCAAATCCTAATGATAAATGGCAACACGTTAAAGGAGATAATCCGGAATATGTTAAGTACAAAGAATTTTTAGTAAAGGGACAAGAACAAGCGGTGAGAGACGGAACAGCAAGTAATATAAGTGTTGCATATCCAGTAGATCTTCAGCCATAGAAGATTTTAGGTAAATACTTACATGGAGAATACGACAAAATTATTATTAAATCACTTGTTTAGTCATTTAATGCTTATTCCTGCATTTATGTATGGCGAGTGGTGGATGTTTCTTGCAGGATTTTTATGGTGGCAAGTTATTGCTATTGTAGCAATAAGTGGAGGCTACCATAGATACTACAGTCATAAAACTTTTAGTGCCAGGCGTTGGTATGATTACACAGTTAATATATTAGGAATATTCAGCGGCGCTGGCCCTGCAATGACTTGGGCAGGAACACACCGTCAGCACCATGCATACAGCGACACAGAGAATGATCCCCATAGCTATACCCGTAAAGGATGGTTTGCAGTTTATGTAAACACATGGGGGTATGATTTTAAAATTAAACGTCGATTTATTAAACGCTTATTGAGTGATAAACTGCTACGATGGTTTTACACTAATTATTTTAAACTTAATATTGCTATTATTGTTGTACTTTCTATTATTGATCCATTACTTATGATATTTGGTTATGCAGTGCCGGTTGTACTAGCGTTCCACGGTTACGGATTACTTAATGTTCTAGGACATAGAGGCGGCAAGCCTAACAATACTTGGCTAGGTAATATATTAACAGCAGGCGAAGGATGGCATGCTAATCATCATAAACGCGGCGGCGACTATAGAATTGGATGGGCCTGGTGGCAACTAGATCCCACTGCTTGGTTTATAAGAATAATTAGGACCAATTAATGGATTTTACTTTTGCAGCATTTGATGTTGGCGTTACAGATAGCGACTGCCGAGATATGTTAAAAGAATTTTTGTCCATCCCGGACGAATATTATTCTACTAATAGTTTTAGAGGTTGTAGAATTTTACATGTTTATAACGGTTTAGGCGTTAGAAACCAACGTGAAGGATCTAACAAAGGCAAGTTTAAGTATACTGATATAGAATCGTATATACCTAAAACAAAAAAAATATTAGACAAAAAAATATTTCCTTGGATGGATCCGATAGGTAGAGTAAACATTTTACGAACACTGCCTGGTGAAGGACTAAATGTTCATTTAGATGCAACCGAGAAAGAAATTGGTACAAGACAACATAAGTATAGGCTTGTATTAAATGGTAATATAGATAAACTATTCTTTCTTGATGCAACTGGTAATAAGGTATATGTACCACAATGTTATAATAGCTATGTACTAGACGGTACTCATCCTCATAGTTTAGATCCAGGTACTGAAGAAAAAATAACAATCTGCTTTGGTAAACCGTGGGACGGAAAGCCAACTCCGCAATATAAGAAGTTTATAGACAACTCATTATTTACTATGAAGGTTAGCAGACCATTAGACTTTGATCAAAGTTGGGTAGATCCGTATTTTAATAGAGAAAAAAAATGAAAGTAGCATTAGTTTCTATGCCTAGCCAGAATTATTGGCATCCTGCACCTAGTATTGTGTTTTTAAAAGGAGTGCTCAACCGCGAAAGTATTGATAGTACATGTTTTGATTTAAATCATGCGTTCCTTGCAAAATTCGGCGATGCTGCAATAAACTGGTGTGAGTCTGGAGACAACTATAACCCGGGTTACAAAACATTTATAGAAGACTATTCTAAATGCTTTAAAGGATATGATTGGATAGGAGCAAGTGTCTTTACCTTTAATAGTCAGATATTTACAAAGTTATTTTTAGAAGTAGTTAGAGAAATGTATCCTACTATTAAAATAGTATTAGGCGGAGCAGGAATGACAAGTAATCATTCAAATGTTAATTTTATTACTAAAGATTTTGGCGATGATATGATAAGTAAAGGTCTTGCTGATTATATTTTAACGGGCGAGGGTGACAGAGCTTTACCTGCGTTATTAAATGGTAATAATTATTTTTTCCCACAAATGGACGACTTATCAAATATGCCTATACCAGACTATAGTGATATTGATTTTAGTCTTTATTCTAAACCAACTCTTATTGTTACAGGAAGTAGAGGGTGTGTAAGACAGTGTACTTTTTGTGATGTCCATTCTAATTGGAAAAAATATAAATTTCGTCCTGGCGAAGATGTTGCAAATGAAATCATTCATCAATATTACACTTACGGAGTGAAGCATTTTCATTTTAGCGATAGCTTAGTAAACGGAAGTTTAAAAGAGTTTAGAGTATTCTGTAAAACATTAGCTGAAGCAAAGTTACCAATTGAATGGCGCGGCCAATTTATATTTCGAAGTGGTATGACTGATGACGACTGGGATAACATAGCAGCCAGCGGATGTAAAGGTTTGTGGATAGGTATTGAAAGCGGAAGTGACATTGTGCGATGGCATATGAAGAAAAAGTTTTCTAATATAGACATGTATAAAAGTATAGAAGCACTTGGTAGGCGAAAAATTAATATGCTATACTTATTAATAGTTGGGTATCCAACAGAAACCGAAAAAGATTTTGATGACACTCTTGAGTTGTTGCGTCGGTCTGTAGCTTATAAAAGATATGTTGAAGTACGTTGTAATATTGCAATGTTACTACCAAATACCGAAATATATGATGAATTTTATCTGCATCACGGCGATGATCATCTATGGAAAACACAAACTACTGACGGGATACTAACATATAAAGTTAGGTACGAGAGATGGAAAAAAGTAAATATGCTTGTAGAAAATTTAGGATTAAAAAGTGACAAGCGTATTAAACAATTAGAAAAAGTAATACTTCGAAATATAGAGAAAGAAGATAGCAGAGTAATATGGCCAAAACATGTTTGATAAAAAACTCTCGTAGAAGCAGAGTAAAAGGTACAGGACCAAGAAGGCACGAAATGCTAACACATGGTGTTGTTTCATCTGATGTACCACAAGAAGTAATAGACGAGATATTACAAATTGCTAATACATATAATGAAAATGATCTAAGAGGTGATAATTATCAAATTTCACAACACTGTGATGTAGATGAAGCCTTTACTTCGTCTACTACTTATAGGCAGATATTATTACAAGAATTAAATGACGATTCAGACGACGAAATAGACGAGAAAAATTACATTCGTTGGCGTAGTGACATAACTACTAATAGAATACAAAAATATCTTAACCATGCATTTAAAACACCATACAGGGCTCGTATAAGCATTATGCACGGCGGCAACGAACTAAACTATCACATAGACACTGATACTAGTGTACTGTGCCGTGTACAAATACCAGCATTGGCACACGGAAGTTTGTTCCAATGGAAAACAAAAACAGAAGAAGTTAGTTTAGATATGCAATCAGGCAAAGCATATTTTGTTAATACAGGATGGTTACATAGAGTAATTAATCTAACAGATGGCATCCGTATTGTTTTATTATTTGGCGTAGACTACAACAATATTCCAGAGAAAGAAAGTTTGTTAGTATGAAAGTTATAGCAAACGGTTGGCAATTTAATACAGATCGTATGAAAGCTGAGTTGCAAAATATAATTAATCTAACAAGTACTGTGCATGCAGATGGGTTAACTGGTATAAGTCTTACATCAAGAACAGGAGACATATTAAGTGGATTTGAATATACTCCTAAGATTATGTATCCTCCCTTTCACACTCAGCTTATGACAGAAGAATATCCCAAAATATTTTTTGATTTAGATATTTGCAAAACTATTCCTGTGTATCATATGCTTGATTATGATGTACCGACACCGGCACTTACTGGATACTTTAAAGAGATACACAATTTCTTAGTAGCAAATAATTGTAATCCTAGACGCATGAGATTATCATGTTTAACCCCTGGCAGAACTATTCCTAAGCATAGTGACGGCGGCGGGTTCAAATTACATATTCCTATAGTAACAGATCCAGATGTTGTGTTCAATGTTAACAATAAAAACTATATATTAGAAGAAGGTAACGTATACATAGTAGATGTAGGAGTTCATCATTTTTATGTTAACAATTCAGATATAGATCGTTGGCATTTAATTTGTGATGTATATGATACAGGACACAATTTTGAGATAGGAAATTATACTCAAGAAGAATTTGAAATAGAAAAAGAAAATGCAGACTTGTGGCGTACATGGGTAGACGGCACAAGGACTCAGGGCCCACATCGTATTCGGTTAGGAGAAAAAAATTGAGTGTACATGTTGAAACAGATATTAACTTTAATAGTGTAACAGACAATGAAATTAAAGAATTTGGTAGAAATATTGTAAGAGATAATATTGTAATAGTACGTAACCAAGAACTTAGTGAGTCTAGAATTTTACACATATGCGAAACCATTGGTAACGTACTAAAGCCTAAACAATTTTTTATGCATCCAGATTATCCAGGACTATTCCGTGTTACTAATCAACGTAAAGACGGAGAAAAAATTGGCATCTTTGCAGATAAAGAACTTGACTGGCACAGCAATGGTAACGGTCGTCCGAGCGGCAATGAAAGTTGCGTAGCGTTATATTGTGTTAAGCCTGGCAAAAACAGCGTTACTAGCTTTTGTGACACACGCCGAGCATATAATGAGTTACCGGATGATATTAAAGAGATAGTTGATGATGTAGATTGTACATTCCAGTTTAAAAATAATACATTCTACAAACTAGAAGAAGGTGATAAAGAACTTATTATGTTTGAGAATAAGCGTATATATCCCGATGGTGTTACAAAGCCATTAGTATATAATCATCCATACGATAAGGGTAAAGGGCTATATTTTACATTTCATTACATTAGAAAAATGTGGAGACGTAGTGGTAAAGAGTTAGATCAAGAATGGCTAAAGCAATACTTACTTGATCATGTATTTCAAGAGAAGTACATTTACCATCACAATGATTGGCAACCAGGTGACTTTATCTTTATGGACCAGTTCCATAGTATACACAAAAGAAATGAAGTCGAAGGAGATCGATTTCTTTATAGAATAAGTTTTGATTATGAAGGAAGTTTCAATGAATAATTTTAGATATATATTTGAAGACAGATTTGCAGAAACAAAAGGTTACGAAGGCTTCGCTGCAGACAAAGAAGAAATTAATCACTTTTTTGAAACTAAAGTAAAAGGTAAAATAGCTGATCATTCTAATGTAGGTGTTGATTCAAAAAATCAACACATTTATAATCTTTGTTATGATTGTAACATGCCTGTATGGGAAGAATTGTATCAGCGTGTTGTAAATGTTGCAACAAAAAGTGGTGTAAAATTAAATTGGGATGAAATCCGACACTGTATTAGGTTTACATTTATATGGATGCCTCCGGGAGGAAATTTAATACCCCATACTGCTAGAGCATTTAGAGCATTAAGTGCTTTTAACATGCCTTTAAGAGGTAAAACAGAAATTAATTTTTACGAACATTTAGAAGGGCACAAACCGGGAAATAAAATTGAAACACACGAATATTTTAATCCTAATTTTTTAAATGTAAATAGATTTCACGGAATATATAATAACACAGATGATGAAAGAATGATATTGAAAACTCATCTAATGATAGTTCCGTGGGATAAGCTAGTTGAGAGCTATGTCGGCGACACCACTGTAAATATGTTTAATTTCACAGTTCCTTGGCAACAAATTCCAAAAGATTATCACAAATATGACAAAGTAAAATAATTTTAAAGATAAAAAAACAGGACTTTAAGTCCTGTTTTATTGTATAAATTAAATTTATACTTAGATTAAGCTAACCCAAGCACCGTTTTCGTAACCTTGGAATTTGTTAAGTGTTGTATTATAAAGTATCATACCATTAACTGCTGTAAGAGCGTCACGTTCTGTAGTAGTTAATCTACCAAGTAATACTTCTCCGCCAACGTCTAGCTTTGCCGCAGGAGCATCACCTGCTCCAATACTTAGTCTTCCAGTACTAGTAAATACTATAATGTTTGAAACTGTAAAATTACCAGTACTATCATATGGTACAAGAATCATTCTTCCAGGAACAATTTCATCGTTGACAGTAACGTTTTTATCAACACCTAGTCTAATTGTAAACGCTGGTTTGTAAGAATTACCGTCGTATCCCCTTGCAATAATATCGAATAGCGTATCACCTGCTTGAACGATTTCTGGATTATTGGTACCGTTGTTTCTAGCAGTGTTTATTATCATTTGATTTGCTGTGTTTACGCCTATAGTAGGATCAACAAATCCAAAAGTGCTAAGTATAGGGGCACCATTACCTAAAGTTGTCCCGTCAATTCTTACTGCTGTCGCAGTATCAATTGGACCGACAATCTTGCCGGTTACACCATCTATAAGTAACGTGCTGTCGTCTGCAAACACACTACCTGTAATATCGCCAATTACATTCCCATCAAATGTTCCACTTACTTGTGCAGCAGAAATAAGTCCAGTCGACGCATCAAATACTACAGTACTATCGTCTGCAATTAAATTACCATTAATTCTGCCAACAGTAAGTTGGTTTTCTACATTAAGTTGACTAATCCATGCTTCGTTAAACTGTTTAGTAGGCGATCCTAAATTCCAAGTAATGTCAGTATCAGGAACAAGATGACCTTGAATTGCTCCACCAAACACAACAATATCACTACCAATGCCGTCACCTAGGTTAATATTTCCTGTGGCAGTAATTGTACCAGTAATATTAATATTACCTGTTCCAGTAATATCGTTTCCGTTTAAGTCTAGTGTTCCACCTAGTTGCGGAGTAGTATCAGCTAATACAGAATCAATTGTTCCTGAAATGCTAGTAATACCTCCAGCAGTAGAACCGTCACCTACGTATAGCTGTTTTGTGTCTGTTGTATATACTAATTCACCTGCTAAGGGGGTGATTCCTAATCTTTCTGTATTAGTACCGCGTCTTACTTGTAAGGCCATCTATTAACTCCTGGATAATATTGTTACTAGTATTTATGCCTTTGACTGAAAGATTAGTTACGTTTCTTCATAAATAATGCTGTACGCTTTTTAATATCGTACTTAACTTTCTCAGTATCTAGTCTAAAATCAATACTATCGATAACATCTTCGTATTGCTCGAATAGTTCTTCTAGAGCCAATTCGATGTCTACGTTCTTTTTTTCGCGAGATCTTTTAACATCAATTTCCCAGATCTTTCCATCTTTAAACTTGACATTAATGCTGTGCAAATATTCAATTGGTACAACATCAACATTAATTTCGCTAAAAACCTCAGGCCATGTATCAACAACACCTGGTGGAAGTTTCTTACCCTTAGGCACTCTCGGCAGTTTTCTTAGTTGTTTTTTTGGTAGGAGCAAGTTCTTCTGCTTCGCTGCGTAACCGCTGTGCCTCTTTAAACATTGCATCAGCTTGCGAGCGTAGTTGTTTAGCTAAACTTTCGTCATCCAAAATACCATCATTAGTTGTAACCGCTTCGTCCATTGCTGCCATACTTGGTGTAACATATGCATCAGCTGCATTAGCTACACCCGTATTTGCTACTTGTGGTTTAGCACCACCTAGTGCAAGATCTGCAACAGTTACACCTTTTTGTTGGGCAATAATGTTATTAAGTTCTGCTAAGTTAATAGATGCATTGTTATTAGGGGTCATTTCTACCAAGTTAGTAGCAACTTTTTGCATTCTACCTGTGGTGTGGAAACGGGCAAGCATATTACTACCATCGGACAATTGTGATCTTGCCATTGCTTCGCCAAGTTCGTATGCATCTTGTGCAGTAGCTGAATTAATTAAATTAATAAGCGAGTCATGATCAGCTGCTTCTAAACTTTCAGTCAATACTATGACACAGTTTTCTGGTTCACCGGGTACTACTCGATATACTACGCCGCATTTTTTTCTAGTTTTAGCAATACGACCTACATGTTTTGTATCAGCCATTGTTATTCTCCTTTAGGTGCTTCTTGTTGTGCCGCAACTGCTGCCAAGAATGATTCTAGTTTATTGTAAATGGTGCCAACTGCTACCATTTCGCTTGTCTTAAATGCACCGCGCTGACTTGCTACGTCAATAACTTGTTTAATTGTAGTTAAGTCATTAACTGTTAGCTCTGAGGTAGCTGCTGCTTCTTTTAAGGGGGTAGCTGCTGCTTCTTTAACTTCTTCGGACATAATTTTTCTCCTGTTATGTAATTTATATTATATTTAATTGTATTTCAAATACGGACACGCCAAAGTGAAATAAGAAATTTCTTTAGCTTCCTCAAATCCAACTTTAGTCATGTTCTCAATACTGTTGCTACTAGATACTGCAACAGCCTTGCCTACATAAAATCTACCTTTAAGATGTTGTTCTATCCATTTAACTAGACTTTGGTCTAAGTTGTATCTTGTAGGCAAAAGAATGTATTCAAAATGCGGAGCAGGTAAATTTGCTCTCCGTATTTCAAAAAAGTTTAATGCATTGACTTCTTTTAGTTTCAAGCCGTTTCCTCGTAATGTGCTGTTAGTCCAAACGGTGCCTGCAAGTTCTTATCACTATGACTATGGATAATAAAGATAGTATCGCAATACGATTCATCACCCCAGCTATTCCAAGGATATCCATCTGTAAACATAATGAACTTCTTAGGTTGAATATCATTATATTTCATGTACTCCCAGTTAGCATCAAAATCAGTACCGCCGCCGCCAATAATTTCGTAGGATGACAAATCATCGCCGCCGTCTGCACTAAAGTCTTGCTCGTTATAGACCTTAGTATCAAAGCACCACAATTTAATGTTGTAGTCTTTGTATTCGTCCATAATGCCTTTAATTTCGCTTAGGAAGTCCTTTGCTTGATCGTTACCGATTGAGCCACTCATATCAAGTGCAATACAAATATCAATAGTTTCATCAAAGTTCATTCCTGGCAAAATGGCACCAGTCATTTGTCCTTTACGGCTTGGCCGGCTAAAGGTGTAATCGTTGCGTATAGTACTTTGGATTTGTTGACGCAGTATTTCGCGCCAGTTCATCTTAGGCTCAGTAAGCTCTTTGATCATACGCTGTACTTCGCCTGGTGTATTACCTGCACCTGATGATTGCGCCGCCGAAATCATGTTTTCTTTGATCTCGTCTTTGATCTTTTTCAGTTCTTCTTTAGAATATGTAGGACGGCTTTTGCTTTCTTTACCGTCGGCTCCGCTACCGCCAGGCTTGCCGTCTTTGCCGTCTTCACCTTCCCAGTCGATATGCTCGTCTAGTAGTTCGCCAAGTTGTTTAAGAAACTCTTCACCTTTATTCTTAGCGTCTTCAAAGATGTCGTCATATACGTCTTCTGAAGACCATTTGTCGTATTTAAAGTCTTGGTAGCAGTCAATAAATGTTGGCTTAGTACCAATACGATCTCGCACAAGCAAATTATTTACAATATAGTCTGCGGCAATATTATAAATTTTTGGAATACGGTCTTGTCTACGAGTTAAGTGGTCAAAGACGCAGTGTAGAATCTCGTGTGCAATAACAAACTCAATTTCTTTGTTTGACATTGCATTAAAGAATTGAGTATTAAAATACAAGTTACGTCCGTCTACGGCAGCAGTACCTAACCAATCATCTGCACTTTTGATCTGCAAACGAGTTGCCATATTACCAAAAAATGGATGACGTAACAGCAATCCAACACGAGCTACAATGATACGATCAAGTACATCAACTCGCATCAATCTAAGTTGTTCTTCAGTAAGCTCTTTAGGTTGCCAATTTTTCTTGCCTGTGACGCTCATTTTGCATTCCTTTTTAACTGTTATGTATGTATTATATATTACTTTACAGGAAAAGTCAAGTGAAAATGGACGTTTTTATTGAGAACGCCCAAACTCTTTTATGGTTACGCTTGTTGAGCGGCAGTAATATACTTACCATAACGTGTATGAAACTCGTCAAAGCACTCAGTTTCATCTGGGTCAATAGGCAAAGCATACTGTGTAAGAGCAAGTTTAATACCCATAACAACTAGCTCAGTCTCAAAGTTATCCATTGCAAAGCGCAGGAAGTTATTTACTTTGGCATCAAACTTTTTATCGTTCTTGTCGCATGCTTCTTTAAGCTCATAGCACAAAGACACAGTTAAAGAGTACATAGCACTAATTTCTTTTGACTTCATCTCTTTAACTTTGCCCTCTAAAATATCAGTAGGATTAGGCATTGTTGCCGACACTCGACGATGTGCCATAAATTTTACAGCAAGACCTTCGCCTACTGCGCCACTAACTAAATCAGTAGTAGTGGTGTCATCGTCATCATCTTCAAGCAATTCACTAACAAACATCCATGAACGAGGAGTAGCAAACGAACGACTTGGGCTCTTAGGATCAAAGTCGTACAAGTCTTTCTTTGCAAATGTCAAGTAACCTACAACATCGCGGTGTACTTTGTTATCAACTGCCCACTGGAACCAGTCATCAAATGATACTGCAAGTTCTAAGTGTACAAAGCGGTTAGCCAACGGAGCAGGCATACGGTACGTAACGCCCTTATCAGCTTCACGGTTACCAGCGGCAATAATAAGAACATTATCTGGTAATGTATACTGTCCAACTTTGCGATTCAAAATCAACTGATATGCTGCCGCTTGTACACTAGGAGCCGCTGAGTTCATTTCGTCTAGGAAAAGAATAATGAATTTATATTTAGATGCCATTTCAGCATCTGGCAACTCGCTAGGAGCACCCCAAACCATTTTGTGCTGATTTGGATCGAAGTACGGAATACCTTTGATGTCTGTAGGTTCCCAAAGGCTCAAACGAATATCAATAACTTTGGCTTCCATTTGTTCACCAATCTGATGAACAATATCTGATTTACCAATACCTGGAGGACCCCAAAGGAACAACGGACGCTTTTTCTTAAAAGCACGTACAATGCTTTTCTTTGCGCTGTTAGGAGTAACGGTACGAAGTGTGGAGATTTCCATTTTGTGTTCCTTAAAGGGTTATAAGTGCTTGTGTCTAACTATGTATATATAATAACACTGATAACAGCAAAGGTCAACCACTATTGGAGTCTAAATCGTCTTTTTTATGTCTGTTTAGGGCCTTTGTTAGGCCATACTTGCGTATATCGCCGCTAAACAGGTGTAATTCCATGGCTTTTTTCTCGTTTGTAACAATAATGCCATGCCTACCTAAGTAATACGGACAGTCGATAAAGTTGTCCATCCAAATTATTACATTAGTAGTAAGCTCAAAATCTCTAGGATACGGAACTTCATAGGTAGTAAGTTCTATATCTTCTGTAATAAAGCGAAAGCCTTCATCAGTAAGACGCAGCCCGCCTGTATCTTTTGCTCGTGTGTTCTTCCACCACACCGGAAAATACTCCTTTACAGCAGACTCACCGATACTTTTGTCAGCAGCCTTAAGGAATATTTTAGTGTAGGTTTCTTTCCAGTTCATTCGAAGATCGTTTCGCCTGTGGTAAGTTTAACCACAGAAAATTCGTCACTATTAAACAAATTGTTTAATTTTTTGGCTAGATTAAATGCATGCCCAGGATTTGAGAAGCTGGTCTTTTTATACTTAGGTCCTGGATAGCTAGTAAGCATATTTGCACTTTTAAGATTAAAAGGCTGATTTTGGAAAAACACAGCCCAAATGGCATCAGAATGTAAGACTTGTTCAGTTTTATAAGTCTTTTTATCTACATGTTCTTTTAATATGGTAGGCTTGGGTCTGCTCATATACGTTGTCCTTTAGTTAACTACGCATATATTTATCTCTTTTTAGAGTAGATTTACCACTTGCTTCCGCCATCCATATTAATTTGAATCACATCGTCCGCACCGCTATTCTTACGTGCAAGCAACTGCTCAAGGTCGCCGTTTAATCTTGCCATAACTTCGCCTAGAGTAAATGCAAGGCGTCGAGCTTGATCAATATTCATCTTCAGCTCTTTTTGGTTAGATGCATCAGCGCCCTTAACTTGACTAATAAACTGCTGAATAGGATTAGTGTTTAAAGGTTCAACGGTTGACACAGCTTAACTCCTGACGCATCTCAATTTCACTTTTGAATGGACCTTTAGTAGTGTAACGTTCTACTGTAATAAGTTTAGGACAAAAGCTCTTAACCCAACCTTTTTCAAACTGAATAATATAGTATCCTGCACAGTACAAACTCTTGCTCTTATCGCTTTTAGTAAACAAAGGAAGTTTACGTTTTACGTCAAACATAGGGTTAAAAGGAGTTGAGTTAGTTGCATAACCGTGTACTTCTTTTGTACTGATTTCAGTTATTGCTAACTCACTCCAACTTAGTTTTTGATCTAATGCTTTAGTAAGTTGGTTTTCAGTATGATAAAATTTAGTACCTGTCGGAGTACTTAAAATATACTGATCCTCATTTAAACTAATAGTGCCAAATTTAACACCTTTGTCTTCAACAATCCAAAACTTATTTTTAATAATTTCTTTTGCATTCATACCGGATACCTCGCATTTAATGGCTCTGCATAATAAGTAGCTTGATCTGCAATACGTTGCATATCCCACTTAGCACAGAATTTCATAAGACGCATGCCTACTTGATCTACTGTCTTAGGCACAGCATGCTCTTTAATTGTAGTAGTAATTAGTTCTTTAATGTGTTCGGGTTGTGCAGTTAAGTCACACAGTACTACATTACGCTGATAATCATCTAGCACACGATGTTCGACACCTTCATGATCAGTCCAACGCTGTAGCATCATGTTATTCCAGTTAAAGCCTTTTGTAACTTTATCTTCAAACGCTTCTGTAAGGCCAACTTTGTTCTTAGTGCCTTTTGTACGCACACCGGGATATGCACTAAACACATTATCACTAGTGTCGCCACGCATACACTTTTCAAAAATTTGCCACTTAGGATTAGGAGCAGGTTTTACTTCTTTGGTCTTCTTGTCAATAATAGGCTCACGCTTCTTATCGTCAAAGTATCCTTTGTGTGTAATAATTGTATTACTCACACCGTTGTACTGCTGTACATTAGGTGCAATAAGTTGTGCAAAGTCGCCATCTGTACTAATAATAATATGAGTGTCATTCGGGTGCATTTGTACCCAACCTGCAATAAGATCATCTGCTTCTAGTTGCTTGTGTTGCATAACAGTACAGTTAGTCTTTTCTGTAACAAAGTTTTTAAACTCGTCAAAGATTTCCCAAAACGCTGTATCTTCTGCAGATTCAGTAGGAGTAAGTTTATCACGTGCAACTTGTCTGTTACGCTTGTAAGGAGCATAAAAGTCCTTACGCCAGCTACGACCTTCTAAACAGAACACAACGTGATCTGCTTTAAAGTCAGTCCATGCTTTCTTTACACTGTTTAGCGTAATGTGTAGTGCCATGCCTACCTTTGTGTCGATATCGCCGCGTACTACGTGACGAGCTCTAAAGAA
>Ga0222630_1000233_pt1 | contig 28715 bp, 28 predicted proteins | sample AntAcemetagenom3_FD_179842 | JGI IMG/M metagenome (GOLD analysis project Ga0222630, IMG submission 179842) | Saline water microbial communities from Ace Lake, Antarctica - #3 | ecosystem: Environmental > Aquatic > Non-marine Saline and Alkaline > Saline | place: Antarctica: Ace Lake | collected...
CTTGGGTTATTTGCTTAACCGCAGCAACTTTAAACTCTTGAGTGTATCGTTCGCCTGCCATTGTTGGCCTCCTATTGCGTTACATTGTAACCAATTGGAGTGTCTATTAAACTGGGTGCGTATCAGTAAGGGTAAGTTACTATCTCAAGAACGAAGAGATGAGATAATACAACTCAAAGGAGAGGGTTATTCGTATCGAGGGATATGTACGAAACTTGGTGTATCTCTTGGTTCAGTTCAATACACAATTAAGAATTCAACAGTATGAGTAAAGAAAACTTATTTTGTTATCTTCGAGTGAGTACCAAATCTCAAGAGGAAGAAGGATCGTCTATTGAAAACCAACGTCATATCGGTCAAACGTTATGTGAAAAGTTGGGTATGGAATATGTTGAATTTAATGAGGGTGGATTTACCTCAATGGTTCGATCTGAGGAACAATTACTTAAATCTCCCCGACCTAAATTTGAAGAGTTAAGACAAGGAATCAAGATTGGTCGAATTACAAATGTTTGGTACTACAGTCGAAGTAGGTATTGTAGAGACGAAATCGAGGATGGAATAAATCGAAGATACTACTTCCAAAAGTATAAGGTAAACGTATTGGAGGGTGTCAACGGTGAACCACGGAAGTTTGGAACTTCACAAGAAAGATTCATGGATTCTATGTTTACCTCCATTCAAGAATTCGACAAAGATCAACGTAGAGAAGTATCGATCAGTGGTAAACGACATAAATCGAGAAGGGATGGGAAACTCGGTGTGTTTATGGGTGGAACGATCAATTTTGGTTTTGAAAACGTGGATAAGAGATGGGAGTTACACAAGGAAGAATCAAAGTGGGTATTGAAGATGTTTCAAATGTATCTCCAGAACCATTCATTGAAGGAGATCAAAGAGTTACTTGATTCAAGAGGTGTTGTACCAAGAAGGAGTAAGGTATGGAACATTGGTACGTTGTTAACTATGTTGAAGAATAGAGTGTATGTAGGTGAGTATCTCTGGAAAGACAAAGATACTGAAGAAGAGTTTCTTATAACTATACCAAAAATAATAAGTTACTCGTTATTCAACCGTGTTCAGAAACAAATAAACAAGACCCAAAAAAACAAGGGAGATAATGTAAGAAAGTACGACACCCTACTCTCGGATTTTCTTGTCTGTTCTTGTGGTGAAAGAATCACGGGTCAGATAAAAATGACTCACAACACTGGTGTTAAGAAATACTACTACTGTCATTCTAAAGAAAACAAATGGAAAGGTAAGAAAGTAGAAGTGTGTATGAATCGTAGAAGTTTGAATATGGATAAAACTGATACGTTAGTGACAGAGAAGGTACAGGAGATTATTGGTAACTCCAGTATCTTAAAGGAACGATTCAAAGAAGATATTCTTTCCAAAAAATCACTAACAGAGAAGAAGATCAAGGAAGAGAAGACGAAGTTAGAGAAACAAGTTGATAACCTAAATAAGGATATTGAATCTTTAATCAACTCCATATCATCAAACGAGATCAACCATCTAACCAAACAAACACGAACCGATATCTACCAACGAATTAAGGAGGGGTTAGAGGAACAGTTATCGATTGAAGAAGATACAAAAAAACTCAAGATTAAAGAGATTGATGATTTAGATAACCAGAAGGATTGGATTGATTGGGTAACAAAGTACTCAAGAGATATATCAAAACAGTTCAACAAGGTAACAACCGAACTATTAGATGGTGTTGTTAAGGAAATACTCATCACCCCTACCCTTGGTAAAAATAGAGATAACAAAGAGGTTCAGATAGGTCATCGGTTTGATGTAAAATTCAAACTTCCTATCGTTAATGACTCTATCAAGTATAACGATCCTGGTGACAAATCATTGGGGTATGATGTCGTTGGTGGAGTAAAATCATCAGAGGGAGAATTAATACCCTTGGATAAGGGTGGTAGACCCAAAAAAAAACGAGATCAAACAAATGGTTAAATACTGTTACATACAAAAACAATCCGTCACAGTAGAGTAATCGAAGAGGGTGTAGTTTTAGAGTTCACAATAGAGACTCAATCAAACAACCTCACCTATCACAAACCCTATTCCAAGAGACAGCAAATAACCTACAAACTCATCAAACATCTTCACGATGTTGAGGGGTGGGGTTATCGTGTTATTGCAAGGAAGATGAACTCATGGGGAGTAAAGACCCATAGAGGAAAGACTTGGAGTAATGGTTCTGTTCACTCTGTTCTAAAGAGAAGACACCAAAGAGATCTTAGAATACAAGATGTAAGAAACAAGAAGTATCCAATCAAGATCTCTAAGATGGTTGTCAGATGCCACACAGAGTAACTACTTAATGTAACCTTTACTTCTCTTTGATGTTATGATAAGTTTGCGTTACATTTTATGATGTGATGTCTGTCACACATATAAACAAGGAGTAATTATGGAAATATTAATACCACTTTTTGCGATCTCTGTTGGAATCATTGTTCCGTTGGCAGTCTTCTACTGGCAGTATCATGAAACTAAACAAAAAAATGAAACGATCATAGAGATATCTAAGTACATAGATGACCCATCCAAACTAGAAGACTTATTGGGCATGCTAGATGAAAGAAAAAAAGAACCAATTGATTATAGAAGAACTGGTGTGGTTACGTTATTTACTGGTGTTGGTCTGTTTCTGTTTGGAGTATTTTTTCTTGGTTCAATACTCAAGGGTGTTGGAGCATTAGTTGCTGCTATTGGTTTAGGGCAAATAATTGCTGGTTATCTTTATCCAAACACAAGTGAAGAACTAACCAATGCTGTTGAAGAGTTTGAAAAGATATAGTTTTGGGTAAAAATCACAAAAAACTTCAAAACAATCTTGAAGAACTGAGAAAATCTGCCGGTTTAACTCAACAAGAACTATCAGAGAGTGCAGAGGTTTCAAGGAAAAGCATCAATGCAATTGAAAATGGAATTTATGTTCCATCTACGGTTCTTGCATTAAAAATTGCAAAGACTCTCAACTGCTCTGTTGAAGATTTATTCAAACTACCTTGATGCAAAGGATATGATCTATCAAACTCCACCCTGTTGGAACATTCGGATACGGTAGAATAATCTGTAAGGGGGTAGTTGTCGTCCTTCACTCCTCTAGGGGTTTTAGGGATGAGACCACCCACAGATTGTTGACCTTCTTTGACCTCATAACCCCCAGATTTGAGGGTGTAATTATTTCTGTGTAACTCACCTCCAATCACCCCAACACTTCATAAGTTCTTCTATTTAGGTTAAACTCTAACAAATAATTTAGATAAAGTTGAGTTAGATATGAACATTCTTAATAAATTTAACCCCATCTTCTGTGTGTTAACTTTGTTTCTTTGCATCTCAGTATCCGTAAAATCTGAAGAAGGTGATACAGGATTGTGGAAGAGCGAAGACTGTAAAAACGTTAGTGAGGCAGCAGGATTTTTCTTATACACCTCTGGCGAACTATTAAAAACCGCAGACAAAGAAAGAAAAGCAGGAAGCAAGAACAAATCTGAAAAGACATATGAGTCAGCATTGTTTTTTTCGGAGTTATCTGAGAATGCGGCAAAGAATTTTGAGGTATTCTGCAAGAAATAATCGAATCAACCCCTTGTTGAAGAGGGGGTGTGTAAATCATTGCGCGAAGGGGTTAAGAAAACTGCTCTGAGTATGACCCAAGAGACCCCCTAGAATCGCATCTAAAGGACTTTCACCTGTATACCCATCGATACGGCAATGCCATTAAAACAGTTGGGTTCTACTAGTGTTGTAAGACACTTTTATATCTTTGAGTTGCGAGTAAGAAGTCGAGGGTGTAATTATTTCTCTGTAACTGCTCGGGTTGAATGTAATCCGCCAAGCGGTCTTCGAACTCAATCATAAATCTATTCAAGGCCGGTTTCCAGTTGCGCATCGCCATTGCCCATTTATTGGATGCTTCCTGCACCGCAGTCAGACCACTTTGATTACCCATTTGTTCTGCGAGTCCTAGGTCAATTAAAGGCGGTCTATCATCGCGCGTCGACGGTCAATCTTTCGCGGTCAACAAGGTCAAAAAGATCACATTGACGTAAGCTCGAAACGGTTTGTATGACTGGCGCGCAAGGTTAAAATTTTAACTCTAGGCCCTCGTGTGAACTCCTGAAGCAAACGGCATAACGGCGGTTCTCGCAAATAGCGCACCAACTAAAATGCCGATACAATTGATTTAGCAGACTATGTCATAATTACTTCTCGCATAAAAGCCAACAGCCACTAGCAAGAGTACAGCTATGTCCTTAGAAGAAATACGGGTCGTTGTGGTAGTTTATCTGGCGGTTATAACGCCCATAGTAGCGCTAGTGGTTGGCAAAAAGCATCTGCCCGACTGGGTGCCATTGATTTATCTTGGTTCGGTATTAGGCTGTGCGGTGGGTTGGGAGCTTTGGTTTAACTATGGATGGATTGACGGTGACCCAGTAGACGTCCGCAGGGCCATGGCCTTAAATATTTGGCTGCCTAAATCCATCAACTGGTTGATGAACTCACTGGCTGATGGAGGGGCTATTTGTTTAGGTGGCCTGTGGCTTATGTGGCTAGTTAGCGGGAAAGATTCCGCAGTGTTTAAGAGCTGGCACTGGGGAGCGTTCGGTGTATTGTTAGCCTGGTGCGTTGGGCAGAATATAATCGTGGAATTATTTTTATACCATGACCAGCTAGCGAATGGGAAAGTGCTGTCGTGGGCGCCTCTGGCACCAACTGGGCCCTATTTTAACCCAACCTTATATGAACTTAATGATCGCAGCGTGCGCTTGCAAACCCAGATTCCCTGGCTAGTTTTTCCTTTTCTGCTCTATCAAGCGGTTATCATGGCAACGCGAAAAATTACGGTAAAGCCATTACCGACCCTCGATTAATGCCGAAATTAATGACTGCGAAGAGATGACAAACCCGCCTGAAGTTGTCGCAAATGGGCATCGAGCTGCGGGCCTTTCTTTTGTGCGACACCTATAGCTAAAACGTCAATGACGGCTAAGTGAGCAATCCGTGATGACAGCGGTGTATAGATTTGAATGTCTTCTTTGGCGTCCACATCAATACCGATAGTCGCGCTGCGTGCCACTGGCGAACCGCTAGGTGCGAGACCAATGACGATACCGCCTGCTTTCTTGACCAGCTCCATTGAATCTAAAAGTGCCTGAGTACGCCCCGATTGCGAAATGGCAAATACTACATCGCCGGGTCGCAGAGAGGTGGCAGACATATTTTGCAAATGCGGGTCTGAGTAAGCCGCTGAGGTTATCTGTAGTCGGAAAAATTTATGTTGGGCGTCAAATGCCACCGCTGCAGAGGCTCCAAAACCATAGAACTCAACTCGATCTGCGGCATTAATAGCGGCCACTGCCGCCTCTAGCTTTTCTAACACAAGGCTATCGCGCACCTTAAGCAATGTATCGACTGTAGAATCGAAAACCTTATGCGTGTACTCCCGAGTTGAATCGGTCTCCGTCACCGCGATCTGCCCATAGCTGGGGCTTGATGCCAGCTGTTGCGCAAGCGCCAACTTAAAATCCTGAAAACCTCGACAGCCCACCGCGCGGCAAAACCGAACCACAGTGGGTTCGCTGACGCCGGATTGCTGGGCGAGGTCGACAATACGCATACGAATCACATTTAGCGGATCTTTAAGAACAAACTCTGCCACCTTACGTTCAGATTTACGCAATTCAGGGAGGGCGTCGCTAATCGATTGTGTAAGTTCTGCCGGCTTCATAAACTAACCAAGGTGATATTGCGTAAAAAATTTACAAGAAAACTGACTCAAAAGCCAGTTTTGTAGTAAAAAAATAGTTTTTTGGGGCTCATGCCGAGCATTTTGTGATATTTTGGGCTCTGTGACTACAAAAAGCGTCGGGTGGGGAGCAAAAAGAAATTTCAATGAAGCCGTTTTTTTGTCGCTAAGTTGCTAGAATGCAGCCCTATGGACGTTACCTCAATACTTGCTAAATTAAACCCCGCTCAGGAAGAAGCCGTTACCAGCGATAAGAAACATTTGTTGGTACTGGCGGGTGCCGGTAGTGGTAAAACTCGCGTGCTGGTGCATCGCATTGCCTGGAAAATTCAGGTGGAGAATGCATCGCCTTATTCTATTCTGGCAGTGACCTTTACCAACAAAGCATCGAAGGAAATGCGCGAGCGCATCGACGAGTTGATGGGTATGTCGCTGCGCGGCATGTGGGTTGGCACATTTCACGGCCTAGCTCATCGCCTCCTTAAGGCGCATTGGCGCGATGCCAAGCTACCTGAGAATTTCCAAATTTTGGATTCCGATGATCAGCTGAGATTGGTTAAGCGGGTCATGCGTAGTATGGACCTCGATGAACAGCGCTGGCCACCGAAGCAGGCACAGTGGTGGATTAATGGTCAGAAAGATGAAGGCCTGAGATCGACCCATATCCAGGAAGGTGGCGATCCCTACTTGGCCACTATGCTGCGAATTTATCGGGGCTATGAAGAGACTTGTGAGCGTCTTGGTGTGATTGATTTCGCCGAGCTGTTATTGCGCGCACTGGAACTTTGGAAGAACAACCCTGAGGTCCTCAATCACTACCAGCAGCGCTTTCAGCATATTTTGGTGGACGAGTTTCAGGACACCAACGCGGTACAGTATGCCTGGTTACGGATTTTAGCGGGCAAGGTCAGTGCAGTCACTGCCGTGGGCGACGATGATCAATCTATCTATGGTTGGCGCGGAGCTAAAGTGGAAAATATCCTCAGTTACGGGCGAGACTTCCCAGGCACACATACCGTCAAACTCGAGCAAAACTATCGTTCCACCGCTAATATTTTGCAGGCTGCGAATGCGGTAATCGACAAGAACCCTGAACGACTAGGTAAGGTTCTTTGGACAGATGCGGGAGAGGGCGAAACGATTGCGCTCTATGCCGCTTTTAACGAACATGATGAATCACGCTACATCGCCGATCGCATACAGAGCTGGGTCAATGACGGCAACCGACGCGAAGACTCAGCAATTCTCTATCGATCTAATGCCCAGTCTCGAGTGCTAGAGGCCGCGCTGTTACAGGCCGATATTCCCTATCGTATTTATGGTGGCCAACGCTTCTTTGAACGCTTGGAAGTAAAAAATGCCCTGGCCTACTTGCGCCTAATGTTGAACTGCCATGACGACGTCGCCTTTGAGCGAGTTATCAATACACCGACTCGCGGTATTGGCGATCGCACCCTAGAACTGATCCGTCAAATAGCCCGCGAGCAGGAAACGTCTATGTGGGGTGCATCGGTCATTATTGTTAAAGAGAGTCGCTTGGCTGCTCGGGCGACAAATGCTGTCGCAATATTTATTGAGCTGATCAATGAAATGAGTGGCCAGCATGATGAGGTCACACTGGCTGAGCAGGCTGAAAATGCTATCCAGCACAGCGGCCTGATTGAAATGCACCGTCGCGAGAAAGGCGAGCGCGGACAGGCACGAGTAGAAAACCTTGAGGAACTGGTCAGCGCCTGCCGGAACTTTGATCCAGAAGACCATGATCTTGCGGTGTTGCCGCAATTCCTCGACCAGGTGGCCTTAGACTCTGGCGATCGCCAAGCAGATGAGGACCAGGATGCCGTGCAGTTAATGACGCTGCACAGCGCCAAGGGTTTGGAGTTCCCGCTAGTCTTTATTGCCGGTATGGAAGAAAACTTATTTCCACATAAGATGTCTATTGATGAGCCGGGCAGGTTGGAAGAAGAGCGCCGCCTAGCCTATGTGGGCATTACTCGGGCGATGCAAAAATTGTATCTCACCTTTGCCGAGAGTCGCTCAATATATGGTAGCGAATCATTCAATTCCGTGTCTCGCTTTGTGCGGGATATTCCCCAAGAGGTCATTGAAGAGGTCCGGCTACAGAATAATATTGCCAGGCCAACCACCTACGCCGCCGGCGCGTTACAAAGTGATCCCGGTGCTGACACGGGCTTTAATTTAGGTCAGCAGGTAATTCACAATGTCTATGGTGAAGGTGCTATCTTAAACTTTGAGGGCAATGGGCCAAGGGCTAGGGTGCATATTCGTTTTGAATCCGTTGGCACAAAGATATTAATTTTGGCTTCAGCGAATCTGACTGCAGCATAAATGATAAAGGTAAAGGGGATAACAATGCGCATAACAATAATGGCACTTATGGTTTTCGTCTTGGCCGGCTGTGGTAGTAAGACAGCTGTGAGCGACTCAGAAAGTACCGTAGATACCCAGCAGATCTTTAAATGGAAGCTAGTGACGACCTGGCCGAAAAACTATCCTGGTCTTGGCTCAGCACCGGAAAACTTTGCTAACAAAGTTGCCGCCATGAGTGGCGGCCGATTAACCGTTAAAGTGTTTGGGGCCGGTCAGCTTGTGCCCGCTTTTGAGGTTTTTGATGCAGTGTCTCAGGGGACGGCTCAGGTAGGTCATGGCGCCTCTTACTATTGGACGGGAAAAACTAAGGCCGCCGCATTTTTCACCTCGGTACCTTTTGGTCTGAATGCCCAAGAGATGAACGGCTGGCTCCACTACGGCGGCGGTCTAGAGTTGTGGCGCGAACTCTATGAGCCGTTTAATTTGGTTCCCTTTGCAGCCGGCAGTACCGGCGTGCAGATGGCTGGTTGGTTCAATCGCGAGATCAACTCAATGGATGACATCAAAGGCTTAAAAATGCGCATCCCGGGTTTAGGTGGGGACGTGATTACCCGTGCTGGTGGCGTGTCTGTGACCATGCCGGGCGGCGAGCTTTACACCTCGATGCAAACCGGTGTGATTGACGCCACCGAATGGGTTGGCCCCTACAATGATTTGGCGTTTGGCTTCCATCAGGTGGCAAAATATTATTATTATCCCGGCTGGCATGAACCAGGCCCGATCCTAGAGTTGATTGTTAATAAAGATGCCTATGCCTCTCTTCCAAAAGATTTGCAAGCCATTGTAGAGGGCGCAGCGCGAGCGGTGAATCAGGACATGCTTGATGAGTATACGGCGCGCAACAACAGCGCACTGGTTGAACTGGTTGAAACTCATGGGGTTGATGTGCGAAAACTACCCGATGATGTGGTCGCAGAGTTGCGCCGACTGTCAGCGGAGGTTGTAGAAGAGCTGGCAGACGACACAGAGATATCGCGCCGTATTACCGAGTCAGTAAAGGCCTTTCAGAAACAGGCTATGACCTATCATGAGATCTCAGAAGAGGCTTACTATCGGGCCCGCCGGCAGTAGTGACCGGCTGACAAGAAGAAGCTGACTTCTCTATTGGTAGGCAGACTGCAGCCCGACGAAGCAATAGCACAGGCTGCCCGATCGATCTCTAGTTTTTCCAGAACGTCGGTGTAAACAGCACGAGTAACGTAAAGATTTCTAGGCGCCCTAGAAGCATCCCCCAGCACAGAACCCATTTGGCGAAGCTGCCGATGTCGGCGTAGTTGGTAGCGACGGCACCGAGGCCTGGGCCAAGGTTGTTCAGGGCCGCCGCGGTCGCCGAATAGGCGGTCACATAGTCCAAGCCGGACGCTAGCAATAGCAGCACCATAAAATAAAAGAGCGCCAAATAGACACCAAAAAAGGCCCAGATTGCGTCGGTTACACGCTCTGGTATTTGCTGACGGCTTACCTTTATTGGCAATAGCGCATTGGGGTGCACTAGGCGATAGATCTCGCGAATGCCCTGTTTACCCAATATCAGCATGCGGCCAATCTTAATACCACCACCGGTAGAGCCGGCACAGGCACCAAAAAAAGACAGAAAGATTAAAAAGAACGGTAGGAACGTCGGCCAAGCATGGAATTCGGCGGTAGTAAAACCTGTGGTAGTCATGATCGATACCAGGTGAAAAATACCCTGACTAACACTGTCGTTCCAGTCGTAGGTGCCGCTGTAAAAGAGATACAGGCAGGTAATCACCCCCCCTATCAGCAAAATGTAGATATACATTCGCGCTTCCGCATCCTGCCAGTAGAAGCTTAGGCGCCGGTTGTGCCAGACCATATAATGTAATGCGAAGTTGAGACCAGAGACAATCATAAAAAAAGCACAGATCGACATAATCAAGCCGCTGTCAAAAAATCCCATACTGGCATCATGTGTAGAAAATCCGCCAATTGCCACCGTAGAGAAGCTGTGACAAATAGCATCAAAGCCACTCATGCCTGCGGCCCAATAGCCGAGAGCGCAGATTGTAGTTAAGGCCAGATAGATGCGAAAAAGCACATTGGCCGTTTCCGTGATACGGGGTGTTAATTTTGAATCCTTAACGGGCCCCGGGGTTTCTGCCCGATAGATCTGCATGCCGCCAACACCTAGCATCGGTAAGATTGCCACGGCAATCACCACGATTCCGATGCCCCCCAACCACTGCAGCTGCTGGCGATAGTAAAGAATAGATTTAGGCAGATCATCCAGCCCAGAAATTACCGTGGCGCCGGTCGTAGTGAGGCCGGAGATTGACTCAAATAGCGCATCCATAAAGCTCAAGTTAGGCGCCTCTGACAGCATCAGCGGTAGCGCCCCAAATGTACTGAGCACCAGCCAGAAAAATACAGTGACAATAAATCCGTCACGTGTCCGCAGCTCTCCCCGACTATTTTTTGAGGGGAGCCAGAATAGGATACCTACAAGTAAGGTGATAACAAAAGCTAGAAGAAATGTCGGCGAGGTGTTTTCTTCAAAGCCCCATGCCACCAAAATGGGCGACAGCATAGTAAGGCTGAAGATCATCAGCAGAATGCCTAGAACCCGAGCAATAACAGCAATATGCATAGAGACTGTTGCCTTAGAAAAAAGAGAAGTTTACCGCAAATAGTTTCTCGACGGCTTTGGTATTTTCTTTATCGACCACGAACACAATGACATGATCGTCACTTTGAATAATGGTGTCATGATGAGCAATAATAACCTCGCCGTTGCGCACCAGCGCAGCCAAGGTGACTCCCGATGGTGACTTAATATCACCGATTGCCCGGCCCACAACCTTTGAGCTTTTTTGATCGCCATGGACAATAATCTCTAAAGCTTCAGCCGCACCCCGCCGAAGTGAGTGCACGCTAACAGTATCGCCTCGGCGAACATGAGTCAGTAATGAGCTGGTAGTTGCCTGCTGTGGTGAGATAGCGATATCGATTTCGCCACCCTGCATCAGATCGGCATAGACGGGGTTGCTAATCAAAGTCATCACCTTTCGAGCACCCAGACGCTTGGCCAGTAGTGAGGCCATAATATTGACCTCATCATCGTTGGTCAGTGCAAGAAAAACATCGGTCTTATCAATGTTTTCATCGAGTAATAATTCCTGATCTGTTGCCGAGCCTTTCAACACAACGGCTCGGTTAAGCTTCTCTGAAAGGAACTTGGCCCGGGTTTCAGAAAACTCAATAATCTTAATATTGTACTTTTCCTCGAGTGCCTTAGTCAGGCGAAAGCCAATATTACCGCCCCCGGCGATCATGAGTCTGCGATAGGGTTTTTCCAATCGCCGCAGCTCACTCATTACTTTGCGAATGTTTTCCTTGGCCGCGACAAAGAAGACTTCGTCACCATCTTCAATCACGGTGTCGCCCACAGGAAAGAGTGCGCCGTCTTTGCGGAAAATGGCAGCCACTCGGGCGTCAACGTTGGGCATATGTTCTTTTAACGCGCGCAGCTTTTGACCCACGAGAGGGCTATCTTTTACCGCACGCAGGGCGACTAACTGGATATTCCCGTCAGCGAAATCAAGCACCTGAAGAGCCCCAGGTTGTTCCACTAATCTGCGGATGTAATCAGTTACCACCTGCTCTGGGGTGATCATGACATCCACCGGCATATGCTTATCATTAAACAGCAGATTCTTGTATTTTGGGTTGGTATAGTTCTGCGCACGCACCCGGGCAATTTTGGTTGGCGTGTGAAACAGTGAGTAGGCGACTTGGCAGGCAATAATATTAATCTCGTCACTGTTGGTTACTGCAACTAACATATCGGCATCTTCGATGCCCGCTCTGACCAAGACGTCAGGATAACAGCCAGTACCACTCACGGTCCGAATATCGAGCCGATCCTGTAAGGCACGAAGAGCGCCGTCGTTGATATCGACAACCGTGATGTCATTGTATTCGCGCGCTAGATTCTCTGCCAATGTCGCGCCAACCTGTCCTGCTCCGACTATTACTATTTTCATTATTGTCCCAGGTAGTTACATCAGTAACGTTACAGCTTCTTTAATCTCGAGTAATAAAAACCGTCATTGCCATTCGCCAAAGGGAACAGCTGTCGTCCATGATCAGTGGCTATTCCCCAAGTCGCCTCAATAGCTACGAGCTGTGCATCATCTTGTGTTCTTATAAAATCTCTGACAATCTGATCATTTTCTACGGGCAATACTGAGCAGGTTGCATAAAGTAAAATACCGCCAGGCTTCAAGGTTTGCCAAAGGCTAACCAAAATCTCAGCCTGTATGGCCGCTAGCTTATCAATATCTGCAGGTTTGCGCAGTATTTTGATATCGGGGTGCCGACGAATAACGCCGGTAGCTGAGCAGGGGGCGTCCAGCAGAATACGGTCGAAGGCGTTGCCATCCCACCAGCTGTCTAAATCATTGACATCAGCCGCCACTAATTTAGCCTCTAACCCAAGTCTTTCAAGGTTTTCGGTCACTCGCACCAACCTGCGCCGCTCCAGATCAATCGCTAAAACGGATGCAAGATCTGGCTGACTCTCCAGAATATGGCATGTCTTGCCGCCGGGTGCGCAACAGGCGTCTAAAACGCGCTGCCCGCTATCCAGCAGTAGTAAATGAGCGGCTAATTGTGCAGCCTCGTCTTGAACGCTAATGTCGCCATCGCTGAAACCGGGCAAATCAGTGACATCGCGGGGTGTCTCCAATAGAATCCCCACGGCACTAAAATCGGTACGATTAGCGACAATGCCGGCATCCTCAAGAACGCACAGATAGTCATCGCGCGACGTACGCAGGCTATTAATCCGCAACGTCATGGGGGCCCGTTGGTTGTTGGCTTCAATAATCTGTGAGGCTATCTCGCTGGGCCATGCTTCATTAATTTTATTCAGCAACCACTTTGGATGCGCGGTCTGAAACACGAGGTTATCAGTCTGGTTATCTAGTATCTCATGTCGCTGGCGCTGAAAGCTGCGGAGTACCGCATTGACTAACCCTTTAGCCCAGAGCCTATTGAGGCTACTGACCGCAGCGACGGTTTCATTAATAATGGCGTGCTCAGCGATTCGCATATGCATGAGTTGATAAATCCCACAGGCCACTAAACCTTGAATCTCAAGGTCTTTTTCACGTAGTGGCTTTTCAATCAGACCCTTGAGAATGATGGCGATCTGGGGATACCAACGCAGCGATCCGAAGCAGAGTTCCTTAAGGAGGGAGCGGTCCTTTTCATCGATCTTATCGCTGTATTCTGGCAGTAGTGCGGTAAGTGACTGACCGCGGAGTACCTTAGCGATCACTTCAGCCGCGGCAGCCCGGGTGCTGAGTTTCTTTCTATTTTTGAATTTTTCGTACATAGATTACTGATCGAACTGTTTGCCAACGGCAAACAGCTCAGCACGTGATTTTAGTATCTCAGATACTGCCATTTTGGATTTGCCCGCCAGCTGAATTTCTGTCACTAGCAGGGAACTCTGTCCGCAGCTAATCAATAGGCCTGCACTGTCCGCCGCCATTATCTGTCCAGGCAAAGCGCTCGATGAACTTGCCACCTGCGCACCCCAGATCTTGACTCTCAGCCCCGCCAGCTCGGTATAAGCCGCGGGGAACGGATTAAATGCACGGATACGCCGGTCAATAATCTTGGCACTATCCGACCAGTTAATTAGCGCCTCGGCCTTGTCGATTTTATGGGCATAGGTACTCTGATTATTATCCTGAGTTGTGGACACAGCATCGCCAGCCTCCAAAGAATCAAGCGTCGTCAGTAGTGCCGGCGCGCCCAGTTCAGCGAGCTTACCGTAAAGTGAACCGCTGGTTTCATTCGTCGCAATGGGGCAGCGTGTTATAGACAGCATGGGGCCCGTATCTAAACCGACATCCATTTGCATGATGGTAACGCCACTGTGCTGGTCTCCGGCTTCAACCGCACGCTGAATCGGCGCCGCTCCGCGCCAGCGCGGCAGTATTGAGCCATGGACATTGATGCATCCCAAGCGAGGCGCTTGCAAAATAGCTTGTGGCAGGATTAACCCATAGGCAACTACGACCATAATGTCAGCCTGCAAATCGCTGACGATAGACTGTTGCTCAGGGTCTTTTAGCGAAACGGGCTGATAGACCTGTAGCCGCAACTCATCGGCAAGTAACTTGACAGGGCTAGCAGTGATTTTTTTACCTCGCCCGGCTGGTCGGTCAGGCTGGGTGTAAACCGCAATAACTTCGTGCTTGAGGCTTAGCGCCTGAAGGTGGCTCGCCGCGAAATCGGGAGTTCCTGCGAAAATGATTCTCAACCGATTGCCTGTAACCGTTGTTTTTTGAGTTTACTACGGATACGTTGGCGTTTTAGTGGCGAAAGGTAATCAACAAATAACCGGCCTTCCAAATGGTCTATTTCATGTTGAATACAGACTGCTAGCAAGCCCTCAGCCTCCTCCTCGAAAGCTTCACCATCCCGATTTAGAGCGCGAATAATAACATGCGCTGGGCGGGCTACTGACTCATAAAAGCCGGGAACTGAGAGGCAACCTTCCTCGTAGGGGAGTACTTCGGGCTCGAGTACCTCGATCTCAGGATTGATAAATACTCTGGGTTCGGTTTTATCTTCGGAAAGGTCCATCACAATAATCCGTTGATGCACGTCCACCTGCGAAGCGGCTAGGCCAATACCATTGGCCGCGGCCATGGTTTCAAACATGTCGTCAACAAGACGTCGGATGCTGTCATCCACGTCTTCAACAGGCACAGCTTTAATGCGCAAGCGGGGATTGGGGTATTCAAGAATAGTTAGTCTGGCCATAGCGAATGTGATGCACATCTAAAAATTAGTTAAAAGGACTGCTACCATTATATGGAGGCGTTTTTTGCACTTTCCAGCCTCCCGGCCCGAGATTATACCTTAGGGGAAAGGACTCCACATGAAAAAACGTGTTGCTGTATATATCTCGCTGTTAGCGGCGCTGATCAATACCGATGCGGCGGCGCAGCATAAGACTATGAAGTCAGAAATATCTAACCGTGAGGTCACACTATCCCCACAAATCCGCGAGCAGACACGTCAGTCGCCCTCAGCCCCCCTGCCCCAGGATATTATTCAACAGTTTCTTTCCCACAATGTGGTTACCACGAGGGGGGAGATAGATGCGGCACCCTATGTGTTAGGTGGTCAAGAGGGTCGGCTTTTAGTGGCGCAGGGAGATGACTTTTACGCCCGCGGTGATTTCACCAGCAACCAGCACATCTATGGCATATACCGCCCTGGCCAGCCATACATTGACCTCGCCACGGGCGAGCTTTTTGGTGTGCATGCCAAGCAAGTTGGCTCTGCTAGGATTAAGCAGATCAATGGAAGCATTGCGACCCTGGTTGCCACAGGGTCATCGGCGGAGCTTCGCCGTCAAGATAGATTATTTCCTCGTCAGGCTCGCAGCCGGGCAACCGCCGTCTATCCTCGCTCATTGGACCATGTTATCGAGGGGCAGGTGCTGGCTGTCCCAGAGGGTCTCCGTAAAGCAGGCTTCCTCGATATTGTTGCCCTGAATCGCGGGACTCGCCATGGCTTGAGTAAAGGAGCAACAATGGGGGTGTATCAAGCGGGTAATTCGATTAACGACCCCATAACCGATCAGCGCATGCGTCTGCCAGATGAACGCATAGGCCTACTCACGGTTTTTTACACTTACGAAAACATGAGTTTTGGGCTAGTTATGGAGGCCGATCGGCCGCTGACAGTGGGCGACCGCGTGAGTAATCTCTGATCGGGCGTCGGTTCTGAAAACTGAGGTTAAACCAGATTATGACGAGTAAAGACGATCAAGAAACTCATTACGCGCTTGTGTCTCAATCGCTCACAAAGTTTCCACCTAAATTACAGGCTGAGTTAATTGGGCGAATTGGTAGCTACAGGGCCCTATTCACAGCGCCGCCGAGCAGCTTCGAACCTGAACTTGGACAGCTTGTGAGTCGGCTACAAGAGGAGTATCAGCGCCAACATTGGTCGTCTCAGATTGACATAACCTTAGAGATGATTGAGCGCTTTAGGGCGCAGATTATTCCGATCACCAGTTCTGACTATCCACAGCAGCTCAGGCAGATTGCGGGTGCCCCCGCGCTTCTCTATGTGCGTGGGGACCCGGTCAACTTACACCTGCCACAGATCGCCATTGTAGGTAGTCGCCGTATGACCCGCGGTGGTGAAATCAATAGTCTGCAATGGAGTAAATTTCTGGCCGACAGTGGCTTTACCATTACCAGTGGATTAGCTCTGGGAGTGGACGGTAGCGCTCATCGAGGAGCTTTAAAATCCGTAGTGGGCAAAACAATTGCTGTTATGGCCACCGGCATCGACAGGATATATCCAACCCGGCATCGAGACCTTGCAGCAGCGGTATTAGATTCAGGCGGCACCCTGGTTACTGAATTTCACCCTGGTGAAAAGCCGCTGCCAAGTAACTTTCCGAGGCGTAACCGGATTATTAGTGGCCTAAGCTTAGGCGTTTTGGTGATAGAAGCCGCGGTGAGAAGCGGTTCATTAATTACTGCCCGCTGTGCGCTGGAGCAGGATCGTGAAGTCTTCGCGATTCCCGGATCTATTCATAGCCCTCAGAGTAAAGGCTGTCACCTACTGATTAAGCAGGGTGCCCATCTAGTTGAAAGTGCTGCTGACATTATCGCAGAGCTCGGTGCCGCCTTAGGTGGGGTTGCATCCTTAGCCCTGCAAGAGACTAGCCTGCTCCAGACAATAGACGCTGAGGAGGCGGCGTTATTAGAGCGGCTCGGCTTTGACCCGATCGATATGGACAGTCTGAGTCGCGACCATAGCTTGACCACGGAGAGGCTTGCTCAGCTGCTCATTGGCCTTGAATTAAAGGGCCTCATCTGTAATGAACATGGCTTTTATCAGCGTATAATTTAGCCGCAGTCTAATGGTGCTGTTGCACCCGTTCTCAAGTTCCGGTAGCCTGCGCGATTATTGAATAAGGTGACTAACTCATGAAAAAACCCTTTGTAGCTATTCTGATGGGATCAGATTCTGACTTACCTGTAATGGAAGCCAGCTTTGAGATTCTAAATCAGTTCGATATTCCTTTTGAAGTTAAGGTGACATCAGCTCACCGAACGCCTCAGGCAACCCACAGTTTTGTCACGGATGCCGATGCGCGAGGCTGTGCTGCCTTTATCTGCGCTGCAGGCATGGCCGCTCATCTAGCGGGTGCTGTTTCAGCGATTACCTTAAAGCCAGTTATCGGTGTGCCTATTAATGGCTCGCTGGATGGTCTGGACGCGCTGCTCTCAACTGTACAGATGCCTGGAGGGATTCCCGTTGCCACCGTTGCCATAGGCAAGGCTGGAGCAAAAAATGCAGCCTATTTAGCCGCGCAAATTATCGGCGTTAGCGACCCTGAAATGCATCACAAATTGATCGCCGAACGTGCGGCCAATGCAGCGGCAATTATCGCCAAAGATGCGGCGCTTCAGGAAAAGCTAAAAAATAGCTGATCACTGCAGTGATTGATTGGCGCAACCATCCCAAGATTTGTCGTGCCGCGACTGTGCTGCAGGACGAGGGCGTGGTTGCCTATCCCACCGAAGCGGTCTGGGGCCTGGGCTGTGACCCCTGGTCTGAGTACGCAGTTCAAAAAATCCTCAGGTTAAAGCGGCGGTCCGAGGCGAAAGGTCTCATCTTGATCGCCCACCATATCGACCAATTTGCCCCATTTTTGCAAGGCCTCGATGCCCAGACTCTGAGGGCTATGCAAATACCGCATGACAAACCGATCACTTGGCTTGTCCCGGATAATGGTGCCGCGCCGGACTGGATCGTCGGCGAACACGACTCGTTGGCTCTGCGTATTACTCAGCACCCAGTTGCGGCGGCGCTCTGTCGGCAATTTTCCGGGCCGCTGGTATCAACATCCGCCAATCCGAAAAGTTTGCCCGCAGCCACCACAGGGCTTAAAGTGAAGAGCTACTTTGGCAGCGGTATTGATTATCTGTCACCAGGCACCATTGGTCAGGCACCGAAAGCCAGCGAAATACGTAACCTACTAACGTCTGAGGTCATCCGTCCGGGATAGTATGCAGTCAATAGATAAAAGTTTGGTTAAGCGCTACCTACTGCAGTTACAAGACAGCATCTGTGCTGCGCTGCAGGCCGAGGACGGCGCCAGCTGGAAAGAGGATAATTGGGTTCGTGACGAGGGTGGCGGTGGCCGCAGTCGTGTCACGGTTGATGGTCCCTGCATTGAAAAAGGGGGTGTTAACTTCTCCCATGTCTTTGGCACACAGATGCCGGCTTCGGCTACTCAAAGCCGCCCTGAACTGTCAGGACGTAGTTTTGAGGCGATGGGTGTCTCGCTAGTGATTCATCCGCACAACCCCCACGTGCCAACCTCACATGCTAACGTGCGTTTTTTTATAGCAGAAAAAGAAGGCTCAGATCCGGTGTGGTGGTTTGGTGGAGGCTATGACCTAACACCCTATTATGGCAATGAGGAAGACTGTGCGCACTGGCATCGGACCGCCAAAGAGGCGTGTGACCCGTTTTGCTCGACGCTATATCCCCGCCTTAAAAAGACCTGCGACGAGTACTTTTATTTGAAGCATCGCGGTGAGCCGCGTGGTATTGGCGGTCTTTTCTTCGATGACTTTAATGAGCTGGGGTTCGAGCAGAGTTTCGCCTTTATGCAGAGTGTTGGCGACAGCTTTATTAAGGCGTATTTACCGATCTTGCGACGCCGTCGTGACCTCGTCTTTGGCGAGCGCGAGCGCAACTTTCAACTCTATCGCCGTGGCCGCTATGTTGAATTTAATCTGATTCACGATCGCGGAACACTGTTTGGACTGCAAACCGGAGGCCGCACTGAATCCATATTGATGTCCCTGCCGCCGCTGGTTCGGTGGGAGTATGATTGGACACCACAGCCAGGTAGCCCTGAGGCCGAGCTGTATGAAAAGTATTTAATCCCTTGCGACTGGATCTGAGATGCCTGACAAATATGCCGTTTTTGGCAACCCAATAGAACACAGTAAATCGCCGAATATCCACCGTGCGTTCGCGAGTCAGACCGATCAAGTCATGGATTATACCAAGCAGCTGGTTGATATCGACGGGTTGGCGGCCGCTGCGGATCAATTCTTTCAGTCCGGAGGTAGAGGCCTAAATATTACAGTGCCTTTTAAACTCGACGCCTATGGCTATGCGTCCCGGACTACCTCAAGAGCCCGTCGCGCCGGTGCGATTAATACCCTAACCATGCAGGCCGATGGGACAGTGCAGGGTGACACTACTGACGGTATTGGCTTGGTTAGAGATCTGACTCAGAACCTGGGCTGGGATATTCGCGCCAAAAGAGTGTTGATTCTGGGTGCTGGTGGTGCGGTTCGCGGCATTTTAGAACCCATCTTGAGCGAGCAACCACAGCATGTCGTGATCGCTAATCGCAGTATTGAAAAAGCCCTGCAGCTTGCCAAAGGCTTCGCTGAGTTAGGCTATATACTGGGCTGTGGCTTAGATATGCTCGATGGCCAAGAATTTGATTTGATCATTAACGGCACTAGCGCGGGTCTAAAAGGCGGCCTGCCGACACTGCCGGGTAGCCTACTCGGCCGGCCTAACAACCTAGCCCGCTGCTACGACCTGATGTATGGTTCGGAGCCAACCACCTTTATGCACTGGGCGCGCGCTGGAGGCGCAGAGGCAGCGGATGGTTTGGGTATGCTGGTTGAACAGGCCGCAGAATCCTTTGAGATTTGGCGGGGGGTGCGTCCAGCGACCGGCCCTGTCATTGAACTTCTCAGGGCGCAGCTCTCAGCCTAGGTCCGCTCGAGTTCTAGCGCTGGTTGCGCTCTAGCAGATACTGATCTTTGAGTTTGACATAGTTGGCGGGTGAATAAGTAAAGAACCCCCTCTCTTTCTCTGACAGCTTGCGCATCGGCTTACAGGGATTGCCCACATAAACGAAACCGCTCTCAAGAGTTTTGCCCGGCGGCACCATGCAGCCGGCGCCTATAATGACCTCATCTTCAATGACTGCGCCATCATTGATAATCGCTCCGTTACCCACAAGAATTCTATCCCCTAGGGTACAACCATGCAGTATCGCGCGGTGGCCAATGACCACGTCATCGCCGATAGATAGCGGAAAACCGCCAGGATTAAAATCTGAGGCGTGGGTAATATGCAATACCGCATTATCCTGAATATTGGAGCGCGCGCCGACTGAAATGCTGTGCATATCGCCGCGAATAACTGCGCCGGGCCAAACTGACGCGTCGTCACCGAGAGTTACGTCGCCAATAACGGTGGCTGCAGGGTCTACATAGACACGCTGACCTAGTTTGGGAGAAATTCCCCGATGGGAACGAATTGAGTGATCCATATGCCGAAATGCTCGATATAATAAAGGCTCCTATTGTGGTGATGTATTGATGACTTTTTCAACTAAAAAACGATTTATTGCTGGGGTAATTTGTCCCAAGTGTTCCGAAATGGACAAAATCCAAGCCTATGCTGAAAATGGCGTCGATTATCGAGAGTGTGTCAGGTGTGGTTTTAAGGACGAAATGCGTCTGTCGTCAGCGCCACGAGAAGTGGAGACGCGGGTCAACACCAGCAGTGATGAGATCGCCAATCAAACCCAGCCAGTACGGTTAATTGATCCGGCTAAGCACTGATAAAGGTATCTGTTTGCGATCCACCCTAGGCTTATTCGCATGACTTATAGTGATTAGCGTGGCGCCTGATAGCTGGATTATTGAGCGATAATCCTGAGTAATCTGAGGTGCTGTAAGATAAAAATGACACTTTAGACCGGTCAGTCGCATTAATTGAAGTGGGTGTAATTAAATTTGGTCGTATTCTAGCTAGTGAAACGTAATGTCTTTTGATACAATCGCCGCGCTTTTAAAGGGCCCGCGGTCGATTGCCGAACGGGCCCAAAGAGAGAAGGCTTTTATTCCTAATTTACCACGGAGAATCAAGCGATGTTGAAAAGAGCGCAAGCACTTTTCTTGAGACTGCTGAGTCCTGCGATTGCACTTGCAATAGCGGGGGGTGTTAGCGCGGAAAACGCTACACGGCAGATCAATATGCCTCAGGGAGTCACAGAAGTCAGTCAAGCAGCTTACGATATTCACATGATAATGATGTGGATCTGTACGGTTATTGGTATTGCTGTGTTTGGCTTTATGTTTTACGTCATGTATGCACACAGAAAATCACGCGGCGCTGTGGCGGCTAACTTCCACGAACACCATGTTGTTGAATTGATTTGGACGATTGTTCCAGCCATCATTTTGATCGTTATGGCCGTTCCTGCGACCACAGCACTGCTCAAAGTCTACGACACTGAAAATGCGGATATCGATATTAAGGTCACCGGTTATCAGTGGAAATGGCAGTACGAGTATATTGGTGAAGGCGTTAAGTTCATGAGTGAACTGCGCACTTCTCAGGACGAAATTTATGGCCGCGCGCCGAAGGGTGAACATTATCTCCGCGAAGTCACTCAGCCTTTGGTAATCCCGACGGGTAAAAAAGTTCGCTTTCTGATTACCGGCAACGACGTAATTCACAGCTGGTGGGTTCCTGACTTTGGCGTCAAGCGCGATGCGGTTCCGGGGCTATTTACTGCGGCTTGGGCAAAGACAGATATACCCGGCACCTATGTAGGTGAATGCACCGAACTCTGTGGTATCGGTCATGCCTTCATGCCAGTCGTTGTAGAAGTCAAAGAAGAAGCGGAATATAACGAATGGCTCGCGGGCAAAAAACTTGAGGCAGCATTATACGCTTCGACAATTGGCAAAGAGTGGACTTTTGATGAGTTAATGGTTCGCGGCGAAGAAGTTTATGAGCGCTCCTGCGCAGGCTGTCATCAGTCTGACGGTAACGGTATCGCTGGCGTGTTCCCTGCGCTTAAGGATAGCCCGATCGCTCTGGGCGCAAAAGAAGGTCACATCGCCGTTCTTATTAACGGTGTAGCAGGAACCTCTATGCAGTCATTTGCAGATCAGCTGTCAGAAGTTGATATAGCTGCGGTCGTTCATTACGAGCGCAACGCTTGGGGCAACAATGTTGGCGATGTTACACAGCCAGTTGATGTTCTTAATTACAAACAAGGTCAATAGAGAGTATTTGATATGGCACATGGTCCCGCAACTTTAGCCGACGGCCTACCAAAATATTTGGCACGCTGGTTATTCACCACAAATCATAAAGATATCGGCACACTTTACCTCTGGTTCAGTTTTGCGATGTTTTTAATGGGTGGCACATTCGCTATGATCATTCGCGCCGAGCTGTTTCAGCCCGGCATGCAGTTGATCAAGCCTGAATTCTTTAATCAAATGACAACCATGCATGGTCTGGTTATGGTGTTCGGCGCTATTATGCCGGCGTTCGTGGGCTTGGCTAACTGGATGATTCCGATGATGATCGGTGCACCGGATATGGCTCTCCCGCGAATGAATAATCTTAGCTTTTGGATTCTTCCATTCGCCTTTGCGATTTTGACGGCTACATTGTTTATGGATGGAGGCGGACCTAACTTCGGTTGGACGTTCTACGCACCACTATCGACTACTTATGCACCAGATACTGTGAATTACTTTATTTTCGGTGTGCATATCATGGGCGCCTCATCGATTATGGGTTCGATCAACATTATCGCTACGGTTATGAATATGCGCGCTCCGGGCATGACATACATGAAAATGCCTTTGTTTGTTTGGACCTGGTTAATCACGGCTTTCTTGTTGGTGGCTGTCATGCCAGTATTAGCAGGCGCTGTTACCATGATGCTGATGGATATAAACTTCGGTACGAGTTTCTTCGATGCCGCCGGTGGTGGTGATCCGGTTCTGTTCCAGCATATCTTTTGGTTTTTTGGTCACCCTGAAGTCTATATTATTATTTTACCAGCCTTTGGTGTGGTCTCTCAGATTATCCCAACCTTTAGCCGCAAGCCGCTGTTTGGTTATTCATCAATGGTTTATGCCACCGCAGCGATTGCCTTCCTGTCGTTCATTGTTTGGGCGCACCATATGTTTACTGTAGGTATGCCTATCGCCGGTGAGTTGTACTTTATGTATGCCACTATGCTGATCGCAGTACCGACGGGTGTCAAAGTCTTCAATTGGATCACCACCATGTACCGTGGTTCGCTGACCTTTGAAACTCCCATGCTATTTAGTATCGCCTTTGTGATCCTGTTTACCTTTGGCGGCTTCACTGGAATGATGCTTTCCATTGCGGCGGCGGATATTCAATATCATGATACCTACTTTGTAGTGGCGCATTTCCACTACGTAATGGTTGCTGGTGCTGTGTTCAGTGGTACGGCGGCTGTCTATTATTGGCTGCCAAAGTGGTGCGGCAAAATGTATGACGAGACCATGGGCAAGCTGCAGTTCTGGATTGCATTTATTGGCTTCAATATTACCTTTATGCCTCAGCATTTTTTAGGTCTGGCCGGAATGCCTCGTCGATATGCTGATTATGGTTTGCAGTTTGCCGACTGGAATATGGTTTCAAGCATTGGCGCCTTCATGTATGGCGGCGCTCAGTTACTATTTCTTTACAACGTAGTTCGTACCATTGGTTGGGGAAAGCCGACAGATGATCCGCAGGTATGGGAAGACGCGGTTGGTCTGGAGTGGACAGTACCCACGCCAGCGCCTTATCACACGTTCGAAAAACCACCGATTGTTAAATAGTTGAGAATCATTAGGATTTAGCTTATGGCAGCGCGCACCATTCATCGTAAAGTGCTTCTTCAGCTCTCTGCCTGTGCTGTTTTGATGTTTGCCTTTGCGGTATTTGTCCTACCGCCACTGTATGACCTTTTTTGTGAAGTGACAGGTATTGGCGGTAAGACTGGTGGCGCATACGAGGCTGTTGCGGTAGAGGTAGATACCTCAAGAAACATTGAGGTTCAGTTTGTCGCGGCTAATAATGCCACTATCCCATGGGATTTTTACCCCACGGAGGAGCGTATTGTTGTTCACCCTGGGGAATCTCGTGCGGTGACATTTTTTGCCCGGAACAGGACTGGAAAAGATATGGTGGCGCAGGCAATCCCTAATGTGCTGCCCAACAGTGCTGCTGACTACTTTCATAAAACGGAATGTTTTTGCTTTAACAGTCAACCGCTAGCCGCAGGCGAGCAGGCAGAACTGGACCTAGTATTCATTATAGACCCAGACTTACCCGTCAGTGTGAATACAGTCACGCTGTCTTATACACTTTTTGATATAACAGACCGCTCGGAAGCCTTGCAGGTCTCACTAGTACAGTAAACGGAGAGTAAGCATGTCAACAGAAACTAGTTATTACGTACCCGAACAGAGCAAGTTGCCGATTATCGCCGCAACCGGCATGGGGCTAATGGCTTTCGGTGCCGCCAGTTGGGTAATAGAGGGCGGAACTAGCACTTTATTCTTTTTGGGCACATTGATAATGGCCGGCGTCATGTACAAGTGGTGGGCAACCGTCATCGACGAGAATATGCGTGGTATGGCTAACGCACAGCTCAAGCACTCCTACGTGCTTGGAATGTTGTGGTTTATTTTCTCAGAACTGATGTTTTTCGCCTGCTTTTTTGGTGCTCTGTTCTATGTACGTGTCTTAGCAAATGCTTGGATCGGCGGCGAAGCCGCGATCGGTATTTTTGATGACACTCCGACTACCGCCGCAGCCGCCAACGCGGTGCACCTATGGCCTGGTTATGTCACTGCATGGCCACCCATGATTACGCCAGACGAGGCTGTCAATGGCGACGCTGCTAGATTTATTGGTCCTGATCAAAATATGAGCTTTCCTGGCTGGGGGCGTCTTTTACATTGGTTGCCTCTGTGGAACACTATTATTCTATTGACTTCAAGCGTCACTGTGCACATTGCGCACGTAGCATTGAAGGATGAAAATCGTAAAAAGTTTGTCACCTGGTTAGGCATCACTGTTGCCCTAGGTTTCATCTTCCTAGTTCTTCAGGCAGAAGAGTATATCGAAGCATACCAGCACATGGGTCTTACTCTTGAGTCGGGTATTTACGGCACAACATTTTTTATGTTGACCGGTTTTCACGGTATGCACGTAACGCTAGGTACGGTGATGTTATTGATACAGTGGCTACGGTCCCTCAAGGGTCACTTCACCCATGATGATCAATTTGGATTTGAGGCTGCGTCTTGGTATTGGCACTTTGTCGATGTAGTGTGGGTAGGGCTGTTTCTGTTTGTTTATATCTTGGCGTAAGGGCTAACACAGCACCAACCCCATTGTGAAAAAAAACGGCTAGGATGATTCCTGGCCGTTTTACGCTCTGGGCTTTACCCTTCCTTAGATGGCTCTTCAGCGGTCTCGGTGATAGCTTCAGGTCTGGGCACGGTGGTAGTGGCATCAGGATGAAGTTGACGATCCCAGGGCGCTTTACTGCTTAGTTGCCCAGTGTATACGCCGTACACAATCGCAGTCAGTAACATAGCGGCGAGGCTAACGCGGATCCCAAGGCTCATAAGTAAACGCCTCTTAGAGTTACCTAGGTCGGATACAAGAAATCTTAGTCCACTGAACAGACTAATAACGACGGCAATAAATAACACAACAATAATGGTCTTTAACAGCATTGGCTTTAGCACTCTCTTGAAAGGATAGAATTTAAACACAAATGAGCAAAGACGCCCATCCATCTAGACACAAATTTAAGTGGCAGCCTAACGGTAAGCTACTTCTGCTGGTGCTCTGTCTATTCCCATTGTTAGTGTTCTTGGGTTTTTGGCAATTGGATCGGGCGGTTGATAAACAGGGCATTGTCGACGAGTTTACCGCCAATCAGCAGGCGGCACCGGCGGGTATCGAGACCCTAGATGGAGATGATAATTTACAGTATCGAGCGGCGGTGCTCGTAGGGGAGTTGGACGCCGATAGGCGCGTCATTCTGGATAATAGGGTTAAGCTGGGTCGGCCAGGTTATGAGATCCTTGAAGTGCTGACTATTGAAGGATTTGAGCAAAAGATATTGGTCAATCGTGGCTGGGTAGCTGCCTCACTGGACCGCAATGTACTGCCTGAAGTAACGTCGGTGCTAGGTCAGGTCGAGCTGCGCGGCGCCATGTACCGAATGCTAGGCGGTTACCGCCTCGATGACGGGATTGGGGTGATTTCGGAGTGGCCAGCTAGAGTGGGATGGATCTCATCCGATCGAGCAGCGGTACTATTTTCCGATGAGTTTTACCCCTACCAATTGCGCCTAGATGCTACGTCGCCGGGTGCATTGGCTACAGGCTGGGTAACTGTTGCCGTGCAGCCAGCAAAACATACGGGTTACGCAGTACAATGGTTCGCTATGGCCGCGGTGCTCGTCCTGATGACAGTGTTCGCCAACTCCAATTTAGCGGACTGGCTAAAAAGTAAAAGAGAGAATTGATATGACAGAACAAACGCCCATTACACGACAGCAGCGAGGGTTTCAGTACCAAATCTGGTTGATGTTAGTTATCGTCGTTGGAGTTATTTTGGCCGGTTTCTTGATGGTGCCCGATACCGAAGAAGAGCGGCAAAAGATGATCGAGCTATTTGGTACTACAAATCAGGGCGAGATTGTTTCACCGATGGTCGATGTCAGTCCGCTACTGGATTTAGTCGGCACACAGCCCGCCGCCGAAGCGCCCAAATGGAAGGTGTTGATTGTCGGCGGGATGGGTTGTGACTCAGGCTGCCAAGAGGTTCTATCCGACAGCCGCAACGTACATATGCTGCTGGGCAAGATGACTCGTCGTCTCGAGCGCATCTATCTACCCGATATCGCCACGATTGACAGTATTAATCTTGAAGATCTGCAGGCCAAGCACCCGCTGCTACTGATACATCCGATCGAGACTGTGGAGATGGGCGCATTATTACAGGGCAGTTCAGCAGCTTGGAGTATGGATGATGTACGTTATTTCATCGTCACCCCAGATCAAAAAGCGATCCTATATTACACGCAGTCCCATGATGGCGGCGGTTTGCTAGAAGACCTCAAACATCTGCTAAAATACTCTCCAGATCGATGATAATAAACCATCCTAACTGGCAGCCAGTGCCTAGAGAGAACAACAATGTCCCAAGTTGAATCCGAGCCTACAAGAGCAGGATGGCGTGACTACTTAGAGCTGTGTAAGCCTAATGTAGTGGCACTAATGGTTCTTACTTCCGTAATTGGCATGTTGCTAGCCACCGATCAGGGAGTGCCAATGGATATTTTACTATTCGGCAACCTCGGTATTGCTCTGTGTGCAGGTTCTGCGGCTGCGGTGAATCATATCGTCGATCGCCAGGTGGATGAGAAAATGGCTCGCACCGCTAATCGGCCCATTGCCACCGGACGTCTTGCCCCTAATCAAGCGATCGCCTTCGCGCTGACCACTGGCCTCGCGGGCATGGCTATTTTACTGATGTTCACTAATGTACTGACTGCTTGGTTAACCTTGGCGTCACTGGTAGGCTATGCCTTTGTCTACACCATGTTTTTGAAGCGAGCAACACCACAGAATATTGTGATTGGCGGTCTAGCCGGTGCCGCGCCCCCGCTACTGGGGTGGGTTGCGGTAACGGGCGAAATTCACCATAACGCCCTGCTGCTTGTGCTGATCATCTTTGCCTGGACGCCACCGCATTTTTGGGCGTTGGCTATTCACCGCAAGGAAGAGTATGCCAAGGCTAAGATTCCGATGCTGCCTGTCACGCATGGCGAGAAGTACACCAAGATTAATATCCTGCTTTACACGTTGCTCCTCATGGTGGTCACCACAATGCCCTATTTAACCGGCATGTTTGGTGGCTGGTATCTTATTGGTTCATTGCTGCTGGGTGGCGGGTTTCTCTACTGGGGGCTGGCTATGTGGTTTGATAAAGATACGGGTATGAAGACCTTTAGGTATTCGATTATTTATTTGATGGCGCTATTTGGGCTGATGCTAATCGACCATATGTTAATTGAAAAAGTACGCTATATCTCCTAGTGTTCTAACGGCTAAAGTGAGGAAACAAAGATGACGACCCAAGCGAAAGGCATTCGCAATACGATTGCGGCCATACTAGTATTCATATTAATGGTGATCCTTGGTTTTATCTGGCGTATGGATCAGCCAGTCGTTATGGATGCTGCTAAGCTGCGCGCCAACAATGCAGTCTTGCTCAATAAACCGCGCATATTCAGTGATTTTGACCTCGTTGACCACAACGGCGAAGCCTTCACTAAGGAGCGTCTAAAGGGCCAGTGGAGCATAGTGTTTTTTGCCTTTACCAACTGCCCTGACATCTGCCCTACGACCCTGTCAACGTTAAATGACATGTACCGAAAGTTAAAAGAAGATGAAAAAGAAACTCTGCAGATCATAATGATTACATTGGACGCCGAACGAGACACCGTTGAGAAACTGGCTGAATATGTACCGTATTTTAATCCTGAATTTATCGGCGTCACCGGCAATCGGCACCTCATTAGACGCCTCACTGCAGAGGTTAATGTGGCTCACAATAAGGCGCCGCTAGA
>Ga0222630_1000241_pt1 | contig 28330 bp, 21 predicted proteins | sample AntAcemetagenom3_FD_179842 | JGI IMG/M metagenome (GOLD analysis project Ga0222630, IMG submission 179842) | Saline water microbial communities from Ace Lake, Antarctica - #3 | ecosystem: Environmental > Aquatic > Non-marine Saline and Alkaline > Saline | place: Antarctica: Ace Lake | collected...
AAGCAAGGTTGGCTACGGCGACGCATGCAGTACACGCGCTGCCAGCTCCATTAGGTTTGAAGCCGGCGTCGCAGGAAGCGACCGTGCATGCGGAGCCGTAAGTAGCAAGGTTGGCTACGGCGGCGCATGCAGTACACGCGCTGCCAGCTCCATTAGGTTTGAAGCCGGCGTCGCAGGAAGCGACCGTGCATTGGGCGCTGTAAGTAACGGCATTGGCTACGGCGCATGCAGTACACGCGCTGCCAGCTCCATTAGGTTTGAAGCCGGCGTCGCAGGAAGCGACCGTGCCATTGACGCTGTAAGTAACGGCGTTGGACCTAGCGCCTGCAGTGCACGCGCTGCTGTCTCCGTTGGGTTCGTAGCCGGCGTTGCATGCATCGACCGTACAATTCGCGCTGTACGAAGCGGAGTAAGCTACGGCGCAAGCCTCGCAGGCTGTGCCGTTCGCGGTGGTCTTGAGCCCTGCGTCGCAGGTGGCGCACTTGGCGGCAGCGCTCGTGCATGCAGCTCCGCTGGCGGCGACTCCACCCGCGCAGGTGCACACGGGTACGGGGTCGCTCTTGATGCCGAAGACGACGCCGACGCCGAGGCCGAGATCGAGGCCGAGCTCGAGGCCGAGGACGACGCCGAGGCCTAGCACGACGACGCCGAGCACAGAAACGAGATAGATGTACACCGGGGTGGCGTTCTTGACCTTGATGAGGTTCTCCAGGGCGGCCACCTTGACCTTGATGGGTGGGTTGGTGAATGGAAGTACATCCGCGTCGTTCATGGGGGCCACGGTGGTCATGGATGGTCGTGCGTCGTCTGCGAGGGTGAGGGGCGGAGAGGGAGAATTCAGGCGTTATAAAATTTGGGGAGGGGAGAAACGGATAACGAGCGCGGCGGATCATCTTGCGTTCTGCGACACAAACAGTTTTTCTCGGAACAGGCTCTGCCAGCCAGGGCAGGGCGGGGCGGGGCGAGTGTCTTCGCGGTACAAGAGCGCGTGCGGCGTGACTGGACCGCTCGAGTCAGCGCCTTGCGCCTTGGACGCGCTAGACTGTAAGGGTGTTCGTTCGCGCGTGAGTTGTGCCGCGGCGTTCTGCTGCGGAAAATGTGTCGGTCGAACACGAGGTCGAACGGAATGCGTTCGAACTTTTCACGCGTTTCACACTTCACGGTTAGCGGTCAGGTTCATTCGGTACGCACCAGAGTTCGACGCGAGACGTTCACTAGGCGTAGCGTGGAAAGGGTCGGGCTCGACCTTGAAGAAGGCTTCCCGTCTTCGAGGCGTGCGCGCGTCGAACTGTGGGCGAAAGGCATCTCGAAACTTGTTTCGACACATCTGGTCTGGGTAAAATGGGGTGTTTTATAAAACGTCAACTTTTCTCGACGTCACCGCCGAGGTGTCGACGTGGTGGTGTTTGTGTTGACCCCGCACTTCCCGTCACGCGCTCGATGTTGGCGCTCGCGCCGGCACCGACGCGGGCGTTCACTGGCCTAACCCCGATTTTGCTTCGCCGATTGGGGGTTCGTGCCAGCGCGCGCGTGTTTCACACCCGAGGCGCTTTGGTGGTGTTCGCGGGGAAGAAAGGCGCGCGAGCGAAGAACAAAGATTCCGGACGAAGCATCCACTTCCGGGAAGGCCCGGACCGGTTCAACGCGGGCGGCGTGGGTCCGGTGCAACGGGGCGGCCAGGGTTCCGGGAAAACCACCCGGTCGCAGCGCACGAACAAGGTGTACAAAACCTACCTCAGTGGCCGGCCAACCGTGGATGACGTGGAACGCGCGAGCCTCGGTGACCGGACGAAAGCCATGGGGGTTGTGGAACGCGATTCGCCGTACCGGTTGAATAACGTGAACAGGGAGGCGTGGGAAAGGGCGAAAAGACGCGGTGGGCACGGATTCGGGGACGGCACTGGTGGCGGTGGGGTGCTCGAGATCCGCACTACCGCGACGAGCTCGTTGGCGCCGCACAGACACCCGCTCGTGAACACGCACCGATTGTTCTGCGACGCGAAACACTCGGTGTTTGTGGTGATTGAACAAGAAGACGCCGGGCGCGACGACGTTGTGGTTGACCTGTCCACGTTGAGGGTGGGTAGTGATGGACCCATTCGGCGTCGGATAATGGAAATCGCGGGGAAATTTGGCAGCAGCATCACGAACGTGGTAGACTTGTGTCACGAACTAGGCGAACCCCTCGAGGCGCAGGTGCGGTACATCTCAAAGCTCGAGTCTCAAATCGTGGTGGGCGGCGACGAAGGCGAAACGACAGCGACGGACGCGGCGGGAAGCGTTTTGAGTTTTGTCTCCTCAAAATCCTGCGTTGTGGAACCTGTGCCTGGTGGCTTGCCTTTGTCTGTGGCGTCAGCGGAAACTGCAGTTGTGAAGTCGCCTTTGTCATTGGCGTCAGCGGAAACCGCGGTTGCGGAGACGGCGGATGTTATAAGAGCCATGAAGGACGCCGGGGCGACGAACGCGACCGACGAGGTGCGCCGCGCCGTGGCGGAACTGCTCGCGCTGAAACAAATCCTGCAACTGTTGAAAGAAACCGAGGCGGCGTCGACGTCCGATGCGGTCTCTTTGGCAGGAAAAGAGTCAGAGTCGACAACCGCGCGGTGGCAGTCAGAAGCGCGACGGTCCATACAGGAACTGCCGATCCACAACCTCCCCGAGCGGTACCTGCGGTTCACGTGTGAAGACCGGCCCACCGCGAAAACGCTGGCCAAGGAAATCGCGAACGAAAGGGTGTATCACTTGGTGACAGATGGTGATGAGGACGAGGGCGACGAGGAAGTCGCGCCCGAAGGTCTGGTGGAGGCTGAGCGCGTCACCGCGTAGGGCCATTTTCTTTTTAAACAAACGAGCCACTAGATCGGCGTACGATCCGTACGCCGTTTGATACCGCCGCTACTATCGATCTAACCTTTCTAATACACCGTATTTTCGGTCACAGAAGTACGCCCATCCATCATGTCAACCGAAACGGCCCTTTTTGCGGCGCGCTTTTCGGGGGCGCGGGGTACGGCCAGTCCGCGGTTCCCTCCAAAACTCCGGTCCCGTCGTTTTCTGCGCTGTCCTCGACGTCACCGTCGTCGTCGTCAAAAACATGACCCACGCAAAACACCGCTTTGTTCGCGCCGTCGCAAGACAGGGTCTCGCAAACCGCAGCTCCAAGTGGCGCTCGGTGAACCAGGTGCTTCACTAACTGCGCTGTGGTGCGCACTGTTTTTGCTGTGCCGGGTACCAACCGCGCGGGGTGAGTTTCAGGAAACACGCAGCACGGCCTGGTTGTAAAAAAGAAAAGGGTCAGTCTTGAGTCGGCGAGTGTGGGTTTGTAACAGTTACTAGTAGATTTACTAGTGTTGCACTCAAAGAGGGGCTGTAAACAGTGTCGAGGTTTGGGAAACACGACACGTACACGACGGCCCAGTTTTTGCGCATCGACAACCCGCAATCCGCGATCGCGCCCGTGGCTTGATTGTTAAAAAAAAGTGTCAGTCTTGTTGGGCAAACAGTCGGCGGGATTTGGTGAAATACAATCCGCACCTTGGTCGGGGTGAAGCCCGACTATCGCTGAGGCTTCTTCTAATAAGTTTTTTGTGACTGGATCATGCATTAGGTTCACGTCGAAGAACAGTTTGATGTGCGCCACTTTCCCATCGGGGGTTGACCACTTATCTCGGAGCGACATCGCTAGGGGCGAGACGGCACGCCAGGTTTCAGGAATCATGGAAACGTTTTCGCCTCGCGACTTGAACAACCGCGCACGTCGCGACGTGACCTTAACCCCCTCGCCTCTAGGATCGATTATGGAACACCTTATTCCGTACCGATAGAACAGTTCGTGCGACAAGTCGCCTGACCCGCCTGCTACGTCTATGACCCCGGTGCCTTTTTTCAAACCGTCCAGGCTGAAGTGTTTGACGAGCGAAGCGGCGAAACATGAAGCGCGCGTGTCTTTGTGTTTGGGTTTTTCGGTGGTTTTCTTTCCGTCATCTTCGGGTTTGGGAACAGCACGCCACGTCCGCCATGGCCCCGAATCCTGGGTAGAATTAGGGCTCGGTTGTCGCCGCGTGCGGAGTTCAAGCGGGTGCGCGCATCGATGGGCGCTGGATCTGGTTCCGCCGGTTTCGCAAAATTTTTCGTCACCGTTGGGGCGGTGCGTTTCGATGGTCTCGTAGGTACAGCGGAGGATGTCCACCTCCACCACCACGTGTGCTGGCGAGTCCTTTGACGACGACTCATGGAGGGTCATCGTGTCAAGTGCGTTCTCAACGGCAGTGGTCTGTGTTGGCAGGGCCAGGGCGATGCACAGCTCGCGCAACACATCCACATCCCACCCATCTTTTCCCGCAAGCGCGCAATCGACGTACGTCACGCCGTCCTTCCCCAAAAGCGTGAACGCGGCGAAGTGCTTGGAGAACCCGGCGCCGTGCGCCACGACGCCGCGAAACGCGGAGCTCATATGCCGGGTCCGGGCGCCAAGTCGGCGGCGCTCCCGAGTATGTAGGAACTGTCCTGCCTGCAGAAAACTCTTTCTCTGCAAAAATCCAGCATCGCACTTTCTGCAGTCGGCTGGTTTCAGACTCGGTGGGGTTTCATCACTGTGCCGGTCAACGTCAAGGGTGAAGCAGCAGAGTTTTCAGGTTCATTTTTTCGCAGACGATTCTCTCGGCCAATGAAAATCGCGCGCTGCGAGAGATCGTCGGGAAAGATAGAGTCGAACCAATTTGCCATCGGCACACCCTTGGCGCGCACGCCTTGGATACGAGCTCGGTCTCGATCGCGATTAGGATGGCATCGTCCGCGTGTGCCACAGCGTCTGCGTCTGCGTGTCGCGCGCGCGTTTTCACCCCAAGGGCAGGCCACGGCGCGAGCGGCACCGCGTCTTCGTCGTGTCGAGAGACGGCATCATCATCGGCACGCCGTTCGGGCGCGTACTCGTCTCGCGGACGCGGGCGGCACGTCGCTTTCGTTTCCGCGGACGGAGGGATTGATGAGCAACCCACGGCGTCGTCCTCGGCCGCCACCGCCACGTCCTTGTCCCCGTCCTCGGTATCGGTGCTCGCGTCCCTGCCCGCGATTCCGCCGTCCCAGCTGGAGCAGACGTACCTCATGGGATCGCCCTTTGAGCGCGAGCAGTGGTTCCCCGTGGCGTTCGCGGCGGATCTTGGGGAGGGGGTGATGATCCCGTTCGACTTGTTCAACGTGCCGTGGGTTGTGTTCCGGGACAATAACGGCCAGGCGGGGTGCGTGAAGGACGAGTGCGCGCACCGGGCGTGCCCCATTTCGCTGGGCAAGGTGGTGCACGGGCGCGTGCAGTGCCCGTACCACGGCTGGGAGTACACCACGGGTGGGGAGTGCGTCGCGATGCCAAGCATAAAAAAGCGGTTACCGGACGTGTTCGTGGACGCCGCGCCTGTGGTGGAGCGGGACGGTTTGCTGCGGGTCTGGGCGGGGGTTTGGTCGAGTGACTTGAAAACGCAGCACGCGGCGATGGCGAAACTGGATGGACACGGTTTGGCGCCCCCCGAGGGGTTCACCACGATGGCGGAAATAACCGTGGAGCTCCCGATGGAAGCCACGGAGGTGATGGAGAGGTTGATGGACATGGCAGGCCGGAAAACGCAAACGGAAAAAGTCAACTTCAAAAGGATCGACACGGAGATCGTAAACGACGACGTTTTCCCGAAGATCATCGCGAGCGCGCTGCGGTCGCTTTGTACCGTGACGCCGGTAGAAACGAATTTCCTTCCGTCTCGGGTTTTGGAAAGCAAAGTGGCTCTGGAGGGGGGGGGTAAAGACTGGCACATTCACCAGATGCACGCCGTGCTGCCCGCGAGGCCGGGGAAAAGCAGAGTGCTGTTCCGCTTGTCCACCGACTTCGTGCTTCTGCCTAAAACCGCCCGACAAATCGGAGGCCGGGTGTGGAGCACCCTGGCGGAAATGGTGCTGCACGAGCAGCTGGAGGCGGTGCGCGCAGGGGGCGGGGGCAGCGCGGAGTTTGCGGCGGAGACCTACCGGGAGTGGATGAGGGAAGTGAGTACCAACTAATGCGCTACCTTGTTTTTGGGCGCGAACGCGATCCGCTACTAAGGGTGACGAACCTTTGTATTAACAAGCTTCCACTCACTTATCAATCCCCCTTGCTTTCCTTTCCTCTCATAGAAGACTTCCTTTCCTTCCCCTTGGACGACGACTAGGCCGCTCAGTCCGACTTCCCTTCCTCTACGAACCGTCGCAGTTTCGGCACTAGCGCTGACCCAAGAAACGTCTGTAGCGGGTGGTACACCAAAATTGGCAAGCAAAACCACACCAAGTCGGGTGACGATCCGAACAGCGCGTTTATCAGCGGCAACCCGAATGCCAGGGTTTTCTGTGAGCCCATGAACGTCGCCGCCACGACGTCTTCGCGTTTTAGTCCCACAGCAATTGCGGTACCGAAAACCGCGGCTTTGTACGCGACGAGTAACAGCGATAGCGCGAAACACAACGTCCCCAGTTCGATTCCCGAAGTCACCCGGAGACTTCTGGAAACGAACGTGTTGCAGAACGTGTTGTACACTATAGCGAGGATTATGAGGTCGCTTATGAGTTTCATTTTTCGCTTCGCCGGTTTCGACGCGAGTATCGGGGCAAACCGGGCACTGCTCCGTATCCACATCCCAATCGAAACAGGCTGCAACACAGATGACGCGAGCTTTCCAAGGCTGCTTGTGAAGTCAGCTCCCAAGGCAGCACCAGAAGCAGCACCTCCCAATGCCGAATTTGACCCTCCGAATCCGAGGTAAAAAAATATCAGCGCCGGCGTTAAAACGACGCCGGCGACGTTTGAAAACACGGCGTGGAAAATCGCCACCGCGGCGTTTCCACCGGCCGCGTTGGTCATCGCGACGCCGGTGCCTATGGTTGTTGGTAAACAGGCTAGGATTATCAGGCCGTTGATCAGGGAAGGGTTCATTACTCCCAGCGAGGTGAGCAACGGGGCGACGAGGAAAGTCACCGCGAAACCGGCGACGCCGAAGATGAATGACTGATACGATTAACAAGAAAGTGTCAGTCTGGTATGGGCAATCAGGGAGGCGGAATGTGGTAAATGGGAAATACGTACCTGAATCAACAGGTTGGCTTTGACGTTGGCAACGGCGGCTCGCAGCTCCGTTAGGGGCAGGGAAAGGCCGGATATCAGAAACATCACCCGTACCGCGAGTTTCGAAACCGTTATTTCCGGTTTTAAAGGGCCGCCGTTCGCGCCGAACCCGGGGTGCAGATACGCCGCGAAAACCGCGAAACACATCCCGAGGAGAAAATAGTTTTGCGTGGCGAAGTTGAGCAACTTTGCTATCGGTGATGGCGTGCCCGTGTCTGTGTTACCGTCGCCCGCCGTAACGGACACCACGCACGAGTTGCCTCTGCTGTGCCGGTGGGATTTGTCAGTGTTGCCATCGGAGGTACCCCTCGGTGAACCCGGAGAATACGCGACGCACACGGTGCCCACCGCCTTCGATGACCTCCCGAAACGTGCCCCGAAAACCGGCACCGAATGCGGTCGCGATGTCGAGGTGTCCCTCACCACGCACGCCGCCGGTCGCGAGACGGACACACAATGTACATCGCGTGTGAACGCTCCACGCGGACGGAAATGCCACCGCGAAGACGCTGCCGAGGCGAACGCGAGGGAGGACATGCCAGGCGCGCGGGGTGTGGTGGGAAGAGAGAGTTGATTTCGGGACTTGATTTCGGCAGCGAGTGCCGTCGGTTTCTCCACATTCTTTCAACTATTTCCACGCCGGGCGCGGTCGCACTCGGGTCCGCGCAAAGTGTCGCCGCCGAAATGCCCCGGTAGCGCCAATGGGGCTCATCACGTCCTTGCTCTTCGCCGGCCCAATTTCCGCGCTGTACGGCGCATCGCAGGAGGGGGGTATCAAGGGAAGCGTGACTCGCGTGACTGATTACTTCACCGAAAAAGGCCTGTCCCACACCGATCTCCCCGCGGCGTTGGTTTTCCACGAACTCATCAGCGTAGGGTTCGCCGCGTTTACGTGGACCGTGTGTTACGACATTCAGCCTGGCGTGCGGATCGCGAAACCGCTGGCCAGAGTCCCTGGGGCGAGCAAGGTCGCGAATGCGTTCGACAGGGCGCTCACTTTTTCGGATGGAAAGATGGAAAAAATGCGATGGCTGAAAAAAATCCCGCTCGTCAAAAACGCCGCGCCGAGACGACTCACGATTTCTCTCGCGGAATCCCTGCTGTTCCGGGGAACGGTCAAGCCAGTAACCTTCGGGGTGAAGCTTTACCTGTCCTATAAGTTCGTGGTGTGGGGAAAAAACAGAACAACACCGAGGCGCGGATTGGCGTGTTTAACGCTTGCGTTGCCGGCAGATTAGACATATTGCCAATTTATCGAAAAACCGAAAACCGAAAGGAATTTTTATCAAAATCGTGCACTCCTCCCCGTCACTATCGTCGCGCTTGGGTGGCTCGTCTCCTTCCTTGGCATCGCCCCCTGCTGCGTGGTGGTCCTTGTTGCTAGCCGGTCGCGCTCCTCCCACACGCCGGCGAGAGTTCGACGTACGTGCTTGGTGGGTCGACGCACAGATGGTCGACCCAACGCAGATTCGCGGGGAAAACGCGTCTTTCCGCGAGACGCACCCGCTTTCGGTCGGCCATCCGTCCGCGACCCCCATTCCACGCACGGAGGAACAGCGAGATAACATCGTCGTGCTCCTCGGTGTTTCCGCAATCGCCGCGTGTTGCGTGTGCTGGTTCCTGGAGCACCTCGCGTTTTTGTTGCGGCCGCTTGTTTTCGCGGTCGGGTTGAGTTTGATTCTTCGTCCGTTTGTGGATTTCGTCTCGGACGCAAAGTACCAGCGGCACAAGCTCCGGGTATGGAGAACGAAGCTTCCGTGGCACCCGCGGACGCTCACCATCCCGCGGTTCGTCGCCCTACCCGTCGCAATTTTAATGCTGATGCTTCTCTCCGCCTCATTCCTGTGGGCGCTTTACTTAAGCGAACAGTGGCTCACGGAGCGGTGGCAGGACAAGCAGTGGACGGATTCCTTCATCGCGCGCGTCAACGAGCTCGCGGATTTCACCGACCGCATAGCGCTGAGACTCCTGAAAAAGAACGACTTCGCGCTGAAGTCATGGCACACCCTGCAGGATCAAGCAACGCTCGTTTTAAAGGACGAGACGTTCTGGACGAGCTTCGCGAACAACCTTTTTTCCTACCTAGGGGACATCGCGATTTGTCTTTTTTACGTCGTGTTTTTACTGGCGCCGCCGCGAACCCCGGCGCGGTTACGGTCGCAGATTGTACGAAGAATCCACGCCGCGGTGAAACGGTTCGTGATGATCATGGTGGCTCTTGCCGCGGTACGCGCGATGCTGGTCGGGGTGCTGATTTACGCATGCGGCGTCCCGATTGAGGTAAGTATTTCCCAATCACCACATTCCGCCGACTGATTGCCCATACGAGACTGACACTTTCTTTTTCATCTGTCAGCTCTCCGTGTCAATCGCGGTGGTGAGCTTTTGGCTTTTTTTCATTCCGAATTTGGGATCATTCGCGGCGTCCCTGATTCCCCTGCCGCTGCTGATTCTGTTGCCTAGATTGTCAACAACCCAGCGGTGGTGCGGGTTTTTCGTACCAGGGCTGGGGAGCTTTCTTGTTGGGGACATTCTAGGCCCGGTTTGGTACCGCAAAGGACTGGACATAAACGAAGTCGTGATTTTGCTTTCGTTGGTGTTCTGGTTCTCGGTGTGGGGAGGCGTCGGCGCCGTGCTGGCGGTACCGGTACGTGTTGCATGTCCCAAATCCGACCGCACACTGTTTGCCAATACAAGACGTTAACCAGTTTTCGTTCACAATCACAGATTATGTGCACCCTGAAGATATGCATGGAGGGCATTCCGCACCAAGGCGCGCACGCGGTGGCGAAGATGATGGCGCCGTCGTACACGTACGCGGAGCGACACGAGGAGGAGGGGACAAATAGCGAGGACGAAAACGAACCCACGGCGGCGGTTGCGGCGGCGGGCGGCGCGACGAGTGAGAGCGAGAGCGAAAACAATCACTCCGCTGGCAGAAACACACGCCGCCGAAGAACCGTTACCCACCCGGGCGGCTGGATCCAGTGGGGGTTTAGGAAAGTGCGTGCCATGATGAGTAGTGGTGACGCAAACGACGCACGGAACAATCAGCGCGGCGACCGGAGAAATCGAGGAGCCTCGGCGTTGTTATCCGCGGATCAGGACGGGGATCTGGGCGCGTCGCTGTTGCGGCGAATCGACGACGACGAGTAACTTCGCGTACTTTTGAACGAGTTTCTGTTTCGACGCTGTATTTGTAACTCCGACTATGTACTGTATTTTTAACTCCGACTACCCTTAATCCCTCCGAAATATCTAAACCTCTACGCTTCTATTCCGCCGTATCGCCGCACAGGCCGTGCATTTCCAGCCACGGCGGACACGACCCTTCCGCGGTCCACGCCCCGCCGTCCACGAAGCGCGCGTCGTCGTTTTTTTGCCTCGCGCACAGCGGCGCGCCCGGGTCGGTGATTCCGAGTTTCGCGCGATGCAACATTTCGTCCAAGTACAACTTTGGCGCTTGCGAACACTTTGTTTTTTTACCCTCAACGCATATTTGGTCGTGCGCCGTCCGGTCGTTCCAAAGCAGCTTGTACCGCGCCGCGTCCGCTCTTGACCTCAGTGTGTCTACCACCCCGTCCGGCAGCGCAAGCACCGCCGCCGCTGTGCCGATTGCGTTTTTCGCAAACACCGCCTCCGGCACTTGCAGAATCATGCTCCGCCAATCAACCGCCCACCGGAACGGCAGGTACGACGCGATGTCATCGCTGACCACGACCGGGATACACCCCGCCGCGATTGCGTCGAAGATCCGGCGCGACGTGGGGTTGTCCCCCCGCGGGATCCAGCAAAACGTGGACGACCGCATTCCATCGGCGTACGAAGTTTTACTGCCACTGGTACTTAACGGATGCGTTCCCAAGTCGCCGTCCTTATCGTCGCCGGACACGAAAACGTCGTGTGCCTCGTGGCCTTCCAGTTTTTTCAACGCCACGCGCGACATTGTCTGCACCCCAAGCGCGCCTTCCGCGCCTCGCGCGAGCGTTCCCTTGAAGAAGGTTTGTTTCTTCTTGTTTTTGTAGCTCACGACCCCGCCGGTGGCGAGCAGTTCGTCCGCCAGCGCCGAGTGCGTCGTGAACGGCACCGTGGTCACGACCGACGACACGACCGGCCCGCCGTCGTCGAAGTCAGTCACCGCGGTCATCGCGTCTGAGATAAATAAAAGAAAGTGTCAGTCTTGTGTGGGAACACAGGGAGGAGGGATTTGGGAAATACAACACGTACCTGTGCCGAACACGTCGCGGATCACAGCTCCTAGCTTCAGCGCATCAGGAACGTCTTCCTTGCCGAACATCCACTCGGACGGGAGCATGAAGGCGAGTTTCTTTTTGGATTGTTTGGAGGATTCCAGCGCCGCGGCTTCCGCGATGGCCGACAAAGACGCCTCGTCGCCGCTATCCAAAGCAGTCTCAGTCTCCTCGTGAGTAGTGCTCGAGCTCGGTCTCGTGCTCTCCGAAGCAGCGTCCTCACGTTGTGTCTCTCCCAAACCCGCCGCCGCGTGTCCCTCGAGTCTTTTCTTCAAGTCGCCCAAGCGCTCGCGCGCCGCGGCGACCACCGCCTCGCCCTTCGCGTCGCCGCCCACGCCTCGCCACCACTCATCCAGCCTCTGCCAGCTCCCGGGAAGTTGTTCGGGATGCCCCGTGTGCCACACGAACTTCGCGGTGAACGGTGCGATGTCCACGAGGTTGTCGGTCATGATGAGCAGGTCCGCGGCGTCAGGGGTGGGAACGCGTCGCTTGTCCAGGCGCAGCGGCGCGCGGAGCCATTGGGGATACATAAACTGAGAGGGGGTGGTTTTCGCGGCGAGCACGTTCGCATCGGGGGGGTCCCGGGTGTACTCGCCCTTGACGTTGAACGGCGTGAACGCGAACAGGTCGAAGGCGTAGAACGTGCTGTCCTTGGTCGCCTCGTGGACGCGCGCTTCGCACGTCGCCGCGGCCCGCACCGAGCCAAGACCAGCGGCCTGGCCAAGCCTCGCGGTGAGTTTTCCAGGCGCGGCGTCCGCGCCAACCGCGAGCGCGACGAGGGCGAGCAGGGCCACCACGCCGGTTGCGCACCCCAACGCGGTGCAACGTCGCACACGCGAGGGGTCATCGCCTGACTCGAGCCCGCCCGAGACGAGCGGGACGCGCTCCAGGCGGTCCATCGCGAGCTTACAATGGCGCTGATGGTTTCAGCGGGTGTTAGAAATAAGAATCGCGCTTCTGCGCTTGGGTTGATAGGTAGCCGGCCTATCAAATCACGATTTAGAAACCTTGGTGTGTTTCAAATGTGCGGTAGATTCTAAAATAGCTTTCAAATCGGCAAGATTTCTCGAGAAGTTTCGGATAGCACGTTGTCTGAGCAGAGTCCCATCACCCAGGCGAGTAGAAACGCCATGTACGACGGACTCTTGACGGAAACGGGTACCTGTTTTTAAGCTCATCGCTCTCGTACAGTCGTACGACGCAACTACTACGGTTCATGTTTCTCATAAAACCCACTTATAGCGCCGGAATGCCCTGACGTGTCACCCTCCATCATCTCTGACATCAGATTTCAGGATGTCAAAATCCTCGACGCACCTGCGCTACTTCAGGCATGACATCCGCCCGAAATTGGATTTAACATTGACATTAGACGCCAAGACGCTTCATGATAGAAGTATCTATCGATGTCCCAGTGGGGTCATCCACTTTCATCGACGTCCTGGACCTCTGCGCGGCCTTATGTGTGGACCTGCCCAAATCCCTAATCTCAAATTCCGGTGTATGTAACGGAACCTCGTAACGGACATCGTGTAGCGAAACGCTTTCGTCGAACACGAACACTTTGCGTGCTGACCGCTGACGAGATTGATGGGTGCTTTCCGCGGAAGTGTCCGTCGGGAGTATCCGGAAGTAATCGTTCGCGGTGAAACCGAATGACAATCACGGGCAGTCTTGCTCGATCGCCCGTTTCCACACCTCGGCGTGCCGCCCTCCGCCACGCACTGACGCGTCTCGTCCAAGGCGACCCTCGCGCGAGATTTGCGATTTGTTCGAACGCGAAGTCGAACGCAAGGTTTTTTTTGTGCTTTTGGCAGACACTTTGTCGGTCAGAACCCAGCGCGCGTCACCACCGGCCACGACCACTCAACGACGCGGTTGATCTTACCGAAGTAGACGGCTGCCCGATCGCGCGCCGCGACGAAACTTCGCCTCACCCGGTCGCGTGCGGAACTCAACCCGACGCGTGTTGATCGTGTCTGACATTGCTTTTTCTGAGTGCGGATTATAGTCGTGGAAGATGGGCTGTCGTGTGTATCTTCGTGTCCTTCTCCTGGCTCTCACGGTCGGGTACGTTTGGAGTAACGAAGGGTTGTGCGCGTACGAAAACCCAGTGAACGGCGGAAGCGGAACGGGCGCGGGAAGCTGCGAAAGTTTTGCCGCCGCCGGTACGATGCCACACACCGATGTTTGCGTTCCGGAGTGTGACCACGGATATACGTTGGGACCACCGGAGACACACGACGATAAAACGGATTGCGTCGGCGGGGTTGTTCGACCCGCGACGTGCGTGCCGTGGTCCTTGTGCGGGTTTTGCGAGGCGAAGATGAAGAAACGGGGGTACGCCATGCATTGCCACCCGGTTCTCGATGCCGACGGTGGGTACAGTCTTTATCAAAAAAACGATTCCAGTTTTTACTTCCCGCCGGTGGTCGGTTATAGCGGTCGGTACGTCAAGTTGACGAACCAGAATCCCGAGCACATGAATCTTGCGGAACTCGAGGTGTTCGCTTTGGGCGGTACGACCAACTTAGCGTTTGGTAAAACCGTGACTATGTTCAGTGTCTGGCCAGGATATGGAGGCAGTTTTCTAGTTGACGGCGACGTCGACACTTACGCGCTTTCCCAACACATGGGATCGGGGGAGTGGATGTTGCTTGATTTGGGTTCGGTTCAGGAGATTGGTACGATTAAGATTGAAAACAGACGCGATCATGGTCAAACACGCGCGGTGGGTATCAAGGCTTTAATTCTTGCGGCGGATGGTACGACTGTCGTCACCGAGACTCCCGCGGTTAGCGTCGTCGCGGTAACATACACGTTTACATTTCCAGGTACTGATTGGGCTTAGAAAAAAATGATGGTCTAGGACATCGCCTACGTGAGATGTCGATGCGATGTATACTCGAGGAGCGAATTAAATCATAATCTCCATCATACTGTCAGGTTTCGGGTGTACGGAGCACGTGAAGTCTGTTGGGTGCGATGATAAATCTGACATTCTTTTTGACAACAAGAGACTTGAGATGGCGTCCGGGGACATGCGAGAGAACCCTGAGGCGAGCGAGGAGTGGGTTTTGGGACGAGAACAGAGTGTAGGGGCGCACATTATGCGAGCGATACAGTCGAGAAAAAGTTCCCTTACACATGTCAACAATTCCTTCGTATTTGTCGCCATTCGCACCTCCGTTACGTACGTACGTAACGGACATCCCGAAAAAGTCGAAAAATATAAGCTTGGGCAACACATGCGATGAAATCGACGAGTACCACAACGTGTTTTGGGTCAATCTCCCGGTCAACACGAGCGCTTTATTCGCCACTCTCATCAAAAAACCCGCGAGTGTAGTAGATCTTTCTTGCCACCGCGACAACGGCGACGTGGGTTTCAACGAACGCGCGATGACGTCTCATTGCTTCGATCGCGGACTGCTCGCGATGCCGGCGGCGTCCATGTTCGCCGCGTTCGCGTTCGCGCCAGTCGTGGCGCACCAGCGGGGTGGTAAACCCTTGACCCGTGCCTTCGCACCGCGACGTGGCGCGGTACCCGTGCTTCGCGCCTCGTCCTCGTCCTGGTCCTCGAAACGAACCCGCCGAGTTTCGGGTACCCCGCGATGCCTCCCCGGCGCCGCGGAGGACACCGCGAAGGCCACCGGCACGACCAATGCGTCATCGTCCAGGCGCACGATCGACGCGCTTTCCGCGCTTCTCGGGGTGGAGGATGCCGCGGAGACGGAACGACGACGCGAGGAAGCCGCGGACTCCGCACGCGCCGCGGCGCAAACGCGCGTGGAGCACACCAAGGCTGCGAAATCGAAACGATTGAAGCAGTACCTCGCCGCGTCCACCGCGACGTCGCGCTTGCAACAGCTCCAAGTGCTGTTCCTTGACATGCCCCTCGTGCCCCTGTTCGCGCAAAGCCTGCTCTTGGACGACGTGAACGGCGAGAGCACGAACCCGGGCCGGGACGCGGCGCCGCCCAACGCGTTCGACGACTGGTTCGACGTCGCGCCGCCGAGCGACGCGTCGCGAAGCGCGACCACCGCGTCGCGAAGCGCGACCACCGCGTCGCGAAGCGCGACCACCGCGTCGCGAAGCGCGACCACCGCGTCGCGAAGCGCGACCACCGCGTCCTCAACGGTTGACCAAAAGGAACCCACCCTTGATGTGTTCGGCTCCGATGTAACACCCGCGTACACGGAGTACACCGGCATCAGGTTGCCCAACGAGTTTTCCATACCAGTAGTGCCGTACCCGTACGCGTGCCTGCCCGGATCCCTGGTGCGTTTGAACCTGTTTGAACCCAGGTGGCTCACGCTGTTCGCGAAGCTGCTTACCAAAAAATCTCCCTCTGGCGGTACCGGCGGCAGCACCTCCGGCAGCACCGGCGGAAGTACCTCCGGCAGCACCTCCGGCAGTACCAGCACCTCCGGCGGTCCCTCCGCTGACAACGGGCTGGTCCTGGAAGGCGCGCGTGATGGGAAACGGATCGACCTTGGCCGTAACCCGCTCTGCGCGGCGTACGAAGCGGAAGAAAACGACGGGTCGCGGTTCGACATCGTGCCCGGGTTCGGCAGGCTGGAAGAGACAGACTTCGTCGGCACCGAAACCTTCGGCGCGTTGTTCCGCGCGGCGGACGGGCGCGTCGCCGGCGTGGGGACGCGGATGAAGGTGGAGGCGCACGACGTCGTGGTGGACGGGAGCGTTCTATCCGTATACGCGAAAGGGTACTCCCGGTTCAAGGTGTTAAGAGTACGTCAAGTCAACCCGTACCTGGTGGTGGACGCCGTGCCGATACTGGAGGATGAGTTTGCGGAAAACGTCCAGAACACGGCGGCGGCGGGGAAGAAGGAATTCACGAACAACGTGGTTTCGCACTCGAGTAACTCGGATTTCACGGATACCGGCGGAAAGACATCCACCACTGAAACAACGGTTGACTCAAAATCCGCGAAACAACCCACCCCCTCCGCCGCGGGGTTGGCGCGAATCGTGGAGCGGTTGATCACGAGCGACGCGTATTACTCAAATGCGGTTGGCTTGGGGGAAGCGTGGCGGAGCACGGATTTGAAAAAAACGGTGCTTGCGATGAGCGACTTCGACGTCGCGAACGCAATGCTGTACGCCAAGCCGGAAATGGCGCTGGCGATTTTGGCGTGCGAAGACGCCAAAAAACGCAAATCCCTCACGGAGAACCTGGTGTTTGGAATGGAAGCCTCCGTGGCGTTGGGGGTGACGCCGCGGAAAGCGCGTCTGTTGAAATCGCTCGCCGCATTCGCGGTGGTGTTCGCGATCGGGTTTGGTATTGCCTATGTCAGGGACGTGGTGGAAGCGAACTGGGGGCAGTAAGGAAAGCGTCATGACTTGCTTGTAACTTGATATAACTTGTAACTAGACTAACCATTCGACCAATACTACTCTCGAGTAGTAATCGTTCACTTGCACTAATAAAAAGTCAACTCACACTCACCCCCCCGTGAGTTCAAGGAGCGCCGACTCCAGCGCGGCTTCGGCGACACGAAGGCCGTCGTCGCGTTGCGGAATTCGGGGCGCGTTTCGGCCGTCTCCGGTTGTCTCAGGATGACCGCCGGTCAAAGCCATCGCCTCCGCCATCGCCGCGCGTTTCAAGCCGCGGTTCACGTTTCGTAAATTTTGCTCGCGTTCCGCCGCGGCGAAAAGTTGTAGCCGCATCTCTTCCAACTCCTTCCGCGCATCGTCGTTTTGCGTGTCGTTTCGGTTTCTGCGTCGCAGAACCTTCGAAACCCGGAGCTCGTCGCGCCCGTCCACGCGCGTCCGCCTTTGCGCGGTTCGAACATCCCGCGCTCCGCCGAAAACGTAACCTCGGTCGTCGCCGGACGAAAACGCGTCGTCACCCGAGGCGGACTCAAGCGGCGTGGATGGCGATTGCGGACGTGCCGGCCCTGCGTTGTTTTCTCGGAGCGCCTCGCGAAGTGCGGCTCGAGTTTCTTCCAAAGCGCTTTTAGTCTCAACAAGTTCCAAATGCAACACGTCGCTCGCGCCACCCGCGGCTTCCTCGAAACTCCCGACACTTCCCGGCGGTCGCGGAGACGAATCGGTGTTAGTCTCCGCGTTCGCGTTTCGTGTTTTACCTCTCGCTTTCGCCGCGAACAAAGCCTCCGCGGTTACCAAAACGGCTTCCAACGCGGTAACTTTTTTGGCCAGGGTATCGGCTTTCGCTTCGAACTGTTTTGATATCTCTTTCGCGTCCCCGACCTCGCGTTCGAGGGTATACGCTTTCGCTTCGAACTGTTTTGATATCTCTTTCGCGTCCCCGGCCTCGCGCCGCAGATGCGAAACGTCTCTGCGCGATTGTTCGATTTCACGTTCGTTTTCGACATTCAACTTCACGGCGCGGTCCAGGCGCGTCTTGGTCGCCTCGAGCGCCTGCGTCAAATCCGCCGCTTTCGACTCCGCGACGGTAAACTCGCGCGTCGCCGTCTCCGCCCTCTGTTCCGTCGCCCGGCACAAAACGTGCGCTTCCTCGTACCAAGCGCGCGTCTTGAGCAACTCGTTTTGTAAAGAAACAACGCGTTGTTCAAACTCCGCCCTCGCCGTTTTATTCGCGGAAACGTCGTCGCGAACCACCTCCAACTTCGCCCTCGTCTCCCTCTCCCTCGTCTTCGAAGCCTCGAAGTCCTCCACAGCGCGTGACGCCTTGGTTTCCAAATCTGACACGCGCGTTTCGGCGCGTCTCTCCGCCGCGTCCACGTCCGCGCGCGCGCGGGTCTCTGCCGCCGCCGCCAAAGACTCCGCCGCGACCGCAGCGGCTTTCGCCGTTGCAGCTTTTTTCTCCGCATCCGCGAGTTTCGACGCCACGCGTTGGTGCGCCTTGGCTCGCGTTTCCGCGGCGTCCGCGGCGGCCCTCGCCGCGGTTTCCCTCGCCTCCGCAAGCTCTGTGACGAGGAACGCGATTTCCGCTCGTGCGGCCTTTTGCCTCGACGAAGAGGCCCTTCCGGCATCAACAGCGCGTCTCTCCGCGGCGTCCGCCTTGGTCTCCGCGTCCCGTGTCTGTTGCGTCGCCGCCTCCAGGGCTTTTTCGTGCGCCGACGCGTCTCGCGCCGTCGCGCGCTCGGCGGCTTCGCCCGTGGTCACCAGGCTGTCCACAAGCGCTTCCGCTTCATGGGCCCTTAGCTTCCAGGCCGTCTTTTCGCCAATCGCGCTTTGAGCGGCGTCTTTCAAGTCCCTTAGAAGACTCAACGGCGGGGTCTCCGCGGCGGCGTTTGCGGCCCACTTCGCGGCGTCGGCGCCCGAACGCGCGCCAAGCGACGGCGACTCGAACCTCGCGGCGTACCAATCCGGCGTGCCTATTATTGTTGGTGTATGCTTATTTAGTCTGGATGCTTCGGATGGCGACCCACTCTCAACGACACGCTCCGCGGCGTTTGACCCCGAGCTGCGAATCACGTCGAAACCTCTTTCGACCCAGACGTCGAGCTGCGCGGCGAGGTCCACGCACCGCGTCTCTGATTGGTCAAGACGCGCTGTTGTATTATCCAGTTGCGCTCGGAGGGTATCCGCCTCGTCACGAGCTGTAGCGGCATCAGCCATTGCGTAGTCCATAGCGACACGACACCGTTGTTGTTCCGCACAAGCTGCGTCGGATGACGCTTCCGCGGCGAGAACCTGCGTCTCCGCGTCCCGGGCCTTGGTTTGCGCCGACGCCAAATTCGTCTCCGCCTCGAGAGCGCGCGCTTCAAGCGCGCCAACCCGCTCCGTGCCTTTTTGTGCCTTACCTGCGTCGCGTTGAGCGTCTTGCTCCAGCAAAGCCAGTCGCTGCGACGTCTCAATCAAAAGGTCACCAGCACTCGCTGCCGCGTCCCGGGCGGTCATGAGCTTGGCGCCCGAAAGGGCGAGCGCCTTTTCAAGCGTCTTGACGCGCCGCTCAAGCAGAGAGACGCGACCGCGCGCCTCGCGAGTGTCCATGTTTGTTGCGTCCACCTTGATCGACCCAGAGCCGCCCCACTCCGGGCGGGTTCGCGCAGGGCTCACCGATGTGCTTTGCCGTTTCGGGGTCGAGAAACTCGACGATCGAGTTGGCGAGAATGAAGGCGTTTGCTGCGACGAACCCGGCGGAGGGCCCCAGCTCGGCGAGCGTGGAAGTGAGCTTCGCGGGGAGGTTTGCGGCGTTTCGCTTTCGCGGTTTCGCGAAACGGGCGTCGATTCGCGCGCCGAGTGCGATTCCAACGACCTTTCCACGGCGGCGACCGCGGCGGCTTCCGCGGCCACGGCGGCGGCTTCCGCGACCCTGGCGCGCGACTCCGCGACGGCAGTCGCGGTGAGCGCGGCTTCCAGTTTTTCCGCGAGCACCTGTGTCTCGAACGGAGCGTCCTGAAGCGCGGACCGCGATTCAAACCGCGGCGCGTCACCCGAGGGCGACAGAGGCGAAGTTTCGCCGGACGCGGCGGGCGATACGTCGGCGGAGAACGCAAAGTCGAAGTTAAGAGCCGCGAGGGTCTCCAGGGGAGACGACACGTCGAAGTTCTCAGCAGCGAGGGTCTCCAGGGGACTCGCAACGCCGGGCGGCGCGGGAGAGTGCGGACGAGACGAGGCCGGCGAAGTCGCCGGGGACTGACCGACCGGCGACGTACCGACGCCGGCGTCGTGACGCGGCGGAGGCGACATCCCGACCCCGACGTCTTTTCCGGGAGCCGGGGGAGTAGTAACTGTCGCTGCGGATCGCGGCGACACCGGCGGCGACATACCGACCCCGACGTCCTTACCGGGCACGGGGGGAAGCGATAAGCTGGTCCTCATTTCGGGATCGGTGTCGACTTCGCCTGTGTTTCCCGAATCGCAGGCCTGTTCGCCGAGCGCGTGACGAAGACGCGCGATTTCTTCTCGGGCCAAATCAAGCGCCTGGCGCGCGAGCAACTCGTTGTTCGTCGCCTGCGTCGCGGCGCGTCGGGCGGCGACGGCGGCGGCCGCGAGCGCCGCGGCGTCCGCGGCGTCCACTGCGAGGCGACGCGAAACCCACTTGACTGGGTCTGTTTCTTCGGTTTCTTCGGTTTCTTCTGTTTCGACTTGTGTTATGTCGAACGAACCAGAACCAGCCGGTCCCGACGCGAGCGACCCACCGACGTCGACGCGTACGACCCTGTTCATTCGCGCCGCGGCGCCCGCGGACTCGGCAACCACGAGCGCGCCTTGGGCTAAAATTTCCGCGCGCTTTTTCTCGCGCGCGTCTCGCGCGACTCGCGCCTGGCGCGCCGCTTCGGTTGCGGCGACTTCATGTTCAGCCGCTCGCCGCGCGGCTCGAATCGCGGCCCTGTGTTGCCACTGCGCGAACCTCGCCGCCACGACCCTGCCGCCCGCGCGCGTCAAGCACGCCCCGAACGCGCGTAGGCGCCTCGACGCCACCGCGTTCCGCAGGTTCCACCGCGGGCAAAGTCGCGAAAGCGTGGCCCACGCGCAGAAGCACCGCGCGCGACGGCGCGTGGCTCTGACCAACCCCTTTTGTGCGCCCAGCTTGGTTGCGGCGGCGAGTAAAGAAACCCGCGCGCGCCAGGCGTTGTACGCGTCGATTTGAAGTTTAGCGCTTAGACGTTGCGCCATGGCATCCACAGCCCGCGCGCGTCCGGCGGATAAACGCGCGTCGCCCACCAGACTCGCCACTACGTCTTGCCAAGCATAGAACCGCGCGTGTACCAGCCGCGAGCGCGTTCGTCGTTTGCGCATTCCTTCCGCAGCCGCGCGTTTCCACGACGCGCGGTCGATTTGCTTTTGCCAGTTTCGCACCACCGGGACTTCGCGTCGCGAACTCAGGACGCGCGCGCGGCGCCACGTCTCCAGCGCGTGGCGCAACGCGCGCGCGTTTCGTTTCAATTTGTGACTAACCACCCAGTGCCTCGCACGTCGCGCTTGTAACGTGGCGGTGTGCCAAGCCACGGTCACGGAACGCAACATGAGGCGAGCGTTACGCGCCACGAGCGTTGAGGCGATTTCACCGCGGCGCGTTTCTTGCGCCGCCTCGACGCGCGTCTCGCGCGTGAACGCGTGCCACGCGCGCAGAGTAGCCGCCGCGTCCGCGCACGCGTTGGCGCCCGCGACGCATCGCAAAACAGCAACGAACGCGTGTCGCCCTACCGCGATTGACCTCGCAGCGAAAAGCCATTCATTGACTACCCTTAACCCAAACGTCACCGTGACGCGTCGACGCAACGCGTTGGCGGCTTTTTCCGCGGCGGCGTCCAGTTTGCGCTTCGTGGCGCCTGACATGCGCGCCCGGTCCCGCCACGCTTCAAACACCGAGACGCGTCGCGCGCTCGAGGCTCGTCGCGTGGACGCCGCCCTGTGGCGTCGCGCGGCGTCGTCGCGAGCCAGCGCGACCGCCGTGGCGACTACGCGCCACTCGCGAGTCGCCGTGGCGAGACGCCGGCGCTGGCGGCGCGTCGCCAAAACAACCGCGGCGTGCGCGCGGTGAAGGACGCCGCGCCAAGAGCGCATGGTTCGTTTCACGAAACGCGAGGCGTGACTCGCTACGAGCGCGTCGTGTCGTTTCACAAACATTTTCCTCGCACTCAACTCGCGAGGGCCGTTGGCAACCGCGAAGCGCCACTCCGTGAATGTCCGCGCGACGCGACGCCCCTCGCTTCGGCTGAGAAACGTATCGATGCGTCGCGGGGTAACGCACGCCACTCTCCGCCATTCCCCCAGCGCGGAGACCGCGCGGCGATGCAAAACGCGACGCGCGTACGTTTCCGCGCGCTGCTCACTGCCACGGCGTGTGGCGTGCCTGAACTCGGTATCCCCGGCGAAGCACCGCCACGCCACGAACCCCAGGTGTACGTTTCGCCAGGTCGTGGCCACGGCGCGTCGCGAGGCTCGTTGCGCGGCGACGAGGTCCAGGCGCGCGTCGCGAGTAGCGTCGCGCCACCGGCGCACGGCGTGGCGAGCCGGCGCTGTTTGGCCGCGCGCCAACGCCTTCGCCTCCCTCCTCCACGCGTCGCGCGCGTCGTGCCTCATGCCAGCGCGCCACGCGACAAAGAATCGAGCGCGCTGCGCGTTGTTTCCCGCGGACACGACTCTTTGAAACACGGCGTGGAACGTCGTCGCGGCTTGCGTTTGTTTTTTCCATTCCCGAAGCGCCCGTCTCGCGACGCGAACTTTTCGCATCAAAACCACGACGTGCCGTCCCCTCGCCGCGTCATCCACAAGCGCGCACCACGCCACCATGACACGCTCCACTAACCTCCACGCGCCAACTTTTTTGAACCCACTCAACGCCACTTGCCGTCGGGTCTCGAGCGCGCGCTCCAGCATCGTTCGGGCCACTGAGTTTCGCCAACTCATGAAGGAAAACTTTTGCAAGTTGCGTTTGCGCATCGCGGCGTGTCGCTCCAGCGCGACTCTCATCTCTCGCGATGCGACCCGCCACAAGCCCCACACCCGCGTCCGGAGTTGCACGTCCCGTCTTTTTGCGAAGTATCCGGATGCCGTGACTTGCCGCTTACCGGTTTGGGCTTCGGATCGCATCGCGTTGACCGCTATGCGCAACGTGGACAGGTTGATCATAGCGAACAAGCGGTCCGCTTCCGCGACCGAGGTTTGGTATTTTCGATCAGCCTCATCTTTAGTGGCTTTAGCCGCGACGGCTTGCGCATCCTCCGCGGCTTTGCTAGCCATGGCCAGCGCAAACCAAGGCCGCAACACTTTACGTCGTTTCGTGTGTGTTTCGTGGTAGTTGATTGCCACCTCAACCTTGTCTCTCGCCGCTTCCGTCAACCTCAGCCACCGCGAAAACGCAACCGAGACGCGCCGCCGGCCGTGTCGGCGCAACCGCGCTTCAAGCAAACGATTGGTGCCCGCGAACGATGTGTCCACCAAGCTTTTCCACGACTGCATGGAACTTTTCAACACCTCTCGGCGCTTTCTCGCGAGGTGTCTAACCACGGTAACTCGCTGGCAAGCAGCGACAACACAAAGTTTTCTCCAGCGCATCAACACCGAACCTGCGATCCTCCGGTTTCGCGTCGCGTCCAAGCGATTTACTAAAACTTCGCAGGTTGTTTTTCGCTCCTGTTTTTCTCGGAGATCCCCGGTGAGCAAGCGCCACGCCCCGACGCAGGCGAGCAAAACGTACCGGTTCCGTCGCCCGGCGTGCCTTTTCGCTTTCGCCACGCAGTTCGCCTCACGCAGTTCCAACCTCGAGAAGTTTTTCCAACAGTGAAAGAATCCATGCTTCAATAACCTCACTCTCCGCGAAGTGTACGCCCCGATAACGCGGCGCTCCACGAACTCGCTCCGGGCAACCGAACACCACGCGCGGATGATTCTTTTCAGCTTTGCGTTCCAAAAGCGCGCTGATGCGACTTGCGCTACGTTTAGCTCGTGCGCCTCTGCGCACGCCTCTGCGCACGCGATTTCGAACCACTTTTTGATACAGAAACGCAACGCGCCGAGCCTGCGACGCGCGACGAACTCGGAGGTTGCGCGGTGGAATTTGAGTGATCGCTTTGCGAACAAGCGCCAGTCGCGCATCGCGGAGAGCGCGCGTTTGCGACAAGCCGCAGCGACGCCCCTGTTGCAGGCGACTCTTGTGACTCGCTCGTTGCGCGCCATTTGTCGCCACGAATCAAGCGTCTTTTGCGTTAGCCGGTGACGCGCGAAAGACGCATTCTTCAACACATGGCGTGTCGCCAGCACATCCACCAGGCTTGCTCGGGCGGTCACACCCGCCACGACGCGGCGCCACCCGACGAAGCCGCGCCTGATTAGCCTCCGCGACGCCGCGCCTCGCGCGCGCGCGACGTCTGTGACTCGCGGGGACACAGAACGCCACGCGCGAAACACCTCTTTCCTTGTCACTCGTTGGCGTTGTCCTGTGACTGACTTCTCGGCGCAGCTCAAGCGTTTCGTGCGCGCGGATAAATGGAACCACGCGTGTAGAAACGCCCTGCGCGTGGCTCTGCGTTTCGGACCAACAAGCGCGTTGACCGCGTCCTCCGACGCGCCCGCGCCTTTGTGCTTGGCGTGCGTCCACCACGCCCGCAAAACGAGGGTCACGGAAAACGCAGCAGCGGCGTCTCGGGTGTCCTGGCGCGCCACAGCCACCGCGGACAGCGCTTCTTCAAGCGCAGCGGAAACACCAGCCTCGGCGGCGCTCACGGCGTGTGCGGTGGTTTCCACGTCTCGCCGACGCTCCTCCTCCAGCGCGGCCGCGGCGTCGGCGACTCGAATTTCGTGCGCTTCCCTGAGACGGTCAAGCTCAGCCGCGGTTCCGGCGCGGCCCGCGAGAATGGCGCGCTCGGCGTCATCGCGCGCGGCGTCCGCAGCACGGCTCGCCTTTTTCGCCTCAGCGCGCCATGACTCCGCGAATGCCGTGGCTTCGGCGCGAACGCGCTCGGACTCATCCGCGGCGCCGCGCGCGGCGTCGCGCTCGAGCTCGAGAATATCCGCACCCGCCCCCGACGCGTCCAAATCGCATTTCACGGACTCCAGCGCAGCGGCTGCAAAGTGAGCCGCCGCTTCCGCTTCTGCGCTCATCTCGTCGCGTTCCTGATGCCACGCCGCGAGCATAGCGTCGCGCACCTTCGCCGCCTTCTCCGCGGCGGCGGCGAGGTCCGCGTCCCGGCGCAACTCCGCCTCTGCGAGCTCACTCACGCGTCGCCTCTCCGCATCCGCCAGGCGTTGTTCAAGCGCCTCGCGGTCACGCACGCGCCTCGCTTCCGCTTCCTCGAGTTCATCTGTTCTTCGTGTCTCCGCATCCGCGAGACTGGCTTCGAACACCTCCCTGTCTTGTCGACGCCGAGCCTCCACTTCCTCGAGTTCGTAGGTTCGTCGTTTCTCCGCATCCGCGAGACCAGTCTCGAACACCTCGCGGTCCTGTCGACGCCTCGCTTCCGCTTCCTCGAGTTCGTCGGTTCGTCGCGTTCCCGCTTCCTTCAGTTCGCGCGAGCGTCTGTTTTCAGCATCCACCGCCCTTTGTTGCGAGGTTTCGCGTTCCTTTACGCGTTGCGTTTCAGCTTGTAAAAGGTCAGCCACACGTCGTTTCTCACCAAGTTCGCGCTCGGTTTCGAAAACCAGCCCGTCTTGTTCCCTCTTCTCCTCAAACTCGTTGAATTGCTTCGCGCGTCTCTCCTCGGCTTTTTCCAGTTCCGTTTCAAACGATTTTCGATCCGTCTCCCGAAGCGCGTTTAGCTCGGTCAAATCGCTCTCCAACTGCACTTTCTGTCGGTCCCACTTCTTTTCCGCCGTATCCAGGGCAACCGTTGCTTCCTCCACAGTCCGTTTCGCGCACGCATCCGCGACGGACACTAACCGGTCGCACTCCGTTTTCAATCGTTGCGTTTTTTTATCCGCCACAACAAGGCGCACCGCGTTTCTGAAATTGTTTTGACTTTCGATACGCCGATGTTCATCCTTCCGTGCCGTTTCCGAAATCAACAGCCTGGCCTCCAGTTCAAGTCGCTCCTGGTCCCACGTCTGGAACTGCCTATCCGTGCGCTGCCGTTCGTGTTCCCTGTCTTTTTCAGTCAGGGAAACGGAACGGTCCACGCCCTTTTTCAGCAGTTCGCGTTCTCTCGCCCACACGGTTTCTCGCCGTGTGATTTCCTCCCTCGCGTCCTCCCGCGCTTTCTCCACGTCCGCCAGCGCCTGCGCGCGTTCGTGTTCGAACAGAGTTTCGCACTTTTTCTCCACAAAGTCAGCCGCCTGCTCCAGCTCTTGCTTCTCTTTGGTCAGCTCTTTCAACTCGTCACGCAAGACTTCTTTCTCCGTTTCCAGCTTTCGCGTCGTCGCCGTGAACGTAACTTTCGCGTCCTGGATTTCCTCAAGCGCGTTCCACTTCACCTTCTGCGCTACTAAACGTAACGCATCCCTCTCGCGCGCGAAGTCTTTTTGCGTTTTCTCGAGCTCCAGCTTGAGCGCGAGCGTGGCTTCGGAGTCGTTCGATTTCTTTTTTTTGGTAACGATACTTCCTCCTCCTCGGAACGGATTCGACGAAGCCACCACCCGTGGTGCCGTGTCCTGGTCCGTCTTGTCCAGCCGTCCGCCAAGCAGCGCCCTCGGTTTCAACGGCGAGTTGTCAAACGCGCTTGGTAGGGGGTCGTACACGGAAGGTGATTTTCGTGCGGGCGATGGACGCGCGTGCGCCGGTTTCGCGGAAGCAGGCGTGGTGCTCCCGTCACGCATTCGAAGGGGAATCCCTCGCTTGGTCGCGGTTTCAGCCAACGCGCGAAGCGCTTCTTGTCGTCTTGATTCGTCTGAAGAAACCTCCGCGGTGGTAACCGTGGTAACAACACCGCCTCCCAGTGTGGACATGTGCGTCGGACGCACGGCGCTTGGCTCGGGCGACCCGGGGTCGGCGTCCGGGTCCATCGGGGTACCCCAATCTGCAAAGCGGGCGTAACAATAACGTTGTGCTATAAAATTGACACGCGCCCCGAGGACTGGTCAAGCGCCCGCCAGTCCGGTCAAGCCTCGTGCACCAGTCCCTAACACCTCCACCCTGTTACCACACACGCCACCGCGCGTCTCCGTCCGGCTGAACCCGGCAACACCAAGCGCGGGCACTAATGCGAACGCGTTCGACAACGAATTGAAGGATTCCGGGATTGCGAGTGAGTGCAAAATCAGATTAAGACGAAAACGAAAAAAGTACACTCCGCTGTTGACATCCACGTTAACAATAACCTACTATGTATACCTTCCCGCCCTATAAACACTCACTTAACCTGCTTCACGACCCACTTAAGCCCTTGTTCCAGCCCGAACGCGGTTTTCCCCGAACAGCTCTGGATTTGCCACGGCCGGTCTTTGATGTTGAAAAGCGAAAGCGCCTCCGCGATTTCATCCGCGCTCTTCGCCTGCGTTTGGAAAAGAAAAGGGTCAGTCTTTGGTATGGGTGTACTGTATTGGGCGATTTATACAGAGGGCAAACAGTCGTGTACTCTGAACAATCGGCAAACAGTGCGTATGTGATGTATTTGTAACAGTTGCCAGTACTGGTAAGAGTTACCAGTAGGCTGGTAAGAGTTACAGTAGTAAACAGAAATACTCACAGAGGCTCCGTAAACAGTGTCCTGGATTTGGGAAAGCCCCGAAACGCACCTGCAACAGATCCGCCTTGTTCGCGAACACCAGCAAAGGCACGGTCGCCAACTTCTCTTCGCCTAAAATCTCATCCAGCTCGAACCCGGCTTCGTCTATTCGTTTCCGGTCACTCGCATCCACGACGTAAATCAAGAGCTCGGTGTTTTCGTAGTAGTTGCGCCAGTACGGGCGGATGGTTTTCTGGCCGCCGATGTCCCACACGTTGAGCTGTAGGTGTGATAAAAGAAAGGGTCAGTCTTTCGGGCCATGTGAGTGAGTAAACAGTCGTAGCAATCGGGCCGAACAGTGTTTGGATTTGAGAAACGCGCAATAAGTGGTAATAGAAAAGACGCTAGCTCCGAGGTGACTGCCAGCCATAGGGAATTTATACGAACCTTGAACCCCGCATGCAGCACGGATTTGATGTTGAACCCTTGCGTCGGGGTGGTGGTGGTGATGTCTTCGTCGGAAAGTTTTCGCAAAATCGTGGTTTTCCCGGCGTTGTCCAGGCCTAGAATTAAGATGCGGGCCTGATTTGGTGGGAGGGGGGGGGTGGTTAGTGCCACTGCGCTACTTGCAGTACCTACTACATGTAATACTACGTGCGGTACTAATGCCTCGCATTACTTTCATTCGCATTCGCGGTTTCGCGGTTTTGGCACCCTCGCACATCAATCCGCTCCGCGCGTTACTTGACTCGTGTGGGACCGTTCCAAAAGTGGTTTTGTGCGCCACAGAACCAGCAACACATCCCACTTACCTCTCCCTTTGATTTCCTCAGGCGTCTTAGCAGGCTGAGCAGACCCTGTGTTGTGGGGGTGGGCGGGTGAGGGACGGCGGGGCAACAGAGCAGTGTCAGCAATTAGGGGAACGTCGGTCGCGTTTTCGTGTC
>Ga0222630_1000247_pt1 | contig 27990 bp, 24 predicted proteins | sample AntAcemetagenom3_FD_179842 | JGI IMG/M metagenome (GOLD analysis project Ga0222630, IMG submission 179842) | Saline water microbial communities from Ace Lake, Antarctica - #3 | ecosystem: Environmental > Aquatic > Non-marine Saline and Alkaline > Saline | place: Antarctica: Ace Lake | collected...
GAACCGGTCCCGGAAACTTGACAGGGGTTCCTTTTTCTCTTCCATCACCGCGGACATGTACACGATCATCACCACCGCGAGTACTAAAAAACAACAAGCGCCGAAGAGTCCGAACCCGGCGACTGCGGTTTGGAACGGAAAAGGGTTAGTCTTCCCGTAACGTGTATGAGTAAACAGTCGGCCGGATTCGGGCCGAACAGTCCGGCGTAATCGAGCCGAACAGTGCGTTTGTGCTGTATGTAGTGCACTTCCTTTTAAGGACTAGTGCACTCAAAGAGGGGCGGTAAACAGTCGGGGGGATTTGGGAAAGCCCCAAAATACGCACCGGCGCCGAACATCTCGCCGTTCTTTCCGGTCCAATTTTCGCTCGGCAAATCGGACAGCCACCGCTGGTGCGAATACAGGCTGACGCACGCCTCACCAAGCGCGAAGAACATGTGAATCGCAGACGCCACGATCAGGCCGTACGAGAAACCAGCGCCGGTCTTGGCGATGGTCTTGTTCATTTTGATGGGTGTGCGATACGATTGTTTGCGAAGAGTTTGGAGAGCGAAAAAGTTCGAGGAAGAAAACGCGTCAGTGTCCCAGTCGTGTTGTCGGGTCCCGTAGGAAGGGTCGTGTCTATTGTGTCACACGGACACGCATGCTGGAGTGAAGGACCTAGTGCCCACACAAACACACTCCGGTAACCCACCTTCCGCAGCAACACGAACAACGAGAAGAAAAGGAACAGCCCGATCAGCGTCACCGCCCACGCGCTGGTGGCGACGATGCCGAGCACCAAGTTTTCAGAAGTGGCGTCGCCATCTTCAAACGAGAGCTTGCTGATCCTCTGGCCTTGCACCACCGCGAGTAACGACCAGATCGTCTGCACCAAGCAGTTCAAACTCCACGTCACCCACAGAATCCGGCGAGGGCTCCAGCCCTCGCAACCCAGGCCGCAGGATACCATTTTTTATGCGGGGGGGGTGAAGGGGGGGCGTTGGGGAGTGCGGGGCGTGTGTGCGTGTTCTACTTTTTTTAAAGAAAGCAGGTGGTCAGTCTTTGTTTGAAAGAAACTGAGATGTCGGTGTAGAACAAGCAAGTCGGTCGAGCAGACAGAGACAAGGCAAAAGGCAAAGAAGTGATGCGAGGACACGATTTTCGGTGACAAATCGCGTGCCAGGTGGACTCACATGTCACGCTTTTCTTCCCTCCCATCGATGGCGCCATAGTCTCACTGCACGGGGTGAGTTCCGCCGAGAGGACTTACGTGGTGCGTGTGTGTCCTTTGCGTAGGTAAACGATGTCGGACGCGGGCGGGTCCTCCCGTGGTGCAAATCGCGCCCCCGGCTCGGTTTTCGGGAGCGACGCTTCCGAAAAAACCAGAGGGGCGGCAGGCAACGCGCAACAAGTGGATTACCTGGAACACGCCCTGGAGGTTTCGTCACGCGCGGGTGTGCGCGAGCAAGCCGCTTTGCGGAGTCTTGGAGGCGGAAACCTTCTTTACGACCCGCTAGGGGTGTTCCTGGCTGGCGACCGGGCGGTGGCTGGCAGTGTGGCTGGCGGTGTAACTGCGAATCGCGATTTCGATGGAGGGATAAACGCGAAAGCGGCGAAGCACCGCGTTATCGACGACATAATCCTTCGAGAGTGCCTCGGCACGAACGGCACCGACCAAGTAGTCACCCTGTGTCCCGGATTCAGCACCCGGCCGTTTCGTTTGGCGTTACCCAAGGTCACTTGGTTCGAAGTCGACTCGGTGGAGGTTCTTCTTTTCAAAAGGCTTTTGCTGCGAAGCGCCGGGGCCGAAGCAATTAACACGCAATCGGCGTCCCAGCGGAGTCCGCAAAAAGGTGCCGAAAATAAATCGCACAACAACGCCACGCATGCGTTCGCGCACATCACGAAGGAAACCGTGCGGTGCGCGAAGGTGGTGGGGTTTGATGTCCGGAAGGAGCTGGAGTTGATTTCAAATCGCGACGACAAAGCCAGTGCCAAAAAGCCAAAAAACAATCGACTGCAAACGCTTCTGGAAAAAAACGGGTTCGACTCCAAAAAACCGGCGGTGTTCGTGGTGGAAGATTTGCTCGTGGATTTGAGTCGAGCCGAAATTGGTGTTTTGTTGAACTCGCTGCCCGCAACTAGAGGCAGCTTACTCGTCACTGCACACGTCCCGAAACGAGTGGTTTTGTGGGCAAAACGGGTTTGCGCGGCGTACGCCAGCGGAGGCGGCGGAAAGAAACAAAAAAACGCACCCGCGTCGACGCCCAACGCCCTTCGTTTGATTGAAAAGAGCTCCCGGTGGAAATCGACCATGAGTGATGTCCACCCCATGGGGTGGACAAAAACACACGCCAACTCGCTTCAGGTTCACGCGCACGCGTATGGGTATTTGGTGGACCCGGATTTTTGCCGCGCGGACGAGGAGCGGGTCGTGGAGTTTCGGCGGGAAAAACGAGGCTTTTTGGGTATTCCCGGAGCGCCCGGAAACGTGTTCTTTCCCGTGAACGTCATTTCGTTACTTGGAAAAGTCCCGTTCGTTGCGAAAGTACCGGTACTGAAACGATTGCTGAAGAGTGGAACTAGTGGCAATAACAACAACTACGCTGTGACCCCGCTCGGCCCTCCCGCGACGTCGCGCGCCGGATTTTTTGCCAAAACGAAATCCTTTCTTTCCGGGTGCGTGGGTTTCGGCGGAGGCGGCGCGTGTCCAAAAAGGCCCTTTATGGACGGGCACCCGCGTGACTCAGACGCGGGAGTCGTTACTCGGCGTGTCAATTCCCTTTTCGGAACCTTAATTGGAAGAATCATCGTGATAGCAGCCGCAGGGGCGGTGGGTCACGTTTACGGGAACGATTTGGTTAGGAAGACAAAGAGCGGCACGGCCGCGGCGAAGCGCGTGGCGCGCGAAACGGTGGTCGTCGGGGCGGCGCTTTTCGAGGCGCACGTCGCGCCGGTCTTGGACACCAAGGTGTTGCCGTTTCTGGACCGGAACGTGGCGTCACGAATGCCGGGAAGCGTTACGTTTAAAAGGAAAGGGAAAGGAAATTTGAGAAAAGGAATTGGAACCGTAACGAAAGCGTCGCCGCGCGGGACGGAGACGAAGAAGAAGAGGTAGTTTTGTTTTATTGGTGTGACACGCGAAAGGAAGTTTGTGTATCGCTTCCGAAGGCGTTCGCACGTCACGTGTGAGAGCGTTTTTTACGGAAGCCTTCGTTGGCGCCTTTGGCAGACAGGGGGGATTCAGTCGTCCATTGTTTTCTGAATGTAACAATGTGCGTTTTTTTTCGATGATTCCAAGCTGAACACCCCAAAAGGTGCCGAATCCACCGCGCATACCTCGCCGCGCCCCGGCGCTTGGCGGCGCTTACGGCCATACCCGCGTCTTGTGATGGGTTCGGGTGACCACTCTACGCGGCGCCGAGTGAGGCGCGCTACGGTCGGTATCGTCGCCGCGGCGTGTTTCGGCAACGCCTCCGCGAAATACATCCACGACGACCCGGCGGGCGTTGCCCACCCCGGGTGCCTTCGCGCCGAGCCTTTGCTCGTGAGCCGTCACCGCGGCGGCATCGCGTCAGCGAACCAGAGTTGCCCCGGGTCCCCGATGACGGACGTGTGGGACTTCGACAGCGACTTGTACCCGTTCAACCTGGAGCGCGCCAGGGATGCGTTCGACGCGTTCTGGGTGGATAACAACCTCGTCAAGTCCAACGATTTCAACCCCCCCAACTTTGTCGACTACGAGGAACCAGGAACGCCGCGCACGCGACGCGTCGGGTACACGTGGCCCGGCACTAAATACTGGAGGTACAAGTTTTCGTGGCAAACCGAGACGCAACAACAAAACACCACCGGGTTCAACATGGACATCGCGCTTGAACAGATCAACGCGACGATCGTTAAAGAGAAACCTTTGCTTATTGCGTACCTAGCGGAGAACGGCTGCGCAACAATCGACACCGCATCGCTGATGCCCTTGCTAGACTCCGCGATGCGTACCGATTTCGACAAGACGCAGCGACACCGATTTAGTGGTGGGTGGCGACGCAACGAGACGTTGACGGAACCCGAGGTGACGTTGGGGTATCTCAACGACGAGTTGGAACGTCTCATGACCTCACGTAACCGCACGGCGGAGCGCGGCGGTCTGGACGCGTACAAATCTCAAACCGGCGTTAGTACCGGCGATTACTCGTTCCTTTCAGGTGTCGCGGATGACGTCGACGAGTGCATTCAAAACATCGGTGACTTCAACGAAGAAATCACGGCGCAAGTGCAGAGTAAATACGCGGAGCAACAGGAACTAAAGTTTCGAGACTTTTTGAGTCGCGCGAAGTACGCCGACGTCGTCAACACAGCAGGAACGCCCGATATCAAAATCTCCGTGTTCAACGAAAACCTCCCAAGGGTCAACGAGCTAGTCGAAGCCGAGGTAAAAAAGCGGTGGGTCAACGGCTTCAACCTTGCGGTTTCGAAATGGCTGAAAGGGAAAGGGAGTTTGTACGAAACAATTACCGGCGTCGCCGTTAATTCGCACGCCCCGAACATGACACACCTCAACTTTCTCATCGAAGGCCAAGTCGCGAGCTCCTGGATCGCGGCTGCGAACGCCGCGTTCGATGACTGGCAATCAAGCGAAGGTTTAGGGTTCATCACCGTCGCGCCTATCGACGCGCGGAACCCGGATGTAGGTACGTATTGCATTTCCCAAATCCAGGCACACTGTTTGCCCATACAATACTGACACTTTTCTTTTACAAACGTAGCCGCGATGAACGCGGACGCCAAGACGCAGGCGGAGGCGGACTGGGTGACGCGGGCGAGCGCCGGTTTCACGACGCACCTCTCCACCAACGCGTACACCTACGCCACCGGGATTGACGTTACTGGTGTCAACGACGACATCGCCGCCCTCAACGCAAACCTCGAGACGCAAGTAAAGGCTGAGTGGGTTCGAAACGCGCAGCGCGACTTCCACGCCTGGCTGGTCACCAAGGCGTACAACGACGACGTCGCCGCCGTTATCACGTCAACCTCGCAATCCATCGCCCAGCTGAACAAAGCCGTGGAAGCGAAGGTCGCGTCCGCGCACATCGGCGACGCCGACGGCGAGTTCCAGGTATGTATTTCCAAATCACCACATTCCGCAGACTGATTGCTCATACAAGACTGACATTTATTTTTTACAATCTCAGCGTTGGCTGACGCAACGAGCGTACACGTACGTCGCCGGCGTTACGATCGACGAAGTCGACGAGGACATTGCCGGGGTGAACGCGGCGGTTGAGGCGCAGGTTACGCAACGGTGGGTATCCGACGCGGATGCCGCGCTGCAGCAGTGGCTCAGCGCGCGCGGGTTGGCATCTGTGGTGAGCGCTTCGGTCACATCAACGACGCAAAACCTGGGTTCCCTCAACGACGACATTGACGCACAGACCGTGGATGACTGGGTCGCCACGGAGAACGGCGGGATCGCGGCTTGGCTACAAGCCAGAGGGTACGACGGCGCGGTACCTGTTGCTTCAGTTCAACTGGACGCTAGTGACACTTCGGCGCGCGTTTCTGGCTACCCAGCCTACCCCGCTAGCGTCAACTCCGCCGTTCAGACCGCGGTCGAGCAAGACTGGATCGCGGACGCCGAGTCCGACTTACGGTCGTGGCTCGTGACAAAGAACTACGACGGCTTCGTGACAACAAGCGACGTCTCCATCACCACCACCTCCCCGAACGTGGCGCAGATAAACGCCGTGATTGAAACGAAAGTTGAACAAGACTGGATCGACTCAACCGACGCTGAGTTACAACTTTGGCTTTCATCGAACGGGTACGGCGACGTCGTCGCCACTGTGGATGACGTGGCCGAGAACTTTCCGACTTTGAACGAGGATATCGAAACCCAGGCCAAGGCGGATTGGGTCGCCGACGCCCAAGCCGAGCTGACGAGGTTCGTATTGTATTTCCCAAATCCCAATACTGTTTGCCCATACAAGACTGACACTTTCTTTTATTCATCGCAGTTATTTAACCAGAAACGGGTACGGGTACGTGACCGGCGCTTCCGTTACTTCGGTTACGCAAAACTTGAACACCTTAAACGCGGTAATCGCGAGTCAGGTCGACTTCCAGTGGGTCACTGATGCAAACAGTGCGCTTCAAGCCTGGCTCTCTGGGGAGGGGTACCAAAGTTTGGTTTCCGTTTCAGTGACGAATTCGTCTCCCGATTTCTCGGAAATCAACGCCGACGTGGAAACCGCGGTGAAGGCCGACTACGTCACCAGCGTCAACACGGAAATCAACCAGTGGGTCACTGACAACGAGTTGGATGACTACTTCGTGGCTGGTACTGACAAATTGAGTGACACGGACGACGTCCCTGGTGATTTGTCCTCAATCAACGACGCCGTTTCGGGTAAAATGGAAAACGAGTGGATCGCCGAAACGAACGCCGATTTCCAAAACTGGCTGTTAGCCGAGTTCGGGGCGAACGTCACGGACGCTTCCACCCTGCAAATAACCAGTGCGGACCAGGACATGGCAGAGCTGAACACGCAGGTGGAAAACCTGGCCAGAGGTTTGCTTCCGGAAATGGGGGACGTTTACGTTCCGTACGACCCGGTGGCGTTTGACGGCTTCGTCGCGTTTGAAGTCGCCGAGGTGCGTATTGCGCGTTTCCCAAATCCCGCCTCCCTGTTTGACCATGCAAGACTGACGCTTTTCTGGCAAAACTCCAAAGGCGTACTCGTATGTCCAATACGCGCCGGCGATCACCTCGGCGCCGGTGGTACCCAACTTCGCGCCGTCGCGAGGTGCCTTTGGGAGTTACGTTGCTTTCACACCGTCCAGCGCGTACCCCGCGTACGTCGCGTTCACGTTGACGAACTACCCAGGTACGTATTGCATTTCCCAAATCTCAGCACTGTTTGCCGATTGCCCGCCCGTAATTACGTAATACACATGGCCCGAAAGACTGACACTTTTCTTTCACAATCAGGGTACGTCGCGCACACCGTGGCCAGTGCGTTTCCCGATTTAACAAGCGAGTTCACCAGGACCGCGTTTACCTACGAAGCGTTCACGCAAGGCGTTTCGTACGCGGCGTACGTGCCGTTCGCGTTGAGGAACGGCGCTTACCCTGGTTTCACAGAGTTTGAAGTTGATACGTTTACGTTCAACGCCTTTACGTTGGCGAAATACCCTACTTACGTTGAGTTTATGAACGAAGACCCATACCCCGCGTACGTGAATTTCGAGATGGTTCCGGCATACGCACACACGCCTTACGTCCACCTAAGGGAACACAGCTTCACACCGTACTCCCTCCAGACACCCAACCACCCGCGGTGGTGGAGCGACCGGTACACCCGGTATTGGATCCGGTAAGTATTTCCCAATCACCACATTCCGCCTCCCTGATTGCCCATACAAGACTGACACTTTTTTTTTACAACCAGGGACCCGAAACAAATCGACAAGCACGACATGGGCAAGCTTTTCTATTACCACAAGGCTTGGTACTACCAGGAGATGTTTGTTTGCAGGGCGACTTGCGTCGGGACGATGGGGCAGAACACCGAGGGTACGTATTGGGCCTTTCCCAAATCCCGCCGACTGTTTTCCCATACAAGACTGACACTTTCTTTTATTTATCTCAGTCGACACCGATTTCTTAGCCCCGGATCGCGTGTGCGACGGCGACGACCATTTGTGCCCGGTCGCGAACACCCCGTCGCCGGTCGGGACGAACAAGCACGGAGCCTGGGAAGAGTTTAACTTAATTCTGGAGGCCAGGGATAGCCATCTCGGGAAGCACCCAGAGTGTCCGGTGAGAGACCCGTGTAGAACAAGTCCACCGCCGTGTTTCTACGTCACGTCCGAGTGCATTCCCGACATCTTGGTGAACACCCGAATCAATAACACGGATTTGCGTTCGCGCGAGGACATCGAGTTTAACGAAGACGAGAAGTACCTGCACGAGCCCATGACTGTGAGCGATATCGTGGAGTGGAAGCTGGTGAGCGGGCGGCTTGACCGCCCGGGCGCGCCCAAGCTGTGGAACTACTGGACCGGGCTGGACATGGCGGCGTTCACGAGCCCAAAGGATAAGCAAAAGTACCACAAAGTATGTACCTTCGCGCTCGTGGAGAAAACCACCGAGAGGTTCGAGCGGGGCGTGGAGTACGGCTTCTCAATCGCGGAACGCAACCGCAAAAACGAAGAAGGACACACGCAGGCTGGGCAAAACTCGTACCGCGCCCCCAACCACGTGTACGACGTCGGGCACGTTGGAGGTACGTTTGTGATATTTCCCAAATCGCAGCACTGTTTGCCGATTGTCCGCCCGTAGTTACGTAATACGCGCGGTCCGAAGACTGACACTTTCCGTGCACAATCGCAGACATCGAGCGGTGGCAACGAAGCTTCGGGGAAACGGTTTCGCCGTTACTGGACAACGAGTGTTCCGGCAGGTTCGCGTCCCAGTGGCGCAACCGGCGGTACTCTCCGGCGCAGCAGTTCGAGAGCGTCAGCAAAGTCTGGGGGACGTGTGCGGATACCTGTGCGCAGCTAAGTGACGCTTCATCTTCTGACTCGGCCGCGGCGGAAGCCACACTCGGCGTCGCGCAAACAATCAACGCCGTCATAACGCGCGCCGCGGCGCTCGGGGCGAAACGTGGGAGTGGTATGGGCAAACAGTCACAGTCTGGTGCCAAACACGTCGCGGTCGTGTTTGTCTCCGTGGCGGGTATCGCCGCGCTCGCGCTCGCGGCGGCGCGACGACACAAAAACGACTTGGCCGCCGCCGAACGTGTTCCCCTGCTCGCGAAACCCGCGGTGGAAGTGTGACCTCCGCACTTTTTGTTTACTCGAACATCGAGCTAACTAGAGCTCGATTAAAAACACAGTACGGAAGGTCATGCTTGCACCGCGCGCGTAACGCGCGTTCCCGTAAAGAGAAAGAACTCGTTCGGTCGTTAGCTATTTATTTTGTGCAAACTTTTATTTTTACATTCCGCGCGTTGGTGTACATCGGGGGAAGCTGGGAGTCTTCGTTTGTACGAATCAGGAACCTCTTCGTTTTTACGAGTCAGGAACCTCTTCGTTTTTACGAATCAGGAACCTCTTCGTTTTTACGAATCAGGAACCTCTTCGTTTTTTGTTTTCGCCGCCGCCGCCGCCGCCGCCGCCTCCGCCTCCGCCGCCGCCGCCGCCGCCGCCTCCGCCGTTGCCGCGTACCTTTTCCGTTCCTCCGCGACCCGCCGTCGTTCTTTGTCATCCTTAATCGCTTCCTTGGCCCGGTCCTTCTGCGCCTGAACCTCGTTCTTTTCCCGGTGTTTTTCGCGGTCCCACCGCTCCGTTTTCTCAACCGCCAACGCCGAGGCTTTGCCTAACACGTCCTCCGCTATTTCAAGCCGGCGAACGATCGCGACAGGACACTGCACCGCTACTTCGATTTTCTTGCTGATCTTCCCGTTGAACGTGGTGAAGTTCGCGCTCGCGAGATCCGTGGTACCCGCCACCGCCTGTGCTTGTAAAAAGAAAGTGTCAGTCCTGTGCGAGCAAACGTGGAGGCGGGATTTGGTGAAACGCGCAATACCAATACGTACCCCGGTCTCCGCGCCGCACACGAAGAAACCCTCGTTCAGCTCAACCATCCGGAGGAAACCGCACTGCACGAGGAAGTCCTCGCCGTAGAGACAGTTGCTTACTTTGCTCGCGATTGTTTTGTTGAGACATTTAATCTTGCGAAACTTGGGATCACTCGGGTTGGCAATCGCGTTTTGGCAAATCGAACGTAACGTGTTGATGCACTGCTCCTGCAACGGCGGCGTGTTTTTCATCGGGTCTTTCAGGGACCGGAGGATTCCTAAGAGCTTGTCCTTGTACAGCTGCAGGGGGGGGGGCAGCGACTGCAGTTAGGGGAGGGGAAACGGTCAGAGTCTCGGCGGAGCGTCTTCGCTTCTGCAAAAAAGAAAATGTTTTTTACCAGATCTGGGTTTGGCGTAGGTAACACTTACTCCTTGTACGATCGGCGGTGGGTTTCTGGCGAGTTCCGCCGCGGCTCGGCTGGCGGCTTCAAACCTCGCCGCCGCCGCTTCGGCGGCCGCGGCTCGCGCTTTCTTCGCCGCGAGTTCCACGGAAGCCACTTGCTGCGCGTCGCTTAATTGTTTTCGTCGCAGCTCCTCTATCGTGGCTTTCACGTCCGTCGGGGCGATCACAGTAGCGGCGACTCCAACTCCATCCTCCATCTCATCCGAGTCGTACTCCTCTGAATCAGGGTCAGACGTGTCACTCATCACGCCGTAGGGTCACGGAAACTAAGACCGGTCCGAAACGGGCGACGCTCGCGCCGGGGAATGACGCAAGGTCGAGTGACGAGTCGTGTCTCTTTCAGATCGCCACGCAGCAGGGATGACGAAAAGCGTTTCCGTCCGTGATGAGAAAGCATTTTCATTTTCAATCGTCTCGGAAATCGGGGCGGCGGCTGTGATGCGCAAAGAAAGAGCGGCGGCGCCCTTGCTCGGCACAGCGACACGCGCGCGCCCGCGCACGCGTCTCCGTCAAAACCCACGACACGCGGACCGAAGACGCGGCTCGGTGCGTGTGGTGTTCGCGGCGGGGAACGGGGCGGCGAACGCGGCGGTGTTCATCGTACCGCGAGCGTGACGACCGAGCGTCTGATTGCCGAAACCGGAGCCGCCGCCGCGCGTTGGGGCCACCTTTCAGGGTCATCCGCCGTCGTTTGTCATCAAAACTCCGTACCCTAACCCCAAACGTAAAGAAGGATGTCCCGCGTGGACCTCCTGAGTTTACAGGGCAAGGCCAAGCGGGACCCGGAGGGCTACAGGGATGACGTGTTGATGCAGCTTTCGCACCACAACGCGCTTCACGGGTTGTTCATGTTGAAACCCGGTAAGGATTTCAAAGCGTTCGCGGACTTAACGGGCTTCTTGGCGCAAGTTGCGTTTAAGTACCCCAACGACATGCCCACGTTCCACTTGCCTATTATGGAGTTGTTGAACCAGCACTACGCGCTGCTTGAGCCAGGGTTACGAAGAGGCTTGACCAGTGCGCTGATTTTGCTTCACAACCGAGGAAGCGTCGCGTTAACCGAACTGTTACCTCTTTTCTTCAAGCTGTTCAGGACTCCCGATAAACAGTTACGGTTGCTGATTTTCAAACACATCGTGGCGAGCGTCAAGAAAGCGAACAAAACGAAACGGGACGATAAACTTAACAGGAGCGTCCAGAACTTTCTTCAAGCCGCGGTTATGGACGAAAACGAAGCCGCGGCGAAGAAAGCGTTGGCGGTTTTAACGGAGCTGTACAGACGGAACATCTGGAACGACGCGAGGACGGTGAACTTAGTCGCCGACGCCACGAAACACAAGTCGCCGAAAATTCTAGTCGCGTCGCTCAAGTTCTTCCTCGGCCAAGACGAAGCCGCGGAAGCCGCGGCTGAAGCCGGGAACGACACCGACTCCGACGAGGACGAGGATAAACCCAAAACCGGGGTTGGCACGAAAGCGGGGACCTCCACGGGGCTTTCCAAGGAGGACGTGTACAGGGCGTACAACAAAGGTGCGAAGAAGTTTTTTTCAATTTTTTGGTTTTGGAAGTTTTCCTCCCCCGAACCCGCGCCCACCGAGACTAGGAGTACTTAGTCACACTACTCCCGCTGGGAGTACTTAGTCACACTACTCCTATTACCCAGACCCGGTCCCCTCCCACCCAACCACCTTTTCTCGGCTTATGATGTTTCGATATTTGCTACTCTCGAGTTTCTCGTTGACGACACACATCACCAAGATCTCTGAGGCCGACGAGAAGGAAGGTTTTTTGGTTTCTTCGCACCTTTGTTTGCCCTTTCGAGTTTCTTTTCGCAGTGTAGGGGGTTGTAGGTTTTGTGTTTACGCTCAACCACAATCGGAATTCTCGTGTACCGCCGTCGGCTTACCAAAACTAACCCTACCCTAAACCCGGTTAACAGGCGTCACTCGTTCCAAGCGCAAAAAACAAGACAAGCTGAAACGGCAGATCGTGAGCATCCGAAAAGCCAACCGGAAAGAAGACGGCATTTCGGGCGAAGCGCGGTTCGCCGCGATGACCCTGGTGAACGACCCGCAGGCGTTTGCGGAGCGTTTGTTTCACCGACTCAGTTCCGGGTCGAGTTTAAAGTTCGACACCAAGATGCTTTTGATTCAGGTTTTGTCGCGCGTAGTGGGGCTTCACCGGTTACACTTGTTGCACTTGTACCCGTTTCTGCAAAGATACGTGCAGCCTAACCAACGGGAGGTTACCCGGTTACTAGCGGCGGCCGCCACGGCGTGCCACGAGCTCGTTCCGCCCGACACCCTGACCCCGCTACTAAAACAACTCGTGAATCAATTCGTGCACGACCGCGCGCGCCCGGAGGTGGTGGCGGTTGGGATTAACTGTGTCCGCGAGATTTGCCTAAGGTGCCCCCTCGTGATGAATACGGACTTGCTTCAAGACCTAGCGCAGTACAAACGAGCGAGGGACAAACCCGTCGCTACTGCGGCGCGGGCGCTGATTTCGACGTTCCGGGAACTAGCGCCGGGGATGCTGGAAAAGAAGGACCGCGGGAAAGGTACGAGTTTGTTTTTGTGGTTTGTGGTTTTGGCCAGAGCCGCCCGGGCTCGAACCGGCGCCCGAGACTTACCCAGTATGCGAACACACCCACCCACCCACCCAACACCACCCCACCCACCCTTTGCGAATGACGAGAAAATAATTCGGCGGAGAGCCATTCACAACATGACTCAGACGAATTAACCGCTTAGTAATTGACGCAAAGGTTTCGGGATTGTTTTTTTTGGATACAAAACCTTTTTCAACACTGCCGCCAGAGGCGAACTCGGGCCCAATTCCTGAGTTCGCTTTTTCCTGACCTGCACTCTCTGTGAGTTTGTGCGCTCACGTGTTTTGCGGAGAGGGAAAGGTTTTGCGTTTTATTCATTTTTGGTTTTTCGGCAAGGTTTTTTTTGACTTCTTAGACTTCGGGTCTGCGTAGATGTGTTCCGTTTCCGTCCTCTCCGCCCGCACTACGGAGTACCATTAGAGTACTACCTACTGAACGCGGCCCCACACCACTCTCCACTGACACCGCCTCCCTTTTCCAAAATCTCCCCTACACCAACACAGGCGACCACGACCTGCAAAAGGCGGTTCCCGAGTACGGCGCCGTTTTCGCGAGCGAGCGCGTGGAAGGCGCGGCGCTTTTACAAAGCGACATCGCGAAGCGACGCCGGGAAGAACGAAACGCGATGGAGGCGTTTCGGGCGGATCTTGAGACGTTTGACGAAGACGCGCCTCTAGGGGATGATGAGGGTGGCAGTGACGACGAACACGATTCGGACAGCGATGAGGATCTCGGGGATGACGACCTGTCGGACGACGAGGAGGATGACGAGGAGGAAGATGAGGATGAGGATGACAAAGGGTCTGACGAAGGGTCTGACGAAGAAGGAGAAGAAGGCGAGGAAGTTTCGCACAGATCCGACTCGGAAAACGACTCCGAAGCCGGTCTTGAAAGCGACAGCGACGGTTTAGTGAACGACCCAACCACGGGGCGTAAGCGGAAGAGGGTGAATCACTCGCTCACCATGGACGAGAAGAAGGAACAAGCCGCGGGTTTAGTGAAGCGCGCGGAGGAGAAAGGCGGGCCTTCGCCGAAGGTTCGGAAAAACGGCGTTTTGAGTTTAAGCGAGTTGCGCCGGCTGCACAAGGAAGCGGCGGTTGCCAAGAGAGAAGCGGACGAGCTCGGCGCGGAGGTTGACGAGTCCGACTCAGAAGGAGATACGCGAATCGAACACGACCGGATTTTGGGGCCGGAGGATTTCAAACGAATCAAAGCGCTGAAGACGGCGAAAACGCTCGCGACCGCTTTTGACAAGACGGGGGCGAAGAAGGCGAGCGAAACGGGCGCGGAGGAGATGCGGCGGATGCTTCGCGCGGCGGACAAGAGCGGCGTTGCTGATAGACGAGTAAACCCCGACGCCCTAGCCGCCATCGGTATCAAACGGAACCATGACAAGGAAAGCCGAGTCGCGTCTATCATGGCGGGCAGGGAGGACCGCGGCGAGTTCGGCGCGGCGAAGGAGCGCAAGAACAAAAAAGAAGGCGGCACGTCGAACAAGGAGAAGAACAAAAAGAAAAACCTGCCCCTCGCGGCGAGGGCGAAGGCGGCGAAGAACCGCCGGACCTCGTTCGTCAGCAAACGAGTCAAGGATAAACAGTTCAAGGGGAGATTTAAACGGTAGTGAGGGTTGTTTTTGACAAACGGAAGTGCCGACGGTGATAGTCACCGCCTTTGGAGTGCATCAGCCGTCTTTGTTTCTAAACCCTGAAACGCTAAAGGACTTGAAGGACTTTTTCGTACGCGAGAATCTTCTCGGTTGCTTTCGACGCGCCCGCCTTCGCGATTGAGAGTTCGGTCGCGCCGCCGTCGCGCAAACAACGAAACGCACACGGAACCCGTGGTGACCCGTTTGCGTCGTTTCGCGCGCGCAGTTTTCCCGACGGAAACGACAAAGCGCCCATTATAGTGCCACTGGGAACGGTGATTAACTCCACCGCAGTGCCCGTGTTTTCGAACTTCGCGGTTTCCAGAGTGACGGCTTTGCTTTTTCGGTCAACCTCGCGTCGCGTCACTGACTCGCCGACAACCGCCCCGTTTCCGAAATCCACGAAGACGCGTGATTCCATGTTTTGAGCATCCAGGATATCACCACGACTACCCGCACTACTACCACCAGTACGGCTTGTTTCACATGAACTACCAGTACCGACACCGAACCCCGCCGTGGCTTCTCCGCTGACAAACGAAACCTCCGCCCCGTTGAGAAAAGATTCGACAATCGAAAACGGAAACACCGCCACCGCGTTTCGTTTGCCAAACCGCGTGACCCACTGTTCGCCCGTCGTTAAGTCGTCCCACCCGCTCGGCACGCGCGCGGCGAGTTTTAAAATCGACGAAACGTTGTTAGTACCCATAAAAAAAAGCAGACCCAGCAGTTTCCTCCGCGCGCACGGGACGCGCGCGTGTTGACCGCCAAACGTAAACACGTCTCGGTACTCCCGTGTTCTTTCCGCGGTTCCTCGCGACGAACCCAAGTCTGGGTGCCGCGACGGGCGCGACACGCATGGAGACGCGGCGCGTCGAAGGAATGGCTGATGCTAACAAAGACGATGCCAAAACATCGTCAATTTTTTTTCGGAAGTATTTCCTCGAAAGGCCCCACCGCCGCCTCTCGTCGGCGGTACTCCTCCGCGCGCGTTGCGTCGAAGGGGGTGCTCCGCGGTCCGAAACTTTCGCACATCGCAAAGAACAGAGACGCAAGAGCTCACAAACCACACGCACCGCACCAGTCTAGCAGTCTTCAACTTCCGCGATGGGGTGGTACCTCGTGTACTTCATGCACCGCCATCTGGATTTCCGGAAACAGGAGTTTCAAGCCCTGGCGGATTTGTTCGGCGCCGGGGACACTGTTGCGTGGCGCCGGCCCTTCGGCGAGATCGAGCATTCGCCTTTGTGGTACGTGTGGCTGCCTAGTGACGACCTGGCACGTAAAATCGTGGAGAGGTCCATTTTAACAAAGGCGCTGATTGAGGTCTGGGGCGAGGGCGAGGACGACGAGGAGTTGAACGCATCCATCGCCGATGCGACCACGTTTTTACCGCCCGACGCACAGAAACAGTTCTTAGCGGAAAATACCACGTTCAAGGTGGTGAACGAGGATTTCGGGTTCCGCGAACGCGGCACGTCTGTGGATCCGTTCGGACCGGTGCGGCGGCGCATGGAAACACTCGCGCCGGTGGTACAGTTCAAAGGCAAAGCAAAGATGAAAGATTTCGATAACTTGTTTTACCACGTCGAAACGTGTTGCTCCGCGCACGGGCACAAAGAAACCGGGCTGCCTATGGACATCCCGGCGCGGAAGTATTTCGGCAGAGTGGTGGGGTTGGGCAAAGGGCGAGCCGCTATTCCTATGTACGACCTGACTAAAAGAAGGTACCTAGGGCCCACCTCCATGGACGTCGAGTTGGGGTTAATAATGGCCAACATGATCCACGCGCGGAGCGGAGGTAAGGGCCTTTCCCACTGAACACGTTCCGCCCGCGCGATTGCGCATACTCGTCCTGCGAAGGGATGGTTACGACCAGAAGGGAAGGTTATTCCCTCGGACTGTCACCCCTCCCTGTTTACGTAATACTATGGATTACAGTATTTCCAATCCCTCATACCGCGGAGTACAGGGCCGGCCGGACCCCTTTCCAATCCCGGAATACCGATCCCGGATATACACGTCACGACCGACTGACGCTCACGGGTTTTTTCGTGCCAGGTGTTGTTTGGGACCCGTTCTGCGGTACCGGGTCGATTTTGGTAAGCGCGGCGCACTTCGGCGCCATGACATTGGGCACGGATATCGACATCCGGGTGATTAAGTTCGGCAAGGTTGATAAAAAAACAAACGAACAGGTGGACGTGTGGAGTAACTTTTCCGATTACGGGTTACCCGCGCCAATCGGGTTACTGCGAATGGTACGTACTTCCCAACTCCAAATTGTCCATGACTGTTTGCCCATACAAGACCACAAGACTGACACTTTCTTCGCATCTCTCAGGACCTTCACAAGCACTCGTTCGCGTTTAAACAGACACACACGGAAGGGTTTCTTCAGGGCGTGGTTGGGGATCCGCCGTACGGGGTCCGCGCGGGCGGACGGAAAAGCGGCGGGCGGAAACGCAACAACGACGGATCGGTACCGCGCGTGCCGGACAAGTTCAAAAACGACCACATCCCGAGCACCGTGCCGTATCCGTTTTCCGAGTGCATGGACGGTACGTGTTGGGAGTTTCCCAAATCCGGGGACACCTACGTTTGCCGATTGGGGAGCCCGTAATTACGTAGTTACTACATACATCACAAGTGCACTGTTCGGCCCGATTACTTTAAGTGCCCTGTGTCCGGCCCGATTACTACACCCAATCCCCCAATGCATGGCACTTGTACACTCAAGACTGACCTTTTCCGTTCCCAATCCCAGACCTGATGGACAACGCTTCGCGGTTGCTGGGCGTGGGCGGGAGGCTGGCTTTCTTCATGCCTTGCGCCGCTGACGCGGACGACGCTCGGTGCGCGGGGGCGGACGAAACCCCGTCGCACCCGATGCTGAGACTGGTGGCGAAAAGCGACCAGATGCTCAGCACGCGGTGGGGACGAAGGCTGGTGACGTTTGAAAAGATCGTGCCGTACGACGAAAAGGTTGCGAAAAAAGGTACGTGTTGTATTTCCCAAATCCCGCCGACTGTTTTGACGGGTGTCCAGAGTAATTACTCATACACATTACAAAATACTGACACTTTTCTTGAAACTGAAAAAAGCTCGCGCCGAACTCAACAAGGAGCGAAACGAAAACGGGGGCATGGAGGATTTGCTTCAGCGCATGCGGGAGGTTGTTTACCACGGCGAAAGGGCGGCGGAGAAGAAGAAAAAGGAGACAGCGAAGTTGGAGCGGACGAAACTACGGGGAGCCGAGGTTTGGGACCCGAGGAAAGAGGAGGGCGGCGGGGATGAAAAAAATGACGAAGACGACGATACAAAAAAAAAGGACGAGGCCGAAAAAAATGAAACGCCCCGTTTCGGACCGGGCGACGTCGTCGGCAAACGCCACGCCTTGCACTCCGCGGCCGGTTCCAAAATGGAACCCGCGCGACGAGAAAAGTTCAGGGGGAAGTGTACGTGAAGCGTTGAGCCGTTACTACCTTGAAGGTATTTGTTAATTCAACACCGACGGAACTCAATCGCTCTCCGCGTCGTCCTTTTCAAAGCCCAAGACTCGCTTTTTCAAATTGGCAATCTCTCGTTCTCCTTTCTTCAACAACGCGGTGAACCGTTTCTCGTCGTACGCGGGGGGCGTCGAGGCGGAGGAAACGTTCACCGAACGCGCCGAGTAAGGCGTGCCAGGGGCTAAATCCAATGAAGTTGGAAATTCAAACGTATCACCTCTGAAGGCACCGCCACTACGCGTATCGCCCGCGAACGACCCGACTCGGAAACTTAACATTTCGCGAAACAAGTTTCCGTTTTTGTTGGAACTACTACTCGTCGGCGTCCGCGAGTCGCAGTACCCACTCACGTCTTTCGACTCCACCGAAAGCAACCGCGAGTCTTCCATGAAACGAGTACCCCCCAAGGCTTTCGTGAAACTGGTTTCTTCCGCGTCACCAACACTGGTAGGTGACTCGCTCTGCGCTGATGAACTCGCTTTTCCAATACCTGACCCTAACTGCGCTGACGAAGCTTCTTGCGCGAGGCGCTGAATCTTTTTCTTAAGAGTTTCGATGGACTCGATTCCGTTTTGCAACCGCGAGTGCAACTGCGCGTCATCTTTTTCCGGAGTCGCGCCCGTTCTTTTCGCAGCCGAAAGCGAAGCCTGCCTTGACGCGATGCCAACAAGCTCCTTGTCCCGGATAGCCGTTGCTAATTTATATTCCAAACCCCGTTCGCGCTCGTACGCCTCGGCGAGGTTTTTCTTGAGCTCGTCAATCACGCAGTCGTCCAAATCGCTTTTCGAGTCGCAGCGCTGATCGCGAGCGGGACGCGCAAACGGCGTCGAGACGGATTCCGTCACAGAAGAAGAAGAGTTTCGTCCGTTTCCGAGTCCCCGCGATTGACCCAAGATAGACTCGGAAACTCGGTTGCTCGAGCCTGATGCTTTTTCAAAAAGCTTTTCTTCGCTGAGTCGAATCGGGGACGGGGATACGGAAAAGTCCCGGTGGAGCATCGTCGCCGCGTTCATTTCGGCGAGCTCGGAATCTTTCTGCGCCGCGTCCTCGCGCGCGGCGTCCCGCTGTGACTCCGCGGAAATCAAAGCAAGGTGACACAACACGAGTTCACGTTTCGTGGCAGTCAGCCCTGCGTTCACCGAATTTAAGGTAGTCAGTGCAGTGGTCAGCTTGGTATTCACCGAATTAAGCTCCGAATTTAGTTCGTTTTTGTCAAGTACAGTCTCCTGAAGTTGGCTCGTAAGCGCGTCGCATCGTGCTTGAAGCGTTTCGGCCTCGGCGGTTTCGCGCGGGACGTCTTTGGACGCGTCGTCGAGCCTCGCCACGGTTTCGGCGAGTTTTTTCTCCAGTTCGCGATTCACTTCTTGGTACGCGTCGATGTCAGCGCGACACCTCGCGCGCTCGTCTTGACACGTCGCGAGTGTCGACTCGACTTCCGTGAGCTTCAGGGTACCTTCCTCGAGCTTTGTGCCGACAAAGGCGGTTTCTTGTTTCGCAACTTCCACATTCGCCTCCGCCTTTTGCCACGCTTCGTTCGCGTCGCGCGTCTCCGAGCGCGCTTCTTCAATCGCGCAAGACATCGCTTGCTCCGCCTGCTCAAGCGCCTGCCTCGTCACTGACCGCGCTGAGTCTAAAGCAGACGTGTGCTCAGCACTCAACGCGTTTACGGCGGCGGTGTGCTCGGCGCGCACGGAGTCTAAACAAGCTGTGTGATTTCGTACCGCACAGGCGGCTTTGGCGACGGCTTCGGCGATTGCTAAATCTTTCGCAACTCTTCCTTCTTCCCGCGCGATGTGCACCGCGGACTCTAGGGCGTTTTCGAAAACCAACGTCGTTTCGGTTTTTGTGGTTTCAATCGCTGTTGCGTTTTGCCAGGAAAGTGTCAGTATTGTGTTGGGCGTGTATTGTACGATGTATGGACAAACAGTCACCGTAATCGGTCTGAACAGTCACCAGCGTTAGAGGTAAAACAGTCGTCCGGGAATTGGGAAAGCCCCAACAAGTACCTTCGGCCACGATTCGTTCAACGCGTTGTTCGTCGTGTTCGGCGTTCGCGCGGTCCACGACGGTGATTCTTAGTGTCACCGGGGGTGATTGAGGTGCAGAAGAGGGAAACACCGATTCCAGGCACGCCATCTTGAAAGTTAACTCGCCATTAACTCGTCGAGAGTCGCCAAGCTCGCACGCCAGCCTTTCCGCTTCGTCGCGCGCGTCGCGAAAATCCATCCGCGCGCGCTCTGTTTCGGTGAATAATTGGGCGCATTTTTCTGCGCTTTGCGTAGCGGAAGTCGTCGCGTCACACGCGGATCGTTCCGCAATACACGCCGCTTCTTTTGCGGTTTCGACTTGCAACTCCATCGCGTGTAGTGACGCGAGGTGTTCCTTAACCACGGCTTCGCGCGATACATTCGCCGAGACGAGCGTTGCGTTTGATTTCCTCAACTCGCCTCGCGCTTGGTCCCGTTCACCGCGAACTTTTTCAAGTTCACCACACACTTTTGCGAATTCCAACGTAAACGCCGCGTGTTGTTCCGTCCACGCCTTGGATTGCGTATCACACGAACTCAAAGAAGAACGCAACTCCAGTTCAAGCCGTTCAATTTTCGCTTCTAAACCTTTTCCGTGTCGCTCCGCCGCCTCCGCCCCGAGCCTCCGCGCCGCGAGCTCTCGCTTCGTCTCCGTCGCGCTCAGTTCGTTTTCAAGAGAGCGTTTGCGCTCCGTCTCTACCGACTCCCATTGCGACGCAATCACCCCCATCTGCTCGCCCACCTTCTTTTCCAAAAAACAGCACTGCCGCTCACTACTCTCCAGCGCGATCCTCAAAGTGCCGCTATCCTCCGTGACGTTGACGCTGATGACGATGTTTTCGCCAGGGGACTCGCTCGTCTTTTCACAAGTCGGAGGAACCGACGCCGTGAGCTTATTCCTCAAACCCGAAAGTTCATTCCGCGCCGCAAAAAGTTCATCCGTGAGCACATCGTTTTTGTCAAACGCCCCCGCCGCGTGCGCTTTGGTTTGAATCAAATTGGCGTTTGCGACTTGCAGCGCGGAGTTAGTCGTGGCGATTTGTGTTTGTAAGTCAGTCACTTGTGTCTTCAACCCTGAAAGCTCACCAGTCAACTGCACAAACTCACCCTGCTTAGCCCGGAGCTTACCTTTCAATACTTCGTTATCGGTCTCAAACGCGGCGGCGGCTTCGATTGCGTGGATCGCGGCTTCCGACGCGCCGGCGTTTCCGTCGTGTTCGATACTCAACGCCTGGAGCTCCATCTCCGCGTCCCGCAACGCGTTTTGAACCCGGGTTCGGTCGGTGGTTACCGCTGTTAACTGCTCGGTCAAGTCGCTGTTCTTTGCTTTCAATACACCAGTTGAAACTGAAGCCTCGGTGTTTGCGTGCTCCAACTGTTTTGATTTCAACTCGAGCGCGCGTTGCGTTTCGGTTTTGAGTTTGTCAATCGCGCGCGACTGTTCCCCCAACACGCTTCGCGCCAAGTCGCGCTGCAACTCCGCGTTCTGCTTTTCTTTTTTAAGGTTTGCAATCTCTTGAGTAGCGAGTTCAAGCGCGAACCCTCGCGCGTCGCACACATCACGCACCTGTGACGAAATCTCGAGCACTTGGCGCATCTTTTTTAGCTCCGATTCGGTTCTTTGAGATTTCGTGTGAGGAAATCCGACATCGATCGCATCCGTCTCGTCGTCGTCGGTTGCGTCGTCGTCGTACTCGTCAACGCCCGCATCCGCCTCGGTGGTTTCCTCCTCTCTGTACGCATCAAACTCGTCTCTTTCGTTTCTTTCGTTCAGCGCCGCCGCCCACGTTTCGACTTCGGTGATTGCGTCACCGAAACCGCGTGGGTCGGACAGCAACGCGTAGGCTCTTCCCACGATTTCTTTGCTGGGCTTGGCGTCATGCGACGATGCTCTTCCGCCACCCCCACCGGCTGTCCCACCACCGCCCTTACCGCCGGGCTGGTTCGTGATTTCCCTAAACGCGCGTTCCAGTGACACGCGGCGCTTTACGAAGGAATGACGCGCGTCCCGGTCCGCGTTTGGCTGGGTAACGAATTCGCGTCCCTCGGGACGGGGACGACGTTCATCGGGACGAAAGTTTTCCGCATCCTCGGGACGACGCGTTCCCCGAACAGACGAAGCGCGAGTACGACTCGACGCGCGCATCGTGTTTTGGCGGCCGGAGTTTCACGACCAAGACTCCACACGCAGACGCTCTCAACACACCGCGCCGTGCCTGCGCGATGGCGGTACGGTGGAGTGCGCGTGGACGTATGGCGACCGCAAGGAGTGCCGTCTCGGAGTTTCCGCGAGTCTTCCCGTGAAAACGCCTTTTCCAACGGGTCTCGGGATGAAAGGGATTCTTCCCCCCGAAAGTCAACCCTTTGCGCCCCGAAACGAGTCGCGCGTGCACTCCGCGCCACCCGGCGGGGGCGGTGACTACTTGACCGGCGGCCCGCGTCCGCTGGTGTGTCCGCATGTCTTCCCCTCGTCGCCCCGCGACCACGCGTCGTGCGGTGGAGAGGTGGACGTCGGATATCGACGCCGCGTTTGTCAAGGAAACCCCCGTCGGGTACTCCCTCACCGATCGGCAGTTCGCGTGTGTGCCTTGGAGGGAACACCCGACGCGCACAACCGCGTTACGCGCGCTGGAGTTCGCGAACCCGGTGGCGTACGCATTAAGGGCTGAGCATAAGTACGTAAATTCGCCGTTTTATTTAGAGCCAGGCCAGGTTTTACAGGCGGACCAAGCGATGCGTGCTTCCAGTGCTACGGAACAAGTGCGTAACCAACTCGCGTCCGAGGAAACCGCTACGCGACGGCGTGAGTTCCGTCTGCGCGAAGAGATGGTGCGACAGAGACAACTGCGAAAATCTAAAAGAATCGATAGCGTGACGGGAGAGTTCGTCCGGCCACATTCCGTGGACACAAACACGGGACGAATGACGCAACGAAGCGGGGAGTACTCACGGATAGGGGTTGGCGAGCGGACCATGGGTTTCGCGGGCGTCGCGAGCGAACAGAAACTGTCAAGCGGTCCAATCGCGGTCAAGTACAGGGTGAATGATGATATAGACAAAAATAACGTCCCCACCGGGGCTCGAGCCGACGAAGGGATGGACGCAGCACACGCTGGCGCACGCGCTTTGGCAAGCAGTCGGTCCAAAGCAACGCCGCCGGCCGCGCCGCCGTCGTCGTTCGTGTTCGCCGATTTTGGCAAAGACCGCGATCCAGTTTGCGTGGCTTTGACGCGAGCCGCGCAGTTGAACAAACACCAACATTCACAAACTGAATCAAGAAGCAAAGCCCGACCGGCATCCGCCCCGGTTCGCCCAAAACGAGTCACCCCCGGTGAGCGAGTTCTGTTGATTCACGGACCTCAAGCGGGTTCGCAGAAAAGAATCGCGACTAAAAAAACCTCCGGCGCGCGGGGCGGCGCGCTCGCGGCGAAGACACAGAGCCACGGGTACAGCTTTGGAGGGGGGTGGGTGGCTGATGACGCGGAACAATGCGGTTCCGATGCGACACACGATGGGGATGGTCCTCAAGTGTCTACGCAAAAGTCGTCCACGCAAAGACCCCCCCCCGTGCTTCCCAAACCGCCCGCCCCCGCCTTCGCCGCGCGCACCGCGACGGTTACGGAAAAGTTGGCGATTCGTTCTCAACAAAGACGACCGGCCAGCGCGAGGGCGATGCTGATGCGTTACGACTCATCCGGGATGAGTCGTGACTCATCAGGGAATCGTTTGAACGCAGGCAGTGATAATAACCCTGAACCCTCAAACCCTAAACAAGGGTTAGGGTTGTCCCCGAAACAGGTAGTGGACGCTCGGTACCCCATGAGTGAAATTCGTGCCCGGCCGGGGTCGGGCTTACGACCGAATTCGGCGCGTCCGGCGCAACCATACACGGCGCGACTAATTGCCCATACCCCGAACACCGCGTGCTTCGCGAAAGCAAACCCCTCAACCGACGAAATCACAAGAGCCCGCCTCGGCTCGTCCCTCGCGGAGCTGGAGCTCGGGGCACGGGGTGACCTCGGGCCTGGGGCGTTTGTGTTTGGACACACTTTGCCGACTAACAAGTCACCGGCGGAAACAGAACGTGGGGTTAAACACGGCGAGTTCGCGCGAGGGTACCGGGAACGCCAAGGCGCGTGGGTCGCGCCGGGCCAGGGTTCGCCCATGAAGCCGACGTGGAGGTAACGGGAGGGGTTGGGGGGTATTTAGTGTATCCGACGCGTCCAGTCTGCTTTAGTCACATCCCTCCTTTACATCCCCGCTACATCCCTGCTATAGGTACACAAAACACAGTCCCGCTACTGAAACTCCCCTTTTCTCCGCGGCTCGGGGCGCAGCGGCACGAGCTCCAGCGCGTGTTTGTCGTCGTCGTCCGAGTCCCCGACTGTTTGCCCATACGGAGAAACGGACGTACTCCCGGTACTCCGGTCCGTGTCATCGGTTGGCAAGTCTCCATTCCCCAACGCTAACCGCGTGTACGGAGATTGATTGGTACTACTTGGATTCCATGTTTGGTCCGTGGTGGTTCCCGGTTCGTAGTTAGTGCCGTAGTTACCGTCACCAACGCTCTCCACCCCCGAGTCTTTCAGCCATCCGTGAAACAAACCGATCAGCACGGGCGACGCCAGGGTGACCAGCCCTATTATTCCCCACACCGCGAATCCATCACAGGACGTGTTTTTTGCGGGGATGGCGGCATTACCACTTGCATCTTCAGCATCTTCCGCCCCAGTGACTAAACAGTCACCGCCTTTCGCACCAGGACAAAACCTCTGTAACAAAACCCCGCCGAGCACCCCAGTCGGGAGTTTCGCCAGAAACAACGGCGCCAACGCGAGCGCGGCGAAAACACCCTCCTTGCGATGGGTAAAACAAAATGTCAGTCGGTCGTGACGTGTATGAGGGATTGGTATTACGTAAACAGTCGTGGTAACAGTCCGAGGGAATGCGCCCTTCTGGTCGTAAGACGTCCCTTCGCAGGACGAGTACATCGCGTGTATTGGACGATGTATGGACAACAGTAACCGGCCATCGGTCGTCTAACAGTCACAGGCGCGTTAGAGGTAAAACGTGTACGGCTTTTGATTTGGGAAAGATCCGCCCAAGGCCCCGTACCTTGCCATCCGGCGCGCACGCCATGGTGTAGTCGTACCACCGTGGGGACCACGCCATCTCGCCTAAACTCAGCACCGCCACGAAACCGAGCGCGCCGGCGTAGGTTTGGGAAAACGCCAACAGAAAAGGCGCGAGCGCCGAGATCCAACTGCCGAAAAATATCATGTCGAAATGTTTTCGCCTCACGGTCGCGCTCGCCACGATCGGCACGCCCACGATGATCATCGCCGGGTTCACCGCGTATATCAAGCCGAACGGCGCGGCGCACCCGAACGCGCGGACTGCGAATTTGGGAAACGTCGCGTCTAGGTGTCGAAACACCTGCGATTGTGGTGGGAAAGGTCAAACGTCTTGAGTCGGCGAGTGTGGGTTTGTAACAGTTACCGTGGTGACAGTTACCAGCACTGTGTCATTTTACCACAGGGCCCTGGTAAACGTTACTAGTACTGGCAACTGCTACATACGTCACAAGTAGTGCACTCGACCAGGGGCGCTAAACGTTGTGTCCCCGGATTGGGAAACGCATCAGACCGGGCTACGTACCTGTTTCAGGTTCACGGTGAACAACCCGAGGGTTAGGAATTGCCAAAACGACTTGGACGCGGACAAAACCTTTACGGTTTGCAAAAAGGACGACACCTTCTTTGAAGCGGCGATGACCGTAGTGTCTTTGCCGTCGAACGATTCGGCTTGACTTCGCCGTACCGTATGCGCGGTGCCTCGATGAAACTTCGTCGCGACTACCAACGCGAACGCACTACTCACCACCGTGCTCAACACCACACCTCGAATCGGGGTTGTTACGCCTAAATACCCGTACGTATCGCTCGGCGCGCCGAGGCGCAACAAATCAATCGCCAGCCCGGAAAGCAGCGCCGCGACGTTCATCGTGGAGTAGAACAACCCAAACGAAACCACCCGGTCTTCGTTTGTGACGGATAATCGTTTAATCGCGATGGTCATGACTGGCGCGCCCCAGCTCGTGGCTAATGCCTGTACCGTGAACAGCGTGACTATCGCGGAGGTTTTGTTTGTGGTGAAGGCTAGGACTAGGCGGGCGAAGATCTGCAGCACGTAACACGCGATGAGCGATTGTCGGACCCCCATCGCATCAATCGCGAACCCGGTAACAACCCCCCACGCCGTGATGAGCATCCCCCACGTGCCGTACAGCGTACCGGCCGTGATGTCACTCACCCCGAACTCGCCGAAGTACGTGGTGAACACCTCACTCAACGCGAAGTACCCGTACGAATCCAAGGCTTTTAATAGGTAAACCAAGCGTAACTCGTACGGGGCGCGTTTTAAAAGCCCGATCGGTCGTGTCAGTGTGTCCGGCCATCGCATCACCCCAGTGAACGTTACCCTATTTTCCTACGCCTTACCGCGTCGCCGTGTCACGCCACCTGACTCGTGCTCGGTGCGGAGCACTCGGGAAAACGAACGAAATAATTTGGGTGCCGCTTCACGGGAAGCAACGAAACAGAAGCCACGACTCCGACCACGACGTTTCCGGGGGCGCAGAAGCGCGTGCGCGCGGAGTTTCGTGGCGCGCGAGAAATGGGTGTCAAGCGATGCTCGCATGGAAGGGAGAAACTGCAGTGCAGGGAGTGTAACCCGTGTCCTCACGGCAAGCGGAAAAGCGACTGCGCCGCGTGCAACCCCTGCCCGCACGGCAAGGTGAAACGGAGCTGCGCGCTGTGCAACCCCTGCCCTCACGGCAAGCTGAAAAACCTGTGCGTGAAGTGCACCCCCTGCCCTCACGGCAAGAGGAAAATCATGTGCGTGAAGTGCAACCCCTGCCCCCACGGGAAGCTGAAAAGCAGCTGCGCGGTGTGCACCCCCTGCCCTCACGGGAAGCGGAAACCAAACTGCGCAGCGTGCAAAGCGGCACGCGCGGCTCCGCCGAGTTCGAAGCGAATCAAGCGCGAGCCGGAGAGCTCACCGGAGATCAAACTCGAGCCCGAGATCAAGCTCGAGCCCCAGGTCAAGCAAGAGCCGTTCACCATTCGCGGCTACTTCGGGTTTGACGACGGCGAGTAAAAAAAAGGTACAAAAAAGAGACTACCAGGTGGTAGCGCAGGTACTATTGTTTTCATTCTACGCTACACCCCCGTTCGCCGCCGCCGCCTCCGCACGTGTCCCGCGCTGCTTCCCCACCACCTTTTTACCCACCGCCTTTTTCAGCGCCTTTCTGACTTTTTTTGGGTCCTTCAAGGTACCATAACTCCCTTGTGACCGGCCGAGTAGCTCCCCGACGCACTCCAGCAAATACTCCCGCGTCTCGACCACCGCGCTTTCCGTGTCCCGGCCGTCGCCGAAATTGATGCGGTCATCCAAATCACAAAGCGCCAACAGTAACGGCCTTAACATTTCTCCAACCGTGTACCCGTTTTCTTTTCCAGAGGCCAGCAACGGAGCGGCGTACCGAAACGCGTACTGTTCAATCGCGTCGATCGCGAACTCGCTGGTTCGTAACCCGCCGTTTAGGTTTCCGTGCCCGTAAAACCCAGCGTCAATGTCCAACAAGTCGAACGGCTTGAAAAGGCACCACCGCCCGGCTTGCACGCCCGCTAATGATGTAGTCGAGTCAATGATCGCCAGCGAATCCGCGATACTACCTACGCCGCCGTTCAGAGTGACCGGCGTTCCATCCTCCGCAAAGAACTCATCCGCGATTCGCGTAACTAAATCGTGCCTCAACGGAGGCACCCCTCGGTTATTTTTAGGGGTCACGCCGCACATCACGGCTTGGCGGGCGTGAATTGTAAAACCCTCCGCGCCCGCGTTTTTACAATTCTTGATGAACCTCCGCAGCGGGTCGCCCAACAACTCATCCACCGCCTCCGCCGTCGCGCCCGCCGACAGCACGTCATCCGCGGTTTCGCAAATTCCGATACGACACTTCACCGTGACTGGAATGCTTTTTGGGTGCCCCCGTGGTCCCTGCCTACTTCCGGTCACCCCCCCCGTACCCCTACCGTCCAGCTCCCGGACCATCGCCTCGATCACCGCCGCCGCGTTCGTTCCTCCGTCTCGCATAAGGCTGGCCCC
>Ga0222630_1000254_pt1 | contig 27705 bp, 30 predicted proteins | sample AntAcemetagenom3_FD_179842 | JGI IMG/M metagenome (GOLD analysis project Ga0222630, IMG submission 179842) | Saline water microbial communities from Ace Lake, Antarctica - #3 | ecosystem: Environmental > Aquatic > Non-marine Saline and Alkaline > Saline | place: Antarctica: Ace Lake | collected...
TCGCCGATTTTCGGCACGCCACTTTCCTTTTCCCGCGCCGCAACCCCCGCGGCTTGAGCCGCGAGCGCCAGCAGTGCCCCTTTCCCCCCCCCAAATTCGTCTTCGCCCAAAAGTTTCCCCCTCCCGTTCGTCTCCGCCGCCGCTAGCTTCTTCGCCTTGCGCATCCGCAGCGCGACTTCCTTGTCCAGGTCGCCAATGCGGCTCACGAACTGCTGCGCGAAAACAATCTCCGCGGACTCGAAGTGATGCTTCAGCATCTCCACCAACAACTGCTTGTCCCCCGCCGCGGGGACGCCGAGAACGCCGCACGCGAATTTCAAATCCGCGACTCGCAGCCGGCGCAACGCGGTGGCGGTCAGGTCAGTTGTGACGTGCTTAGCCATGGTTTGTTTGTCGCTTTTACGCAGCAGCAGCAGTTTCAGTTGGTTATACACCCGGGGTGTCACGCCGGGTTTCTCGCCAGGCACGGGTAGCACTTGTGTAAAGTCGCCGCTCTGTTTCGCCGCTACCCACGCCGCCGTCAAGTTTAACTTCTCCCTCTCCAACGCCACTTTTTTCAAATCCTTCGCAACCGCTTCTTTCGCCCGCTCAACCGCTCCCTCACCGCTCAACCGCTTCGCGTACGGCGCGTTTTTACGCCCCGCCAGCTGCGCCTGTTTCTTGGCCTCTTCCAGTGTTTTTTCAACCTCGCGGCGACCCCTGGCGCGTGACAACTCGCTCGCCTTGGCGTTGCCGTCGCTCTCCTCGTCTTCCGTGAGCATTTGCAAAATCGCCAGCTCGTCAGGGTCGCACGTCGCCGGGTCTATGCCTTGAAACAAAACCCCGCCTCCGTCGTGGTCGGTCAAGGTCGCTGCTGAGCCTCCATACACCGACCGGGGACCTTTACCTCGGCCACTCAAAACCGGGTCTATTTTCGGCCGGTGTCGGTTACTCTCGGCGACGTGTGCGGCGCTGGCTCCCATGGCGAGCGCCAACTGCGGGTTTAGCTTCGCGACGACGTCCAACGGCAGAGGCCAGTTTATGGATGAGCGCACCGTAACGCCCGCGTAATCCGCGGGGGCGCCGTAAAACCGAGCGGACGGGTCCGTGCTGTCGCTGATATCCACGGCGAATGATTTTGGAGGAGCTGGGGTTGTTGTTTTGGAGGTTGAGGTTGCCGGACCGTCGTTTCGAGTAGACGCATTTGCATCGGATACGGCACTTTTATTTCCTGATTCGTCCTCAACAATCCTCGTCGTCGCGACCCCGCGCGTGGTTGGTCCCCACGCGTTTGTGTCGCGCTGTGATGGCAGGAACAGCGACCCGTTTGGGTCTGTCCATCCATGGAAACACCCTCGCGTCCCTATGTTTGAACCGCCCAATGGGGATGCCACCCGATGGAACGCGCTCGAGCGCCAGCGCACGGCACCGCTTGGCGCGAGGCGGCGGGTAGAATTCTCCGCAAGCGTTCGAACGCCACCGGTCGCCGTCGCTGCAGAGCACGAGCCGTGCCTCGCCAGAGACGCAAGCGTGCGTCGACACAGAGTCATGCGGCGTCCCTCACCACGGAGGGATGGCGTCGCTCTGGCGACTGGCGTCCTGCTAGTATGGGGGCGATGGACGAACCGATGCGGTTGACGTTTTCGCGCCGCCTGCTTTTTTTGGCCTCGCCGGCTTTTTGTGTTAGCCTTTTTCTCTCAGATCAAAAGCCACGACAGCTTCCCATCGTCGCCGCACACGTGACCGCGCCATGGAGACCGCCGCGATGCCGGCCGTGACGGAACTGACGAAACCAAGACCCGACCACCCTTGCGGAAAAATGCGCCTGCAGGGACGACAAAACAACCTCCCAGAACAGTTCTGCATGGCCTCGACGTGCGTCTCGAACTTAGTCTCAATCTGCCACCAACGTTCGGCGCTTTTTGAAATAGCACGCCCTCGCTGTCGCTGACCTGTAATACCTCGCGTGTGTCCCACAGCAAGAGCGGTAAGCCGTGCAGCAGGCGCAAGGACGAAAACTGCGCGTTGCCGTTCTGCAACGCGCATCGAGAGGTACGAGGGGTTTTCCGAACCCGTTACGAAGGACCCGAGGAGGCGCGGACGAAGTCGCATCGGAGGCGCCGATCGATGCGTGAGATTGCCAAACGCCACAAAACAAAGCAGATATAATTTCCAAACTCAACCGTCCTCACCTCCCCCGATCCCCGCCCCGCCCCTTGCTCCAAAAAAACCCAAACAGCGCGGCGACGGCGCGTTCCGCGTGGTTCCCCACCCAAGGGCGGGGCACGTGTTAGTAGCCAACTTTCAAATCCCAAAGGGGTACAAAACCGTTTTCTGGGGAACCCGGAAGACGTGGAAAGCGACGGAAAACACGGAGGGCGAGGATTACGCGATGTGTTTCCGCAGCAACGGCGGAGTCATCGACCCCACGACGCACAAACTCGGCAGCCAGATGCAGTTTATGAGCAACCCCGGGCCGAACGAACGGCAGAACATGCGTAGCACGAACGAATTCTTCGGCAAGACGCACGAGCTCGGGTTAGTGGGACGCGAGTTTCTGTAAGCGCCTTTTCCAATCACCGCGTTCCGCCGTGCGCGATTGCCCATACTCATCCTGCGAAGGGCGCATTACCTCTGACTGTTTACGTATTACACATGGCCCGAGAGACTGACACGTTTCTTTTTACGATCAGGTGCATGGCGCCCATCCCGAAGAACCACCAGTTGTTGATTTTTTACGGCAACTCCTGGTTCGACGCCCGCGGGATCGACCGCATCGACGTCGGCACCAAGCGGTACCCCGCGACGTTACGGGATGGCTACGCCGCGACGCTTCTCACGGAGGCGAGCTGCAAGAAAAGAAAAAAAGGAGAAAACGCGTTGAGTGACACCACCAACGTGGCGGCGTGATGTGTCTGTGTCTCGAGCATCCATCATCGGTGTTGAAATCAAATTCATTTCAAATACCTTCGAAGGTAACTTTTTTCAGGGAAGCTTGCCACGTGTCATCACTTGATACACAGACGCACGACTACTCCCTACTTCCCTCCCGTGCTCCAGCCCTTGACGCCGTCGTTCGCGGCTAGGAGAAACGCGGTCGCGGCTTTGGTGTGTTCCTTTTGCGGGTCACTTTTCGGGAAGAAAAACGCGGCGCGCAGTAAGGCGCGCTGCGTCGGCGACATCGTTCGCGGAAAAACCAAATCGAAAACGACGAGCAAGTCGCCTCTTTTTGAGGTTGACGATGAGAGATTAGACCCTGTTTCTTGAGTCGCGACACCTCCAAGTCTCGCCATCCCCTCCCCTGCGACTACTTTCGTGGACCCCCCGTCCACGACATCTGTGACCGGGACTGTTAACTGAACGCCGTCGATGCCGACGAGGGTCACGACGCACCCGCACAGCCCGTCTATGAGGCTCATCTTTTTCACAAACACCAAGTCGTCGCCGGCGCGCGAAAACGCGGCGTGCGTCTTGGCGTTCGCGACGTACACCACCGGTCCCCGGTCCACACCGCACTTTGAATTTCCCTCGTTCTCGAACACGAACCGCCGGCCGTGCTCGCACCCGGGTGGAATTCGAAGCGTCAACGTTCGCGTTTCGGACGTCACCGCGCCGCCCGGGGTTGATTGCGTTTTCCGGACGTGCTCCACATGTCTTTCCACCCCCGAGTGCAATTCTTCCAGCGTAAAAAACACGTAGAACGTTCTCTGCGCTCCGTGTTCGCCATCCGAAACGCTCGCAAACCCCGTGCGGCCCAACTGTTCGAACGCGTTACTCACGTCCATCAGCGCCCGGTACGGGTTCTGCGTGCCGTGGAATTGTTCAAACACGGACACGGGCGAGACGTCGAATTTGTAGTGACCGCCTTTCAAGTTTCCCTTCCCATCAGGCACGCCTTGCTTCAACCCGACCTCGCCGAGCACGTCGAACAGCGCCTTCAACGGGCTCGAGGACAAAACTTCAAACGCCTCCGCCACGCGAGCGAAAATAACGGACGCAGCAGGGGAGTCATCCTTGTCAGGGTGGTACTTCAAAGAAAGCTTGCGGTACCTGTGGGGGATGGGGATGGAGATCAGGATGAGGATGATGAATGGGGCGGGGCGTCAGGACGCAATTCAATCGCAGTCAACGAGGTCGACCACGCGACTGTTGATCATGGTCACGCGTGAGTTTAAACGTAAGGAAAGCACGTACGCCTTGTTGATGTCGATGCCACTCGCTGAGCGGCTCAAGCCGAGCTCCTCGTAGTAGTCCATCGGCCCAGCGGCGCGGCGCGCGGGTCCGGAGTGAAAGGCTTAATTTGGCATCACGACGAGGCAAAATCTACTCGTCGCGACCAGCCATTTACCAGATTTAGCCGCGGCCCTTTCCTGATTGACCGGGGACTCCGCTGGCCCACCATTGTGGGTGGCACAGGTCCCGCGGCGGCGGCGGTCGCGGTGTGATGCGTTCTTCCATCGCGTTGGTTGTGTTGTTTCTGACCTGCCTGGCCGCACCGAGTTCGGTCGTGGATGGCGTCTCCGTGAGTGGAGGCCATCTTTTGCGAGGCGGAACTGCTCGTGATGTGACGCCGCGTGCCGGTGTGTTTGACCCAGCACACTCGGCCACGATTGATTCGCACGACCCCCGGGGTGGGGGTTTGCCTCCTCCCAACACCATAGGGGTGGACCCGTCAAAAATACACGTCCTGAGCGAGAGTGAACCTCGCGCGTACGTGTACCGCGGGTTTTTACGACCTTCGGAGTGCGACTACATCGTTCAATCCAGTACAAACGGGATGGCGAAATCAACCGTGGTGGATAACAACACGGGCAAGAGCGTCCCGAGTACGATACGCACGAGCGACGGGACGTTTATCGGGAGGGGGGCTGATTCCGTGATCTCCGACATCGAACGACGGATAAGCGAATGGAGCCACGTCCCAGTTGAAAACGGCGAGGGCCTGCAAGTTTTGCGGTACAAAGACGGCCAGCGGTACGACGCGCACATGGATGCGTTTTCCGATTCCTTCAACCAAGACGAAAAGAAAGGAGGCCAAAGAGTCGCGACCGTGCTGATGTACTTGAGTGACGTGGCGGAAGGCGGCGAGACCGTGTTTCCGCTGACGACTCAGAAGCCTCATTTGTTGAATTCCAACTACAGCGCTTGCGCGCGGAGAGGAGTTGCGGTCAAACCTCGGAAGGGCGACGCGCTGCTGTTTTGGTCGCTCGACACGTCAGGTACTTATTGGGGCTTTCCCAAATCCAGGCACACTGTTTTATCTCTCAGCTGGTAACTGTTGTCCATACATCGCGATATACAATACTGAACCTTTTCTTTCCCAAAAACAGGTACGCTTGACCAGAAAAGCACGCACGCGGGGTGTCCTGTTCTGGGGTCCAGCGTGAAGTGGAGTGCCACGAAGTGGATGCACGTCGGGGCGGTGAGTTCGGGACACAAGATGGCGTTTCCCAGCGGGACGTGCGACGACGAAAACGACCAGTGCATTATGTGGGCGCAACAAGGCGAGTGCGAAAAGAACCGCGCGTACATGGTCGGCGTCGCGGGCGAAGACGGACACTGCACGCGCGCGTGCCTGAAGTGTCCAGTAGGGTCACGGCCGAAGGATTCTTCCCGGTAGGATTGGGAATAGGAAATACGTTCATGGTCATGTAGCGTACTACTCTTCTCCTTTAACATAGACTAAGATTATCTTTCTTCAACAATGAGCTAAGGAAGCTTAGTCTAAACTCGGACTCATCACTGCGGCCTCGCGCCTGATTCCCGTCAGTTCCCGAGCTGCCGAATCCCCGTCTTTTCTTCCGGCAAAGGCCGGTTGAACCCGCCTTCGCGGTTCATGTACTGCCTCGCTCGGCGGGTTGTTTTTTTCCTCACCGACGAAACGTTGGCGTTGGGATCGTCAACGTGTTTACCCTGCGTGGTGCCGAACCCGCCGAAGCCCATCATCACGGCCATGTCGGCGTCGGCGTCGTCGTCGTCTCCAAACGGCGGCGGCGGCGGCGGCGGTTCGATTCCGGATGGCGGCGGCGGAGGCACGTTTTGTTTCCTTGTTCCATCCGGAGGCGGGGGCGGAGGGACGTGCTGCGAAAATATTTTTTTTCCATCCAAAGGCGGGGGCGGTACTTCCCTTCGAGTGGATGACGTTTTTGAACCACCACCACCACCGCCGGCCGGGGGAGGGGGACGGTCCGGTACGTCCCCCAGGGCGTTTAGAAACGCTTCCGCGTCGTCGCGACGTGCGACTTTTCTGTCGTCGTCGTCGTCCCTATCGTCTAAACTTCGCGACCGCGACCGCCTTCGCTTTTGCGCGCGCACGTGTTGGTGTTGGTCGGATCGCGAGTCGCGGTCGTCCCGTCTCCGTTCGTCTTCCCGGCGCTCGGCAGAGGTTTTGTCTCTCCGCGGCGACACGAACGTTTCCCGCCGCAACGGCCGGCCGAACTCGTCCACGCCCCCGTCGGCGTGGCGCGACCCGTTGGCGTGTCCGGCCATGTTGGGACTGCCACAGTGGGTTTGTGCGATGAAGCCTCCCGACTGTTTGCGCGATGAAGCCTCCAGACTTAACTCAAGATGCGCAAGATCGATCAAGACGATCTCCTTTTGCGACTCACTTCTGTTTCGTCGTCCCCGAAGTAGCCGCGGTGTTCTTCTCCCCGCCACCCCTGGTGTCAAGCAGCGCCGCGAGCTTCCCGTCCTCCGCGCGTTTCGCGTCGAAGTGCGTGACCCAGCTCGGAGGGCAGTGCTTTTCGTACGCCCGTCTAAGAACCTTGGTCTGCCGACGTCCGGGGGCCACCAGCACACACGCGAAGTACGCGTCTCGGGCTTCGTAACACGCCTTGCGTTCCTCGTGGAGCATCAACGGCCGGGGACTGCCTCGAGTGCGCGCGACGCGGTCCCGGGGACCCGAAACGCGAGGAGAAGAACACGGCGCGGCGGCGTGGCCAACGCGCGCGGAGGTGTGCGAAGGATCGAGGATCGAAGCGCGGCGAATCGGGAGGAAGCTCGTATCGAGTCGCCAGGCCAGAGGCCAACTGCTGGCCCATAACAAGCGCTTCCCTCGACTACTCGACCCGCCGCGCGCTCATCAATTCTTCCAAAGCTTTTGGAAACGTCCAAAAAGCTGCATCGCGCGCTTCTCCAAACGCATTGCCTCGACGTCCGGTCTCCGCTCGCGTCACGCGACCGGAACCTTCTTCGTCGGGTGCCGGGTGGGGTACGTAACGACCTTACGCTACACGAAACCAGGAGTTCCACCGAACTCAACCGACATGGCCAGCGCGGCGGGTAAGATGTCCGGCACGGCAGCACAAAACAAGAACCCGCCCGTGAACGAGGAATCTGAAGACGACGTGGATGATGAAGATGTGCGTTGCCTCCCTTGCTCTGTTTACGACCTACTCGCGTTTCCTTTTTCCCCGGTTTCTCTTGGTCTGTGTCCTTTTGGTACAGGTCACTCGACCCAAGGGGTTTGTTCGCGCTCGCACCGCACGCGCCGCCCGCATTCCGTCGCCTCCGGCAACTCTTTCTTTCGGAAACTTCCAATGATTCTCACGACATGGCGATCCAAGGGGATTCACGTTCACGTTCTTTTTTCTCACCCTTCCCCGTCCCCCACCTCCCCCCCGCGCCCCAAAAAACGCAGCCTAAGGCCACCACCAAGGCCAAGAAAACCACATCCTCGATTTACCGAGGCGTCCGGCAACGGCCGTGGGGAAGGTACGGCCCCCAACCCAACACCGCATGGCACCCGCGAAACGGGGCCTCTTTTCGTGCTTTTTCGACCTCTGAAAAATTGGCGAGATCTTTGTGCCTGTTTCGCGAATTTTTTGGCATTTCGTGCGTTGCGACTTTATTTCTTCGTCGCATCCATGGGACGCAAGTCCTCGCCAACGTCCCTCCCACTAACTCTAAGACCTACTGAAACCCTAACCCTAACCCTCCTTAAACCCTAACCCTAACCCTGCAAACCCCCAACAACACAGCTGGGCGGCCGAGATCAGAGACCCGAACCGCGGCGCGCGGTTGTGGCTCGGGACGTTCGACACGGCGGAGGAAGCGGCTCGGGCTTATGACGCGGCGGCGCGACACATCCGCGGCCCCAACGCGCGCACCAACTTCGAGCTCAAACCAGGAGAGGTGCCGCCCCCGTTCGTGTTACCGGACCCGCCCGCTGGAAGGGGACGGGGGAAGGCGGATGCCAGTGCGGGCGGCGGCGCGACCGGCGCGGGTGCCTCGCGTCCAGCGCACGCCACCAAGAAACAGATGCGAGCGGTCGGGCAACCCATGCCTCCCGGGGGCGGGTACTTCGTCGCCGGCGTGGGCGGCGGGGGCACTCACGGGGGCGCGCACTTGGGCGGCGCCGGTATCGGGTCCGGGATGGGAGGCATGCCCCAGCGAGGGTTCACGAGTAGCGCGCACGTCGGTTTGTTCGGCGCGCACGGCGGCGCGGGCGGGACGCACGGCCACGACGACCTAAGCGCGCTGGTCAAGTACGTGCTGGGGCTTTCCCAAATCCCAACACTGTTTGATGCCCTGTATGGAGTGCAGTCAACAAGTTTTACCACTACAATAAGTGCACCAGAGTACAAGACTGTTTGCCCACCGTATATAAATCGCCCAATACAAGACTCCATCCATGACTGACCGTTTCTTTTCTTCCTCTCAGCGCCAACCTGGCGCTCGCGCAGCAGAACCTCGCGATGACGGGCGGCCACCGGGGCGGCGCGATTGGCGACGGCGGGTACATCCGCTTGGGCTTGTCCGGCTCCGCGGGGTCAAGAGACGGGTCGGTGGGCGGCCTGCACGGCTCAAGCGCGGGCGCGCACGGCGGGCACGGCGGGAGCCCTTCCCTTGGTTTGGGGGATTTCGGGAACTCGAGGGGCGAGATTCCGCGGATCCAAAACTCCAAGCGGGAACGCGCGCCTTCCAACCCGTTTCTGGGGACGTCATTCGGCGTGGCGGGGAGCTTCGGCACGGTTTTCGGGAACGACTACCTCTCGTCAACACCCGAAAACGGCGGGATGTTCAATGTCGGCGGGAGTTTCGGGGGCCTGTCGCCACAAGGCGGCGGCGGCGGCGCGGCGAAGATGGCGGCGATGGTGGCGGGCGGCCGCGGGGGGAAAATCTCGTCCGGCATGGGCCTTGGTTTTGGGTCCTCCATCGGGGGCGACATGCACGTCGGGTCGCTTGGCACGATGCACCACCTTGACGACGCGCTTCCCATGGGTTCCCTGGACCTTGGAAGCTCGCCCCTGGATAACTTTGGCGATTTGCTGCACTCGTTCCCGAAAGGAGACAAGGAAACGACGGTCGGCCGGGGTAAAAACAACAACAACCAAGCCCAAGGCGGGTTAGCCATGAAGAAATCGGGCGGCGGCGGCGCTGGGGACGGGCCGTTCGGGCGCCAAAGATCGGAGGGCGGCGCCGCGGAAGCCGCGAGCGTGCGGGTCGGGCGCAGCGGCGGGTCGTGATTTTGGGACGAAACGACGCGGCCGAGAATAAATGCTTTGAGAAATGCTTTGACAAAGCGAGCCAGGGAACGTGTGAAGACCGGTTGAAACAGACGACTGCGTCGTGACCCCAGGGTTTGTGAATAAACATGTGTTTTTTTTGCTTTTCATTACGAGGGAGTGTCTTGATATTACACACTACCACACGACAAAGGCGGCGAGGTTCTTTCTCGTACTCGCCGCCGCGTGCGTCATAAATGTTCACGTCTCGCTTACTTCTTCTTGCCCTTGTAGCGGCCATCCTTGAGCTCACCCTCGAAGCCCGCGCCCGTTGCGGCGGAGTCCTTCAGCGCCTTGCTCATGAGCCACTCGCCGAAGGACTTTCCGGACTTAGCAGCCTGTGGTTGAGAGTTAGGAGAGGGAGGTTGTGGGGTTAGCTCGTTTTTTTTTCTGATGCACAGAAAATCCAGTTTTTTCCGAACCTGGTTGGCTCCGACTTGGCTCGCTGCATTTTATCCACTGCCACCCTGGGTTGGCGACCGCGCGGGTGGCGCCCCGCGATCGCGCGTCAGGTCGATCAACGCGCGATCCGCCGGACTGTCGTGTGTCCAATTCGTATTTGGAGCGCGACCACCCGCGGCGTGGTGTCGGGTGACCCAACGCACACGCGCGTCACGCGAGGATCGCGCGATTTCCGGAATTCGGCCAGCGTACCTTCTTGGGCGCAGCCTTCTTGGGGGCCGTCTTCTTGGGGGCGTCCTTCTTGCCAAACCCGAACGCCGCGACGGTCTTCGTGGAGCGCACGGTGCGGGTGGTTTTGGGAGCAACGACCACGCGGGTGCCGGCGAGGGAGGTCATTGCGAACATTTTCGGGGCGACGTGCGGAGACGCGTGCGGAGTGACCCAAACATACCCGATCGTCGAGAGTGTACGCGTTAGAGGCAACCTACCTCGACGTCGAAGCGCTGCCGTGAAGGAAATAAAACGCGATGTGACACCGCGATGTGATTGGCCAGTCCGAGGAAGAAGTCGTCAAAATGTGGTGTCCTTTGGAGGTCTACGACTCTACGTATCAGGCTATCAGCGGACACATAGTGACCCCCTTGGACCCTTGCATGGCGAACGAGTGTTTTTGAAAAAACCAAGCAGTCAAAATCTCGGATGGGTCACACGCACGTGGCGCGCGCGGCCGTGTCTGGAGATCGCGGCGCTTCGCCACGTTACCAAACATGGCGTCCACCCAGCCTCGCCCTGGTGGTGGCGGGAACCGGAATTGTTTCAAGTGCGGCAAGACCGGGCACTGGTCAAAGGACTGCGTCGCGCCGAGGGATGAGTGGGTGCCACAGCAAACCAGGGAGGAGCGTGAGGCTGGGGTGCCTGGGTCACCCGGTGATTTGGGGGGGGACTTTGCGGGTGGCGGCGACGGGGATGCCGCCGCAGCCGTGCCTGCTAAGAAACAGACGACACGCAAGCCGAAATTCACCACCGTGGAGCACATGCTCGGTCCGAACGGCGTGGCGTACGTGGCGAACCAGATTCCGGAAAAGTTCGCGAGGCTCGCGAAAGGCCCCGGTCACGAGTTCGGCGATTTCGCACGGCTCGTGGGGCTGTACCGCGAGTGGACTCGGCGGATGTACCCGCACGCGGCGCACGACGTGGTGATGCGCAGGGTCACCGCGCTGTCAAAAGCCAAAGAAGTGAAGATGACCGTGAGGGAGTTCAAAGAAAGAGCTCGGATGGAAAACGGGGAAGGGACCGTGGATGAGGACGGCGCGGAGCCGCGCGAACCCGCGGATGGTGATGCTCCGGATGGGGAAGACATTTTCTTCCCCGACGAGGACGACGACGAAATAGACGCGGATAGCGCGGATGGTGAGACCGCGGCGTTCCCGGACGACGATGAAGACGAGTGGAACGAGCTGCGGGACGGAAATGGAACTCCGGAGGATGACGAGATGGGGATTTTGCGGGACATGGAAACCGGCGGTGCCGACGCAAGAAACGACGCAGACGCGACGGACGCGGCGACGGAAGCAGCGGCTTTGAAAGAAGCCGATGTGCAGAGCGCTGCTTTCGACGAAGCCCGGCAAAACGGCCTCGATGTTAATTTCGACGAGAGCAGCGAGGATGACGCCGATTTCGAAATCGCGACGCGAACCGGGCCGGCGCGGGCGAGCCGCAATAGTTTGGGCCAGAAAGGAAAGGCGAGGAAAATAGTCAAGGAACCGAAACGGAAACGGAACCGCAAGAAGGCTGAAACGGCGGACGAAACGACTGTCTTGGACGACCCCGCTGAACCCACTGCTGGACCTGGTAAACGCAAGAAGCTCGGGGGCGGGAAAGCGGCACCCGCCGCGCCGAGTACGGGAGAGAGTTCCGATTCGGAAGTTCCAAACGAAGAAGTTCGCCGCCCGCGAAGAAAGGTCGTGGCGTCCCTGAGCGACTCCGACTCCGACGACGCCCCCGTTCGCGATACCATGGGGGGCGATTTGCTGTCGAAAAACGCAAACGTTCCGAGTGCGACGAGACCTTCGTTTCTGTACGACTCGGATGACGACGCGGGGAAGAAAGGAACAGCGGAAGCGGAGACGCAGGCGTGAGTTGTGGGTGATACGTGATGAGTCACGGGTAGATAGATGTCGTTCCCTAAACGAACAGTGGTTTCGTTAAGGTGTGCATGATCAGCAAAACTGTTTCTTAGAATAATCCGTTTGTTGACTACAGCTTACTGGCCAGCACGTTCGCCGCGGGAACCTTCGCGTTGAGAACTTTGACCGCGTCGCCCATTATTTCCAGCACCTCGGGATCCGCGCCCACCACGCCGAAGCTCATGCCGACGTCTATGCGCCAAATGCGCCCGTCGCACTCGTCGTTGCACCCGCTGAGCTGCGGGGTGTGCCCCACCACCATACGTTTCACGCCCGGCAGTAAATCAAGCGTCTTCCCCAAAACGTCGCACGCGCGTTCCCGGTCACTGGGGGTGACGAAATTTTCCGTGCCGAAGGTTCGGTTCCAAACAACGCTGTCCTTGACGCTCCCGATCGCCATCCCCAGCGCGGTTCGGTCCGCCTCGTCCACGATCTCCGCGCCCCGCATCCAATCCGCCACCGCGTTGTTCAGCTTCTCCAGACCGAACTCCACGTGCCGCGGCATCAAACCTCCGTGCGCGAACACGGTGTCGTTCACGATGAGCACGGTGCTGCGAGCGTGAAGGATTCGGTGGTTAGTGGTCAGGGAGTCTCGTGCGGGGGGCGATTTATGCGCAGCGAGTAAACAGTGGCGTACTCTGGGGCACCGTCGTGTCGTGACCGCGCGCGCGCGTCGCGTCGGTAACACCCGCGCGACCGCGCTCCGTTCCCCCGCGCGCGTCGCGTCGGTACTCCCTCGCGGCGCCGCGCCGGACACACGCCGCGGGAAAAAAAAAGCGCGCGTTGCTTTGGGAAACCGTCGGTTCGGCGTACCTGTTCATCGCGAGCTGCTGCGCCAGCGGCCCGCCCGGGGAGAACAACCCCGCGCGCGCTTTGACTTGTTTTTTCCGCGGATCCGGTTCGCCGCCGCCGAACGCGTCTTCAAACGGCTTCCCGAAAAGGTTCACCAAATGCTCGCCGAACCTCGTGGACTCCTGAAACGCCCCTTGCGTGACGTACCGAAAGTCCCCGCTCACGTTCAAAACCTCGTGGTTGCCGTTCAGGATGTACACCGCGCCTCCAGACTGCCGCGCCTGCTTGTGCAGTTTCTGGAGCAGAATTAAAATCGCGATCTCGTCGTCCCCGCGATCCAACACATCCCCAACCTGCACCACCACCGTGTTCCCGCCCACCCACTCCGGGTTCACCGCGTCACCTCCATCGCCAAGCACACCGGCGATGCGCAACGCCCTTCGGGCTTGGCCGATATCGCCGTGCACGTCCCCGAGCGCCACCACGCGCCCGGGGGCGGTCACACGCAGGGGGGGGTACGGCGCCGGCGCGGGGGCGGCGGCGGCGGCCCCCCCCGCGGTCGCGCTTATGGGCGCCACGGCGCGGCCTCGGAACGGAGCAGAAGCTGCCGCCCCAGAGAAACGAACGCTGGGCTGCGCGGGAACGCGCGCGCGCCGAAGCGCCGCCGCCGAGAACGACCGCGCCGCGCTGCTCAACATCACGCCTCTGAAGGGCGAAGATGATAAAACGAGAGATGTCGTCCGCCTCAAGGGTCGACACGCCGAAGCAACGGCCTTACCGACGATACCGCACCACCACAGCGGCTTGAAACGCAAAACGTGTACACGCGCCGACCGAAAAGCCTTCCTCTTCGCGCCACGAGCGCGGTGGGGAGTGACGTCGTGGACGACATCACAAGACGGAAAAAGAGAAAGGCAGTGAGCAAATCGAGATCATCCAAGAGGCGAGGCACGTTGCAGAAAGCAGAGGGGGGGTGCACAAGGTCGTCGTGCTTCCATTCCATGGCGCTCGCGCTCCCCCCCCGGGGGGTGCGCGTCGCGGTGGCACGCGCGACAGCCGGTGGTCCCCGGTCTTTCCGGCGGTGGAATCTTGGGTTGTGTGGGCAAACAGTACGGTCGCCACGGCGCGCGAACCCGAGCCGGGTTTTGCACGGAAAGGCATCCGGGGATGGTTCCCCGCCGCCTTTTAAGGAGCAGTGCTCCAAAGAAGGCGTGGACGCGAAACAAGGCTTGGAGCGTGTCATCTCGCACAGCGGCCGCACCACGGACATGGCGCACGCGTTGTGGAGAGCGGTGGCGGTGAAGGGCGACTTGGCGATCGACGCCACCTGTGGCAACGGGTTTGACACCGTGGTGTTGGCGGATCTGGTGTTAGGAGACGACGGCGAGTCAAAAGCAGCGCCAGGGAAGGTCATCGCGTTTGACGTGCAGCAAAGCGCGCTCGCCGCGACGCGCGCGCGAATCAGGGACAAGTTCGGACCTTCAAAATCATCGCGAGTCCAACTGGTGCTTGGAAGCCACGCGGGGCTGGGTGAGTACGTGCGTGGGGACGGGAAGGGTGCTGGTGATGGTTTTGATTCGGCCGGGGATGCCGATGCGGATGCAAATGGATCACAAGTTTGGGATGAAAAAGATGACAGCGACGCTCACGGCGCCGTCGCGATAGTGTGTTTCAACCTCGGGTACCTCCCCGGCCAGGGTTCGGATAAGTCCGTGGTGACGCAAACGGAGTCCACGTTAACCGCGGTCGCCGCGGCGGTCAAAGCGTTGCGCCCGGGGGGCGTATTGACCGTGGTTGGTACGTATTTCCCATTTACCACATTCCGCCGACTGATTGATTGCCCATACGAGACTGACTTTCTTTTTTATCGTATCAGGGTACACTGGACACGCGGGGGGGTTGGAGGAAACGCGCGCGGTCGAGGATTTTGTCGCGTCCCTGGACCCGAAAAAGTTCGTAGCCACCACGCACGTCGTGCTGAACCGAGTGAACTGCCCGCGGCTCATAGCGGTGCACCGGAAAATCGAAACGAAACGGCGATGATTGATGTTGAGACGGTGCGTTCTCTTGCCTACGTATTCGTCTCACGAGTTCACGGTTGTTTTCCCGCCCGTCCCGTCACCTGACTTTTTGCCCATACCCGAACCACCCGTCTTCTCTCCAACTTCGCGGTGACGAGACTCGCTTCGGAAACACCGGAGTCGGCTGAGACTGAAAAGTCACCCCTGATCGAGACATCCAACCTCCTACTCATTCCGAGCGAACGCGGAGAGAAGACTTTTTTGTGGTTTGGTTTCGGGTTTGTTTTTACGCGGTCGTCCTTGGGGTGGGTAAAATCCGCTTTATTTACCCAGTCGTCGTACGCGCCAGGCGACGTTTCGGTGCCGTTTCGGTGCGGACACCGCGAGGGGATTTTTGGTATCCGCAAACAGACGGACGGATTTCATTTTGCGTACGGACGCCGCTCGAGGCGAAACCGTTGTTTGGTGCTCCAAAATCTGACGTCTCCTCGTCTCGTGTCACGCGCAGTTTCCTTTTCGTTTCCGCGAACCGCTATTCGCCTACGCACGCCGCGGCGCTCAAAACGGTGAGCCTACTCACCGCTACTGACGAAAGAAGATACTTCCAATGCGCTGGCGAGCTGTTTCGTTGTTTACGGATGTTTCGGTCACAAAACACACCCCTTCTACAGCGCTAGGTTTAAATCATTCTCCTCGTCGTCGGCGTCGGTGGTTTCCGCGTCCTCGTCTACGCGCCCTTTCGCGTACACCCACGATTGCGCCAAAATCGTGCTATCCAGCGCCACGGTCCCTAGGCTCCCCAGCAGCCAAGGAACACTCTGCACGAGTTCCGCGAAGGTGTCCGCCCGGACCAGAATCGCGGTGCCATAAAGCGTGTTCGCCACCGCGGCGACGGCGAACATCAACACACTGACGCCCTCCACGGACCTTCTGGATTTATTTTTCAAAATCTGAGACACTCTCGAACCCAAGTAAAACAAAGCGCTGACGTACCCGACGGCGCGGCCGAAGCTCACTTCCCACTTGGGGTTGTTCGTGCTGCCGCACAGGGGCAAATTACCTGTATACAGGTGTCTATGTTGTGTGTGCTCGTCACTCGATAGCCCCTTAACTCCTTGATAACTCCTTGATAACTCGTCACCAAACGCCGACGGCGGCGCGGCGCGACTCCCGAAAGGCGCCATCGCGCTGCTTTTCCCGACGAACCGCCCGGACGTACCGACCAGCGCTATCCCAACCGCCGCGCTAACCGCGGCCGCGCCAATCGTGGCGTACGCCGCGATTCCGCGCGACCGCGAGTTTAAAGACCCGAAACAGCCTGTTGCTCCATTTCGGGATGCGTTTCGTGTTCGTGTTGTGTCCGTCCCACCAAAACCGCCTCCTCCGCGCGGAGCCGGCGCTTTGTTTTCAAAGATGGATTCAAAAACCGTCCCCGAGTCCTCGTCCGATTCCGAAAAGGATTCGCCGTCCGATTCCGATGAGTTGTTGGATTCGTTGTCGTCTCTGCTGTTTCCCAGTAATCGCCTTCGCAACCCCCCCCTCCGTGCATCCCGGCCATCCCCCGGGCCCCGTGGGTCCCGTAAATCAAGCGTGATTATCCCGAGCGCTTCTCGGCTTCGCAAGGTGTAGTACACGAACTGGAAAATCATCACCACGTCCTGGCATGATTAACAAGAAAGTGTCAGTCGGTCGTGACGTGTATATCCGGGATTGGACAGGGTACCGTAGTGGTGTGACTTTACGACTGTACCACGTAACGTAACACAGTATCAGGTACGTACGGTACAGTCAAGTAGTACAGCAGCACTACATCTTTTAGGATGTACAGCAGCACGTCCATCAGGGGCGGTAAACAGGGAGGCGGAACGTGGGAAATGGGAAATACGTACCACACACATGAAGTACCCGGCGGTGTAGGTTTCCGAGGCGAGCTGGTCGCCGGTCATCAAACACCCTAGCAGGTTAAACGTATCACCCAGAAGCCACTCCGCTAGGAACCACGGGGACAACCCCTCCGCGCTGCCGCTTCGGAAGTTCTGAACGAACTGCGGGACTTGTGCGACGAGCCAACAGCAAATGCTCATCATCCCAAACACGAACCCGGCGAAATCCGTGCCGCCGGACACGCAGTCACCGAAACCCACCCTAATCCACTCCACCGCGTCATGGCGCGCGCACACGCACGTGCCCGTGGACATGCCGCGAAAAAGAGACGCCGCACCGCCCCTCACCGCGGGGCGCGCCCTCCAGGTCTGGGGCTCGGGGCAGGTTTTTTTTGTGACGACGAGAAAGAAATCAAACTCGCTCGAAACATCGTCGTTTCGTCATTTAATCGGCCGCGCGACCCCGAATTGGCCCCGCCCCCCCTCCCCCCGCCATGGAGGTCGTGGACCCCGGCCCGTGGATGGAAAAAATACTGCCCACGTTCACCGTGAGCTCGCAGAAGAAAACCTGCGCGCTTTGCGAGCTTTGGTTTTCCGTGGAGAACCTCACCGGGATGTGTTCGTACAAAGGCGTGCTAGCTAAAAAAACGAGTTTCGGGGATAAGGCCGCGGAGTTGCGGCTGAAGGACCCGAGAACTACCGCGTCGCGTCTGTACAGCGGCGTCAAGCTGTGTACGTTCTGCGCGCAGCTGGTGTTACCGGATGAAGACCTGGAACGTGACCGGGTACGGATCGTTTCGCCTTCGGGTAAAAAAGGAACCAGAAGCCGGCAACAATCGTTCAAGGATGAGCACGAAAGATCACCATCGCATTTCTTGAAATCGTTCCTGTCCCCGGAAGCGCGGCGCAAGTACGAAGACGTGACGCTGAACATGTACAACACGATTTAGAGTGCTAGTTTATGGACAAGTACTAATACATAGTAATATACACTGTATCGGTCTATCACAAAACCCTTCAAAACCCCTTAACCTCCCGTAGCGCGACTAAGTACTCATCTTCGAAGTGGTCGGCGAGCGCGTCGATGGACACGAGCGACGCCAGCGCCTCCACCGCGTCTGACGCCGTTTCCTGGTCAACACCGAGCACACCCACGACCCCGAGTCTCTCCGCCAAGGCGATGATCTTGCCGGCGTCTAATGCGTCATCAGATGAGGCGTCGGTACTGTTGTTTGTGACATTTTTGACATCGTTTCGTTTCGCCAAACCAATCAGCGCCCGTTCGCCTCCCCCGTTCGCGATCCGCACGCCGTGGCTAACGTGCCGGTACCCCAGCAGCGCGGGCAGCGTGGGCACGAGGTCGCCTCGGTTGACGATGCGTATGCTGTCCGTGACCAACTCGTCGTACTCCTCGCAAAACCCGCGGTTGCCCACTCTGGGCGACCCGAAGTTGACCATCGTGGTGGTCACGCCGCGGTGGCGGTTTCCGCTTTTCACCGACTTGACGAAATCAAGCGCGAACAGCGTGGCGAGCGCGCCGCCAAGGGAGTGGCCGGTGACGAACACGTGCCATCCGTTTTTTTTGTTTTTTTTGTCGTCGTCGGTACCCCCGGTGTCGTCACCTCCCGATGCGCTGTCAGAAACGGAAACGCAATCGTCAACCGCGGCGAACACCCTGGCTCGCACCGAGTCGTACGCCGCCTTGAAACCGCCGTGCACGCGAACGTCTTTGTCAGCACCAGAGGTATCACCCGAAGTATCATCCCTACTCGAAGTATCATCACTACTCGCAGTGGTATCGCCGCCGTCACCCGCGGCGCTGTCGACTTTCACGAGCTGAAAGTTAACGTCGGTGAAGAAATCCAGCGGCGAGTCCATCTCCGTGCCTCGGAACGCCACGACGATTGTTTTGTCGCCCGGACTACGCCAAACCGAACACTGCGTGTGCGTGGTTTCGTTTTCCACGAAGCACGCTTTCTGGTACTTCGCGGGGGTGTTCTTTTTACTCCCGCGCACCGTTAACGCCCGTTCGCCCGCCAACACGCTCCAGTCGTTGGTGTCGTCCATACCCCAGGCGTTCTCCAAGCTTGTTTTTTTTCCCTTTTCCGATTCGAAGTGATCCAAAGAAGAAGCCGCGGCGGTCGCCACGGCGCCCGCGAGTTTCGCGGCGAAAGAAGCGCCTTGTTGTGTTTTATCAGACCCGGAACTCGAAACAAACTCCACGTTCGCGTCCGCTTCTTTCAACAGCCGCGCGGCGTTGCGTAACCCGCGCGACGCGAACTTCGAGACGGGCGGGTTGAACGGGATAAACTTTATTGAGACGTTTAGGGTAGGTGGCTTTTTGTCAGTGTCAGGTTTGGTGTCCACGGTCGCGTTACTCGTGTCCAACTCGAGCGCGAAATCCTCGCTCCAAGCAAATCCAATTTTAGCCGCCGCTAACACCGACGGCGACGCCTTTTCAATCAACGTGTTCAAACTAACCACCGCCCGGCCTAACAAGTCATCACTCGACCCCCAGTCTTCGTCGAAAACAGTTAACGTTAAGCTTTGGGTTTGGAGAGTGCTTCCCAAACCACCACCGGTACTGCCAGTACTGTTACCAACACCAGTACTGTTAATAGTACCCGTACGTCGTATGAACAGTTTCAGCGTTTCGTTCCACGTTGGATGCAGCGTGTTGTTTTTAGTGGACGTTTTCGCGGCGCTCACCGGGACGAGCGTTTCGCCTTTGCCCGGGTTCGAACCCCCGACCTGATTGATTTCCCCAGCACCAACACTAACCACCACGTACGGGTCGCTGCTACCGAGCATGTCCCCTTTTGGCAGGTGCTTCGCGTTCTTTATGGTAACCTCAACCACGCCCGCGAACACGGAGCGCGCGAAGTCGTCGAAAAAGTTAGTGCTGTTGCCATCCAAGTCTTTATCTCGCACCCCCCCCTGAGGCGACGCGTACGCTTCGAACGCGAAACCGGCTAACAAAATGGAGGTGTCCAGGTCGAAGTGTTTCGGAATCGCGTCCGTCCTGTCTTCCGTGTCCTCCACCCCGGGGTCACGCACCCGCCCCACGCTTTCGTCGATCGGCGTGTCCCCCGAACCCGAAACGCGTTGCGATTTTCCTCGGAACGCGTTTCGTGTTTTCCGATGACCACCTCCGATGACCACGCGCGTTTCAGGTCGTGGTCGAAGCACCCGTCCCACGCACCGCGCGATCTGTGGTGACGTTGACGCCGCCATGCCCACACCCGACGATCCGCACCTCTCCGCGCGCGCGCGGACACACTGCGCGTCGAGGGCTCCCTGATCCTGGCAACCAACTTTTTCGTCGATCTCCAACTCCACGTCATCACGTTCGTGCAGTCTGGTTGCACGTGTTTTTCACCATCGACCTGTCGCTGTCGTCGTCGAGGCGCGGCGCCACCGCGTGATTCCTCGGCGCGCGCGTCATGGCCGTCTTTCCCTCGCGCGCGATGGCCACCGCCGCGCCCGTCGGTCGCTCCATCCCCGGCGCGCGCCGACTCCCCGCGCGTAGCGGTGCACCACGCGCGGCGGCGGCGAGAACGAGAGACACGTTATTGGCGACGACCAAGAATGTGCGCAATCGCGGTCGTTCCGCGACCCGACTCGCCGCCACCGCGGACGACATCGACCCCCCCCCCCGGGACTACACCGGGGAGTTGCGTTTACCCACGGAGCCGGTTGTGGAGAACGTGGTTGTTTTACCCGCGATGCTGTTTCCCCAGGACGAAGTGCTGTTACCCGGGTCGACGCAGGTTTTACATCTGTACGAAGCCCGATTTCTGGCGCTGCTCGACGAAGTCATCGAAAAGAGCGGCGGTTTGTTCGCGCACATCACTTTCGACACCTCGGACGTGGACAACGGCGACGGGTCATCACGCGTGGGTTTGCGATTAAACCCAGTCGCGAGCCTGGTCCGGGTGGAGGAAATCGTGCGCGAAGACGTCGGGGCGAAGGTGGTTATCGTGGGCGAATCGCGGGTCGCCATGATTGACGTCGTGGAGTCCGAGCCTTATGTCAGAGCCAAGTGCGTGGCGATACCCACGATGGGCGCGGACGGGACATTGGCGTACAAACCAAGTGACGAGGAAACCGCGGAGGTCGAGGCGCTCACTGAGTTCATCGCGACCGCGGTGGACGACATCGTGCGCTTGGTGGATCGGTTGCTCACGGATGCGACTTCCGAGACTAACGCAGATGGTGACCCGGGTAGTACCACAACTGCCGATTCCCTATGGGACCTTTCCAACATAACCTCCGAAATAGAGTGGGGACACGCGGAGGTCGGTAACTTGCGGCGGGCGATGGGTTGGGTGGAGGGCCCTCAAATCGGGCTGGACGATTTGTGGGAAAAGAAAGGACAAGAAAAGAACGCGCCGGTGCAAATGGACGCCGCGAACTGGCTCAAGCCAGTTTCAGACGAAAAATTAACTCACTCCGAGCTGCAGCGCGCGGAACGGCTGTCCTTCGCGTGCCTGCAAGTTGCCCCCACGTCCAGTGACAGCGATTTGCGGAAACTCGCGAGCTGTCGCAAAGTCGCGTTCAGTACGAGTTACGGGCTGATGGTAAGTATTTCCCATTTAACACATTTCACTGACTGATTTCCCATACGGGACTGATATTTCTTTTTTTGCAATCAGGACCGGCTGAAACTTGGCCAGATCGTTTTGGACGAACAGCGAAACGCGCTGCGCGCGAAAGTGGCGCTGAAGTCGGTTTTCGGCGGCAGCGGTGCTTCAGCTGGGAACGAAAACGGGGCATTGGACATGGACGGGGGGATGGGGGGAGGCAGGTAGTAAGCGAGGGAGGGAGGTAAAAGTGCCTTCGAGTCTAGTTCCCCAATGGAGGGAGTTCTTTTTTTGGCCACGAGCATTTTTTGGCAAAAATTCGCCTGTCACCAAAAAGTACTTTTCCAGTCTGCAGTCTTGAAAGCAGCCAGCCTTCCCGCTGCCAGTCTCTCATACCAGGTAGTGTGCAAAATTTAAGACGTCGAGCGGGCGCCCCCGCTTTCCGCTCCCATGTGGTTGAATTCAATCAACCCCGGCACCTCGTTCCCGTTTGAACTCGCCCTCGTTCAAACACCTCCCTGCCTCGCGCTTCGCACTCGCACGTGCGCCGTACCCGCTCACCGCACGTCCGCGCACCTCGCGCGTGTTTCGCCTCTCCGCGTCCTTTGGGTCTCGCCCTCGCGTCTCGCCAAACACACGCAGCGCAGGTCGGAACGCTCGCATCTGAAGACGCCCGTGTCGCAGATCCGAGAAGACACACACTTGAATCTCAGATTCGTCCGAAAACACACACACACACCATGAGCGCTATTAACGTCACGCAGGTGCAAGTCCTGGTACGTGTATTCTGGGTGTCACGCCACGCGCCCGTCGTTGTCTCGTTGCTAATCGGGTGAGACTCGATCGAGAGTCAATTGAAATCTCACCGGGTCCGGCCGCGTCGCCTTTAGGAGTCGCACGCCGAGGAAAAAAAACACCATCGTGGGCACACCGGCCGACCGATTTCATGACTAACCACCCGCGCTCGCAACTCGTCCCCCCTCCCTGCTTCCTTCCTCCACACAGGACAACCCCCAGTTCTTCGTGAACCCCCTGCAGTTCGAGATTCAGTACGAGTGCTTGCAGAACCTTGCGAACGGTGCGTCGAGAATCGGCGTCGCGGGGACGACCGGGGGCGACCCGAGTCTCGAAATCTCGTGTGCCCAGCGCGCAATCTGCCCCGAATTCAAACTAAACCTCTCAAAACTGACAAATCGTTTCCACCGTCTCAAATTCTTGGTCTCTCAATCGCATCCAAAACCAACCCGCCAACCGCAAAAGATCTGGAGTGGAAGCTCACCTACGTGGGCAGCGCGGAGGACGACGCGCACGACCAGGTGCTCGATACGGTTTTAGTAGGCCCGGTGGGGGTGGGGAGTTACAAGTTCGTGTTCCAAGCGGATCCGCCCGACGTGAGTAAGATTCCGCAGAGCGACGTTTTGGGCGTGACCGTGTTACTGTTAACCTGCGCGTACAACGGCACCGAGTTCATACGTGTGGGGTACTACGTGAACAACGAGTACGCGGACGAGGAGTTACGGGAAAACCCGCCCAGCGCGGTACGGCTGGACCGCGTGGTGCGTAACATCTTAGCCGAGAAACCGCGGGTCACGCGGTTCCCTTGTGAGTTCGACGCGCCTAGCATTCCCACCGCGAATGAGATGGACGATTTGGAAACCGAAAACGACCCGGTGGACGGGTACGGGTTTGGAGCCCCCTCGGACTGCGCGCCCGTGGACGCTGCCCTAACGTCAGGCGTGCACCCAGGGTTCGGGTACGGAGGCGATCCGGCAGGGCACGGGCTGGCGGAGATGAGGTACTAGGCGCACGAGCGCTCGTTTGATCCGACGTCTTGCTTGAAATCTACAACGAAGAAAAAAATGATACAAGTTGATTAAAACGTCTGACGCGTCTTTGAGGTCTCGATACCGTCCTCGGTTGCGTTTACTATTCCTCTTAATATTCCTAGTAGTGTCCACACTACCCACCTCCTCTTTTCTATATTATACTCTTAATATCCCCCACTACCAACCTCCTTTTCTTGACCTGATAATACCTTTACAATACCTTTTCTTTACACCTCCGTCGCGCCTACGTCTCGACCCTGACGAAGCACGGCAGCTTGGCGAGTGGCGCGGGGTAGTTTCGTAGCCACCGTCCGCCTGTGAAAACCTCCCCGTCCGCGTGGTCCACGTCGACCCATGACCCTTTCGTGAGGTACACGTCTCTTTTGTTGGCGCCTTTGGTGACCACCGGGGCGACAATAACGTCGTCCCCCACCGCGAACTGATCCGCGATGCGAAAAGTTTCTTTATCTGTCGCGTCCAGCCACCACATCGGGCGGCACATGGGCGCCAGGGTGTCACAAGCTTCGTTGGTCAGCCCCACCATCGTGTCCACGATCTTTTCCCTCGTTTTCAAGCTCTCGCCGATTAAACTCGCGACATCAGCCCCGGCGTCCCACGGCGCGATGGAGAACTGCATGGCGGGCATCAGGGCGTTGGCTTGCGCCCACCTGATACGATAAAAAAAGAAAGTGTCAGTCTCGTATGGGCAATCAGGGAGGCGGAATGTGGTAAATGGGAAATACGTACCTCACGAGTAACTCGCGGTCTGGCCTCCGCCCAAAATACGCGTTCCCGCCAATCATATCGGGCAAGCAAAACGGGTACCCCATCACCCCGCTGGTTAGCAAAGTGGGAATAATAGACCGCAAACCGTTCGCCGTGCCCCACTCGCTGAACCGGTCGCCCATTCGAGTTAACACCCCGACACCGGTCGTCCCATGACCGGTCCGCACCTCTGCTAACTCGAACTGCGCCGCTACTCGCTCTACCCAGTACCTGGTGTACTCCGACGGGTGCCCTAAAGATTCGTGGGTTTCGAACATCCTGGGAAGGAAACACGGCTCGCCGGCGTCAAACTTGAACCCGTCGATGCCGTATTTCGTTTGCAAGTTCTTGCGACGAACAACCGAAAGGGTCAGTCTTGTGTATCGCGTGTATTGGACGATGTATGGACAACAATCACCGTAATCGGTCTGAACAGTCACCAGCGTTAGAGGTAAAATAGGGAGGCCGGGATTTGGGCGCCGGAAATACGAACCTTCAAACGGTTCACGAACCAATCCACCGCCGCCGGGTTCGTCACGTCCAGCGCCACGACGGGGGGGGTGTTCCACCACTTGAAGAAACCGGGTTTCAAACGCGGAGGCGCGTGTTTCGATTGGACGAAGTAGCCCAACTCTGCGCCTTCTTTGTACGCCGCCGTGCGCTCCTCCACAAAAGGCATCACCCAAAGCGTGACCTTGAACCCCAGTCGGTGCAGCTCATCCACCATACCAGCGGGGTCGGGGAACTTGCCGAGGTCGAAATCGAGCTCGCCGTACCCGGACTGCCACTTGTCGTCGATCTCCATCACGGACGCGGGCAATTTGTTGCCCAAAATCTCCTTCGCGAACGTCAACGTCTTCGCCTGGTCCACGTTTTGCTTGTACCGCGCCCAGGTGGTCCAGATCGGCGCCCGGATGACTTCGGGCGGGGGCGGTTTGTTCGGTTTGGGAAGGGTTTTCAGACAAACAAGCGTGGCTTGCTTCACGTCAGGCAACGCGCAGAGCGCGACCCTCATGGATACCGTGCGGTTCTTATACGAAAAAAACCGAAAGTGTCAGTCGGTCGTAACGCGTATGAGGGATTGGTATGAGTAAACAGTCGTGGTAACAGTCCGAGGGAATGCGCCCTTCTGGTCGTAATAGTCCCTTCGTCAGGACGAGTATGCGCAATCGCGAAGGGGGAACGTGTTCAGTGGGAAAGCCCCGCACCTGTTCGTCGCAGCGCAGGGTTTTGTGTTGGTTTTGTTTCTCGACGTGCGGCTCGATACACGCGTCGTCGTCGAAGGATTCGTCCCCAAAATCGTACGTATCGAAAACCTCGTCGTACGAATCAAACGAGCTCTCCCAGCCAATCATAGGGTGGTCCATTTGAAACGCGCCTTTGCCTCGCGCGAAGCTTCCGCGCGCCTGCAAACGCAACGCGCCGTCGCCTTTCCGCCCGCTGCCGGTTTTGCCCGGGTTGTGGGTGCTGCAGTCCATCGGTAAAACGTGCCTCGCCGCGTTTTGAATCCCCACACCGAAGCTTCGGTTGCTTCCGCCGAGGGCGTCCAGCCAGTTCGCATCAGGGGCGTTTAAACCGACGTGCAAATAGGGCGTATCCGGGTCGCAAAGCACCGCCGCGCCCGACGAAGAAACCCAGTTGTTGGAAACCAGCGTGTTCACGCCGTTCGGGCCGTTGTCAAACGGGTAGTGCGGTCCAACCTCCCAGCACCCGCTGTTCAGCGGCCAGTGCTGCCGCATCAAATGCCCGCCCCCGAACCAGTCCCCGCTGGTTTTCAAATCCACCTCGATCTCCGCACTCGCGTTTGTCGGGTCGCCTAGGGCGTCCAGGAAAACCACGAAATCGAAAACGAACCCGTCGTGGAGGTTTTCGTTCCACGCCGCGACGAGCGACGGTCGGTTCGAGGTTGGGTTTTTTTCGTCGCAGCAGTCATTCGCATCATTCGCGTTCTGACACAAACCGTCGTCACACGGCGACCCGCACCGTTCTATTCTCAGCGAACAGATAGGTGCCAGTGGGTCCCCCCACACCAACTCGCACGCGCTTTGCCCGCCCTCTTTATCGAAAGACACGAACGTCACGGTCGCGTTTAACGACCGCGCCTCGGCCGGCAACTGATTGTAAAAAAATAAATGTCAGTCTTGTATGGGCAATCAGGGAGGCGGAATGTGGTGAGTGGGAAAGGCCCTTACCCCGGCGCGCGCGCGGCTCACCACGAGTAAAGATTCGTCGTTCGATTCGTTTTCGTTCCAATCTTTTAAAGTATCAGCACTTGTGTCTCGTCGCAACAGCGTGATCGTGCCGTCTATGCCCACCCTGACCACGGCGTCGCCGTCGCGCAGCTCGATTGTCGCGACGTCGTCGTCGTCTTTCGTGGGTACTAAATTCGGCCCACTCGGGTGCAGCTCCCGGAACCGCATCGCGCTGGCGTTCAGCCTTTGTAACGTGCTTTCGTAGCTCCCCTCGCCGAGAGGACGCGTTCTCCTCGTTTCAAAGTCTCCAAGCACCAACCTCTCCAGGCTAGTGCCAATCGCCCCACTCAAATCAGTGGGGGGCGCGCCGAGGGTCGATTTGTATTTCCGGATAAAATTTTTGCCCGCCCCTTTTCGGCGAGCTGGAGGTCGTTTGTCCCCCCCCGGAACGACGGACGTTTCCGTCGTCTCAGGCGCTTCCACCAGCCCCACCGCGCGGTGTGTGACACCAGCCCGCAGGCCGGTCGGGGATTCGCCCCCTGCGCCCGTGTTACCTGTTGAAGCCCCGATACCCGAACCCCGCGCGCGCGCGTCATTCCCCTCGGAAAAATCCCCGCTCGGTCGCGCCGCGGGTAGAACCCATTGCTGACTCGGCGTGTTCTCAGAGGCGCTTTTCGTCCCCGATCCGCGCTCGGACGAGTTGCCCCGACCGAGGGGTGCGCCTGCAGCGCGGGGGACCACAACCCTCAACCGCCCGCGCGCTTGAACATGACTCGCGTGACGTGCAGCGGGTCTCAGCCCGAACGCGGTGCCCGCGGCAATCCCCGCTGACATTTTATGCAAAAAGTACACGGTACCCGCGGCCGGTGCGGCGCCTGCGACGAAACCGCGGCCTTTCTCGCGTTCCCACCCACGAACACTCTGTCCTCGCCGAACCTCGCTAACCGGAAGGAACGGAAACCCGCGTGCGTTCCGCGCGCGAAGTGCTCTGCAAGGTACACGGGCGCAACGTCAACCCGACTGTTGGAATGCCTCAGCCGCGCCCCGTTAAAATCCTTTATGAACCAATCAAATGTGCAATGTGCCTGCAGTCGCAAAAAAGTGCGAAGCGCCCCGATTTCCCGCGTAGAAAACGACCCCTTAAGGTGGCTCGATTAGGCGTGCGTTGTCAGCATTTGTCCAGGCTGGTGTCTGTGAAGACGAGTTGACCAATCGCGTGACACGTGTGTTTGTTCTGGCGTCTGGAAAATTCTCGAACGAAAAGCGGTCAACGCGATGTTCAACTTCGAGCACACCGACGCGCGACGTCCCCTCCCGCGCGCTCGCTGGTTCTTGGAACCGTCCGCCACACCTTTCGCGCTCGCGTCCGCGTTGATGCTTGATGCTTAAAGTGAAACCGCTTTTCTTTTTCCATCGCGCGTGGGGACGATTGGGACCGCGAACGACGAGTTCGGACATTCCACATGAGCAAAAACGACCACTACTCCGGCGTTGTGACGGAAACGCAGGTACGTACACCGCGCGCGTCCCTCCACGCACGTTCGAATCATACGCACTTGACTAACATCCC
>Ga0222630_1000265_pt1 | contig 27140 bp, 52 predicted proteins | sample AntAcemetagenom3_FD_179842 | JGI IMG/M metagenome (GOLD analysis project Ga0222630, IMG submission 179842) | Saline water microbial communities from Ace Lake, Antarctica - #3 | ecosystem: Environmental > Aquatic > Non-marine Saline and Alkaline > Saline | place: Antarctica: Ace Lake | collected...
CCTTCGAGTGGAAGTTGCTTTGTCATTCTTTATACCCTTAAATTTTCATTATGTCGAAAGGAGCACTTTGTAGTAACTGCTCTTTGCGATAATCGATTGTACTACTACTAAACCAATTTGTAAAGAGGTCAGTGTCAGCAATACTTACGGTCGGCAACATTTCTGCCATTGTGTCTGCGTCGATGATGTGCTTTAAGTCTTTCTCACTCCAACTACCCAAGCCTTTTACATAGCTTACGTCTAGCTTGTGATCAATCTTGTTTACATCTGCAAACGTGTATGCCCATTCTTTAACAATGTTGTTCTTCTTGCCAATTGCAATAGGTGTGCGTAGGATCTTCATCTTGCCATTATTTAAATGCTCCGGAAAGTACTTAAACATAAACAACGATACTAGTCCTGTAATACGCATGCCATCTGCGTCAGCGTCAGTTGCTAAACAAATCTCTGCTTCTGGAAACATTGTAATAATGCTGTACAGTTCGCTAAGTTCTTTGTTCGCCATAAACTTCTGATGCGACACTTCTAGTACATTAAGCGGAACACCTTTGAGTGCATAAAACGCATTACCTTTGCGTCCTAAACATTTAATCAAGCCACCACTTGCTGAGTCACCTTCTACAACAAAGATCCTGTCAGTGTTGCGTCCAATAGCTGCAAAGTACTTGTCGCTTTTAACTTTCTTTGCTTTCTCTAGTTTGCCTAAGTCTTTCTTAGCATTAAGATCATCTTGCAATCTAGTGTAAGCACAAATCTCATCAATAAGCTCTGCGTTCTTCATTAGCTTTGCAACAACTTTGCTTACGTCAAAGTCGCCAATAGCATCGCGGCATTCTGCATTTGAGTTTGTTACACGCTCTTTAGTTTGCGAGTCAAACTTTAGTGCTGGGAAGCCGTTTACAATAGCATGTACTCGCAGGTGTTGCTTCAAACGTGCCGCACTAATATCTACTTTGCGTCGACGCTTTAGTACTTCACGTAAGTTACCAATCACTGCACTAATAAAGAAGTCAATGTGTGTGCCGCCTTTAACACTCAAGCCATTTACAAGCGAGTGTGATTGGAAGCTGCCGTCTGACTTAGTAATACCAAATACTGCTTTCTCTGTATTGAACACATCACATGTTCCAAAGTAGTCAGCAAATTTTAGTTTAATAGTTTTGCGGTTAAAGCGGAAGCGTACTGTATCAAAAGCAAGTGCTAATGAACGCACACGTTCTTCGATAATATCTGTGTGTGCTTGGTCAATATTCTCCATACCAAAGAAAGCATAGTCAGGTTGGAACTTTACAGTTGTACCTTTTAACGATGTTTCTTTAGTGCGGATACGATCAATCTGCCCGTCCTTGCCTACCATTTGTACTTGCAGTTTGCCGTCACTACTCTTAGCATCAAACTTAGTAGATGTTACAAACGTAATCATACTGCCAACTCCGTTCATGCCAATGCTTTCGCGATTGTCATCATCAAAGTTACTACCAGCTCTTGCTCGCGTAAATGCACTTACCATTTGGTATTCTTTACCATCCGGAGTATCAATCTCTACACTAGGAATGCCACGACCGTTGTCGCTTACAACAATAGTACCGTCAGCTTCAATGTCTACATCAATACGTGTAGCAAACTCGCGGTTAGTGCGAACGTGTTCGTCTACACTGTTGTCAATAATTTCGTTGATAACTTTTAACAAGCCGCCTACGATGTTTACTTTTTTAAACTCTGCGTTGATAAAAGATACTTCTTCTTGTACAACCTGCGAGCCGCCGTACATGGAAAAGCGTTTGCGGATGTGTTCTGCATCCGATAATAGTTTAAAGTTATCAGTCATGAAATGCCTCTGTTTTATAGTATATGCTTATTATATAGCCATATAATGAAAAAGTCAAGAATTACTTGACTTTTTGAGTGCATCAATGATGTCTTTTTGTTCTTGTTTAAAGCTTGCATACTGCATACGAACAAGCTCAACTACTAAATCAACTAGTATTGCAGCAGGCGCAATACCAATGCCGCCATCTACAAACATTTCAGCAAGTAAGCCTATTGTGAAATAAGCAATGTAACGATACGTATATGGTTGCATGCCCGTGAAGTTCCATTTAATGAAATGCATTAAGTGCTTCATATCTTTTTCCTAATTTTGTTTGTTATCGAGTGGCTTCGTCGAGTGAAGTGGCTACATAGTTAACGCCATTTTTTACTCTGTCACCTGCATCTGCAATAGTGTTAGTATCTAGTATGCCGTAGCCAACTAACCCTACTACTAACAATGCGCCAATAAAAATACCTTTAATCATTAGGTGTTATCTCCATCGGTATAGGTTAGTTTTGATTTATCAAAAATATCACTATCTTTCATTCCAATCAATTTTTTGAATCGTTTCCATACTGCTTTTAATTTATTCATTATATCTTCTCTCCTGGCTCAAAGCCTCGGAATGTTTTAAATCGTGGAAAACGCAAACTATAAATTCCGTCTTGATTCTGTGTAACAGCGTCAGCTCTTACTTCAACGAGATTGCCAAGAAGAGCATCACGACTAGACCAATAGTCGTCCCTATGAACATCAGTGAAGCCACTACCGACATTAACGAAAATACTTTTACCATCGTCGACTCCTTCGCAGACAATCGCTCCAAGTCTGCCTTCATTACGTCCAGTACCTTCTTCAACATCTACAACCTCCAATGTTACTTCAATAAACGGCTTTGCTTTAAGCCAAGCGTGAGTTCTTTTACATTCATACGGAGCATCTGGATCTTTAATAAGAAGACCTTCATAGCCGCCGTCTACAGCCGCCTTATTAAGCTCAACAAAGCGAGCTTCGCCTTCTTTTGAATCTAAATCGACATCTTCCCATTCGCATGCTTGTACGTGCTGAAGTAAGCTCTCGTTCTCCAGTACCCAATACTTAACTAAGTTACTGCGAGTAGTCTGCGGTGTGTTCCACGATCCTTTAAGAAAGTCTACTAGTGGGATAAAATCAAACAAGTGTAGTACTGCATCAGTTGCTTTCTTGCCATCTTTACGTTGCAACTGCTTCATAAGATCCTGGAAGTCTGCACTCATCACTTCGCCATCTAGCACACAATCATATGGTGCAGGCTTTGCTGCCAGTACTGCTTCAATCTCTTCAACAATGTGTGGAAAGTTATGGAACTGTCTGCCGTTACGACTAAACAGTTCTACCTTACCTGCGCGACATACAGCCAGTACACGTACACCATCCAGCTTAACTTCGATTTGTTTTATGCCAACCATCTTCTTTTCGTGGTTAGCACTGTCATGTGCAAGTTGGCATCCAAAGATTGGAATAGCGTATTGCGGAAACTCTTTGGCTACTTTGTTAACAGTCTTTTCGCTCATGCCGCATCGTAAGTCTTTGATTAAGATGCGTCTGTAAAACATATTCCACTGTTCAGTAGTAGCAACACTCATTGCAAGTTCAATTGCATCACGTGCCGCGTGTCCTGTAAGCTCTCGATTAATAAGTTGGAATGCTAGTGATTTGAATGTTATCCAGTCCAAGCCTTGTCCACTAAGTACGTCTGAACGCTCCGGAACTTTCTTAACTCCAAATGTTACAAGCGGATCAAGTGCCATCGTAATGCCTTCAAAGAACTCATCAAGTCCTTCCTGCATTGCTTCTAGTAGAATTGCTTGTTTAGCGAGCTTGCTATTGTCAGCTTCTAAATGTTTGATAATTTCTTGTGGTTGCATTCGCATGTAGTCACCTGCTGTTGTAAATTTCATATCGTTCATTATATTGCCCTTTTGCCTAATTGTTATATATAGTATAACACCTAAATGCCACTATGTCAACCATTTAGATTTAACGCTTGTATCGTACATTGTATCGTACATCTTTGTTCATTTCATTCATAATACGATCTGCTTCAATCCTAGTATTATATTTTACTTCATCTATTGCAATAGTATCAAATACGTTGCCCCAGAATTTACGTGCCCACGGAGTTAAATTGTCCCGTTCTAGAACAGCATGTACATTTGCTTTACGTTCTAACTGCGTCATTTCATCAAATGGCATCATGTTTCACCTCTTTGTTTTCTCTGGTATACCATTTTAAACCGCACTCTGCTCCACAGAATATGTGTTGCTTTCCTGCTGAATAATACGGTGAGTATAAGTATGCTTTGCCACATTCACTACACTTATTCATGTTTCACCTTCTCAAATTTGCGGCGGCTCTTGGACCATTGCTTCATAGGCTTTGAAAACATAATCTCTTCAGTTGTACCTTGCCTAATGTAGCCTGCCAAGTTGCCGCCATCGTTAACAATATATGTGTGATTCTGAACGAGTGTGTCCCATACTGTCACTTCTTTAAGATATTGCATTATGCTTTCTTCTTTGCTGGTTTAGTAAATCCATCTCTTGGGTTGGCGTTTGCTGCCATAGAGCTTTTAAAGCCTCGCTTTATTCTATTAAGCCTCGATGGATCTGCGCCTGAGACAGTTTCTATTGCCCTAGCAACAGCCGCTAGTTCTAAGTCGCGTGTAGGTGAATTTGACCATTTTTGCTTCTTAAGAACAATGTCATACAATTCATACTGCCTTTCAAGACTTAACGGTCTGATTAAGTTCCTTGCTTCTTCATCGTAATTACGATTATCTTCCTTTGGTATATGTTTCATACTGTATTTCTCAGTTAGTTAGTCATCCCACACAATTTTAGTGTGCTTAATTTTCTTCTTCATCTTATTTTTAATTACTTTGGGACGGAAGGGACCTTGTGGATCCCTTACCGCCTTTGCTTCAAAGTTGCGTACTTTCGGTGCTTGCGGACGTCGAGTACTTTTCATTGACCTAGTGCTTCGTGTGCGGCGTAGTGGATAGCACTACCTTTGACTTTGTCCAACACTTGGATAAGCAACAGCATTTCTTTGCGGTACACTACATTAAAGCTAGGATCATTGTCGCCAATATCATGAGCGTTGTCTATGATGTCAGCACACTTAACAAACTGAGCTTCGTATGTTGCATCTGCACTATGCTGTCTATCCATTGCTTTACGTACTGCACGATTGCCATCTTCTGGCACACTAACATCAGTAAGACCATCAACGATAAGTGCAACAGCTGGTCCGAACATATCTTGTATATCAACAATGCTTACACCAGTGTCTTCAACAACATCGTGCAAGTACGCCGCAGAGATCATATCGTCAGTACCACCAAACTTTGCAACAGTTGTTGCAACACGAATAGGGTGTACAATGTATGGCTCATCTGTGTATTTGCGCATCTGACCAACAGCAGCGTGAGCAGCAGTTGCGTATGTTAATGCTTGATTTTTCATTGCCTTACCCTTGTTTTTGCAATTTATACAACTATTATAGCACTATTATAGCACTTTGTCAACAAAAAAGAGGCAGTTAAGCCTCTTTTATTTGTCTAAATTGCAGTTAGTCTTAGTAAAGTTCTCGCACTTTACAATTTTAATGTGATCGTGATGTTCTATAATGCGCATGTTTTTAAATTCAAGGCTTGAACAGTTGGCATTTTTACGATTACAAACGCAACACATACCGCCTTTTGGTTGATATTGATTATTTGTCATTGTAGTCCTGATTCCCTGTCGTGTGCGGCAAACCATTCATCAACGGTATATATGATCGGCGCGTAATACACCCCTTCATCACAAAAATCATACGACTCAAACGTGGTTCCGCTTATAGTAATAAAATCTTCCTCACTTTTACATATTCCTTACCACTAGATTGCAAGTAAGCCTCAATGTCACGATCCATATGAACTGTATATCGCCCATCAATATGTTCTAGTGGTACATAAATTATTTTACTCATTGGCGTTTCCTTTCTTGTTTTCCCAACTGCTATAGTAGTCGTACTGTGTTTGTTTGTTTTCTCCAACATTCCATACTCTTGTTAATGTCTGAGACCACGACGTTTTTGATCCAAAATTGTTACTATGACATAATGGCTGCGCTGGGCCTTCACAACACCAACCGTCAGCTAACATTAATTCAACCACACGCGAAAGATTTGCTGAATGTTCTTCCTGTACAATCTCGTATGAATGTGTAACAGTTGTATCTGTCATACAATTTCACCATTAGCTGGAACATCTTCTGCACTAAGTACACATATAATAGGGTCTATGTTAGTTATTTCCTCTTCAATGATTTGTGAAATAATTTCCCAATCTCCACCTGCTATGCCTGCTCCCATTTTTGGTAGGCCTATAGTAAAACCAGCCGGTAGACTTGTAATTGACACATTAAACGCTCGCAATGAATGCCGCAATGCCTCGTATCGCTCCAATCCGTCATATATTGAACCAACATCTAATACTGTTGTTTTACCAGGATAGTATTGTCCATAAAAATTTATAATGGTGCCAGACACCCCACCAGTACGCGCTACGAGCGCACACGTCCAATTTCCTAGCTTTTTAATACCCATAGCCATGGTTTTGTTATCAACTGCTCTAGCTTCTGGCCACCTGTTTGCTATCACTGGTGCAATACCACTTCCCATTTTGCAAAAGCAATTGCATTGATGTCCCATCATGTCTACGTCACAATCATCAAATGCAGTTATTAAGCTTTTAACTTTATATTTCATTTTTTAATCCTTTATAATATCTTCGTAATTAAAGTGGTCGCATAAGTCGTCATCGCCGAGGATATGATCTATTACATCATCTTCTTCCTCATAGACACTAATATCAAATTTAGAAATTAGTATAGGAAAAAGGTCCCATGATTCAGGTAGCTTTATCATTTCCATCTCTTATTTCGGTATACCAGCCCATCTTGTATTCGTCAACAACATCTACACTGTTGATACGATCATAACGGAAACTGCGCCAGCCTTCTGCATTAACGTCCCATACATTTACAACAGCATCTGACATTTCACGAACCTTCTTTTGACTTAACGGGTCAACTTTAGCTGCTCGAGGCTTCATGTCTTCTCGTAGTGTACATGTCATTACACGCTTGTCACCACTGATCTTATTAAAGTCAACTACTATTACATTTTGTTCAAGTAGTCCTTTTAGATCCGCTTTGGTTGGAATACCTTTAATAGCTGCAACTGTATTACTTACTGCGTTGTTCATCGTTTGCTCCTTTTGTTTCACTTCTAACCAACATATATCCAGCCACTGGCTCATTAGCGTTTCTCAACAACTTCGTCTGCAAGTCCATGCTCGACTGCTTCTTGTGCTGTAAGGAATGTATCAAACTTCATAGTTTCAAACAGTTCATCATATGTCTTACCAGCTGTGTTATGGCGTACATAAAGCTCTGTAAGGCGCTTGTTAACCTTCTTAGACTCTTCAAATGCTCGTGCAGCATCTTCAAACTGTAGCTCTTGTACGTGTACGCTACCGCTTGTGCCGCGTGTGCCTGAGCTTACTCTGTGAATCATTGTACGTGCTTCTGGCAGTACAACACGCTTGCCTGCTGTGCCTGCTTGTGCAAGGAACGATCCCATGCTACATGCTTGACCCATTACAATTGTGCGCACATCGCATTTGATGTACTGCATGGTGTCGTAGATAGCCAGTCCTGCTGTTACAGCGCCGCCTGGTGAGTTGATGTACAAGTTAATGTCCTTGCCAGGCTCTTCGCTTTCTAAGAACAACATCTGTGCTACAATCAAGTTAGCCATGTTATCTTCTACAGGACCGTTAAGCATAATAATGCGGTCTTTCATTAAGCGGCTGTAAATGTCATACGAGCGTTCGCCATTTGATGTTTGCTCGACTACCATAGGTACTAGTGGCATATTAATATCTTCCTTTGTTAGTGTTAAATTGTTTTGGGCCGTCGGTAGTAAATTCCATACCAAGCGCATTACCGACATATGTTTGGCCATTCCAACGCATGTGGATTTTGTTGCTTGCAACGAAAGCATCAAGTGATTCGTTTACTCTTACGTTGTCGACTTCGCACTCAACTTCCTGCTCGTTGCGAGTGTTTTTAAGCATTGCTGTCTTACCGAAATAACTGTCCATATCTACCTCAAGTTTGCTACTAATAATTAATACTAGTATAACAAACTATGTGGTAGATGTCAAGCAAATTCTTTATAGATTCCTTATTACTTCATCAGCCCCTTTGAGGCGAAGATTAAGAACAAAGTTTTCAACAAGTAACTTAGTAGTTGTTGCTAAACTAATGTGAAGACGCTGGTCCTCATCCATTGCTGCCATTTGTTCAAGTAAGTTAGAAGCCATCATTTGATATGCTTGTTCCTCGGTGACTTTAAGTTGACCCCAATCAATTGGGTCAGCTGTATCACATTCCCTTGCTAAGTCTACTAGCCAATCAACTTGTTCTTGTGTTATCACTAGTGCATGACCCTATGATCACTTTGATCTGAGTCTCCGTTAGGGTCAATTCCAAACTTCTGAATACACATATCTACAATGCCTTCAGGAATGTCTTGATGGTCCATACCTTTAGGAACCCAGATTCCTTTGAGCATTCCGTCACTGCCTACAATTAATCCGTAGTCTGTTGTGTCTAATGATTGTTTAAATTCTAGTGTTATCTGCTTGTGGCTCATGGTATTCTCCTAGTTGTAATATTGCTTTACTCGGAGGATTCGTATCGTACAAACTCTCCGTCTTGGATCTTAAATACGTCTACTTCACCGCTACTACGAATGTATGCGCGGCCACCGTCAATCATCTTGTCTTCGATTACTTTGTAATCGTGTCGATGTTGACTGTAATAGTATTTACCTTTTGACTCAATCATTCCAAAGTCAAACGACTCTACTATGTCAGCATTACAAATCATTACTCGTGCATCGCCAGCATAAGGATTACTGTATATTCCAAAGTAGTAATTACCAAACTCAGGATGAGGAGTTTCACGATAAAAGATGTCAGCGGCAAAGTCTCCGCCTTCCTGAGTTGCTGTTGTGCATATGTACTTTACAAGTACACCGTCTTTTTCTGTGTATAACTGTTCTGCTTTTTTTGTGTTAAACAGTGGCGAATGTTGTATATTCATCTTGTTTTACCTTTTTAGCGATAGTCTTATGGATACCAGGATTAACTTTTAATACGCTTGACATCATATCATGTCTAATGTAATTACGAGTATAACATGTATCTGCGTTGCTGTCATCCTCAATATGTGGAACATTGTTTAGTCTTGCCCAAAGTTCTAAGTCGCGTTTGCGATTTAAACGAAACGGACGAAAGATCCTATCATTACGACTGTAGGGGATAATCTTTCCTGTACCATGCATACTGCTCCACACCCAGGTTTCTACACAATCATCTAAATGATGTCCTGTAATGACGTCTCGTTCAGTACATCGTTCTAACCAATCGTAACGAACATTACGCCAGTATTCTTCTTGACTTTCACTAGCGTCTTTTACTCTAGTGTTAGTTGGAATATTAGTTAGCCAAGGAATGTCTTTTTCCTTACAATACTTTTCAACAAACTGCATTGCCTTGTGTCCGTGTTCAGTACCGTGATTAAAGTGTAGTACAAATACATCGTGCTTACGACTTAAGAAGTCAACTACTGCCATACTGTCAACACCTCCACTACAGGCAACATAAACTTTACGAGGCAATTTACCTTGTAGTTTAATCATACAAAAACATACCTAAGTGTAAAGCCAACAATACAAAAAATTATACACACAATGCCGAAGATTGCCTTTGCTTCATCGTGTTCCTCTTCAGTCATCGTTGGCGTTCCACTTGAGAATTTCAACTTCTCCATCGTCTAGTTTTTTATGACGCAAGAATCCTTTGTCAATTAATGCATCAATTGTTGCTTCAGTTGCATTTTTAAAGTTTTGTCCTAGAAACAAATAATACGTAGCAAACGATCCTGCTAGATACGCTCCGAGTAACCACATTGTATTTTCAGTAAACATATTATTATACCTTGTATAGTTTTACATAATTAAGACGTGTTTCGTTTGCACTAAACAACTTATTTTGTGCTTGTGCTTTTACTTTACCTTTGATACGTTTCATAGCACCTACGTCATGCTCGTACTTATTCATAAAGCTAATTAAGTTTCCATCTATTACTGCGGTATAGTTATAGCTTTCCCATTGTGTGCTAAAACGCTTGTCTAGTATCTTAGCAACACCTTCGACTATATCTGCTACGTTACCCAAGTGCTTACTGTCACGATACTCTACACGGATCTCTTTCTTTAATCCGCTTTCGTGCTTGTCGCGTCTTACAAATTCTGGAATATATGCAACACGACCTAAGTTGCTAAACTTCACTGTGTCCTGTGACACTGTAGAAATCATGTCTTTCTTAAAGTCGTCTAAGTCACCAAGCCCAAGCATTATGTAACGCTTCATCCACTGCTGGATTTCTGCAACTTGTGCATAGTCTTCTTCAGTAGGCACAGGGCGTATAAAGTCCATAGGTAACATGCCCGGACGTTGTTCAAAAGCAAACTTAACAAGTTCTTTGTTAGCAAACTGTGTTAAGTTTTCTTCACAACTAAAGCGACGAGTGTCTTTTAGGTAGGCGCCATTAATACGAAGTGCAGCACATGCAACAGCAAGTGCGTCTTGTATACTAACAGCAGGGTGCTTCCTTGCCCCAGTAGGCGCAAGCTCATGTCGCAATTCAACTTCAAGTTCATCGCGTTTAAATGCTTGTTTGCTCATGGTGCGCCTCTGTGTTGTTTGCCTAATTGTTATATACAGTATAGCATCTATACACTAGATGTCAAGACCTTTTTTACCTAAAAAGTCACCTTCGATGTAAGTCTTTGCCATGTGACACAATACACATAATGTATTGATATTGTCTTTGGTGTCTTTACCGCCTTGACTCTTTAAGTGAATATGATCTCCGTGCATTACACCACGCATGGCTCTATTTCTAATAAAAGCATCTTCAACATGTCCAAAGCGTACTTCGTCAGTGCGTGGATCATATCCACAATTGGTACATTCCCATCCTCGGTAGAACGTATGTGGACGTTCAGGTTTGCCCATTCCGCCATAAGGACTACATTCTAGTTGATGATCTCTGCACAGTATGTTGCTGCCTGGACCATCGTAAATGCTAAGTGGGTTACTGCAATCTTCTAGCATACAAGTTGGAGCAGCGCGATGCTGCTCCTTTAGTATCGCATTGCTCTTTAGATTATCGTTGCGCGGATCTCGTAAAGTTTTCATTTCCACAAGTCCTGCTTGATAACTGTATAACCATTGTTAGGTGTATACGTAGGAGTTTTCAACTTAGTACTTAATTTCATTTGTGCAATTAAGAACGGAATACCTGTGCGCATCTCTGTGCTGAATCCTTTAAGCCCAAACTCTGCATAGCTGTCTGGGTTAGCATTAGCGTACCATCGAGTGTAGCTCATCTTAACCTTGTCCCAGAACACACCGGTTTCGCCAAAGTTAGCTTCGAAGTAATCTTTGGTAAATGACACCATCTCCAACAAATACTTCTTGTCTACTTTAATGTCTTGCTCATAGCACAAGTTAAAGTATTCGTACAACTGCCTTGCTTCTTTAGCACGTACAGGACGTTCCTCGTTCAAGTATGCCCAGTAGTCTGCAAACATACGTGTTACTTCTGGGTGCTTACGAGTTTTTAGACCTTTACTCATTAGCGTGTCAGCTAACAAAGTAAATGCACCTGGTGCATCTTCATCACCAAACTTTGAATTAGTAGCAAATAATCCTGCTGCTTTAAAGTAATCATTTTTTAGTGCAGTGTCTAACCATTCTTGGTCAGTTGCACCATCTACTTTTACGCCGAATACCATCTGCTTGTAAGTATCAATAAAGTCCAAGCTTTCTTTAGCATCGCCATTAAGCAAAATAAAGTTTCTGCGAATTTCTAGTTTCTGGTGCGAACTATAAACAACAACAGGAACCATTGCTGTTGCAGTACGTTCGCCAAACACTTTAGTAAGGATAATAAACAGTGCAATGCTAGTGTGCTGGCCATCCCATGCAATGTACTTTCCTGGGCGGTTCGGGTCTTCATATACTTGAATTGACATTACCATGCTTTCACTAAAGTATGATAGGATTTTTAGTATATGACGCATGTTAAGCTCACGTTGCATAGTTTCATCAATTAAGATGCAATCCATGATAACTTGTATTGCTTTACATAGTCCAATTTGTTTAAATTCTGTCCAGCCACGTGCTGCTGGAGGACTACAGTTGCGACGACGAAACTCGTCTACTACTGCTTCTAGCTGTGCTTTGAATTGAGGGGATTTTGCAATTGCTTTTTCTAAGCGTTCTTGCAGTGTTACGAAGTTGCTCTCTGATACATCATAGAGATCGTTGATCTTTTGTGCGTGGTTGTTCATCTTAGTTTCCTTTGCGCGGACATACTCGTCCTGGGTTTTTTAAGTTGTAAACTTTATTGCTTACTATACTAATATAGCATTGTTTTAGGCAGTTGTCAAGAACTTTTCTTCAAAATCATCTGAAAAAATGTCTCTCCATTTCTGTGCTACTCCTTCTGTGTGCTTGCATTTGCCACGGAATGTAAATCCAGGACAATCACAAGTAAAGCCTTTGTCAGTAATAGCAACAGTATAAGTATTGCCCTTACTACCTTCGATCGGATATTCAAGTCCTACTGCCCAATGTGTTTTGAAGTCAAAGAGATCAGTAGGCTTAAAGTGTTTGGTTGCAAATTTACTCATTGATCTGTGTCCATGTTTTTTTACCATAGTCGTTCTTTTCGCACCATGTAATAAACAATGCATGTTCACGACCCATTGCATCCCATTCCCAAGGGCTTTCCCAATAGCTAGGATGCTTTGACATCCATTTGCCTTGCCAGCGTGTCTTGTCAGTAAGTTGACTTTCGTATAACTCGCCGCGAGCATATTGCTTTACATGCACCATTTCGTGACATAAAGCAACAAGCAACGTTCGGAGTTTTGATTTGGAGCATACTTCAACTTCAAAGTAGCGAGGACGATCTGAGCGTTCGCCATCATCTACCAACGGTAAACAATAGCCAAGGGCTTTGCCTTTTAAGTCTGCTATCTTTACATTTACATGTATACCTAGCATACGAGGCAAAAGCTTCTTTTGACAAAACTTAACTGCACTTCTGACGTACTTTTTCTGCGACTTAGAGCCGCCTTGAATAGTAACTCTCATTGCACTTGCCCTTGTGTTGTTTAACTTATACTACTATTATACACTCAGAACAGCTATTAGTCAATAGCTGATTTGCCTATATCTGACTCATATGTAGGTGGCTCATAGCCTTTGAGTGTATTTTTTACGTCATCTGGGGTTTCTGATAAACGTTGAGCTCGCAACTGGTAAGTTAAGTTCACTAGCTTAATGACACTGCCTGGTCCATCCCAAACTTCGTTCATCACTTCGTTAATATCTTCCAACGGAATTGCTTTAATATGGCCTCTGCGAGTTTCGCCAAGCTGTTTACGGAAGTATTCCAATAAGAACTCTACATGCGGTTCAGGTATTCTAGAGTGGTCACTAAATGCAAATGTGCCAGCAAACCCATTAATGCTAAACGGATCGTCTGTAGGCATATTTGCCCAATAAGTACTAACTGCTCGTGGAGTTATTGCTCTTTCTTCGGTATACATAGTGTGTATTCTCTTAATTGTATGATTGAGTAACTATTATAACACAGGTTTAGGAGCTTGTCAACCTATAAACGGTAAGTAACTCTGCCTTTTGTCATGTCATATGGTGTCATTTCGATACGTACTTGATCGCCTAATACCAAGCGTATTCTGTTCTTTCTTAGTCTTCCGCTAGTATAGCACACTACAATGTGTCCATTTTCTAGTTCTACTTTGAATGATTGTCCTGGAAGAACATCTATAATTTGTCCTTCAAACTCTATTACATCATCACTCTTTGACATCTGGCTCCTTCTTGCTAATTGAGATTTGACCGTCTTCTACGGTAATTTTTAAAATGTCACCTTCTGTCCATCCCATACGTTCTGAGATTTCAGGTGGAATGTTCATATTGACATTTTCTGGATCACCTTCAATATCTTCAAAGATGTCTTCTACTTTATATGTAATTATTTTGCTCATAATATATTTATCTCCATATGTTGAGGACTAGCTTGCATTACATTAAACGCATACCCACGAATAGGATACACGTAAGTTACGTTTGAGCTTACTTTAATTTTACCACAAGCAGCAAATGCATTCCATGCCGGAACTCCATATTCGTTGGCACCAAGAACCACTCGCATTAGATAATTATTTGGAGTTTTCCAAAAATAGTGAATTTCATTGTTGCCATTTGATTTAATTTTGAATTTGTCTACAAACTCAACAACTCCGTCAAATTTAGGATATTCTAAAGATTTATTTTTAGGAACACTTTTACACCCTTTCATTACATGCTCTAGCGAACGATTCTGTTCGTAGATACGAACAAGGCTAACTAATATTTTTACGTGTTCTTTATTAATCTTATTACGATTCTCAATTAAATCGTCTACTGCTAACATATACTCGCTAACAAACTCGCCTTTGATTCGACGCATAGTATGCTTCTTGGCAAAGTAATCGTAAATCTCAGCAGCCTGTGCTTGATGTTCAATATTAATTTTAGTTGTACTGTCAAGCTGTTTGCCCACTCGTTCGAGTGTTTCATAAATTTCAACTCCAGATTTTCCTGCTTCATGCATCGCAACTACAATAGCCAGCGGAGGAGTAGTAAACTCTAGATATTCGATAGGTTTTTCTGTTTTACTGTTGTCAATAGTATCCCATTCGTCAATCCAAACTGCTGTTGCTTTTTTACCAAAGATACTTTTACCAGATTGTCTTGCTGTCATTACTGCTAGTGAAGTTCCCATTGTTTTTGCCTTTATGCTGCTAATAAGTTTTGTGCTAAATTCATTGCTGTTGCTGTTGCTGGGATAACACTGCCCAGCATTACTGCCTTGTCGTTCCAATAGATGCCTACAAGTGTCCAACTAGTTGCTCCTAGTAGATAACAACCTTGTCCGTATACACCAAAGCCTGCACTTTGTAAAAAGATACCACCTACTGCAAAGACTACACCTATCCACTTTAGATAACTGTCAGGGCCTCCTGTGGGAGTACTAGGAGCAACAATCTCAAACTGATGTTGCATGTCCTCTAGCTCTTTTTGTAGTCGTGCTTTTTCCTTGCTCAATTCCATAGCAAGGGTTGCTGCCTTGCTCATAGTGCTTTCAGCTTGGTATTCTTCTTTGGTAGTAGTATCGTCCATTATCCTGACTCTATCATTGCTAATACAATTCCGCCTACCCATAAAATTACTAATAACTCAATCATAGGTCAACTCCAAAATGTTGTTTCACTGCTTGAGAAAAGTTGTTGGCTTGAAACTCACCAGCATCTAGGTGCTCGTATGTTTGACCTTCATTCTGAATTGCTTGAATACATTCCTCTACAATCAACTGGGCGAACTTTTCTAAATGCTGATCTGTTCCTGCAATCACACTCCACCCAAATGACTTATCCTCAAATAGTCTAATCTGAGCTTGTTCGGCAAGTAGTTTAATACGTTCGTTCATCGTAGTGCCTGTTATCATAAAAAATAAACTCAAAGTTGTATCCAAACAACCCAATGTCAAAATTAAAGCCGGCGTGGTCTTGTTTAAAGCTAGTAATCCCAAAACTAAATTCAAATATGCAGTTGTTCCTGTACAGTGCAACTTCAATAGTTTTGTTTTCAGTGACTGTAATTGCTTTATCAACAATTACCGCATGCCGTTGAAGCCATGGGTTTCTTAGAGCAAATCCAATGTAAATCATTCTTCAACTCCGAAATGTTCTTTGATCACATCACCGTCTTTAGCGTTACCGTTTTCATCACGCCCATCCATTACATCAGCACATTCCTCTACAATCAACTCGACGAACCTAGCCAAATCCTTACCAACAAGAATCGGAGTCAGTTCATTACCGTCCTCATCATATTCAAAGCCGCAACTCTGTTTAAGGAGTTCTCTAATCCGTTCGTTCATTATACTTCCAATACTATGTTAGGGTTCCATCCAGTGTCTTCACTGTACCCTTCGTTTTCGTAACCACGTGGATTACAAACAATTCTAGTCTCACCAATCACGTAATCAAACGGGTAATGGGTGTGACCATGTGTCCACAGTTTAACCTGCGGATGATCCAGGATAAATTCGCTCAGGTCACTATGGTAACCGCCATTCATCAAGTACTGGGACTTATAGTCCTCATGCACACTTTGAAAGCTGGGGCTATGATGCCCAACTACCACACACTTCTTGTCCTTGTGTTCAGACAGCATGAGTCTAAAGTAGCTTAGGGTTCTAGCATGTCGGGTTGCAACATCACGGGCACTCATGCGAGCAAACTCACGTTTGTCATTTCGAATGATACGAAAATCATTCATCATGCCTTCGATGGCATGCATGGTCATTGGGTCGCCCTTGTTCAGGTCAGTCCATAATGTGCCGCCTACAAATACGACATTGTCAATGATCTTTGTATCCTGCTCCAGCATGTAGATGTTGGGATACTTTGCAATTTCGTCCCGCATGTGATCAATACTAGCATAGAACTTTCCGTTATAAAACTCATGATTTCCCATAATGTAGATAACATGGGGAAATTGGAAACTACACCGCTTCAAAAAATCTCGAAAGCGAGCGACTTTTTGCATCTTGCGACTAAGGTCCGCCAAGGTGTTGTTGCTGTACGGATCGAAATCTGCGGCATGATGGTCGTGTAGATCTTGTGCAATCATGATGTCGCCACCCAAAATTAGAACATCACAATTATCGTTATTATTAATAACACAATCGCTAAATTCTAAATGTAAGTCTGATACAAGTTTAATTTTCATACTTGTATTATAACATAGATCAAGAAAGAAGTCAACCGGACGGATCTCACCTAATCGATAAGTGATATTTTCAAAATACTTGGTAATTTGGATGTGCTAGCGGCAACAGCACTAGCAAGTAGGAGTGTAATTAAAAACTTAGAGCAGCTAGCGGTAGCTGCTTAATTCAAATAAAGTCTTTAGTACTAGAAATAGTACCAGGCATCTTAAATTTAAACCCTGTACCTGTCTCTATTATACAGGCGACATCTTTGTCAAACAATATAACGGTCCACGTCTGAGTTTCTGAGTTTACCGTTACTCCAATGTATGCTGTCTTAGACTCTTTTAACGGTATATCGCCAATAAACATAGGATATTCATTGTATTTGGACTCTAAGTGCGGAAGTATATTTTTCGAAGAATCACATATTACTGTTTTTTTTTGTTCTGTTGGCTCTGCGAAGGAAACACAAGAGAACATTGCAACTGTCAATATTAAATATTTGAACATAATTTATTACCTTATTGTGTAAATATTTAGTTGTTTATTGCGTAGTTGTTTAATTTTCTAAACTCTACTTGTATTATTATATCTTACTCTTTTTTCTTGCTGCTGTATGCGTTGGCGCCAAAGAATGCCGCAACTAATGCAGAGATAGCAACAAAATAAGTTGGGGCAATATCGCCAATGATTCCGGCTGCTTTATCAAGTCCCAGCCACGATGTAATCATGATTGTGGTTGGGTACAGTAACATTCCGGACAGCGCGAACCAGGCCATTTTGCGCATAGCATCACGCTGTGCATCTTGATCTTCTAGTTCTTTACGCTTGAATTCCAAGTGCATAGCTAGTTCTACTTTTGTAATATGCCCATCACCGTTTAAGTCTGCTGCTTCTATCTCACATCCCGGTTCCAGGGTTATTTCTTTTTTATCACTCATTCTACATCTCTCTTAGTTATATTTTAGAATTGCTAGAGTTGTAAATATTGCACTAATCACAAATACCACAGCTACTATTGAAATTCCTACCCACATGCATATTTCGCCAAGACGTTTTTTACGAAGGTATCTGCGCTGTGCTTCTTCTGCGTCTTCTCTGTCCTTGCTGCGTTTTATTTCAGCTTGGAATTCTAACCATGAATCCCACATGCCGGCTCGCCCACCGTAGATCATTAGTTCCTTTAACTGTGTCTCGTTTGCTGCAAGTTCCTCTGCTGCCATGAATGCTGCAATGTCCGACTTGTATCCGTGCTTATGGGCTTGTTTTTGTATCTCACGTTTGAGTCCAAAGTAAGTTGCCAGTGCCTGGCTTGCTTCCCATAGTTCTTTACCATTGGCCACAGTCTGTTTAACGATATCAAATGCAGCATTTGCTGCGGCCAGTTCAACGAGCATACGATGTCTCCACCAGCTTATGCCATAACGACTGTGGTCCACTGTCGTTTCCGACCGGACTTTTGAATGTGTAGTTTGCTGATAGGGCGGCATTTAATACCGCGGGTGTATATAACGTGTTGGACATCGATTCGCTCCCGGTGTACCTTACTATTATTTAAGGTAAGGAGCGAAGATATAAACTTAGCGTTTAATCTTGTACTGGATTAAAACTTTAGAATTGAGGCTCGGGCTTTGGGCTAGACACCATAGAGGTGCCCTGCATTGCGGTGGTGTTTTTTGACGGAGGAACACTTACCGGTGCTGCTGGCACGGGCGGCTGAGATGATAGGCGTTTTTCTTTTCTATACACCTTTTTCTCTTTGTCAGTCATCGATGATAGTTTTGTTTTTTCCTCATCTTCAGATGAAAACATCTTAATAGCAGATTGCACATCAGCATCACTATCTAGCCATTTAACTTTACGACCTTCACTTGTTGTATTTGTTTCTGCTCGAACGTTTTTGAATCCTACATCATTTCTACCATTCATGAAGCGCATAACAAGGTAAGGCTGATCTGGTCCTGTTGGCGTTTGTCCGTTAGCATACATTCTAGTAGCAGACATTTTACCGTTAGTAATTGTAGCCTCGCCAATCAATACGGCATCAACATTTGAAAAACCACGCTTGCCGCCGAATTCTTTTCCAAACACAATCTTGTTAGCAACGTCGGAAGATATGTGCAGACCAAAGCTCATCCCCTCTTTAAATGTTCCGCCGTTAACTTGCTTAATTCTGTCCATCCATTGTTTAATTTCTGGCATATTCATTAGATGCTGCCAACCTCCCCAACGGAACGGCTCACCTTTTAAACTAACCCATGCCCGGGGAGTGCCGTCTGGATCTAGTACAGTCATATCACTCTTTGGTGCACGACCGTTTACACTACCTTTTTCTTTTTCTACAGATCCAACATTTACAACAGTATCGCCTACTTTAAGTTTAACTGACGGTTGACCAGCTTTAGCATCTTCAAGCTGAGATTGTATTTCACCAATTTGCCCCTGTTCGATCTTTTCACGTTGACCAGCTTCTTCTCCGCCAAATTCTTTGGTTTTAAGTATGGCGCCGAAGGGAATTATAGGATAGGTTGTATCTGTAGTTTTCAGTTTTAGATTAGAAGTAGGGTTTTCGATCCACTGTTTAACTCTTTCAAATTCAACAGGGTCTATAACAATATCAATAAATCCAGCTTTGGTCTTAACTTTAAAAGGAGTTCCCTGTTCGATCTTTCGCAAAAAGACAGGGACTCTATCCTTTTTTGTACCCTTGTACTTAAATAGGCCGGTAGTGCCCAATGGGGCTTCGTCTAACTTTATGTCAACAAATTCAAAAAATCTCATAGTATGTTATTTATACTATTTCAGGGAACAGGCATTCTTGTATAAAATGCTTAACATCTTCTTCACTAAGCCCTAAACTAACCATTACCCGTGGTGTATGAGGATTACATTTCTGATTTTGTGCATAGTAGTTCTGCGCTGCTGTAGTATCCTCAGCAGTGTTATTTGTTTCTGCTACTGTGCTTAGATAATGCGCTATTGTAGTTTGAGCTAAATTTGCAATTTGATCTAGTTCTGCTTCATCGCTTACATTACCTGCGGCTACCATACTACCGCTAAAAATGTTAGTAGCCCATTCAGGTAGCGCACGTTGCTTGCGCCATTCTAGTTTAGCAACTTCGTCATGAAACCAATCCATCATAGGATGTTCGGGATCACCTGCTTTTGAGTAATCGTGGAAGCAGCCTGTGATCTTATTTTTACCAGCAATAACATCAAATCCATAAATTGGAGCTGGGTTATGTGTATGAGGGAAGATACAACAGTGCATCATCCATAGCCCTTTAGTTAGTCTTGCATCCACAACATCAATATGGGCACGACGATAAGCGTCACTGACCCACACTCGGTTTACCCAACCTGGTTGGTTGAAGCGATCCATGCTAGGCTCGAACTTTTCTGCGCCTGTTCTTGCGAACTCGCTGATCAGCAGGTCTTGGATTTCAATTAGTCTATCCCAGACCTTACTCTCCACGATACAAATCCGTCATCATCTTAATGGCAAACTCAAACGCCATGCGGGCTTCGTCGCCTAGGTCGTCTGTTAGTGTTGCACGGATAGCACTCTTCATAGCATCACCATTTTCAAAGTCGTAAAATTTACCGCTTGAAATATGTGCTACTTGCTTCTTAATGATTTGACCACCAAATAGGTCGCCCATATGTCGGCAGTATAAATGCGCTTTAACAAGATGCTTACGTTCCGGATTATTGCCTAGTTTATGCAGGTATGCCTGATACTCTAGAGCAGCATCAGTTAGATAACAGTAGCTACCGTCATCTAGTTCTAGAAAGTCTGCATGAATAGCATGTAGACGAGGAAGGTCGGGCATCGTGTCGAGGAATCCTTGACGAGTACAATACCATTCAATTGGGTCGTACACTGCCATTAAGTTATAGAGATAGTTTCTATAATCTTCTCGTTCAATCTTACCACTAAGCAACATCTTGGCAAACTTTGTTTTTTCTGCTTCGTGATGCAGATCACTGGTAATATCTTTTAAGCTCATTCTTGCTCCACCTGGACTTTTAAAGGGCTGCCGTTTGCACGAGCGATGTCTGTAGCTTCAATTCCACGTTGTTCTGAAATTTCATATGAATACACACCGGCGACGCCACTGCCAGTATTATGAATTTCCATAGTGATTTCAGTAGCACGTTTTTCATCGTGCTTAAATACTTTTGTTAACAACAGAATGACCAACTCCATTGGTGTCTTATCATCATTTAGTAAAATTACTTTCCACATCTTAGGTGGCTGCAATATTACTACAACTTTCTCGTCTTGTTTAACTTCTGCGGTCATATGTTCTCCGGTACTGTTTTTATTTCTGCTATCAAATATTCTCTAGATTGGGAATACTTGACCACTTTTTAAGTTTTTCTATTTTAGCTCGTTTTGCTGAATGTAGATTGCCCCAACTAACAACATTATTAATCATTAGGATATCAATCATAGCTAACATATCACCCAGTTCTTCTTCTAGGTGTTGCACATTAGTTTGTCCTGTGCCGTTTTTAGCATTATCTGCACCAAACCGCCTAATCTTACTCACTGCTTGAATAACTTCTGCGGCTTCCTCCTGGAGGATATCCATTACTTCGCTGTTATCGCTTACTGTTACATTCATTTTGTTTCATCCGGGGTTTCTGGAAAGTGTCCAATAATCAAATCCAGTGCTGCAATAGTCTGCATGTTAAGTCCTACATCTTCTATATGCATCCAATAACCGTCTGGATTGCTATCACTTTTTGGATTCTTTTTCCATTGCTTGATTTCTTTTTTAAGATAAGCACGGTATTCTTTTAGATTGAGACACGTAATACGATCAGCAGTCTCGCCGTCGATCCACTGATATGGTTTATGTTTAGCTTTGCTCATCGTGTGCTCGCAAAAGGTGCAATATAAGTACCGTTGATCATTGTGCTAGTACGCAATGTTTGATATACTGTTTGTACACCCTTGGCTTGATCAACTGCATCAGCTAGAGCGTTGTGTGCAGTAACAGTGGCACGATTTGGATTGATACCAATATCAAACAATGTTCGAGTGTCACGAGCTTCCCAGAAGCTCCAGGGAATAGCTTTACCAATTTTTCGGAAGTACCACTCTAAGATAATCAAGTCAAATCCTACACCATGGCTCCATACTCTCTTCCCGCCCCAACAGAACTTGTAAAGTTTTGTCATTGCGTCTTCGATAGAGATACGATCAGTAGGATCAAAGGCTGCTTCTTGTGCGGCAGGACTTTGCTTGGACCACCAGTCTAGTGTACTTTGACTGACTGATGCACCAATCTTATCGCAACTGTCAACGTCAACTTTAATGTAGAACTTTTCCATTGTACTTTCACCACCAAATGGATCAAACTTAACCGCACCAATAGTTAATATAGTTGCTGTAGGGAGAACGTCTAGCGTTTCCAAATCAATCATTACGTCTGAATTCATACTATCACTTTCTATAGGTTAAGTTATATTATAACACCGAAGCAGGGAAAAGTCAATACATTTTTTTAGGCAATTGGGCATCATGCAAATTCTTACGCCAGCGAGCTTTAGCAGCACCTTTTTTGCGTTTGCGTTCTGTTGTAGGTTTTTCGTAGAATTCTCTAGCACGTAGGATATCTAGTGTTCCTGCTTCTTCCACTTTATTTTTAAATCGGCGTAGAGCCTGATTAATGTTTTCGTGTTCTTTTACCGTTACTCCGGTACCTTTCAATTTATTTCTTATCATAATAGTTTTTTGCTCTCTCCAGAAGCGATAAAATGTGATCTGCAGTATATATAGCCGAATCGTTGGCCAGGACTAGAGATTTTAAATTGCCAAAGTAATAAGAATTTGGCTGGGCAGCGATATAGCCGATAATTAACTCAATTGCACCATTTGCTGCTGCATCTGCGTTAAAAATTATAATATCGCTTTTCGATTTCTTGTCGAGTAGCCATTCAATACTATCGCCCATTTTCCAAGCATAGGTAATTATTGAATATTTTGTATCAGCAGTAAGTAATGCATTAGAAACAACTAGCGATTGGTCATTAGATAATTCTACTAACAATACTCGAATACCGTCAATCAGTGAATCGTCAGGCGCAGTTACTACTAAAATTTTATCGGTCATTCTCCGCCTTTCTTAGACTGTACTCGATTCCACATACTACTTTCGGTTTGCTCAGCGTTTTGCTGATAACCTTCAATTGTTTTTTTAACCTGTTCACCGTCAACCCGTTCCATATACATTTCTGGTTTAATATGGTTCATTGATACTTGTTCAGCTGCCCACTTTGCTGCTTCGATTGCCGCTTCGTTGTCTGTGACAAACTCTAGTTCGGATACTGGCATGTATTTTTCCCAAGGTAGAACGGCGATTACTCCTTTGTCAAACAGTTTACGCTGATGTTTTAAAGAAGTAGCTGGATACTCAGCTTTCCATTTTGCCATAGCTGATTTTTCAATTGCAGATACTTGGTTTAAAATTTCTTCGTCTTCATCTTCTTTTTCTAACTCAGCTATATCGCCAGACATTTCATTCCATTCGTCTAATGGTTTCTTTTCATCAAAGACAGACTCTTCTTTGCTAAACATCCATTCAGGTTCTGTACGTTCATTTACTTCAGGTTCAAGTTCTGCAAGTTTTGCGTTAGCTTCTTCTGCTAAGTCAACAGGTTCTATGACAGGTTCTGGTGTAGTTGACACTACGACTTTCTGGCGTTGTTCTTCCTCTTCACGAGCACGCCGGAACCATTGGAAACTGTATTGACTTGACAGTAATAAGATAACTGCTAGTGGATCAAATACTGCAACAATGATAATAATCACCCAGGTCACTGCTTTTTCCAGCACGTTGGCATCAGGGTTATCACCGTAGACAAACGCCGCAATGTATTTGATAGGACCAACTTCTGCTTCTACCTTGCGTACTTCTGCGGCTATAGGCGCACGTTGTTCTTGCAGTGATATAATCGCTGTTTGGGCTTGCTCTATTTGCTTAGTCAATTCTGCACGATCTTTTGATTGACTACGACGAGTTCTTAATGCAAGCTCTGCGGCACTCCGGGTATAAGTGCGGCCATCACGCAGTTTGATTTCTCTGTCACTGCCGTTTGCTTGAATACCAGTAACAGCATCGTCCATCTGTTTAACTAAGCTACGAGCATTTTCGATGTTCTCACGCTCGATCTTGATCTTCTCGTCATATAGGGCGATACGACTTTGCACGTCGCCGCCTACTAGGCTTTGATCGCTGTGCGCTTTTGACAAAAATCCAAAGATACCTAAACTTGTTATAACCATTAAGGTAGCAATAGCAACTGTTAAGTACGTTCTGATTAGGATAGGAGCGCGACTCCAATTGGTCTTTAGCCACACAGTAGCTACTAGTTTGCTAACCTCAAGCACTACTCCCATTATTATGATAGGAAGTACAGCAGCCGAAAAAATTGCCACCAGACCTGCTACACTATACCAAATGGCCACCGCAGATATTGTTAATCCGCAGAGTAGCGTAAGATACGCTATAATTTTATCGCTTAAATTTACTTTCATAGCTAGTATTTATTCCCTAAACCAGTTCCAGCGATCTTGAACTTCGCTATAACATGCAGTTGCACTCATGATTTTTTCTACATTGTACGCAATTGCCTGTATGTGCATTCTACGACAATACCCATCACTACGCGGCCAAGTCATTACAGGAGTAACTGCTCCGCTTGCTTCATTTTCGTACCACCGAACAGTTTGTCCGTTTTCAGCTCGCATTACTGCCTGGTTAACAGCAGTATCGTATACTTCTTTTTGAACACTATCGAGTTTACGAAACCAACTAAATGTCATGTCAGACAATTGGTTTGCAAACCCACCACTTCGATAGTTGATAAAACTAGGGTTGTCTAGCTCACTCGCTACTACCGAAGTACTAGCGACCAGAATTAACAATTTCCCAGCTACCATCAGGCTTTTGACAGCTGATACCTTTGCGTTGAACATCTCTGCTTCCAATCTTTGTCCAGTAAGTAAACTCTCCGCAGTTCTGAGCCATGCCCATGCGCACTGTGGTAAGTCGTTTAATTTGATCGTCCGTACACTCTAGTGTAGTCTCGCTGTTAACAGTTTCTTTGTTAACAGTTTTGATTGTTTGACTAGTATGACAGTACTGTGGTTTCTGAGCAACTACCTTTGGTGCTGCACTACACCCAACTAAGGATACTGCCACTAATAGAACAGCTATCTTAATCATTACTGTGCTCGCTTAGATTGGGCTTCACCAATCAACTGATCAAACGTTGATTTCTTCATTTCCAATCGGACATAGGTATAGTGTCGTCCGGCCATTGTAAAGTGACCTTTCTCACTTTTAACGTGTTTACGAATAGCAGTATCTGCAACCTTGTAAGAAATAAATGTACGAGTAGTTTTCTTATCGTTATTAATTTCGATTACAGTTTCACTGTTAACAGTACCGTTGACCCGTTTTGCAAAATTGTTCATTGCAATAGCATCCATCTGCTCTTCAGCGGCTTGTGCGTATGAGCTTTCGCCGGCACCGCAGGCATAGACATAATCTTCACTCCACCAAAACCAACCCTTGACGCCTTCTTGGGCGCAGTCTTGATACCAACTAGGTTGAGCATAAGTTTTACGGTCGGGGATATCTTTCATTGAAGAACAACCAGTAGAAAATACTGCGGTTGCCAACATGCCTACTAAAATTGCCTTTTTCATATACTGACCTTTCTGTGTGTGTTTCAGTATTAACAGTATAACACCAAGGTTGCTCAATGTCAACCTTGGTGTTAACCAAATTACTTAAAGAAGATCAAGGACATTAATCCAGCTTGTACCATAAATCCAAATCCAATAGTAACTATATTAAGCATATCTTTTTGAACAGCGGCTTTAACAAACAACAATGCTAGCCCTGTCCAAACTAACAATACTACATCAACGCCCGGTAATCTATCAGTTAACCCGGCCATTACAGCTAACAGACTTGGTATAGTTGCAGAATGCAATATAATTACCGCTAACCATCCAAATGTTTCTGCCGAAATTGCTGAAATCTTATTGCCGATAAAATCTTTAAATTTTAAAATATCAAAATCTTTAATCATACTTTTTTCTCTCTTTCTCGGTAAAAAATGTGTTGTCCAATTTGACCTATTTTATCTAGTCGCCATTTTGGATTAACATAAGTGGCATGATAATACAGGGCATCTTTAAGAAGATCTAGTCTAAAGTCTTCTAGTAGAACTTTTTTAGCAACAGCATAACTTTCAGTATATGCATCCTTGCCAACTGGTCTGCTTCTGTGTACTGAATCACATGCCCATGAAAACTGACATACTACTCTTTCCATAAACACATTCTTTTGGTAAACAACCCCGCATACACCTTTACCAAATTTACCCGATGCTACTCTATTCATAGTAACTTGGGCAACCGCAACTTTACCTTCAAAGGGCTCATAACCCGCTTCTCGATAGATGTTGATCGCAAGGCAATCTAGTTGCTGTTCGCGAACTTTAGTCGACACAACATCTTTTGATGGGCCTACCTCAGCATTTTTAAGAACATCAAATTTCTGTTCGGTTACGGCGTGAACCAACCAAACTACTACTACAAATCCTATAAACAAGGATATCAATCTCAGTGACTTTTCCATAAGTCCTCCTTTCATTTGGTGTTGTATTGCTACAACATTACATTAAGGGAGTAACTTCACGAGGCTCTTAGGTGAACCCTGGGTTCGTGTAGTTGTCTCCATTGGACGCACAATCTCATAACTTGTGTGCCTTTGTCGAACTTGACCGCCCGAATCTCACGGGTTTCCAATTGGCCAAGACTCGCAGGTTCTTTTCAGCTTGTGACATACTTCGAACCAACTATCTTAGTTTCTTTGCGAAACAGTTAATATATATATCTCATACTCCGAATAGATAGCGTAAAACAGTTGGTTATCGACGCATCCTTGCAATATCTTCGATATCTTCAGAACGAAATACTGGAACCGCATTTGACTTGTGTAGCTGCCCGATACCGATCATTTTATCGCCTGTGTAAACAGGAATCGGTTTAAGAATAGCGTAGCCGCCGGTTGTATTTTTACTAGGAATATGGGCAGTTGTGTTTCTCCCTGCCGGGATCGTTAGATTATATTCACTGGATAAACTCGGGGCTCTCATTGCTCGAGTGCGTTTCTTATCTTCAGTCTCAACACCCCAACGCTTCTGTAGGTCTTTCCAAGATTCTTCTTGTTCGCGAGCTTTTCTGGCATGTTCGGCGGAAGCAAATTTTTTCTTGCCT
>Ga0222630_1000271_pt1 | contig 26946 bp, 21 predicted proteins | sample AntAcemetagenom3_FD_179842 | JGI IMG/M metagenome (GOLD analysis project Ga0222630, IMG submission 179842) | Saline water microbial communities from Ace Lake, Antarctica - #3 | ecosystem: Environmental > Aquatic > Non-marine Saline and Alkaline > Saline | place: Antarctica: Ace Lake | collected...
GATGGAATAGCCCAAGTAATGTAACGCACCATGGAGAGTTCTGAGTCAAGGCGATCATTTTCTGTGGCGCAGACACTGCTTACTGCTTCGGTGGCAAACTGCACACTTTCGGTAACTTGAAAGCGGCTAAGGGCGGTATTCAAGGCCCTAGGTAACAGATAGCTGCGTTCTTCATCGGCCAGTGACTGTAGCGGGCGCGTGAGCTGTGATGCATCATCAGGCAGTATTCTGGAGCCTTCAGCAATCGATATTAGTGGTTGATTTAGCATGCGTTGTTCGCGAATCGTGGTGCGGGTTTTGTAACCCATAATGGCTAGCGACCAGAACATCAAAATAAAGCAGGCTTCCTGTTCCAGATCTTTAATGACAATAAAGAATGAGCGTGGCACCTGATATTCTCCACCGGCTGCGACCATTTCCGTATGCTGGCGGATGGTGCTGTCAGCATTGGGTCGGACCACGGTAACGAAAACAATGTGAACAATAATGATAGCCAGTAAAAGCGCGGTTAACTGGAAAAACATCTCGTTACTGGCGCGGTTGGTTGAAATATTCATACTCTTATTCCTGTTTGTTGCTGGGTCGCTTTAAATATCTGACGGCAGTGCTACTGGAAAATCTTCAGAGATTTCCTCGCTGGGTTTAAAATCAATATCGCTGACGGCTTCTGCTTCGGGAATTGGCGCAATAGGTGTCACGGGTGGAATTGTGGCTGGAGGCTTCGGGTTAGTTGCAGGCTTTATAGCCACTGGAGGCTTTATCCCCGCTGAGGGCTCTAACCCCGCTGAGGGCTCTGTATCCTCAATCTGCTGTTGGGCGAAAAGTCCTAGGGGCATGACTAACAGGACGAACAGTAAGGCTCTCATGGCTTGGCTCCTAAGCTGTCAACATAACGAGCAATTCTGAAGCCTACGTCCAAGCGCTTGTCTGTGCCGGCTTCACGATAACTCAGGCGCAATTCAGTGCGCGACCCCAGCGCCCAGCTCGCACCGCGGATAACATGTGCAACACCGGTTATTGGTCCGGTGGGATCGGCGCTGGGTTCACCGCGATTGGGACGCACGTCATAGAAGTCATTCACCCACTCCGAGACGTTGCCACTCATATTATAAAGGCCTTTGCCATTAGGTTTAAAGCTACCCACGACTGCGGACGTGGGTGTCAGGTCATTATAGCTAGCGATAGTGAAGGGAATGAGTCTCGAAGCACTCCGGTCGGCATAATTATCGACGACATCGGTTGGTGGGTAGAGGCCATTGACCCAGGGTAGTGTCTGACTGCTGCCGTCTGTGTTAACTCTTGCAGCCCAGGCCCATTCAGCCTCGGTGGGCAGGCGATAACCGTGAGCGTCCCAGTTGAATCCATTGACCACACCGTTTTCCATGCGGTAAAACAGCGGCAGACCCTCGCGGCGGCTCAACCAGTTGCAATACAGCGCCGCGTCTTCCCAAGTCAGACCGGCAACAGGCTGTCGGTCTCTGTCCAATGTTTGGCCCTGCAGTGCTGAGGAGCTATGGCTTGATTTCCAGCTGCGATATTCGGCATTACTGATTTCTCGTGTACCGAGATAAAAGGGTCTATCCAAGCTCACTGTGCGTTCCACTTCATTGGCCCGACGGCCGGGCTGTCGTCGCGGTGCACCCATGGTAAAGCTCTGTCGCGGACGGAATAATACCAGCGGTGAACCCACCGAGGATTTGATTGCTGTAGGGCGAGAGGCCCAGTACGCCTCCTGCAATGTTAACAGTTTGATACTGAGTGCCTGTTCGTGCCCAGGTCTAGGCGTTACTGACAGCGATTTTGTCTGGTAGCCAGATTTTTCAATACTGAGCCGATGGGGTTTTGCGGTTAGGGACAGAGTGCGGTCACCATCCCCCTGATAGCGATCATCGACAAGTACACGGGCCCCTTTGGGGCTAATAGTTAAGGCGATGCTGCCAATGTTGGGTGCTAGATCAACAGCTAAAGCGGTGGTTTTCTCCGGTTCTAATGTTGCAGCCGTTGTGGTTTTTAAATAGCCTTCCAAAAAGAACCCTAGGCGATGTTGCTTAAAAGGGGCCATGGCCAGCGTCATTGGCGTGCTGCCAACAAATTCATTATTGACTGTGATACTCGCACCCGACGGCGTGCTACTCAACTGCAGCAGGCCATCTGCAACGATTAGCTTAACGGGAGGCTGTGTGACACTGGTGCCCGCCTTGACTGCAATCGCCTGCTGGTAGGTCTTATAACCCGCGAGGACCAGCTTTAACCGACTGCCCGTTTCTAAGACCTCTGTACTTAGGGGCGTTTGACCCACAAGGCGGTCGTCAATATAGACTTCGGCCGCGGTGGGTTCAGAGGTTAATTGCATTGCGCCCCAGGCGGGTTGCAAACTAATATCCGCCGACTGAGTTCTATCGCGACCTTCGATAGCAATTTCTTGCTGCAATGGAAAATAGCGATACTTGCTAAAGACCATCTTATGGACGCCCGGGCTAATAGCTTTTATGGTCCCCGGAACGGTGCCGGCCGGCTGATCATCAATAGTGACCTGTATATCTTCCAAATCTGAGGTAACGGTGAGATTGCCCGGTAATGGCACCAACTGGACGCCAACATCTTGGCTGGCGGCATCGCCCACGGTGATTGATTCAATTAACGGGTAATAACCCTCAGCGGTTGCAGTGATGTCATAGTCACCGCTTAGCAGCAGATAGTTATCGCCGATGTTAAATGATAGACCGCTAACAGAGATCTGAGTCTCGGGAGGCACTGTTTGAAAGACTACTGCGCGCGCGACGAACAGAAACGTCATAATAATAATGCCGATACCGACAAGTACGATAAGGCTGAGCATACCGGAAGAAAAGGGTAGGCTTCGCTTGCTGCCAGCGCCCGTCAAAGGCTTGAATTCGGCGGCTAAGATAGGCTTTTTTTGATCGTCGGGCATAGGTTTATAGTATCTACGTTAGTCTTTAATTATCTCAATAATATGGCTTTTTTGTTGGTGGCGGAGTAATTTTCACCTAGGCCTGAGGCTAAATTGCGTCGGTACAGCTTACCAGAATCGGTGCTGGTAATGGTTGGCCAGTGATAGTGAATTCAATCCTCACGTCTCTGAAGCCAAGACGTTTGCCTGCTGCCACATAGCGGCCAGGCTTTAGTGTCACCGAGGTGCGCTCAAATGTACCTAGCTGCTTAACACGAAACAGGGTGACATCGGTTAGATTGTCTGACTGCAGAACCACCTTGACGGCTGTTTTCGACTGTCGCAATGCAGTATCTAAATCGGTAATTTGGCGACTTAACAGGGGACCTTGTATGCCAATACTCATGGCGTCCTGAAGCAGCTTTTGGGCTTGCAGATAGACTCTAGATGAGGCCAACTTTAGCGGGTCGGCGAGGATACCATTGATTTTATTATCCAGATCCGCTCGCACACTGACCGAGATGATTCTGATTTTAGCCTCAGATAATGAGGGATCAGTGAGCATCAAAGATTGATAAATCTCTAGAGCTGTAGACCAGAGTTCCTTTTTTTCATAGCCATTGGCTTCTTGCATTTTCAGGCTTACAGCAATCTGCGACCGTCTTGTTCTAACCTGGGACAGCGCCTTTGCGACCGCAGGGTCACTGTTGTAAAGGCTCCCCGCATTATTAAAAGCCTGATTCGCGGCGTCAAATTTGTCCTGATCCAGCGCCTTAAATCCCGCACTCATATAGTCCCGGAAACGCTCACCTATTATCGTCTTTTCAATAGAGTCCAATGCGGCGGACGCCTTGAGATGCTGGCTATCTTGGTTTGCAGCCTGCTGATAGGCGCTTCTGGCGGCCTCGAACTGTTTGCTGGCAAGCAGCCTATCGCCAGCCTGAAGTAGCTCAATCATCTGCGGCAGTAGGGCGGCCCGCAGAGCGAGATTTTGCGTCTGTGGGCTGTTGGGCGCAATGGCTACAGCCAACTGTGCGGCATCCTCGGCAACCCTTAAGTCGGCTGGTGAGGCATTTTCAATTGCGTCTAGACCATCCGCCAGGGCCTGCGCTAGGCGAATCTGACCAAGCTGTTCGAGGCTGTTGAGTTGACCTAGTGACTGCTTATAGGTCTCTAGAGATGCGCCGTAATTACCCTGAATATATTGCTCGTCACCCAGCTGTATTAAGGTGATGGCCTGGCGATATTCGAAGTCCGCCCAGAGTTCGATACCCTGATTATTGAGACGATCACGTACCGCAATAATAGTTGCCAGTACCTTTTGCGAGCTCTGCCGATACTGGGTTTTCTCTGCCGCTGTGGACGGGGTAACCACAGTTTTGGCCACACCTATGGTGGCCGATTCACTTGTATCTGCTATCCAGGGTTTAGAGACTAAATTGGGTAATACTAGGATGACTAACCCAGCCACAAGAAGCAGTACGCCGATGATAATTTTCTGCTTATTAGCCGGCTGTGGATGAGGTGGTGCTGGATGCTTGTTCATAGGGCTTGGCTTAAAGCGCGCCGCGCTCCTGCTTATAAATCTTATCTAACAGTGTCTGCCACTGCTCGTACTGTCCTTGAACCGTGCCTGTGAGCGTCACAGTGCGATCCTCGAGCTCTATCACCTGAGGCGCGATCTCGGCTTCTAGTGAGGAACCCATTTCAGCCACGGCTTCATTGTAGGTGGCGGCCTGCTGTTTTTTCTCGAGCCCGGATTTGAGGATAAAACCACCCGTGGCTGCAGTGGCGGTACTGGCATCTCTGCCGATACGAGTGTTTGACTCAGTGCGACCATAGATGCCGGCTAAAATTGCACCAATACCTGCCACTACTCTCCGGTTTCCTTGCTGATCAAGCTGCCTCGCCTTGACCACTGACTCGTAGGATGAGCGTCTAAAATCTTGATAGGCTAGATGCATCTGCTGTGAGAATCCGTCGTAGTAATCTTGCATAGTGTCTATGTAAAGATAGTCGCGATCACGAATTTTGCGCACCCGCTGCAAAATTTTATCGTTTTCAGCCGGCAGTCGTTCAATCGTTAGGGTACCGTCCCGTTTTTCCGCTATATACTCATCAAACGCCTCAGATGAAAAGTTCCGGGCAAAGCGCAGTTCAGAGATGGTGCGTAACTCCAGCGCCTTTTCTTGGCTTAGTTTTTCGCGATATTTGAGAATATCATTAGCGATGCGCACAAACAGATTTCGAAAGGGATCAGCCAGGTTCTTCAGGCGACGGTCATAGGCATACTTTCCCGTCGTTTGATTGTATTTTTTACTTATCCACTGCTGCCCTCGACTATCTTTCACAGTAATTTGTAACTTCATAGTCTCGCCATCTGAGTGCAGAATCGTGCCGCTGACATAGACATCAGTAATAACGTCGTCGCTGGGTGTCACCCTCACCGCACCCCAGGCGCCGCTTTTTTCCATCACTTTGGCCAGCTGGTTTGAAAAATAAATAGCCTCGGCAAAACGGACCTCTGGAAATACCGTGTCATCTTCATCGGTGAGGTCCAGTCCATCATTGAGTGGCGTAATGCCGACATCTAATAAGGCGGCATCCGCAATGGGTGCGGAGGGTGTTTGCAGCGGTAAGGCTGTTGACGATGTCACCTTATCGATTCCAGCGATGGCAGCTTCGGGTATCATAATACTAACCAGCAGTCCAAACAGTACTGCGGCTAGACTGGGCGCGGTTAGTGACAGTGTATTGCGCGCTCTGGTTGATTCGGTCTTTTTCATCATGGTTGTTATCGAGCCTGTGCTATTGATTTTTGATTCGCCGATATTCATCCCAGAGTCGTTCACGGAGATCTGGGTCTGTTTCCTTCATCGCGGCATCACGGAGTTGGCGCAGGACAATACCGTCACCCTGACCATCACCTATATCCTCGGGGATCGGGATTACGCTAGCGTCGGCCGGTTGTTGTCCAGCGCTCATTTCTCCACCTTGCTGGTCCGATTGACTCGGCGCCCCTTTGGCGCTATCGGGCGACTGAGGGCTGTCCTGAGCGGCCTGTTCTACCTCAGTATTGCTATCACCAGGTGTGCCGCTGTCGGCTTCTTCAAAGAGTGGCTCATCTGTGCCGACGGTAACACCGCTCGAGCCACTGGGGCTGAGTATATCTATTTCGCTAGGGCCCTGTGAGGAACTGCCTCCGACGCGGTCATCAAAGCCCTCTAAAGAGGCGTCCAGTTCTGCGTCTAGCCCTTCGATACTTTCACCATCTGAGTCATCGATACCACCATCATCCTCGCCTTGGGGGCTGCCGTTGTCGCCTACTGAGTCTCCAGACGCTTCTGCCCCGCCATCTGCAGGCTCGTTCCCTCCGGGACTGCTAGGTGCTGAAGAGCTAGGCGATGGAGAGCCGCTACTCGGGGCACCGCCACTGGGCGGTGATGGCATGCCACCACTTGGCGACCCTGACTGACCTGAAGAACTCGTCGGTGAGGGCATTTGGCAGGCACTCAAACAAAAAATCACGACTACGGCTGTGATTATTGATAGTGCAGATGGCCGGGCTGTGACTTTAAGAGGATTTTTCATATTCATGGTTTAGCCTTTTGGTGTCGGTTGATCATACAGCACGCGGTAGGGTGCTTCTTCGGCCAATCCATTAACCAGTTTCGGCCTGAAGCGCTTGCCGCGTGCGTCTTTAATGATTTCACGCTGCGCCTCTTCGCTCAGACCCTCGGGCGGGTTGACCATCTCAATGCTGTTGGGGACACCGTAGGTGGATATGATCATTGCAAGTTCAAGTTGTGATTCTGTAGGCTCGCCGGCGGCGGCCATTGGTGGACTTTTAGTCATACTGAACTCTATCATCCTGGGCAGGCCAAATAGGTCCTCGCGGGTTTGCTGGGGATACTCGGAGGTTTCCAACACGTCCAGAGCGAGCTGATAGGCCTCAGTGGCTGGCGCTTTTTGACCAAACACTAAATACCAGTCACCGAGTTCAGCAATGGCAAGTGCTTGCTCAGCTTCAGTACTGTTGGGCTGCTGGATCACAGAAGCAATCACTTTTTCTAAGGCTAACTTGCCTCTGCGAAAGTGTAAATGCGAGGTGGTTGCTTTGCTGGGTCGTCCGGAGGAACCAGACATAGAAATGCTGAGACCTGACTCAGATGGCTCGCCATGATCCTTCAGGTGAACGGCAATAACATGTTGCAGGTAAGCCAAGCGACGAAAGCGATCGGGCGCCTCTGGATCATCCAGAGACATATCTTTGTTCAGGATTTCATAGATACGCTGGGCAATACGTTCGGATATTACCAAATTAGTGTAGCCTCCCTTTGGCTTGCGATCCTTATAACTATCCATATACCAGCCTAGGATTTTGTCTAGCACCCCAAGCATGCGCACATCAGCCTCACCATAGTTTTTACTGTTGATGCTATAGACACGTTCCAGCGCCTGCTGTGATTTATCCCAGTTGCCGAGATAGCGCTCGGTGTCGGCGATGGAAAATAAATAGGGCGACTGTGACAGACTACTGAGGCCATAGTTGACCCGTTCAATCTGCATGCCCTTTTGAAAGGCCTTAAGAGCCTCGGCGTATTCCTCTCCGGCATACAGAGAGTTTCCTAAGCCAAGATACAGCTCTGAAAGCTCGGTTGCGTATGCGCCGAACTCACCTTCACTGTTGTCGATAGCTTCCATGTAATCAGCGGTCGAGTCAGACTCGACCTGCTTTTCAGTAACTGAGTCGGCACCTGACAGCGAGCTAATCAACATTAATAGTAGTAGGGCAGCAAATCTGACGCCACTGAGCCAGCGGGCCCGATATAATCGCGTTAAGTTTTGTAGGCTCATAACCAACTCCTAGATTATCTCTAGTATATAGAGTAGTCCCTTTGCCGCAGGTTCCGTGCCAACTCATTGGCAACGCTCAAAAACGTCTATTTATTAACGAAAGCCGCCTGTTGGGCTAAAAAATACAATATTTTTGCCTGAATTACCTGTCATACGCACTTCTTCGTCTTACTCTATACGATAAGTTGTTAGAATCGTGCCAGTTTTAGTCGATTAAAAGAGAATAGCATGAGCAAACCATTACAAGGGTTAAGAGTTATCGAGTTAGGGCAGCTTTTGGCGGGACCATTTGCCGGATGCATGCTCGGCTATTTTGGCGCCGAGGTCATCAAAGTTGAGCCTCCCGGGGGTGATCCTATTCGCAATTGGCGAGAAGTAAAAGACGGTACATCGCTTTGGTGGAGAAGTTTAGGGCGTAATAAAAAATGCATCTCACTGGATTTAAAAACCGAGGCGGGCCGTGATCTAGTTCGCCAGTTGCTAAAATCTGCCGACATCGTGGTGGAAAACTTTCGACCGGGCGTGCTTGAACAATGGGGGCTCGATCCCGACAGTTTGCGTGCCGACAACCCCAATCTAATCTATGCGCGAATCTCTGGTTATGGCCAGACAGGACCCTATTCCGAGAAGGCAGGATTTGCCTCAGCCTGCGAGGCGATTAGTGGCTTTCGGTTTGTCAATGGCTATCCAGGCGAAGCACCGGTGCGCCCGAATCTAAGCATTGGCGATACAGTTTCAGGCCTGCATGCGGTGATCGGTATTTTGATGGCGCTGCGCTCGCGAGATGAGGCCGCCAAAGAGGGTAAGTCAGGTGGTCAGGTAGTCGATGTGGCGCTCTATGAATCGATGTTTAATCTGCTTGAAGCGGTCATTCCAGAGTATGACGGTGCCGGAGTGATACGTCAGCCGTCGGGCACTACAGTTACCGGCATTGTGCCAACGAATACCTATAAATGCGCCGACGGTAAATTTTTGGTCATTGGCGGCAATGGTGATTCTATTTTTGCCCGTCTGATGACGGCGGTGGGTCGAGCTGATATGGGGACCGATGCTAAGTATGCCACTAATGCGGATCGGGTTGTTCATGAGGCTGAGTTGGATAAGGTTTTGGCTAGCTGGTGCGACAATTATCCATTATCTGAGGCCATGACAATACTTGAGGAACACCGTGTTCCCTGTGGACCTGTCTACAACGCTGCCGACATGGTGGAAGATGAGCATTTCAAATACCGAGAATTATTTGAGACGGTTGAAATTAATGGCGAATCACTTAAACTCCCGGCAATTATGCCAAAGTTGCAGGGTACCCCAGGCGGCACGGAGTGGCCGGGACCGGGCGTCGGTTCTCATACCGATGAGATCCTGCAGAGCCTGGGCCTAGATGAGGCCTCTATTTCGCAACTTAAACTCAGTGGTATTGTGGCCGACGCCTGATATAAAGCCAACTTAGGAATCCTATTATGACTATTGCTTCATTTCATCCGCCACGTCGAACACTATTGGGACCCGGGCCATCAGACGTAAGTGATCGGATACTTCAGGCTATGGCGAGGCCCACTATCGGGCATTTAGATCCCGCATTTATAGGGATGATGGATGAGATTAAAACGCTGCTGCAATATGCCTTCAAAACTGAAAATGAGCTCACGTTCGCCGTGTCTGCGCCCGGTTCGGCGGGTATGGAATGCTGTTTTGTCAATCTGGTTGAGCCAGGTGATAAAGTCATAATTTGTCAAAATGGTGTCTTTGGCGGGCGCATGCAGGAAAACGTTGAGCGCTGCGGCGGCACTGCAGTCATGGTTCAGGACGCTTGGGGATCGGCTGTTGACCCCGACAAGTTGGAGGCAGCATTGGTGGAAAATCCGGACGCGGTGCTCGTGGCCTTTGTTCATGCGGAGACTTCCACCGGCGCCCAGTCTGACGCCAAAACGCTTGTCGCATTGGCGCATAAGCATGGCTGTTTAACCATTGTTGATGCTGTGACGAGTTTGACAGGCACTCCGCTGTTAGTGGATGAATGGGAAATCGATGCGATCTATTCCGGATCCCAAAAGTGTTTGTCGGCACCTCCGGGACTGTCGCCGGTCAGTTTTAATGCCCGTGCCGCAGAAAAAATACGTCAGCGTAGCAGCAAGGTGCAGAGCTGGTTTCTCGATCTGAATTTAGTCATGGGTTACTGGGGTGGTGAGGGTCGTCGAGCCTATCACCATACTGCACCGGTTAACTGTCTCTACGGTCTCCATGAGGCGTTAGTCATTGTTCAGGATGAAGGCTTAGAAAATGCTTGGGAGCGTCATTATAAAAACCACTTGGCACTGCGCGATGGCCTGCAGGAGATGGGAATCTCCTTCTTGGTGCCGGAGCGGGATCGATTGCCACAGCTAAATACTATTTATATTCCCGAGGGCGTTGATGACGCTCTGGTGCGGCAGCGACTGCTGACTGAGTTTGATCTAGAGATAGGCTCGGGATTGGGTGCGCTGGCCGGCAAAGTATGGCGTATTGGCTTGATGGGTCATGGCAGCAGTGAGAAAAACGTGGCGTTTTGTCTCAATTCACTCAAAGCGGTACTTTAGGAAATCCCAGAGGTACCTAAAAGGCTTAACGCTAGAGCTTCTGCGACTTTAATGCCGTCGATTCCCGCGGATAAAATCCCGCCCGCGTAACCGGCACCTTCACCCGCGGGATATAGACCGCGGGTATTGGCACTCTCATAGTCTTTGTCGCGTCTGATGCAAATGGGTGACGAGGTGCGTGTTTCCACGCCGGTCAAAATAGCGTCGGCTCTAGCATAGCCTTTGATTTGTTTATCAAACTCAGGTATCGCTTCACGGATCGCGGCGATGGCAAATTCTGGCAGGGCTTTGGATAAATCACCTAGGCTCACACCGGGTTTGTAGGACGGCTTAACCGCGCCCAACTCAGTTGACGGTTTATTGTTTAAAAAATCACCTACTAGCTGTGCCGGAGCGTTGTAATTCCCCCCGCCTAGTTGGTAGGCCAATGATTCGATATCGCGCTGCAGATCGATGCCTGCCAAAGGGTGCTCAGGAAAATCTACCTCCGGGGTAATCCCCACTACGATAGCGGCATTTGCATTGCGCTCATTGCGCGAATACTGTGACATGCCATTGGTCACCACACGACCTTCTTCTGAGGTTGCCGCCACCACAGTGCCTCCCGGACACATGCAGAAGCTATAAACACTGCGACCACTCTGGCAGTGATGGACTAATTTATATTCTGCGGCCCCCAAAATTGGGTGCCCTGCGGCGGCACCAAAGCGCGCACTGTCAATAGTTGATTGGGGATGTTCGATGCGAAAGCCAATGGAAAAGGGTTTTGCCTCGATGCAAACGCCATGATCCATAAGCATTTGAAAGCTGTCGCGAGCACTGTGACCTATCGCCAAAATAATATGCCGACTATGGAGGGTTTCACCGCTGCTTAAGGTGATACCGGTGATCTGGCCCTTGCCTTCAGAAAAATCGTCCGACGCCTCTTCACGCAGGATGCTTTCGACCTTTTGATCAAAGCGGATTTCACCCCCTAAACGAATGATCTCTGCACGCATATTTTCCACCATGGTGACCAGCTTGAAGGTACCTATATGGGGCCGACTCTCCGTTAGAATTTCTTCTGGAGCACCGGCGATAACAAATTCATTGAGCACCTTGCGACCTAAATGTCGGCGATCTTTTACTTGGCTCCAGAGTTTTCCGTCTGAGAATGTACCGGCGCCACCCTCGCCAAATTGCACATTAGATTCGGCGTTAAGTTTACGCTTGCGCCAAAAACCCCATGTATCCTGAGTGCGCTGACGAACCTCTTGCCCACGCTCGACGACTATGGGCTTGAGTCCCATCTGCGCCAACACCAGTGCTGCCAAAATACCGCAGGGTCCGAAGCCAATAATAATGGGTTGCTGTTGGTCACCGCTGGGGAAGTTGATTGCAGCCTGAGCGGCAAACTTATAGCGAGTGTCTGGGCTGGGTCCAATTCTGGGTAGACTGGGACTGATGGCCAGTACCGATTGTTCTGCACTAGCCGTCAGTTCCACATCGAGCTGATAAATCAACAGGATCTGTCTTTTTTTCCGCGCGTCATAACTCCGCTTAAAGAGCTTAACACTCAGTAAATCCTCGGCGTTGACGTTGAGTGCTTTGAGGATAGCCTCAGTTAGCTCAGCATCGGTATGGTCGAGGGGTAACTTTATTTCACTGAGTCGTAACATGGTGTTTTTTTAGGCAGTCGTTAAAGGACGCATTTTAGCACGGAAGCCTCCCTATGTCGGAAGGCCGCCGCGACAGTAGGGCTATTGCTTAGGCATTAACTCAAGCAGCGCTAACACGGTAGCCTGAATACCGCGGGTTACTGCGGGTTCGGGTTCTATCTTGAACAGCGGGCTATGGTGCGAGGGAATCGGCGCACCGCCGGTTTTTGACGCCGCAAGATCCTCGAGACTGGTGCCCCCCACTGCAAAGTAAACGCTGGCAATTGCAGGGTCTGTGGTGAAGTACGGAAAGTCCTCAGCGCCCATACCCTGGGACTCTACTGACGAGACGTTGTCCGAACCCAGTTTGCGCACCCACACTGTCTTTAAACGACGAACCATCGAGTCATTATTCATAGTTGGCGGAGTCGATTCTTCGGAAACAATAACCTCGGGCAACTTATCGTCCGGCAAACCGGCCGCACGACCGAGGTTTACGGCAATGCGTTCTATGCCTTCTAGCAGGGAGCGACGGGTGTCAAGATTAGTATTGCGAACAGTGAGCTGTAAATGTGCTCGATCCGAAATAATATTGTGTTTGGTTCCGCTATGGAACGATCCCACGGTAACTACGCCAGCCTGTCGGGGTGGTAGCTCGCGCGAGACGAGCGTTTGCAGTGCGACAACTATCTGACTACCCAATAAAACTGGGTCTTTACCGGCATGGGGCGACGCGCCGTGGGCTCCCACGCCATGAATAATAATGTCGACGGTATCGGCGCCAGCATAGGGAGCACCTTCCTGAACATTGATAATGCCCGCTGGCAGTCCTGCAGCGACATGAAAAGCCATGGCGTAGTCAGGTTTACCAAAACGCAGCCAGAGGTCGTCTTTCATCATCGCCCTTGCTCCAATAACGCGCTCTTCCGCAGGCTGGCCGATAAGCATTAGGGTGCCTGACCAGTCATCTTTGCGATCGGCCATCTGTTTGGCGGTCCCGATCAGACTGGTCACATGCACATCGTGACCGCAAGCATGCATTACAGGGACGGTATTGCCCGTAATAGGATCTCTGTGCACCGCTTTGGAGGCGTACTCAAGACCCGTCTTTTCCAGCAGAGGCAGTCCGTCCATATCGCCGCGCATCATCACTAGTGGGCCGGGACCATTTTTTAACAGCGCGACCACACCGGTTCCGCCAACGCCTTCGGTGACTTTAAAGCCGTTTTTTCGTAGGGCCTTAGCCAGCTTTTTCGCGGTTCTAAACTCTTCGGTACTGAGTTCTGGATTGATATGAAAATCTCTAAACATAGCGCCGAGCCGATCTCGGTAATCGGCTTCGATCGATTTGGCTAAATCATTGCTATGGCTCGTTTGTGAGAATAATACTGCGGTCAAAGCGGCTGTAATTATTAAGCGATTCATCTTAAATACCTCTTAGGTTTTATAGGCTGCGATAAATTGCTGCAGTACATCTCCGACCTGCTGCAAACTGCGGGAACTGCACTTATCAACGGTATCGGCACTGGTGTGCCAATGATCTGGAAAGGGATAGTGGATTAGATCGATAACGCTAATGCCCGCATTTAAAAAGGGCAGATGGTCATCAATGATATGGATACCCCTATGATCTTTAAAAGCGCCACTGTTTTGCTGTTTCGCAATCTGCCAGACCTTGTCCATTAATGGGCCGGCCTTAGTCTGGGAGTATAGCTCTCGTGGGATACTCAGGTTTTTAGCGCAGACCATATCTACAATAATTCCGGCACTGGGACGGTAAAAAGGGTTTTTTATCACAAACTGCTTGGCCCCGATGGAATAGGGAAGGTTATTGATATTACCCATATCTTCCAAATCAAAAAAGACCAAATCAAGATCGACAGGGAGTGGGCTCGCAGCAAAGACTCTTGCCATCTCCAGCAGCACAGCCACACCCGAAGCGCCGTCATTAGCCCCAAGAATGGGCCTGTTACGCAGGGCAGGGTCGGGGTCCATTTCTGCCTGGGGACGAGTGTCCCAATGGGCTCCGAGCATTATTCGCAGGGCACTATGACCCGATGAACTTTTAATCCGCGCCCAAATGTTTGTCCCGGACAGGCCTTGGTAGCTAAACTCCTGAAGTGTGACGCGATCCGCCAAGGGCTCTAAAGTCTGTTGAATATAGTCGACTGTCAGTTGCTTGGCAGCAGGGTTGTTTGGTTCCCGCGGACCCAACGCGACCTGATTGACGATATGTTGTAGGGCACGGCTACCCTCAAACTGTGGCTGGGCAAACAGAACATTTGTATAGGGTAGCAAGTTAGCAATCAGTATCAGTTTTATTAGATATTTCATTAATGAGCGGTCGAGGCTTCCTCTGGGTCGGCAGCGGGCAGCGCGATTCGCCAATAGCCATAAAAAACAGCAATAATTGGGCACATAAGGTTAAAAAATGCGTAGGGAGCATACACCATCGTACTGACACCAAGTGTTGCGGACATATAGGCGCCACAGGTATTCCAGGGAATTAGCGCCCCGGTTAATGTGCCTGAGTCTTCCAATGTCCGCGACAGATTTAACGCGCTGAGATTGTATTTTTTGTAAGATTTTACAAACATCTGCCCGGGAATCGCAATAGACAAATACTGATCCGCGGCTAAGACATTGGTGCCAATACAGGTGCCCACTGTGGCGGCAATTAAACCACCAGCAGACTTGACTCGACGCAGAGCGCCCTCAACTAATCGTTCCAGCAGCCCGGTATGGGCCATTGCTCCGCCAAAAGCCATAGCATTAATAATTAGGCCCACGGTCATCAACATACTCGCCATTCCTCCTTTGGATAGCAGTTGGTCTAAATCACCATTGCCGGTCACAGAGCTATAGCCCAAAAACATCGCGTGAAATAAGCCTTTAAAAATCGCTGCGACTGGCACTAAGCTCTGGTTGTCTGCCAGAGCAATGATCACATCCCATTGAAATACGACAGCAAAGAGACAGCCTGTTAGGGTGCCCAAAATGAGTGTTGAAAGTGCCGGTAGTTTTTTAAGCGCTAAATACAGGAGAAACAGCAGCGGGCCGAGCATCAGCGGGCTTATGAAAAAGGATGTCGCCAAATCATTTTGCAATAGCACTATATCTTCCACCACCACATTGGCGCTACTTCCCAAACCCAACACAAAAAATGCAAGGAGGGCAATAATAATACTGGGTACTGTGGTCCAAAGCATATGCTGAATATGGTCGAAAAGATTGGTACTGGTCACCGCCGCTGCAAGATTAGTGGTGTCCGACAGCGGTGACAGCTTGTCGCCAAAATACGCTCCAGATATTATCGCGCCGGCACTTATTCCCAGAGACAGATTGAGTGTGGCAGCGATACTCATTAAGCCTATTCCCAAGGTGCCAGCCACTGTCCAAGAGCTACCAATACTAAACCCAACCAGAGCACAGACTACACAGGCGGTCATGTAGAAATAGTCCGGAGACATTAACTGCACGCCGTAATAAATCATAGTGGGTACTGTCCCCGCCAGCATCCAGCTGCCAATTAATGCACCCACCATTAGCAAAATAAGTATGGCCTGCATCGACACGCTGATAGTGGCGATCATACTCTTTTCAATATCCTTCCAGGTTTGGCCATTCTTGATACCAATCAAAGCGGCCACCGATGCAGCGAGTATTAGAGCGACCTGATTGGGGCCAGCGGAGTCATTGCCAAAAACATAAACTAGGCCGCCAAGCATTAAGACCAAGACAAATACCGGCACTAGGGCATCGAGAAGACTGGGTTTTGAAATTGTTTTACTCATAGGGACACAGGTTCTTTTTATTAGTGTTTATTTAAGTGTGTAATGTTAGCAGGTAAGTTGACTGTCGCCGCATTATCTTGAGACTTTACTGGACAATACAATGTGACTTAGTGTCTTTTCGACGCCATCAAGTGCTGCAATAAGGTCGATGACTTTATCTAATGCCTCAGTGGTTTCTTCAGTGACCTGAGCAATTAGGTCGTATCGCCCACTAATAGAGCAAAGCATATCCAGTTGAGGCTGCTTGGCCAGCTGCCGAACAACGTCGATAGTCTTTTTGGGTACCGCGGAAATCATTATGTAGGCACTTACACGCTGCTGTTCATAGTGGGGATTCACCTTAACCGTGTAGCCTTGCACCACCCCTGTGCGCTCCAATCGTTCCATGGTCTGTTGGACAGTAGAGCGACTCAAACCCATTTCTTTAGCCAGATCCGAGACTGTGCGCCGGCTATTTTCCCGCAGTAGATTGAGAAGGTACTGTTCTTTGGTCATGTAAAATCGCTTGTATTTATATCAATGTGATAGGTAATAAACCACAAATAGTAAAGTCTGACAATACAAAGTGGCAGTTTATGAGCCTATTATAGTCATCTAACAGGATCCTAATGAGTAGGTATTTCATGACTGAACTAGCGGTAAGACAATGTGAAACTAGCGTCCCGGACTCAAGGCGGTTAATGGCCGAAAACGCAATTCGAAAGCAGATTGCTCGCTGTAGCCCGCAGGCTGGGAAATATAGCGGTCCCGTATTAGTGATGTCTGAGGAGCGCCTGCGTCAGAATGTGCGTAGTTTTATGGCGGCGATGCCGCGAGTGCGACCGCACTTTGCGGTAAAAGCAAATCCCGATGCCGAGATTTTGCGGATTTTTAAGGAGGAGGGTACCTACTTTGAGATTGCTTCCATAGCAGAGCTCGACGCGATGCTTGAGTTAGGAGTCGATATTGAGACAGTCTTTTATTCCAATCCAATTAAATCCCCTGCAGCAATAAAACATGCTGCAGTCCATGGTGTTGTCTGGTTCGCCGTTGATACCCCCGAAGAAATCATAAAAATTGCCGCCATCAAACAGGATGCCAAGCTCTATCTTCGAATTGAGGTCAGTAACGAAGGTTCGGCCTGGCCTCTAGCGGGTAAGTTTGGCGCTAGCGCCACAGGGGTGGACGCATTAATCGAGATGGCTAAAAAGCAGGCTGTGCAGATTGCCGGGGTAACCTTTCACGTGGGCTCCCAATGTACCAATGTCAATAATTGGGTCGAAGGTATTCGTTCGGCCAAACGCATTTTTGAAAAACTGCATGATAACGGTTTCGCCCCTGAGTTATTGAATCTGGGCGGTGGTTATCCACTGCAGTTTACGGGTGATGAGCCGACCATCGATGAGATTGCTCTGGAGATAAATGAGGCGCTGCTCAGTATCCCAGATTCTATTCAGATTATGGCTGAACCGGGGCGCTATTTTGTTGGTTCTGCTGGTTGCCTGATTTCTCAGGTCGTTGGTTTGGCTACCCGAGATGATCAAAGATGGCTATATTTAGATACTGGCGTTTACGGAGGCTTGATGGAATTAGCTGAGGGATTCCCTTCTATTATGGTCAGTCAAAGAACGGGAGAGGCCGAAATATGGACTATAGCCGGACCTACCTGTGATTCGATTGATGTGTTAGGCAAATACAGCCTGCCACGCAACACCGAGGTAGAGGATCTAATTTTTATACCAAATCTTGGGGCCTACTGCACTCCCTGCGCCTCTACCTTTAATGGTTTCCCCGCGCCGCGAATGACCATGGTAGGATAAACCGAATAATTCAAGGATGGAGTATTCGTATGATTAAGACCGTAACAAAATACCTTTTGGGGTGTTTGTCCGTGGCCCTGATAGCGGGCTATCTATGGTTCTGGGGCTCCCCGGTCGGCGTCAATAATTATATTAACAAATTCAGTATTCAGATGTTGATGGAGTCACCAGAACTTATCACCTCACTGGGTTTTATTGATAATAGCATTATTGATTTCCACAGTGGAAAGCTCAATTCATATACCGCAGAGGCCGATGAAAGTGCCGTTGCACTGCTCCGCGATGCGCGCGAGGGCTTGAATGGCTATGGCCCTGAGGGTTTGACCGGCCAGGAGCTATTGAGCTGGAAAATTATCGCTTGGTTTTTAGATGATCAGTTGCGTGTGGCAGGACACCAGTATGGCGGCTATAGGGTTAACCAGATATCTGGAGTCATGGTTAGTCTGCCGCAGTTTCTAACTGACCAACACAATATTATTAGTGAAAAAAGTGTAGACCGCTATATTTCGCGCCTCCATGAGTTTGCTAGGGTGATCGATGAGGTCAGAGTGCGGGTTATTGACGATCGTGATCACGGCACTATTCCACCGGATTTCATTATTGAAAAAGCGCTTCTGGGCATGCACAATTTTGCCGATGACGGCGCGGATGCCAATCCATTAGTGTCAACGCTACCGGCTAAGCTGGCGGCGCTTGATGGTATTACTCAAACACGTAAAGACGCCCTGCTGGCTGAAGTTCGCGCGGTGGTAGATGAAAAAATCATTCCCGGTTATGAGGATATGATTGCCTTGTTTGACGAGTTACTGTTAATCAGCAACCATGATGCAGGTATTTGGAGGCTATCGGACGGCGCCACCATATATCGCGATGCCTTACAGTCAAACAGCTCCACCACATTGAGTGCCAAACAGATCCATCAACTGGGCCTTTCTGAGGTCGCCCGTATAGAAATTGACATGGATCTTATACTGGTTAATTCAGGTCTTACCGAGGGCTCGTTAGTTGAGCGGGTCCAGCATTTGATGAGGTTGCCTGAACATAATTTTACCGACACCAGTGAGGGCCGTGTTGCGCAGATAGCCTACCTCAGTGAGATCAATGCCAGGTTAATGGCTAAGGTGACGGACTACTTTATTACCATTCCACCACAGCCTCTTGAAATAGTGCGGGTGCCTGAATACACGCAGGACTCATCGCCTGGTGGATACTATATGCCCCCTGCCCTAGACGGGTCTGTGCCCGGCCGCTTTTATATCAATCAGAAAAATACCACCGACAATCCACGCTGGACCCTGCCGACGTTGATGTATCATGAGGGTGCTCCCGGCCATCATTTTCAGATCTCCTCCGCTCAGCTAATAGACAATGTGCCTTTTTTGCGCACAGTGGGACTTTTTAGTGGCTACACCGAGGGCTGGGCACTGTATTCAGAGCGCCTAGCTGCAGTGGATATGGGTATGTATGACAATTATGCCCTGGGCGATCTCGGACGCCTGCAGGCTGAGATGTTCCGTGCTGTGCGGCTGGTTGTTGATACTGGCATGCACGATAAGCGTTGGAGTCGTGAGCAGGCGATCACCTACATGCTTGACAAGACAGGTATGACTGAAGCTGAAGTGGTTCGTGAAATTGAGCGCTATGTGGTCTGGCCTGGGCAGGCCACTGCGTACAAGGTGGGGCAACTAGCGATCCTAAAGATTCGTGACTTGGCCGAGCGGGAACTAGGCGAAAACTTTGATATTAAACAGTTTCATGAAGTGATTTTATCGAACGGCGCCATGCCTTTGGATATTCTAGAATCAACAATTATTGACTGGGTTGCCACACAAAAATAAAGCTATTGGAATCCTCAGGGCTGTCTTAACGATCGGTCTGAGGGTTCTCAATACAAGTTAGTGCTCTTTGTTAGCTGAGGGCTCTTATTAGCTGAGGGCTCTTTTTAGCTGAGGGCTCTTATTAGCTGAGGGCTCTTTTTAGCTGAGGGCTCTTATTAGCTGAGGGCTCTTATTAACTGAGGGCTCGGATTAGATGATTGATTTGTCACGCAGTGCCTTTATCTGTGATTCAGAGTATGCCAGATCATTCTCAAGAACATCATCGGTACTGGTTCCTAGCGCCGGGGGTGACAGGGTATAGTCGATGGATGTGCGGCTATATTTGATTGGGTTAGCTACCAGCGGAATCTCGCCGGCTCTATCATCCGCAACCTTCACCAACATATTTCGAGCCAGTATCTGCGGGTCACTAAATACCTGGTCGATGCTATTGATTGGTCCACAGGGAACATTTGCCTTTTGAAATACCTGCAGCCAAGCGGCGCTAGTTTTCTCTTCTAGGCAGAGGCTAATGGCGGCACAGAGTTGCTGCCGATGTTCGACCCGTGCTGAATTAATGGCGTATCGATCATCGGTTACCCATTCTGGTTTCTCCAGTACGTCGCACAGACGTTTAAATTGCTCATCGTTACCCACCGCCAAAATCACATGGCTATCCGCTGTTGCGAACGCCTGATAAGGGACTATGTTCGGGTGGGCATTGCCGAGACGTTTCGGAACATCGCCACCAATAAGATAGTTACTGGCCTGATTGGCCAGCACCGCGGCCTGCACATCGAGCAGAGCCAAATCAATATATTGCCCCAACCCCGATTGATGACGTTCCAGGAGTGCCCCCTGTATGGCATTGGCGGCATAGAGCCCGGTAAATAAATCTGTGACAGCCACGCCCACTTTAATCGGGCCCCCAGCTTCATCGTCTGGCGCCCCCGTGACGCTCATCAGGCCACCCATTCCCTGAATTAAAAAATCATAGCCTGGGCGCTGGGCATAGGGGCCAGTTTGGCCAAAGCCAGTAATGGAGCAGTACACGAGTTTTGGATTAATGGCCGAGATTGACTCATAGTCGAGGCCATATTTTTTCAGGCCGCCAACCTTATAGTTTTCAATAAGAACATCGCATTGACCCGCAAGCTGATGGATGATCTTTTGCCCCTCTGGGTGAGTAATGTCGACCGTGACTGATTGTTTACCGCGATTTGCGCAAAAGAAATAGGCCGCATCATTACAATTATTGCCCGCATTGTCTTTAAGGTAGGGGGGGCCCCAGCTACGGGTATCATCACCGACGTTGGGTCGTTCAATCTTGATCACGCTAGCACCCAGATCGGCAAGCATTTGGCCAGCCCAGGGGCCGGCCAAGACGCGACTCATATCTAATACTTTATAACCCGAGAGTGGACCCGACATAGCCTTAACCGAACGCGGGTAGGTTAAAACACGCACGCCCCAGAATCAGACCATGGACATGACCTGCACCCCGCGGGATGTCAAACGTTTGTATTGTATGGGCCCATTGCCCACTCAATCGTATCCAACCTGTCGCCATGGTAAAAATCCCGTGTGAAAAAAGCACCTATACCGAGTAGTGCTCGGCTGTTTGGTCTAGAGACTTAATGACCTTCTCGAGCATAGTGTCAATTTCCGAATGGTTCATAATAAGCTGCGGTGAAATAATCATAGAATCGCCGACTGCGCGCATCACCAATCCATTATCAATACATAGTTCACGACAGACGCCGCCGGCGCTCTGCTCTGGCGCCAGACGTTCTTTGGTGACTTTGTTGCGCACCAGTTCAATGGAACCAAGCATTCCTACACCACGCACGTGGCCAACAATAGGATGATCCGCCAGCGCAGTCCATTTGTTTTGCAGGTATGGGCTAAGGTCGCTGTCGACACGATCAACAATGTTTTCCCTTTCAATTATGTCCAGTGTCGCCAGTGCAGCTGCACAGGCTATTGGATGACCTGAGTAGGTAAAACCATGACCAAATTCACCACCCTGACTGGTAATTACCCTGGCAACCTTGTCGCTAACCATTACGCCACCCAGAGGCTGAAAGCCATTGGTCACTGCTTTGGCAAAGGTCATCAGGTCGGGCTCGGTGCCGTAAGTTTCGCAGCCAAACATTTTACCAGTGCGGGCAAAGCCGCAGATTACTTCGTCGCTGATAAATAGAATATCGCGTTCTTTAAGGATGCGACTGACTTCTGGCCAGTAGCTGTCTGGCGGCACAATCACGCCGCCGGCACCCTGAATGGGCTCGGCAATAAAGGCTGCGATATTTTCTTCACCCAGCTCGTCAATGCGTTTTTCCAGTTCACGAGCCGCCTGCATACCAAACTCTTCGGCACTCAACTCACCGCCATTACAGTACCAGTTGGGATCGCCAATATGTTCGACATAGGGTAGGGTTTCGAACTGCTTATGGACGAAGCTAAAGCCCCCTAGACTGGCCGCAGCGATAGTGCTGCCGTGGTAGCCATTGGTGCGCGACAAAATAATACGCTTCTCAGGCTGATTTTTAAGATCCCAGTAACGGCGCACTAAACGAATATTGGTATCGTTAGCCTCAGAGCCAGAATTGGTGAAGAAGACATGGGTAAATTGTTCCGGAGTCATCTTTACCAGGCGATCAGCTAATTCTACCGCCGGTGCGTTACTGCACTGAAAGAAATTGTTGTAGTAGGGCAGTTCCTGAAATTGGCGCTGTACCGCTTCGGCAATCTCAGGTTGGCTGTATCCGAGGCTGCAGCACCAGAGGCCCGACATAGCGTCGAGGAACTGCGTACCATCGGTGTCATAAATATAGATATGTTCAGCGCGATTAATAATTCTTCCTGGCGTCTTGATGTAACCATCGAAGTCCGTAAAGGGATGCAGGTGATTTTTTCTGTCAAGTTCTTGCCACTCTTGGGTTGTTCTAGTTTTGCTCATAATTGGCCCTGCTAATCATCCGTTGATTAGTTAATTATTCAAAATAAATATCGTTTAGAGAGAGTACTAAAAGTTGTCTCTACAGGTGGGTTATCTGACCACAGAAGATGCCATTACGCATGTACCCAAAGGGGTTGGAGCCTCCTTTTAACCCAATGTTCTTGGCCAACGAAGGCCACCGTGCCCCGTTCAGTCGGCACTGTAGATCTGGAGGCCGTCAAACCAGGTAGCGACTATCTGAGTATCAGAAATTTCATCGGCCTTGCCGGCTGCTTCAAGCGCCAATAAATCGGTACTGAGGATAACAAAGTCTGCTTTTTTACCGACTTCCAGAGAACCCGTAAGCTGGCTCTGACCCAGGGCCATAGCGCCGTTAATAGTGTAGGCATCCAATGCATCGGCAACCGAAATACGCTCTTTAGGGTTATAAATATACCCAGTGGTATCATTTTTTCGGGTTACGGCTTTTTCAAGATTATACAGGGGGCGCGGATCTCGAGTTTCCACTGGGGCGTCGCTACCGGCCGTAAGAATGCCGCCGGCAGCTTGAATCGATGCGGCAGGATAGCTGAATTGGTAGACATACCCCTGTGGATCAAAAAGATCCTCCACCGATTTGATTTGTTCTATAAACGGAGAGACAGTCATCTGGTAATCGATGTCGGGCTCAATCCAAGCGTAGGTGAAAGCTGGATGGACCTTGAGCGCACCAAATCGAGGGATATCATCTGGATGAACAATCTGTGCATGGGCGATGGATAAGGTGGCCTGTGATTGCGGGCTCGCTTTTCTGGCTGCGGCAAATGCATCTAAGGCAAAGCGCACGGCGCGGTCACCAATCGCATGACTATGAACATTAATGCCGACCCTGAATAGGGCCAGCGTATAGTCGTACAAAAACGTCGCATCTTTTTCAAGGACGCCTTTACTGAGCTTGCAGCGCTCTGGTAAGAATCCATTGTCTTGGGAAAAGGCGTCCATATCGATGGCAAATCGTTTTTTACGCGCGTCTACACAGGCCTCAGAACCGGTATTGATATAACCGGTGACCTCAGGTTGACCGCTGACTGGGTCAATGGCAAAGGTCGGTTGCAGATAGTGTTCGAGGACTGCGGCGTTTGGTAGCGCTGGAGGGTCAGATAAGGGGTCGCCCTCAATCACGCCGTCAATAAATATCTTGGCGGTGTCGACTCTAAGATTAGGCACGTCCTGATAGTGTTTTTGTGCCGCCAGCACATCCGCCACTATCGCCTCCGCATCGATAGTTCGATCAGGCGCTGAACGATAGTCGTCAACATCCACATAAAATGCCGCTGACATCCGCCAAGTCAGGGGATTATTGGCGGCGGCACTGGCAAAACCTTCAATATCGTCAGCGGTCAATGCCGCATCTAGCACAGAGGTAATCCCTACGGAGGCTAAACGTTCGCCAATGCGGCCCGCTAACACCGCATCAATCTTCGGGTAACCCCAGAGATTGGGAACTTTAAGGAGTTTGCGAGCATCTTCATTAATTAACCCATTGGGCTCGCCGGTGGCATCAGCGCCAATAAGTTCTCCAAACTGAGCAAACTGATTAGCAAGGGTGTCGCGGTTGAGGCCCACACGATGACCGTTTTTGTCGGTTGCCAGAGCTAGCGCAACACTGTTGGCGGCACTGTGATGGCCATCATTTCCCAGTAATATAATCGGATGCTGCTTGGAGACTGCATCTAGAGCAGCCCGAAGCGTCGGAAATTCCTCTGAGCGGTCATTACCATGGGTGTAGGACCACTGATCGACCGAAAGCCACTGGCCGGGTGGCAGTCGGCTATCAACGATACATTGCCGCAGGCGCGGCACTAGCGCGGTCAGCGTAAGTGGTTCACTGTCTAGGTCGCAACCGTCGCTGGCAATAATACCGGGTAGGTGTATGTGGACATCATGGAGGCCAGGAATGATCATCCTTCCCTTTAGATCGGTGATCTGGGTCTTTGACCCAATAAAACCATTCAAAGCGTCATCAGTGCCAACATAGATAACTTTATCGCCAAGAATCGCAATAGCCGTAGCCACAGACTGATCGCTGTCGGCGGTATAGACAACACCCGCCTTAAAAACCTGATCGGCATAGTGATTTTGATGGTCTGAACAGCCGCTGAGTGCGGTAATGATGAGTAGCAGTAGTCTAGTATTCATCTGGGACAACTCACTTATCGTTAAATGGGCCGCAAAAATGCAGCACAGAGTACTTCAGAAAATACCCTCTAAGGGTAGTTCATAGATCCAAAAGTTAATTATTCTTATTTTAGATGAGATACTGTACACCAGAGAATCCTTAGAGAACAGAGTCCATGACAGCCTCAGAAACGCTTGATAAATTTTTGCTTGATAACCCAGATATCGAAATGTTCGAGGTACTTTTACACGACCTCAATGGTATACAGCGCGGCAAATGGTTGCCCAGAGACCAGATAGCGAAGGTGTTTAAGGGGGATTATAAAATGCCTCAAACCACCTGTTCTCTTGATTGCTGGGGCCGTGATTTGGAGGAGTTAGTGCTGCAGACCGGTGATGCTGACGGTATCTGTACCGCGCATCCAACAACCCTTGCGCGAGTGCCTTGGGCAGATAAACCGACCGCTCAGGTGATTATTTCAATGGGCAGCTTTGATGGGTCTGAGCCCTATGCAGGTGACTCGCGGGTAGTGCTGCAAACTGTATTGGATCGCTACACGGCACTCGGACTTCGGCCCGTCGTGGCCAGTGAGATGGAGTTCCATCTGTTTCAGTTAGAGGAGGATAAATTTGGCCAGCCGCAGCATAGTCAGCTGGCAATCAATGGTAGTTCGGCATTGGGTGGTCAGGCCTACAGCGTCGATGTAATGCGTGAGGCTGCACCATTAATGGATGCCATTACTGATACGGCTAAAATCCAAAACCTGCCCGTAGACACATTGATTTCCGAATTTGGGCCCTCTCAGTTTGAGATTAACCTCTACCATCAAGATTGCGCGATGCGCGCCTGTGATCAGAGTAGCATGTTAAAACGAGCTATTCGCAATGTGACACGTAGCCACAATCGGGTGGCCACATTCATGGCCAAACCCTTTGCCGAGCAGGTGGGTAATGGTATGCACATCCACTTTAGCCTAATCGACGCCGATGGCAATAATGTTTTTGCCGATGGCACTGAAATAGGCTCAGACCTGCTGAAGCATTCAGTGGCTGGCTGCCTAGATACAATGTCCCAGAGCATGGCAATTTTTGCGCCCAATATTAATTCCTATCGTCGGATGGTCCCAGGTTGCTATGCGCCGTTGGCGCCTAATTGGGGCTACGAAAATCGTACCACAGCAATTCGTATTCCTGGAGGTGACAATAACGCCATGCGCATTGAGCACCGCGTTGCTGGGGCTGATGCCAACGTCTATTTGACCGTGGCAGCTATGCTGGCGGGGGCGCTTTACGGGATTGAAAATAAACTGACTGCGCCCGCCCCGGTGGTGGGTGACGCCGGTGATGCCGCAGCGGTGCTGCCACAGTTTTGGAATGATGCCCTAGGTATCTTTGAAAAGTCAGTGTTTATTCGGGACTATCTGGGCGAGGAACTGCAGCGAACCTTTGCCATGTCCAAGCGCATGGAAAAGCATGAATTCGATAGCCGTGTCACCCTGATGGAATACGACGCCTATCTATAGTCAGACCTGAGGCCGCTGTTGCGAAGATGGCGGTGGTGCTGAGCGTGCTCGACCCAGAGCGCACCATGGCCTAAAGCTTACGCTTCAATAAAATGCTGTTAATATTATTTCCAGCCAGTTTTGTTTTCGCTGAGGCGGTTTTGGCTCTGTTTGCGAAAGGCCCGACCAGAACGCGATTGACAGTCTCACCCGTATCCAGTTCAAAGGTTTCAATATCTGCGGTAAGGTTAAGTAATAGTAACTGAATTTTGAGACTTTCCGCGTCCCTCGGGTTTCTAAAAGAGCCCGCTTGCAGTAGGTATGTATAGTCTGTTTCGGGCTGATTTTTACTTTCGATTGATTGATTGCCGTCTGGGACAATAATCTCCGAATCCTTAAGAAGGGTATAAAAATCAAATTTCAGAACCGAGAGCTTAGATTCACCCTGAGGGTCAGCGTTAGTCACTGCATCGTCAGGCTTCGGTTCGAGTAGTGCGGGTCCAAAATGCATACACAGAGCACCGACAATCAAACCTGAAATAAACGCCGGTCTCGATGATGGCGGTTTAACAGCTGACTGTTTAGGGTAGCGGGTTGCAGATTTTTTTGCGTGATCTCGAGCCATATAACATTTTCCTAGTCAGAACGTGAATTGTAGGTGAATGTGCGAATGACCTAAAGCACTTGTTGCGTTTTTTCAGAGCTCTTGAGGATCTACGTCAATCGACCAGCGCACGCGCCGCGAGTCTTTATGACTCTCCAGCTCGACAGCCACAGCGGACAGTAATGCTTGCAGCACCGGCCGCTTATCGGCATCAATTTGCAGTACATATCTAAATCGCCCAGCGCGCTTCTCCATCAGTGCAGGCAGTGGACCCAGATAGCTCAAGACTGGGGTTGGCGCCTGCAGTTTCTCAGCGATCTTGCGAGCCAA